>Ga0315543_1002778_pt1 | contig 16487 bp, 13 predicted proteins | sample SalMarSW160210MG_2_FD_203098 | JGI IMG/M metagenome (GOLD analysis project Ga0315543, IMG submission 203098) | Salt marsh sediment microbial communities from the Plum Island Ecosystem LTER, Massachusetts, United States - Salt Marsh Sediment SW1601-210 ...
TCGGCGTGCCGGGCCGAAGGCATTCGCCCTTGATGCTGCCGTGGAACCGCTCCAACTTGCCGTTGCTCTGGGGATAGTAGGGGATCGTGCGCACGTGTGTCATCCCGCAGATGCGAATGAACTCCTTGAAATCCTTCGCCAGAAACTGCGAGCCATTATCCGTGATTCTGAGGCTAAACTGCACGGGTAGCCCGAAGGGCTCGAACATAGTAGCCAAGGGCATCGCCCTTGGTCAGGAGTTTTTCCACTGGTGAATTCGCCCTGAAGGGACAATGCAGAAGTTGTGCGACCCTTACAGGGTCGAGTGCTTTTTCGCAATCCCCACACCCGGGGCGGCGCTGCGCTTGCCCTGGGCTACGAAATCATGGGCCCTTCGGGCCGTGGTTCATCAGCAACTACCCACAAGCTCAAATGATGGTGCTCAAGTTTCTGGGCACCCTCATGGCCTGAGCTATTCACACTGCTACCGAACGCTCGGTTTGTCGGCGGTGGGGAAATCTTTGGGCAGTCGTTGGGTTACGTGGCCAGTGGCAGCCCACTCGGCGCCGCGCTGGAAGGTGGTGATGAATGCGACGCTTCGGAGTTGCTCGGGGCCGTGACCGAGGACCGTATGGAAGACGCGGCCTTTGCCGTAGGTGATCGTCATGAGGACCGGCTCGTCACGGCCAGTGCCGTCTTTTGACTTTGGCGAGAAGGCCGTGGCTAGTACGGTCAGGTTTTTTGCCGGACCGCGTAGTCGGTTGTAGAGTTCGTCGACCGAGTGCATGAATTGTGGCGGTAGGCCACGGGTGATCGGATGGTTTGGCTCGCGGACTTCGATCACGAAAGGATGTTGCGGGCCGTGGCTGCCGGCGCGACCGGGCGACGGGTCGCGGACGCGCTTGCCGTTTTTGTAGTAGACGTACGGGCCGTCCTTTTCGTTGCGGTCCATCCAGCCGCCTAGGCCGGCCATTTCGTTCCACGCTTTCCAGCGCGGGAACGCGTTGTTGGCGGCATGGTAGACGACCAGCCCGGCGCCATCGCGAATGTGCTCGGCGATTGCTTGCTGGGACGCGTCGGGCCAGGGGTGACCCATGTAGTTGACCACCACGAGGTCATAGGCGGCGAAATTCGGGCGGAAGCCGCGCATTTTGCGACCCGGTGGCGAGGTCGCCACGTCGACCGTGAATAGGCCGGTTTCCTCCAAGAGACGTTTGAGAACCGGTGTGGTCGCTTTCCAGTCGTGGTTGCATTGGCCGTCGACGATCAGGGCCTTCCGCGGTTGGGCTGCGGCGCCGGCGCCGGCGATTCCGAAAATGAAGACCAGAGTGAGACAACCTCGTGCGAGCATCCGGGTCGAGTGCATGGTCGAGCGTCCTTGAAAACTATCGCAAAAGCCTAAATGACAGCCCCCTCTCCCTTTGGGACAGGGGAGATTTATGTTTCGATCGCGTAGGGTTTGCGTTGGTTACGACGGAGCATGGCGTCGGCCTCCTCGTCGCCGATAAAGTGCTCGTCGGCCGGGTCCCATTTCAATTTGCGGCCAAGCCGTAGGCAGATATTGGCCAGATGGCACGCGCTGACCGTACGGTGGTGGCTGAAAACATCGGAGACGGGCAACGAGCGGTCCTTGACGCACTCGAAGAAGTTGCGCATGTGGTCGCCCGGCCGCTTGCCGCGGCAGAGTTGGTCCATGATGGCGGCGAGCTCCTTGTTGTCTTTTTCGGTCAGTTGCTCGACCGGTTTGCCGGTCAGTCTGCGTCGGTTGACGCGAATGCGGCCCTCGGAACCCGAGAAGATCAGTTCGTTGCGGCCGCTGGTAAGCCGGATCTCGTGGCCGGCGGCGAATCGCATGGTGACATCGAATTTCTTGGCTACGTTGAACCCGCCGGGCACGTTGGGAAACTCGCCGGTCCCTTCGATTTCGACCGGGCCCGTGTCGTCAATGCCCATGGCCCACATGGCGATGTCCGTGTGGTGCACGCCCCAATCGGTCACCTGGCCGCCCGAGTATTCGAACCACCATCGGAAATCGTAATCGCATCGCTCGCGGCAATAGGGCACTTTGGGGGCCTGGCCGAGCCAGAAGTCCCAGTCGAGCTTCGGCGGCGGGTCGGAGGTGGGGAAGGGACCAGAAGTGCGGCCAGGATCCATGAAGTCGGGTTGGCCGACCGAACTGATCGCCTTGATTGGCAAGCCTAGCCGTCCCGAGCGGCAGATGGCTGCTGCCTGCAAAAAGAACAGCTCGTGCTCGGTTCGTTGTTGCGTGCCGACCTGAAACACCGCGCCCGTTTCGCGGGCCACGCGGCAGAGCAGCTTGCCTTCATCGATCGTCAACGTCAGCGGTTTTTCGCAATAGACGTCCTTGCCGGCGCGCATCGCGTCGACGGCGATTTTCGTGTGCCAGTGGTCGGGCGTGCCGATGGTCACGACGTCGACGTCCTTGCGGTCGAGCACTTCGCGGTAATCGCGATAGACCTGGCACTTGCCCTCATAGGCTTTCGCGAAACGTCGCGCGTGGGCCAGATTTACGTCGGCGCAGGCGACCATGTTGCCCAGCCTGGCCGCTTGCCGCCCGATCGTGGCGCCGCGCCCGTCGGACTTGCGGCCTTTCTTTTTACTCGACCGATTGTAGTAGGTGCTCACGCCAATGGCGCCCACACCGAGCCGGTCGTTGGCCGACTCGCCAGCGCGGACCGCGCTGGTCCACCAATACGGCGCCGCGGCCGCCAGCCCCACGGATCCCTTCAAAATGTCGCGGCGAGAAAGATCATGACGTTTCATGAGATGGCTCCTATCCTTTGATACATGAAGCGCTTGCCCTCGCATCCAGGTAAGGCGTTGGAACACACCGGAGTGAGCGCGGCGAATGGTTGGTCAAGGAAGGCGCCGGGCCACCGCCGCGCTGCGGCCCAGGTACCCTGTGTGGGAAGGTTTTACTATCGATGCCCTTATTATCCCATAGCGGGTAGGCCATTGGCAATACTTGGCGGCCATGACCTACACTGCATTTTCCCATCTCGGATATCCTGCCCCCCTTCAGAAGTGTCCCCAATGTGTCATCCGACGGCCGGTCGGTGCGCGGCGCAACTTGTTCTTGACATGACAGTTGCGACGATTGTGAGCCCGTGCTGTTGCGCGCGGTTAGGTGCGCGCGCAGCGCTGCAGCCGTCGCCGCGGTGTGTGCCTGCCGTGTATGGCTGCCCCGAACGTCCGGAAGTCTCGCGCGCGGTTAGCGCGACAGTACAGGTCGGGTTTATGGGTGGCGGTTGTGCCATGCCGCGTCATCGGAGCTGCGGAACCGGGCAATCGATACTCGCGTGGGGCCATTGGCCGGGGCTTGAAAAGGGCGATCTGTTGGCCATGTGCGGGACCGCGGGCGCGTTCGCATCAAGACGTGCGACAAATAGGATGTCGGCCGGAATCGGGCCGAAATCGCCGCTATTTCTCGGCAATCGTGGCCGTCGGAAGTGGGCCGATAGGGTATGCGTTAGTGACTCACACAACTGGGAGCGACAACCATGACAACAGGCGTCTACATCCACGTTTCGACGGTCGGGCAAAATGAACACGGCCAGAAACGTGAAATCGAGCGGTGGCTCCGCGGCAACGGCCTCACCGATGCCCGATGGTACATCGCCAAGGCCAGCGGCAAGAGCCTCGACCGGCCCGAGTTTACGCGGCTTAGGAGGGACATTTTCCACCTGTGGAAACCGGACCGGCTCTCTCGCAATCTCCATGACGGCCTGAACGTGTTGATTGACTGGTGTGACCGCGGCCTGCGGGTCGTCAGCACAACCCAGCAGATCGATTTTAACAGCTCGTTAGGCAAGATGCTGGCGTGGCCGAAATGGAGCAAGAAACGCGCCGAGAACGCCAAGCCACCGGCATCAAGGCGGCAAGAGAACGTGGCGTCCACAACAGCAGCACGATCGCGGCCCACGACCAGCGACTTCGCAAGAATCCGAAGTCGTGTGGCGTTTTGTTGGCGATCCAAGTCGCAACGATACCCGAGCCGGGGTTTTCGCGGTTGTTGTAAGTGGTTGATTTGAAATCACTTGCGGCACGAAGTTATTGAACTACAAACGGCGCTGGCGCCCGCTGCTTGCGGTGCCCTGCTCCACGTAGCAGAATGATGGTGACACACGGCCGGCAAGGCGCGGGCGCTGAACTCGACCGCTTTGGTGTGAGAGCCCCCTGCCGATCGCACTCGCGGAACCGGCGTCCGCGACACGATGCATTCCACGTGAGCGTGAGGGAAACAGCCCGATGGCGCTGGTTCAGGATCCACAGAACATTCGGCTGGCGATGCTTGGCATGGTCGACGGCAACGGCCATCCCTATAGTTGGAGTGCCATCATCAATGGACGGTACAATCCTGAGGCGATGGCCGATTGCGGATACCCCGTGATTCCGCAGTATCTCGGTGCTCAACCGAAGGATGCCTTGGGAATCGACGGGGTCGAAGTGACGCACGTCTGGTGCGACGATCCGAGCGATGCCGAGAAGGTGGCAAGGGCTGCTTGCATCCGCGAAATCGTCAGGCGCCCGGAAGACGTGATTGGTCAGGTAGACGCAGTTGTGATTGCTACGGACATTGGCCACGAACACGTTGACCGAGCCAGGCCTTTCCTCGAAGCAGGCGTCCCTCTGTTCATTGACAAGCCATTGTGTGACAATGCGCAGGATCTGGGTCAGTTCGTCAGATGGAATGAGCAGTACAAGGCATTCCTGTCGACCAGCGCGCTGCGGTACGACACCGATTTCAGACTATTGCGGCAACAGGTGCCCAAGGTGATCGGCGAAATGCGTCTGATCACCATGACCGCGCCAAAGAGCTGGGAGCACTACGGCATTCACGCTCTCGAGGGAGTTTATCCTCTATTGAGGCCCGGTGGGTGGCAGTGGGCAGTCCATTCGGGAGATGATCAGTCCAATGTTGTCCATTTTCGTCATGAGGACCGCGTCGACGTGGTCATTGCCGTGATAGACGACATGTATGGCGGTTTTGCGTGCCTGAATGTCTACGGCACGAAGGGAAGACTTGCGGCGGCGCATCAGGATACATTTCATGCCTTCAAAGCCCAGTTGGAAGCGTTTGTGGACTACCTGCGCACCGGAATTCGCCCCGTTCCCTTTGAGCAGACCCGGGAACTGATCACGCTGCTTGTTGCCGGGATTCGAAGCCGGGAGGAAGCGGGGCAGCGGGTCCTGCTAGAAGACATCCGATACTGAATTGAAAGGAAACGGCATGAATGTTCTCGACTCCTTTCGATTAGACGACAAGGTGGCTTTGGTCACTGGAGGAGCGGGACTCTATGGTCGGCAAATTGCCGAGGCACTTGCCGAGGCCGGTGCCAAAACGTTCATGGCGAGTCGGGATCTGGCGGCCCTCGAGAAACAGGCCCAACTATTCCGCGATCGGGGGCTCAACGTCACAGCGGTCGCGTACGATCAGGCCAACGAGGCGTCGATCGCTGAACTTCACGAGCAGATTGTCGCCCGTGCGGGCCGCGTGGCCACCTTGGTCAACAATGCCGTGGCCCGGCCGATGGCAAGCTGGTCCGATTCGCTGGACGCCTGGCGGCAGAGCATGAAAGTCAATGCCACGGGGCTGTTTCAGATCACGCGCGTCTTTGCCGACCATATGGCCGAACGTGGCGGAGGAAGCATCATCAATATCGGATCCATTCAGGCAGCGGTCGGCCCCGACTTCACCCTGTACGAAGGATTAGGGTGGGACATCCCGCCCGACTACTTCTTCCACAAGGGGGGCATGGTCCAATTGACGCGCTACGTCGCGAGTAAGTGGGGACACCGAGGCGTGCGATGCAACACACTCAGCCCCGGTGGGTTCTTCGATAACCAGGATCCCGTGTTCGTGGAGCGCTATTGCCAACGAACATTCTTGGGACGCATGGCCAACCTATCCGATTTGAAGGGGGCCGTCGTCTTCTTGGCATCCGACGCCTCGGCCTATGTGACAGGCATGAACCTCGTGGTTGATGGCGGCTATACAGCGAAGTGACTCTAGGAGAGACGATGGCGGATCGATTGCGCGTTCTTATCGTCGGAGTTGGTTCGATCGGTGAGCGTCACCTGCGGTGTTTTCAGACCACGGGAAGAATCGCGGCGTCGATTTGCGAGGCCAATGAAGAGCTTCGTGCCCAGATCGCCGAGAAGTATCGAGTGTCAGAGACGTATGCCGATTTGTACGCGGCATTGACACAGCCGTTCGACGCCGCCGTGATCGCCACGCCCGCACCACTGCATCTTCCAATGGCCTGCCGACTTGCCGAAAAGGGTGTTCACCTCTTGATCGAAAAGCCGTTGAGCACATCCCTCGACGGCGTCGGCCGACTGAGGCAGATTGTGGCCGCGAACGATCTCGTCGTGGGGGTTGCCTATGTCTGGCGGGCCCATCCCGTCCTGTATTCCATGAAACAAGCCATCGACTCGGGACGTTTCGGCCCGCCGGTTCAAATCTGCGTGATGGCGGGCCAGCATTTTCCGACGTTTCGTCCGGCGTATCGCGAGATCTATTACGGCGATCGGGCCATGGGGGGCGGCGCCATCCAGGATGCGATGACTCACCTCGTCAACGCAGGCGAGTGGCTCGTGGGGCCAGTTGATCGATTGGTCGCCGACGCCGATCACTTGGTCCTCGAAGGAGTCGACGTGGAGGACACGGTCGAAGTGCTCACTCGCCAAGGCTCGGTCATGGGCTGCTACCAGTTGAATCAACACCAGGCTCCGAACGAGACGATGATTACGGTGATCTGCAAACGCGGGACATGCCGCGCCGAGCCAGTGCGGAATCAGTGGCTCTCGGCAAGTGAACCCAACGAGCCTTGGCACGTCGAGGCAGAATACCCGATCGAGCGAGACACGCTCTTCGTCACTCAGGCCACCCGTTTTCTTGACGCAGTTCTTGGCAACGACGACCCACTCTGCACGTTGGACGCAGGCATTCAAACACTGCGCTGCAACCTAGCCATGCTCGACTCGGTCGCGCACGGCTGCTGGCAACAGATAGCCCGGTGACTGCGACGGTGGGCCGAATGCATCGCCCTGAGGTGTCCCAGAGCGATTTTCTTTTCATGGACACCGTTCCACTTTCCTCCATGAGTCGGACGGCTGGCCAACCATGTTTTCCAGGATCCCACGGTCGTGTGGAGCCGCCACGCCATGGGCCAAAATCGTTCGCGAAGTGCGGAGTTGCAGGCAAGGCGACCGCGATCGATTGGAGTACCTCGGTGATCGACAGTTGCAGCGTCCACGCTGTTCTTGGAGGCGAGAACGGGTGCAAATCCCACGGATCGGGGCAAAAGTGGGTCTAAGCACCACTTGATGACCGACGGTCAAGGAACCCCGTTGGCCATTGATCATACCGGAGCCAACGTTCACGGCTCCGGGATGGCCATTCCCCTTGTTGACGCAGTTCCTCCGCCGTGCCGACCACCGCGTCGATCAGGTAAGTGAACGCGCCGGCCGGCAGACGGAACAGCGGCAGGTGCGTGTATTCCTCGAAGAACGCCTTCTTGGCATTCGGGCACTGCGAGGCGATCTCCTGCTTGTCGTAGCCCAGATCCGCGAACAGCTTGTACAGATATAGCGAGCAGAAGTGCGGAATCTACGTGACGCCCTTCTTGCTCAGCGTCGCCTTGAACGTTTGGATGCCGCCCTTGATGACCGTCGGATCCGCCTGCAGCAGGAACAGGTGGAACGTGGCGCCGATGTCCGACCCGCCCATCGGCCCAGGGATCAGGCCCTTCACGCCCGCGAACGTATCGTACAGTTTCTGCGCCGCCGCCCGGTGCTCCTCGATGATCTGGTCGTTCTTGCACATCTGGTTCAGCAGGGCCACCGCCTGGATCTCGGTGGAGGAGAAGTTGCCGGCCACCGCAGTCCCCTTGCGCGTACGGATCGGGCTGATGTTGTAAAGCCACGTGGGAGGCGGCGTGGTCTGCAGGTCAAAGCCGCAGAAGCGAGCCTTGGCGAAATCCTCGCCCAGCGGGTCGTTGGTCACGAGCACACTGCCCTCGCCCAGCGAGGCGATGTTCTTGACTTCGTGGACGCTGAACGCGCCGAAGTCGCCGATCGCGCCCAGTTCAGCAGGAACGACGCACACTTCGAGCCGAGATATTCGCAGGCGAAGTTCTCGACTGCCTTGACGCTGTTGCCCAGCGACAGTTTGGTGGCCGGCGTTTGCCATTATTCTTCGGGGTTCACTTCTCCTTCACTCCGGTTGTAAAGACTCGCTGGACCAGGACACGCCCCCAAGTCTTGACCGGTTTTCTGCTCCAACGCCGTCAAGGCTTCGGGAATCCGCGGACGTTGAAATCCGATCCCCAGGGGTTCGCATCGGCAATGCCTGAGCGGTCGATCAATTCCGCCAGTCGATTTCGGTACGCGTACAACGCGTGTGGGTCGCGCGAGTACTCCGACATCGTTTTGACCAGGCTTTCCGGCACGGGCAAAGCTGCCTTAGCTTCCTCGAGCCATCGTCTTTCCGCGTCCGAAAGGGCCGCTCCCTTCGCAGCATAGCGGCGAATAATCTCTTGCAGAATGCAAACGTATGCGAAGTCTTCCAGTCCGTCCCGGTAGTTCTCAAGGCGAATCGTCGGCACTGGCTTGCCGCCGGGACCGGAACAGAGCATCGAACCGTCGCCGTGATAGGTCGTCCAGCTCACCGGGTTCCAATTGGTGAAAGGGCCGGTTTCGATCGGCTTGTTCTTGTTCCATTTGGTAAGCGCGTAATGGAGAAAGCCGTCCGGGCGGTACTTGGCGGTCATAGCTCCCATCAGCAGGCGGCATTCGATGGCGGCGTACTCCACAAACCAGTTTGCGTAGGGATTGTGCGGCTTACAACAGATGTACCACCAGACCTTCCGGTTCTGCGCGCGGGCCTGTAATGCCCTATTTGAATCAAACCTGGCCGTCAAGGGACACCAGGCATCGATGGTCTTCACGGGCGATTCGAGCCCGTAGCTGTGGTCGTAGCTGGTTGTCATCAGCAGGACTTCGGGAAATGCTTTCTTGAGTTCTTGTGCCGTTCTCTCGATGGCGGCGAACTGGTCTTTGCGGCGCTCGTCAAACCCGTAGATATACGCATGGTCGATCAAACCGAGTTCTTTTGCCTTCTCATAGGCGGGACGCAGGCGTCGTACGGTTCGCGCGACGGCCTGCTCGAAGCCCTCCTTCTTGATACCGGCGTTGAATACGTTGCCCAGGTTGAAGGCAACCAGGCGGCCTTGATCGTGCAGCCTCTTGATGATGTCGTAGTCCGGGCTGCCGCTGCGGTAGAGGTTGTCGTAGCCGATGTAGTAGTCTGCCAGGAAGTCCGCGTACTGAAACTTCATCCTGTACCAGTTTTCTTCGCCGCCCATCTGCCTCTTTTGCTCGAAGAAGGCGATCGCCGTGGGCAAGGGCGTATGGTCGGGGAGGATGAAGGAGAACACACGGACCGTCAGCTTGAATTGCAGGGGCTCGACCCCTTTGGCCGATACGCGGATCTCGCCGTGGTATACGCCCGGTGTCTGGCCCTTCGAGGCACGCAGGCGTATCCAGAACGCCTGCACGTCGCCCGGAGCGACGTCGACGGGTCCTAGGAAGTCGAGAATCGGGTCGGGCCACCACCCCACGTGCGACACCTTGTACGGCGGAGGGCGCTTGGTCTGGACGTATCCTACGACGTCACAGTCGATGTTTTTGGCTGGGAACACACCGCCCGCATCCGACTCCAGATCGCCGACGGTGACGGCGACGTTGTGCAGCCCTTCGTCGCGAGGCGTGACGACGATCTGGAAACTTTCCTTTTCATTTCGCGCCAGGTTCACCTCGACACCGCCGGCAACGTTCACCTCGACGCACGTGTCCCTGGGCAAGATTTTCTCCATGGACGTGGCAAAACCGACGACGACGGGCGAGTTGCCGAACCCGATCGCGTCGAACGCCTTCTGAAACCGCTCCAGCGAGACGGCTCGCTCGTCGCTCGCCACAGCGTTTCCGCAGGGGCAGGCAAGAGCCGCCGCAACCAGGAGCAGTTGGACGAAGGCTTGGGAGTGGTATCTTTTCATGATTCAACTCGCTTGCTCCGTCGATACAAAGGGATCTGGGCGAGGGCGGTTTCAATCGCACCATCATGACCGCGTGGCACGGGGACATTTCGACACGCTCTCATTGCATGTCAAGGAAATCGGTGGCTGTCTTGTTTATCACCCTCAAGAACGCCCGTTCCGTTTCCCTCTATTGTTTCATGAACTGGAAGGCGTACAGTTCCGCGCCCTTTAGGTAGATCCTCATGCGAATGACGCGCCCGGCGAGTTCGGACACGTCTTCCTTTCCCTTCCAGGTCACCGTCCGGTTGACGCTGTTTTCGTGGATCGGATCGCAGTCGTCCTTAGAGTAGCCTTCCAGGGCCTTCCCGCTGGCATTGAGCAACTCGACACGGGCGTAGTTCTTAGCGCCGGCCGTATCCTGGCCAGTGGCGTCCACGTTCAATTTCAGTGTGCCGCCGGTGAACTTCAGTGCCGGGGTTGTCAGGCTTCCCTCGCTACCCAGTGAGTCAACCGAGGCGAACCCGTCCACGCGGAACTTCGCCAGCCCGATGCAGGCCCTGCGATTGGAGATGCCGTGGTCGCCATCCCATCCACCGTAGTAATACCACCACTCGTTGCCGTCGGGGCTGACGACCGGCCGGTTGGCAATGCCGCAAATCATGCCCCAGTCCCACTCTCCCTTGCGGCCGCGGGGGATGATGAATTCGCGGGAGGGAATCTGCCACGGCTTGTTCCACTCGCGCGCGAACAGTAGGCGGCCGTCCATCGGGCCGCCGTGGCAGCCCCAGTATCCCTCGGAGTCGGTAATGCGGAACATCCACTGGATTCCGAGGTACACGCCGTGGTAGGCATAGAGCGAGATCCCGTAGGTGTTCACCATCGAGCAATGCTCGCCCTCCATGTAGAGCGTTTTGTCGGTTTCGTCGAAGTCGCCGAGCATGTCGACCAGGGGCGTCCAGTTCACGGTATCCTTGCTGCTGGTCATCGACCAGTGGCGGAATTCCACCGACGGATGCTTGCCGAGAACCGGATGGACGTAGGACTTCGAATGCTGTTGCTTGACCGCCAATACGTAAAGCTTGCGGGTTTCGTCGTAGGCGACGTTGCCGATGTCGTACATGCGCTTCAGCAGGGGCATGACGACGGGGTTTCCCCAGTGAATGCCGTCGGCCGAAAACCGCCAGGCATAGGCACGCACATTGCGATCGTAGGCGAAGAACTGATACCGCCTGGCGGGGTCGGGCTCGTCGTCAACACGGATCACGTTCTCGACGGCGCAATTCCGAATCAAGATGTTGTTGGCCCCGCTGCCCTTGTACTGCACGATGCCGAGATCGAGCGGCTTGTGCCAGTGGATGCCGTCCTTCGACGTGGCGTACAGGGCTGAATGCTGCCCGCGCGCGTCCTTCGTGGCGGAGGTGTACCACATCTTATAAATCTTCTCGCCTTCGTCCCAAATGACATCGCCGAACAAGAAGACGCTGGGCCAAGGCGCCGTACCCACGCCTTCCCAAGGATGTTCCGGCACGATGACGGGTGGCCCGTGCTTCTGGGCCGTGTGAAAGCTGCGCTTCAGGCTCGTCATCGAGTCAATCATGTAGTCGTCGATAAACAGTTGACGCAGAGACCCGATATCGCGAACCGTTTTTTGCGCCTGGTCCTCCACATTTGCCGGGGAATCGGCCGCTGCGGTTGGGGTTACCGGCCAAAGAACGGTAAATGCGAGCAACAACGGCACAGCACTGAGGACCAATACAGATACCGAGGGCAAAGATGGAAACAGTGATTGGCCAGGGCGATGTCGGGACGGGTGCGTGGTCATCGTGTCGGTCTCTTGCAGGTGGAAAAACGGGGGAACAAAATGGATAGGAATGGTGATCGGCCAGGGCGGTGGTCGGATGAGCACGAGGCCATCCTGATAGGGGGTTGCCCACTCTTGCCTTTCGAGACGTTTCTATCAGCGGATAAGACTTGTTGCAGGATTTGGGCCACGGTGATCGGCTTGACCTTTGATCCAGAATGAAACTCATCGTCGGTTTGTCGCGACCGGAAGTGCTTCCGCAAGAACCGGGCTTCGAGCTGGTACGCATCCTCGATCGATCGATGCCCTTCGGATGGGGCAACGACAAGTTCGATGGGAACAACTTTCATCTCCCGCTTCAAGCGACGTGTGGCGGTGACCAGTTTGCGAGCGAATCGGATGCAGTCGTCGGTGCAGACACGTTGGTCGTCATTACCGATGCTAAGCCAGACGGCACGGCCGACGAGCCGTTCGGCTAGACTGTCGATGCCGATCGACCTCACCTGTTCGTCCGTGACGCCATCGAACTCGGATAAGGCCAGTGGATTCGTTACCGGAGACACACACGTCACGGCACGGACACGCGGTTCTCCGGCGGCGAAATGCAAAGCACAAAAACCACCGCGTGACGTTCCTGAAGCGGCCACTCGATCGGGATCGGTGTAGCCTTCCGCCACGAGATGGTCGAGCACGGCGGTGCAGCGTTTGACGAACGGCCCCATCAGGTCCCGCCCTGCCTTCACGCGATGCGCCCAACCCGCCAACGCGGCCGGCTCTCCCTTTTTCCGGTCATAGCCGTGACACGGGGGATCGAGCACCACGTACAACCAGCCGTCCTTGGCCAGCTCGCGCCCCGTCGTGGTATAGCGCCGAGCCGGAGCGGTCGCCATCTCGTCGACACCCAGCGCGATGATGAACAACGTCGCGGCTGGCGCGGCCGGCTTCTTGCCGAAGAGTCCGAAACGCGTACCCTCCGGGGTCTTCAACAACCGCATCGGCGGAAAGGATGCCTTCGCGTCTGCCGCCAAGACCGGGGACGATGCTGCCGCTGCTAATGCGGTGAACAGCATTATCGCCAGTCGCGCTCCTCGGGACATAGTCATCGGCGTTCGTTCAAGCGAGTGGAAGGGGAGGATAGGCAGGCACTTCGCAGCACATCCGAGGACGTGCCAGCAAATGGCGGACGGAAGGGATATTTGTCTCCCCGTAGGCCAGCAAGTCCAAGTCTAACCTGGGGGTACTGGCGAGTCAAGCTCTCCTTGCCGGCCGGCGAGCCGGTTGCGTTGTTCGGAAGTCGTTGACGGGTATCCACACCCGTTCGGTTTGCTAAAACGCCGTACGTGCCTCTCGCCGATCGAGCCGACACCGACAATAAGTAGGGCTTTCAAAGGTAACACCATGGTTGGCGAGGCGGACATAACTAGTATTGCCCATATTGGTCAATCAGGTCGCGCATCAACAGAATACGGTATTCGTCGGTATGCGGGGGGACCTGGTCGCCCGCATTGGCAATGAGGCGAGGGCTCTGCCGTCGTAGTTCGAGCCATTCGATGACGGCACGCTTGAACTGATCGATGTCGACGTCGTCGAGCCAAAGATTCGGGGCGATGCCGCCGGAAAGAATGAAGTCGTTACCCGCCTCGTCCCGGCATGCCTGCGGTGACAAGTCCCCCATTGGGAGCGGAGTGACGGCATCGGCGCAGTCTGCCCCGACGTCGCGGATCATGGCCAGTGCGCCGCGAAGCTTCCCGTCGATGTGTACCGCCACGTATTTGCTCGCCTCGTGGAGCCGGCGGATGGCTTCTTCGTAAAACGGCCGCGACCAGGTATTGAAGAAATGCGGCGGCTGTACATCGCTGGAGAAGTTGTCGCCCATCATCACCATGTGCACCGGCGAGACCGCGAGCATGTCGACACAAGCCAACAGGTTCGCATTGATCCGATCGACGACGCGGCGCATCGTGTCGGGCCAATCGATTGCGGCGTACGTCACGCCCTGGACGCCAAGCCAGTAGTTCAACAGGACTCCCATGGCGCTGTAGCCCAGCGGCACGTAGACGACGCCCTGTTCCCCGACGGCATCCACCCAGGCCTGGTATCGGTCCCATCGTGGCGTGTAGCCTCGAGTGCCCAGTGCATATCCGAGGATCTCGAGTTGCTCTTCCGACTGGATTGCCCACTGGGGAACTCCCCATGAATAACTCGCTTCCTCCCATCGTCGCGACCGGCGGATCGTGCCCAAAGGTGTTTCATGCTGCCAGGTGATGACTTGCCCGTCGTCGGTCTTGCTGACGGTCGTCTTGACGTCGGCGCCGTCCTGTACGGTGAAGAAGCTGGCAAGATTGGGCAGATAAAAGCCGATATCGTGCTTTTGATGATAGTCGATCAGTTCGTATTCGGGTGTCTCGTACGACCGGCTCAGGTCCCATGGCATTCGATTCTTGTGATAGAACCAATGCGACAGGTCGAGCATATATGGCACCTGGTCAGGCGTACGGCCGGCATAAACGGCTTCGATACGTTGTTTGGGAGTCATGTGCATCTCGCATCTTCGAATTCTTCTTGCCCCAGTGGGCAACGCCGTGAAGGACTTTCAGCCGGCATTTTGTAGGTTTAGTAGTTTCAATTTCCTGCGGTGTCTGGCTGTAGCTCGCGTTACTTTCGGGAGCCCGCAAGATGGTTTGTCTTTCTTGTTGGATTTGTAGCGGGCCGATTTGGAGCCAGCCCGTTCGTAGTCATCGACGAGAGCCATTCGCAGCAACGTCGCGAAGTCAGGAACATGCTCAGGCCGGTGGCGAAGATGCTGGAGGGACCGTCGCACTGCACGAAGAGATTTGGCGAAGCTTGACTTCTCGGGAGTTGCATTCTTTTCGGCAAGCTGGTGTTTCAAGGCGAGCAACTCGATCACTGTCATCGCAAAAATGGACCATTCCATTTCCACCAAGGCGCGCTCATGCTTTCGACTACGCAGCATGCGACGTTCGAAGGTTTGCTTCAAGCCCCGGAATTCCAATTCGATTCCCCAACGCTTGTAGTAAAACGAAAGGACTTCGTTGTGGGTAAGATCCTGGTCATCCAGGACGCTCGTCAGTAAGCAGGCCTTCCTTTTGCGTCCCAAGCGGCACTTCACCAGACGCAGTACCAACGGCGGCAACTTCTTCCTCATCGCTGCATCTGGCCAGCAGTAAACGATCCCCTTCTCCTCTTCGGTATAGAAGCCAAGGCCTTCCAGGAGACGAACATTTCCACCGACCCGCACCAAGAAATGATATCCTTCTTCGATGATCAGCTTCCAGAAATCGTAACCGAAAAAGCCCGCATCGCCTACAAAAAGCGTGTTTTTCAGGAAGTGGCCGCTACGAATCATGTCTATCACATGCTGTCGTTCGCTGGAATCGGACGGCCCCAGTTTCCAACACCACGGGATTCCCAGACCGATGTGCCACATCAGGGTAATCCAGATCTGCGGGGCTTGCAGTTGAGGCTTGGCCTTCTGATTCTTGCGTCGTCGCATGCCCTTCGTCTTCTTCTTGCGATACTTGGCAGTCTGTCCTTTTCCGTAGTTCTTGGCACAGAATGCCCGCTCATTGGACGCAGTTCGAGGCGTCGTCGTCCGCGAGCCGTCTATCGCGATCGGTAACCAGCGGCCTGTACGCAGAGGTCGCCCGTCAATCTCCCGCATCAGTTCATGTAACTTGACCATCAGTAGCGGAATGAATGTTGCTGTCCAAGTTTGAAGTGCTCCGGCCAGCCCCTGGTACGTTGTCAGGGCTGCCTTGCCCATTAGCTCTAGCGACCGGCAACGAGCCTCCCCAAAGGCGTCTGTCAGCTTCGCTGCGGGCGACCAAATCCACAGGAGCGTCAATACAACCAAGTCCGCCGGACGCCAACTGGTATTGCCGTGAAACCTGAGATCCGTGAAACTCTGATTGGTGACCAACCAGTTCATGGCGTCTCGAATCTTCTGAGAATTGTTCTTGGTCTGTTTGTTGCGCGACCGACGCTTCTTGCCTATCTTCCTTGCACGGTTCATGGCCAGATTCCTTTCTGACTGAATTGGTTTCAGTTAGTGGGTTGGGGAATCTGGCCTTTTTCATATTCTGCGATCTATGGAAACCCCAATATTCCAGAAAAAAAGTCCTTCACGGCGTTGCCCGAAGGGGCTTTCCTAGATTAGCCCAGGGTTGCGGCGCAGCCGCTACCCTGGGCTAGCGGCGGAAAACACGTAAAACCCCAACGGGGTTTCGGAGGCAGAAAAGTCTACGAAACCCCGTTGGGGTACACATGTGGGATGAGATCGGTTACCCAGGGTAGCCGCTTGCGCGGCAACCCTGGGCTGTACAACGAAAGCCCTTCGGGCTAAATACGTACCACGCGTGGCCATGGCACCCGGCTTGCAGATCATTTCTTGCCTAACTCCTGAACAATTTTCTTCCTATGGTCCGTGATCATCTGTAAGACACGAAGAATCGGATATTTCTCAGGTACCGCACGCGACGAGGACGTAATACCCTTGAGTTTGTTCAAGATTTCCAAGATAAGATCCTTGGCCAATTGCACTCTTCCGCCACCAACTGCCTTATGGTTCTTATCGCTGCCAAAGACAAAAATGGCCCTTCTCTCGACTTCATCTGGAATTGTCAGAC
>Ga0315543_1002780_pt1 | contig 16483 bp, 13 predicted proteins | sample SalMarSW160210MG_2_FD_203098 | JGI IMG/M metagenome (GOLD analysis project Ga0315543, IMG submission 203098) | Salt marsh sediment microbial communities from the Plum Island Ecosystem LTER, Massachusetts, United States - Salt Marsh Sediment SW1601-210 ...
CTGATTTTCTCTGGCATGATTGTGCGCAGAGCACCGGGGGGTAAACCCATATCGGCGGCATCTACCAGTATCAATAAGTCAGGCTGGTGCTGGCGGATAACCGAGGTATAGCTTTCCGGAGCAGTGCCGGCGTCTATGGCCATAATCTCAGTGGGGAGGAGGGCCTTGGCTTTGTGCCGCCCAGCACTCAGCGCCCTGAGTGCGGGGTTGAGCATATCCACCACGCAGGTGCCGGCGGCGTCATCGCCGCCCAGCCGATTGCCGATGCCCAGGACTATCGTACCGCCCATCTGTCATCCATAGCCCGTAACTTTCGCCAATGTCTACTTTTGTGAGTATTCTATTCCCACTTCACACCTTTCGGCAACAAGGCAACAAGCGAGGAGACAATGCAACTGACATATGACCTGGCGCTGAAGATGAATAAGGTTGCCGGTCAGGGTTGAGAAAGATTCTCTCGGATTTGTCTATAATCGGGTCACCGCGCCAACTCAAATGCGGATGAAATTCTGGAAAGAATCCCGAAAAAAAACGGACAACATGGGGTGATATACTATAAGCGGTTTGGGCTAGTGTTCGCCACTTTACCGTGAGTGGACTGAGAGATTATAGACAGTCTGTCAAATGACAAAAGAGAGGCTGATAAAAGGCAAGAATTTTGAGTTTTTTCATAAGAGAGTAAAAACAATGGCTAGTCTAATGGATGAAAAAGGATGAAGAAAGAGAAAAAGCTTTTATTGTTCTTAGCACTGGTTCTCGTTGGTGCGCTGCTTTTTAGCTCCATCCATGCTTTGGCCGGTGAAAATCCCGATTGTGGAAGGTCGCTGGCGGAAGCCGGAAAAGCCCTGGAACAAGAACTTTTGCCTCTGGCTGGAGATGGCTTTGCTGGCATCACCTATTCGGAAGCCGAGGACGAAGTCATCGTCTTTGTCGAAGATGAACAGACGAAGCAAAAAATGCCTCGCTCTTTCGAAGGCTACGCGGTACGGACGGAAGTTACCGGGAGAATACAAACACTTCCTACTCAGGTAGCGGAGCCCATAACCGGCGTTAGTGGTGAGAGGCAAGGCGAGGTCAGACCTCTGGTTGGCGGGACAAGTTTGTCAGCCTACGTCACGAAAGGGGCACGAATATATCTGTACGCCGGAACCCTAGGCATGGTCACCTATGACGACAAGATTCTCTCTAATGCCCACGTTATCGCTATAGAGCCGGGTACGAGTGAGTTTCTCGACATAGGAACACCCCTCATCCAGCCCGGAAGTTACGATGGAGGAAGGTTAATCAATCGGGTGGGGGGACTCGAGGCATACATACCTATTGACTTTGAGCCTTACGCGGAAAATTACGCTGATGCTGCTATAAGCAGTATTGATGGTGGTGTTGAGGCATCTCCTGGCCAGCAGTTTTGCGAAGGAGGTAATTACTGGGTTGAAGGGTGGACCGAGGTCTCTAAGGGAGATATCGTACGAAAATCTGGGCGCACGACTGACGTAACCACCGGCGAGGTAATTCACACCAATGTCTCTGTCTTTGTTTGGTACGGCGACCAATTAGCTTATTTCGTGGACCAGATTGTGGTAACTCAAGAGAATTGGTCCTTCGCGAAGCCAGGTGATTCAGGCTCCGCGGTGGATAAGAACGGAAAGTTCGTGGGACTGATTTTCGCCGGCTCCGAAGACTGCGTGGTAATTAGCAAGGCAGAGCACATTATTGATGGGCTTAGTATCGCTCTTGAGCCTTTGGAGGATCGGCATAGCCTCACCATCTCCAGCACTCCTGGTGGTGAAGTAACCATCCCCGGTGAGGGGAGGCATATCTACGATGCCGGGATGGTGGTCGATCTCGTTGCTGAGCCTGGTGAACACTACCAGTTTGTTGAATGGACCGGCGATGTAAGCGCCATCAGCAATGTGTACGCTGCCTCGACCACCATCACCATGGACGACGCCTACTCCATTACCGCCAAATTTGAACTAGAAGAAAGTTGGTGTAGCCTCATTATCTCCAGCACCCCCGGCGGCTTGGTAATTAGCCCTGGCGGGGGACAGTTTACCTACGAGGCAGGGACGGTGGTTCAACTTGTCGCTAAGCCTGACGCAGGCTACCAGTTTATTAAGTGGACCGGCGATGCGGATACCATCGCCGATGCAAATGCTGCCGAGACCACCATCATCATGGACAGTTCTTACTCCATAACCGCCAACTTTGAACTAATACCAGGCCTGTATAGCCTCACCACTTCCAGTACCCCTGGCGGCTCAGTAAGCAAACCCGGCGAGGGGATATTTATCCACTTTGCTGGAACAAAGGTTATTCTAGTGGCTGAGCCTGACGAAGGCTACCAGTTTGTCAACTGGACTGGCGATGTGGACACTATCGCCGATGTCAATGCTGCCGAGACCCTCATAACCATGGATGGCTCCTACTCCATCATCGCCAACTTTGAGTCGTTACATGCCGAGCCTCTGGTGCAATTGACGGTATCCAGCACCGCTGGCGGTTCGGTAACCACCCCCGGTGAAGGGATATTCTTGTGTCCTCTCGGCACCGAGGTCAGCCTTGTGGCTGAAGCAGGGAATAGCTACCATTTTACCCACTGGTCGGGAGACGTGGACACCATTGCTGATGTCGATGTTGCCTCGACTACCATCACCATGGACAACTCTCACTCCATCAGAGCCAATTTTAAGGGGGCTGGCTCGGGGTGCTGCGTCGCCACCGCAGCCTACGACACGCCCATGGCCGAGGAAATAAGAATTCTCCGTGAATTCAGAGATGAATACCTGCTGACCAACCCGGTGGGACGAGCCCTGGTAGACGTCTATTACAAGGTCAGCCCACCAATAGCCGAGTTCATAACTGAGTATCCCAGTCTGAAGCCAATAGTGAGGACTGCGCTGGTGCCTGCTGTGGCCATGAGCGCCGTAATCGTCAACACCGCCCCGTCCTAGAAGACGGCTATAGCAGGCTTGTTAGCGCTGGTTTCAATGGTACTGGCGGCTTGGGCGGCGAGGTGTGGAGTTCCAGAATATACTTGAGGGCGAAATTGCCCATTAGCTCGAAAAGTCACCTTTCTCTCTGAAGCTTTGCTGTGTCAGAAGATTTCTTGACTCGATTGATGGAAACCAAAATCCCCCTCTGCAGGTGTAATCTTAATCTGATTTGTTCACCATTATCATGCCAGCCTCAAGGGTCAGGTGATAGACTCAGGTGGAGGCAAGGATTTGACAAACTCCAATGGTCAGTATAAATTCCGCTGATAATGAAAGGAAAACTTGGGCTAATCTGGCGTGTATCTTTCGCCCTAGTGCTGGCACTTATCTTGACTATCACCACATTGGGGGGTATTGCCAGCTTGCCCGTGCAGTATTTGCATGCTGCAGGAGGCGCTTTTGGCGGCGGCACCGGAACTCCAGGTGACCCCTACATGATTGAGGACGTTGCCGACCTTCAGGCTATGCAAACCAACCTCACAGCATATTATGCCCTTTCTGACAACATCGATGCTTCCACAACCAGTGGATGGAATGATGGTCAAGGGTTTGAACCTATTGGAGACGCTGATAACCGGTTCTCGGGAGGCTTCGACGGCGCAGGCCACAATATCACAGGCCTGTACATCAACCGCCCGGACACTAATAATGTGGGGCTGTTCGGGCATGTTGGTCATAATACGGGAGCGACGGTCATTAAAAATGTTAGTTTAGTCAATACGACGGTTATCGGCGCCCGCGGGACCGGCACCTTAATCGGCAGGGTAACCGGTAATGCCAATACTTTGATAGAAAAATGCTCTGCGGTTGGCGGCAGTGTTACTGGGAATGGGGCTACTGGAGGGCTGATAGGCTCCTTTAATAGTTACCGGACAACACCCGGTGGCACAGACAACCCGATATTGCACTACAGTTATACAAATGTTACGGTATCCTCTTCTGTTAGTGGTGGTGGTAGAGACAAATTTGGCGGTCTGGCAGGGTGTTCGCAAAAAGGGACAATTCAAAATTCCTATTCCAGAAGCTCTGTCACCGTTACCAACGGATCAAGAATCGGCGGGCTTGCCGGCTGCATTGATTATAGAGGAGAAATTTTCAACTCGTACTCTACAGGTACGGTAAGCGTAACTAACTGCGTCTCGGTCGGTGGACTAGTGGGCAATAGGATGGGAGGAGGCGCCAACGTCGGGGTTGTTACTCATTCATTCTGGGACATAGAGACCTCCGGACAAACAACGAGCGCTGGCGGTACTGGCAAGACTACCAGTGAGATGCAGACAGAGACCACTTTTACAGACGCAGTTTGGAACTTTGATGATATTTGGGACATTGACAGCGAGGTCAATGATGGTTATCCATACCTGGTATGGACGGGCTTTACTCCCACAGAGTTGACCATCATTGGTACATTCACCGCCAAAAACAAGATTTACGATGGCACTAGCGATGCCAAATTTGACACCGCCGACCTTTCTTTAAGTGGCGTATCAGGCGGCCATGATGTTAGCATGGTTGATGTGGTTATCCGGTTTTCAAGTATAAATGTAGCAAGCAATCAGATTGTAAATATCGCAAGCGCTGCACTTGCAGGAACTGATGCCGACGAATACATGCTCTCTCTTGTCGGCGCTCCGACTGCTACTGCCGACATTATCCGCAAAGGTCTCGTCGTCACCGCCGATGATAAGAGCAAGGTATATGACGGAGACGTCTTCCCAGAGGCCGATTACACAGTAAGCTACGCAGGCTTTGTCAACGGTGAGGATGAAGGTGACTTGACTGGTGAGCTCACCTTTGCCGGTACGGCCATCGAGGCCGTAGATTTTGGTACTTACAACATCACCCCAGGAGGGCTTATCAGCGATAACTACGACATTACTGCTATTAACGGTACTCTAGAAATCACCGCAAGGCCGATCACCGTCACTGCTGATGACAAGAGCAAAGACTGCTGCTGTCCCGACCCGAAGTTGACCTGGCAGATAACCGCAGGTGAGATAGCTAACGGCGATGCCTTTATCGGTGAACTGGAAAGAGAACCGGGCGATGCTGTCGGCACCTATGCCATCCTGCAGGGCACACTGTCCATCCATGATGATAACAATGGTGATAACTACAACCTGACCTTTGTCGAAGGCACCTTTACCATCACCGTAGGAAGCACGCGGTTTTTCGTGCCGTGCTTCATCGCGACTGCAGCTTATGGCACGCCAATGGCCGAGGAAATAGAAATCCTGCGTGAGTTCAGAGATGAATACCTGCTCACCAACCCACTGGGACGAGCCCTGGTAGACGTCTATTACAGGGTCAGCCCACCAATAGCCGAGTTCATAACTGAGCACCCCAGTCTGAAGCCAATAGTGAGGGCTGGGCTCTTGCCTGTTGTGGCCATGAGCGCCGTAGTTGTCAACACTTCTCCGGCTTAGAAGACAGCTATAGCAGGCTTGTTAGCGCTGGTTTCAATGGTACTGGCGGCTTGGGCGGCGAGGCGGAGGTCCAGAATATACCCGAGGGCGAAATTGCACATTGGCCTCCTGTAATATCTCCACGACCCAGGCAATACTTTCCTGGCATAAAATCCTTCCTTTTCCTTCTAAAACCGTTTAATTGTCGTCACCCTGACCCTGAGTGAAACGAAGGGGAAGAATCTCTAAACGCTGTCCTGAGCAATGGGAAGGATTCTTAGCTGGGTTTATCCCAGGCGAGATTCTTCCCTTCACGGAGTCTGTCCTAAGCATTACGAGACTCTTCGCTCTGCTCAGAATGACACCTCCATCTTGTCATTGCGAGGCTGACTTTAGTCAGCCAAAGCAATCTGGGGAGTGATAATGAGATTGCCACGCACCTTTCAGGTGCTCGCAAAGACAAAAAGTGAAGGCCTCAGGATGACAGGAAGTGAGAGGCTCAGAACAACTTAGGAGAAGTGTCAGAATGACAGCTTTCATGAAAAGTATTTGCTGGACCGCGTACTAGAATGCAGGTTTGAAGGCGAAAAGATGTATGGGAACAGGCACGCTGAATTATCTGCCGTAATGAAAGAAGGGATCAGGGCTAAAAACTCGATACTATGTTAAAATTTCAATTGATGCCAGGCATATATTATGTCATCCGCCCTATGAAGTATGAGGATATCCTCGAGGTAGCCCGAATTGATAGAGAGGCTTTCCCTGGTGAGTGGGTGTTTCGCTCTCAATCAGCATACAAGCAGGATCTTGACAATCCGTCCATCCGTTATATAGTGGCTTGTAAGAACAGGGATACCTCAGAATCCGGGGGACAAGCAATGCAGAAACTGCCTTGGCCCAAACGGCTCTTCAATTATCAGCGTCATCTTAACACATCCGAAAATATAGTTGGCTTTTCTGGCTTCTGGATGATGATGAAGGAGGCACATATCATTGCTATTGGCGTAAGAGATGGTTATCGTCGACTTGGCATAGGTGAAGGTTTGCTCATCGCAACCATTGAACTAGCACAGATGTTGAATTCTAATGTAGTCACTTTGGAAGTGCGAGCTTCTAATGAAATAGCTCAGGAACTTTATAAAAAGTATGGCTTCCGAGTGGTGGGGAGGCGCCTGAGGTATTATTCAAGCGATGGAGAGGACGCTATAATCATGAGCACGGATAATATTGCCTCTATGTCATTTCAAGCATCTTTGCAGCAGTTGAAAAAAGACTATGCCCAAAGACACCGCGAGATTTTTGCCTAGGTCCGCTAACTATATTTATTCAGCATGGCCTTAAAGGAATCTATAACGAACCCTAGCTGTTGCCTATCAGCAGCGAAGGTGGAGAGTTTGAAGGACCTTGCCATGCCTGGCTGTGGTCCCCAAATGCCTCTTTCCTTCAATTCTTTATAGAGGAAATATCCCCTCTCTCGAACACGCTTGGAGATTTCGTAGAGCACAGGGGTGTCAAAGTGCAGCAAGTCATGCCTGTGTGGTTTTTCCCCTAGTTGTTTAAAGCCTAATTTCTCAAGCTCGGTGGACAACCACTGTGCTTTAGACACTTGCTCATCCCAATGCTGAACTCTTTCTTTTACATGGAGAAAGGAAGCCATGAGTGTTATTAGAGGAACCCCCCTTACACTACAGCCAAGGAGCTCAATCTCTTTATTGCTATATGTGCCGGATGTTCTCAACACTGTCTCTTCCCATTTCTTCTTCATTCCCAATACCCCAACAGGTCCAGCAGAGGCCATGCTTTTGTGCCCACTGCCAATAACGAAATCAGCTCCTATCTCCTCCATACTTATAGGCATTCTGCCCACAGCGTATGCCCCGTTAAGGATGTAAGGAGTGTTATATTCTTGAGCGATTTCTCCTAGCCTTCCGGCATCAGGAAGATTTCCATAATTACCGTCTGGATAAGTTAATAGAATTAGCTTGGGGGCGTGTTTTTTTATGAGCGGTGCGTATTCGTTAACGTCGACTCTAAATTCCGGATGTCCGGAATGGGGCACCTCGATTACGTGTAGCCCCACCCTTTCAGCAGCGACGGCCGTTGTATAATGCCTGTTAGCGTCAACGAGAATCGAATCCCCCGGCTCGGCTAGAGAATGCATGACCATGAATTTAGCTTCTCGGGCTCCGTGGGTTATGGTGGCAACTTCACAGCCTAAGAATTGAGGTAGAAGGTCTTGGACAAAGTCTCGGATGGGGGGATTGCTTACATTACACAAACTGCCCTGGCAAAAATCGCACACAGAATATCCATCCCCAAATTCCGTTAAAGCCGCTTTGGCAGCATCGGTAAGCATGCCACCGGTCTGTAGAGGCATGAGGTTAATAAGCCCCTTATGTTCCCTACGCAACCCGCTGAGCTTTTGTAGTGCCTTACTGCTTTTTTGTTCCATCTTCCCCCTCAATCGAGAGCCTTTAACAAGCCAAACTATCGTGGCGAGCAAAATGAAGCAATCTACTTTTCTCCAAAGATTGCTTCAGAACTCAGTCTTTCGCCATAACACTATCCAAATTCCTAACCTTCAGGATTTAAGGCAGTTGCGAAATGCTGGAATCAAAGCTGGCCAATTCTAACAAGAAATCAAAAAGAAATCCAAATATTTAACTCTGATTTCCAAACGCTCAACAGTGGCGGGAAGCTGATTTCAAAACTGCCTGAGCTAACCCTACCAAACAAGATGGACATTTGTGGCTCTGATATCACCCAACAGACCTATAGCAAGATCAGAGTTCGCGTAATCCAGCACGCCTTGTCTGATTATCACCTACATGGAGTCGTCTGTCAAACAAACTGTAGGCATGCCGACGACTTATCAAAAATTGAATCACGAAAACCCCGAAGATTCCTGTCGGAGTATTGAACGAAACGCTAAAAAGTCACTATTCCAGTCCATAAACCTGCTTTGGCGTAAGGTACTGTGGAAACCTGTCCAACAACTTCAAACGAATCATGTAGCAGAAATGACAGGCATCAACATACTTATCTTCATGCTCAACTTCATATTCTCTAGCCAGGAGAGCAGGGCCTCCTCTAACCAATGGGCTACATATGGGATGTGAACCAACATCATATTTCTTGACCAGCTCTGATAGCGGTTCTTCGCATGCATTACCTATACTTATCCCCTGGCACACATGGATGTTACCGTAGGGGTCAAGATGGACTCTTTTGGGAGATTCAAGGTCTTCATACGGGCACTCAATAAAGTCTTCCCAGCATCTTTGCGGGAGATCTGCCAACAATTTCTCCACAGCCCTACCTCTCAACATGGTACTGCCGCCAATGACTGGCTTTCCTTTGTCCAGCTTTTCATCTATACCTGTTATGAGCGAAGGTTTCACAATGCGAATTTCTTTAGCAGGCATGTTCAATTTTAGCGCGACTTTCTGGGCATGGATGGCCGGGTTTTCAGTTTCATCTTGGTAATGATATGGATCATTGCTTATACTGAGGTCCGCAATTCCTAGTTCACAAAGAGGTTTCAGCCAGATTTCGATATCCTTATCATCTGTGGCAAAATAGGCATTGGTTACTACACCTACCTGGAATCCCCTATTTCGAGCCATTTTAATCCCCTCAAGCATTATGGGGTAGAACAAGAATGGCTCTCCCCCTTCAAAGTATATCCATTCTATTGTGCCAATTTTAGTTGCTTCATCAAGAAGCTTTCTGATCCGGTCCGAAGTAAAAGTACCTGGAGCCCTGGGGCTGCTATATATAAAACAATGGTCACATTCCGAATTGCACATGTAAGTTAGCAGAAAATGGAGCCCTGTCAACATGATCCTCTCCTTTCAACGTACACGGATATTTTCATATAATTCACCGGGAAGTGCAATATTACCCTTACCTGAATGTAAGTATACTTCCTCAGAGATGATCAGAAAACAAGACGAGCGAATATGTAAGAATGCAAATCTGTTATGTGCAAGGTGCGATATTTTGAACTGGCAATAACTTCATGTTAGCTTCATCAGGTATTTCTCGTAATCGACAACCTGGTACTTCTTGCCTCGAGCAATGACCCTGAAATTTTCACTCTCAAGTAGTCTTTTATGAGCTTCTTGTTCCCCGGGGTATTTTTCATTCAAAAAACCATCTGCTTTGAGCGTCCGCCAGTATGGTATGTCTAATGACTTGCCCTCCTTGCTTGCTTCCTTTGTCGCATTGGCCGCTGTCATAATGAAGATACCCGTGGTTAGCGTGCAGCAAGCCGGTACACCGTGCTGCTTGGCAATCTTCTTGCATATTTCGACAATCGTGATAAGCTTACCTCTCGGTACCTGCTTCATGATTTCCACTACTTCCGATGGATTAACCAGGACAACATCATCACCGACTTCGGCACCCATCTTATGCACGGCATTATAACAGGGAAACCTTTTCTCCAGCTTTAGCACCTTAGGAAAAGAAGGTTTGTCCTTTAATTTCTCCTGCCAGGTTTTCTTCATCAATTCTCCTCCCAGCGATATCTATGCTTCTTTTGGCGTAGCTTATCGAGACCGCAATTAAAACAGATACCATTGTGGCAGCATATTACCCCACCACACTCAGGGCATCGCCACTTCTCCTGCTCTCTTTCAAGGAATTTACTAATACCATTATCCTTGATGTATTCCAGGTTCTCAATCATGCTCATATGGTAAAAAGTGCGGTAGCGCTTATCGAGAGTCTTTAGTCGTCGGCATGGGAAATCCCCACATTCATAGCAAAACCGCACCAGTCCTTTTCCCAAGAGATCGCACTGTTTTTTATAATGGCAATTCTTGCCTCCTGGCAGGCAGCCGGCGCAGTACGTCTTCCCAACTCCCTTCTTTTTGAGGTCGTTTCTCATTGCCAGGTAGCTGGCGCAAACGCCGCAGTTCATACCGCAGGGAGCGATTAGTTCTTCATTCATGGCTTCCACAACAGTAATATACAGGATTTGAAGAGATAGGCACCAGTTCGATAAAAATCAATGTATATCAGCGTTGGAGTGAGTAACTTGCACAAAACCGAGAATTGTTCAAGAAAGGACTGTCTTAGCAGCTGCACGAAATTGGCAAGAATGCTTCCCAGGAGTCCGTGATGATATAGTGTCCACAAAAGAGTTGTCTGGAGTTTCAGCAAAGTTGCTGGCTCAAAGGATCAGGCATCGAAAGAGAGTTTGCGGAGACTACGGATAGACCCGCCGCCTGCCTCGTTGTTTTACTGGCAAGTTTTTTTCGTGGTTTTGAAAGTGATCTATATAGCTTTACACGCAGAGTTTACTGATCAGATGCAACCCTAATGTCATCAGTGCCATCTCGGCCCGATATAAGGTTGTTAATAGCTCGGCATAATGCCTCGCTGGGGCTTCTAGCAAAACCATACACCTGGTTGAGCTTGGGTTTGACATATGAAACAATTCCAACCTGCCATTCGGTTATATCGCCTTTGGGAGATATACCCGATGCCACGAAATCGATCCTTGTCAGCTTAACATGGGGCAGCAGCCAGTGGAAGCATGAGTCAAGGTTATCTACAAAGTCAGGAGACCCACCCATGTTGCCGTTTGGATACGTCCAAGTATTCGTTGAAGAATCCCACTTAAAACCAGCCCACACACTAAGTCTCCTCTTCAGTTCCTGTCGTGATATATACCCTTCGCTACGTGTTAACATCGAAAATTACTTGCACCTCCCTCGTTAATTGAGACCATTTGGTTTTGAAAAGGCCCTTATTTGATTAAGATGAACATAGGCTCGAATGTACATTAATTGTAAGCGTAAAGTCAATAAAAAGAAACAAACCTTCCTCATCGCAGTTCCACTTCCAGTCAGAGCGTTGAATAGAGCAAGGAATGTTAGAAATGTTGGGTAACAAAACGATGGTCCGCGTACTCACTAATCAAAAAAGGCTAATATGAACTACTGAACAAAACAAGTTTTTATTACCCAGGCTGCACATTTTGGACGATTGCTACTTCTTGGTATTCAGCAATGGCCTTATTCCTTCAGTCCACCTTGCCCACGGCTGCTAGATATATGACAAATTCATCCTTACCGTCAATTTTCAACAAATGGTCCATCAATTCCTGGTCATAAGCAGCAACCGCGCATGTTCCAGCGCTTATCGCTTCACAGGCGAGGTATAGATTCTGACATACGTGCCCGGCATCCAGGAGAATGACTTTGTGAGCAGCCAAACCATAGCGCCATTCCGTTCTGTAAGGGATGGCTGACCAGACGAAAACTGTGGCAGCACTTGACATCCAGTTCTGCTGGAAAGCTGCCCAACCTATCTTCTCTGCTGCACTTTCATCCCTGTATTCGACCACAAGTTGGTGTTCAAGCGGAAGATATCTATAGAAACCTCTATCCAGGCCTTCCACATTAAGAACACACAGGTAAGTTTCAAGGGCATGGCGGGCTCCGGCTGAGGGGACAGTCCTACGAGCATGACCGGCACCTGATTGTTCTCGTACCCCTTGGGTCGCCCACAGGAGGAATGACAATTCCTCCTGCGTCAGTGGGGTCTCACTGAATTGCCGGCGGCTCTGGCGATTCGCTATGGCGAATAGCAAATCCACGCTCGGCAATGTTTGGAACTTATCTGGAGAAATCAGGTCAATTCGCTCTGCATCGGCTGAATACCCCTTCTCAATAGGTGGCGGAGGGACTCCCAGACTCTGGTCGGTTGTTGAGAAATCGACCGTTTTCCGCACGGTATCTTTCAGGAAATAGCGGTACTGCTCTAATGAAAATTCTTGCATACTATGACTCCTGCTCCTAATAGTGTGGCGCCGTGAAGACAGGCAGTGCCCCCTTATGGTAGCATCTCGACATTCGCATTAGCAAACTCGCCAATGTGGCACGGCAGCTGGATCCCACGTCTCTGTAGTCTGGTGTGGCATCCTAATGTTCAAAGTGGCGTCGATGTCTGAGAACCAAGTGAATACCCATCCAACATGATTAGACGTATTTACGTTAGACTGTGACAGATCATGCCATAGTGCGTGAATTGGATTAATGAGAGAGAACAGCAAATAACGTGAACAAAGATAGTTAGACTTCGAGGCCAATCACACATTCCAGGCTTTTGTTGCCCAAGTTGAACAATGTAGACTAATGTGCACTGATATCTCAAGATTTACTGAGGAGGAACTGAAGAAGATACAGGCACACACCAACAGGGCTCTACGGCTCATGACCAGTGGCATAAACGGTCATCAAAAGCTGCCTTTTCTCTGCTTAACAGATATGGCTGGTTCCGTTGCCAAGCAGATCATTGGATAGTTGCAGGGGAAATAATCCGGACGTCCGCCATCACAGGTACTTCGTTAACTCGGCGAGGCTCCGTATCCGTTGGCAGTCGGTTATCTCTTCAAAATAGCCTCCGCGGTCAAGGAGAATCCCCTTCATGCCAGCATGGGCAGCACCGACACAGTCAACTTGATATTGGTCACCGACGTACATTGCTTCTGAAGGCTGGACTGCTGCCCGTCGCATCGCTTCTTCGAATATTTCCGGCTGAGGCTTGTTAAAGCCAGCGTCCAAAGAAGTTACTACAATATCAAGCCATGATGGCAGCCCCAATTCATTGATAGTGGCGGTGAGTTCACGCTCCACGTTAGAGATCAAGCCTAGAATCAATCCCCGGCTCTTGAGGTCATTCAGGGTCGGTGCCACATCATCAAAGAGAACCAGCTTTATTTTAAATTGCTGCATCTTTCCCAGCATGGCAAGGACAAGCTTTTCATCAGCTTCTATGCCCGCCTCCTTGAGTACTATTCTCTGGTACTGTGTATATAATGCGATTGTCCCTTCCTGCGAACGTTGGCTCAACGGACAGCGTGCAATCTCTTGATAGATAAACTCATTAGCCATTACCATAGGCCTATTAAACATCTCAGGGTTCGTATTAATGCCGAAGTCTTTAAGTGCCTTCGCCTCGAGTTCTTCCTGAGGCGGCTCGTAGCGTACCAGTGTATGGTAGAGGTCAAAAAAGACGGCTTTAATCATATCAGCGCGCTCCCTTTCAATTTCAAAACACTACTGTAGTTAATGCCAGCCCATCCGTAAAGGTAACAAAGTGACCTTCCTCTTGTAAAGGGCATCGCTAATAGCCTTTTGCCTTTATTTTATATTGTATGATTAAGAGTGAGTTTCGTTGCCTCTACTGGACCACAATGCTACATGCTGTCCATTGTAATAATAGTTGACCAAACTGCTATCTTGTTGGATAACTTTCTACTAGAATGTACAACGATTGAGCATTACGCGAAACGGTTGTGATAAGATAATCACGCGTAGTAGATAGAACACGAAACTGTGAATCAGGAGAGCATAAAGATGACTAAGCAATCCTATCCCAGACACATAAGATTTGAAGCGGTGTTTAATTTCCGTGACCTGGGTGGATACTGGACACGAGGAGGACAAACGGTAGCCTGGCGGCGTTTATTCCGCAGTAGTGAACTGCATCATATGACCAGCCACGATATAATCCAGTTTAAGGAGGAAATCAGACTCCGTTCAGTAATAGACCTTAGAAGCTCCAGACAGCTAGAACCGTTTAGCCCCCTGAATGAAGTCGGAGTTGAATACTACAATATACCTCTCATTGACAGGGGTAATGATAAGGAAAATGTATATCAAGACTTTTCAAATATGGGAGAGGTCTATTCATACCTTGTAAGGCATGAAGAATTCAGTCGACGAGTTGTTGAAGCCTTAGAGATTATTGCTGAGCCAGATAATCTTCCACTGGTATTTCATTGTAGTGCGGGTAAGGACCGGACAGGTGTTTTAACTGCGATTGTTCTGGGTATTCTGGGGGTGACAGATGAGGATATCATTGAAGATTATACTCTGACAGCTCCATACATGAAGGAATTAATTAACCGTTGGAATAATGACCCTAAAGCGGCAGAAGCTCTTGAGAATGTACCAGAGTACCTATTGGAAGCTTCACCGGAGTCAATGACATTTTTCTTATCCACACTTAAACGAGAATACGGTTCGGTCAGAGGATATGTAGAGGCTTACGGGGCAGAGGTGTCGTTGATTCACCGTTTACAGACGGCACTACTAACCTAGAACTTTCCTGTTGAATATCGTCAGTTGACAGAGCGTCATGGTTGTCTTATTTCTCAAAATGCAACATTCTGAGTTAATGTGATAAGGAAAGGCGGCTTTAATTAGTTTTTCTTCAGTCTCCTCGGAATTCAAATTAGACTTGGCGATTCTTTGCCAAAACACATCACCAAATTGCGGCATTGATGGCGGCCATGTACAATTGCGGTTAGTTGGTTGACTGCTAGAAGATAGATGCCTGAGTGCCATTCGTAGTAGTGGTATTAGAGAGGGAGGAAATATGCAAGAAATAGTGGCTTATTGTGGTCTCGTTTGTACTGAATGCCCAGCGTATGAGGCAACGAAAAAAAACGATAATAAGGCCAGGGCTAAGACTGCCGAAGAATGGAGTAAACAATATCAACATACCTTCAAGACTGAAGATATCAATTGCAACGGTTGCCTAGCAGTCGGTGACGTACAGTTTGGTTATTGCAGGGTGTGTGAAATAAGAAAATGTGGTTCTGATAGAAAAGTATTGAATTGTGGCTACTGCGTAGAGTACCCATGTGACAAGCTGAATGACTTCCACACCAGAGTGGTTGAGGCCAAGGCTAAGTTGGAAGCTATCAGGAACAAAAAATAGGGATGCTGGCCACTCTAACTTCGAGAGCAAGATTAGTATACTCTATTCGATTCTTCAATAGTAACGAAATGCTATCTTGTTACGCCAGAGGTAACAATACAGGCAAATGTGCAATCGATTGAGTCCACTATTGTACAGATTTACACCGAATTGCACTGCATGTTAAAATCCGCCGTGAACCGAGAAGAAGGAGTGTGGATATGGATAAGTCACTCTCAAAGTCCCTGGAGTTTCATCCTTTGATTCCCGAAAGATGGCACAAACTGGAAAGGTTGTTTGGTAAACACGGTGCAGCCGGTGGCTGTTGGTGCATGTGGTGGAGACAAACGCGAGCCGAGTTTAACAGGCAGCGCGGCGAACCTAATAGGATAGCCTTTAGAACAATAGTCGAGTCCGGTATCGTTCCTGGCCTTCTGGCTTATTCGGATGGTGAACCAGTGGGGTGGTGCGCCGTTGAGCCCAGGGAATCGTATCCGGCCCTCGACCGTTCGAGAACATTGGCTAGGGTTGATTGTGAACCGGTTTGGTCGATTCCATGTTTCTATGTCGCCAGACATTTCAGAGGCAGGGGTTTAATGCCAGAACTGTTAGCAGCAGCTATCAACTGGGCAGGCAGACACGGAGCACCAATCGTTGAAGCCTACCCTATAGAGCCAAAAAATAACCTTAACAATTCGACATTCTACACCGGCGTCGTGCCCGTCTTCCGGAGGGCAGGATTTGTGGAAGTCTGTCGGAGATCGAAAAGACGGCCGATTATGAGGAAAACCATTGATCAGTAGTCAAGCATACGGACTCGATCCTTCAAGACTGTCCTTCAAATCAAATGTATCTGACATTTTATGAACATTTGGACAATTGTTGGATTAACACTGTTAGCATTAAGCAAGCCGATTGACTGAGATGTGCCTGTTTTACTGGCCGAAAGGGTTATAACCGGGTTTCTTTATTAGGGTTTCTTCTTTTTCTAATATGTCTGGCCTGTAGACCTCTTCAGCCCAAGCTTCTGGGGTGATCTCCTCAACGGCAACTGACACAGATTTCTCTTCACATTTGGCAATGCTTGCAACGCATTCTGTGATTGCTGTAGCGAGTCCTTGCTTTTGCTCAGCTGTTCTTCCTGGGTACATTTTTATCAGGACATGAGGCATAGGTCTTCTCCGTTTATTTAGTGTTTTTTACCAACAGTATTATATGGAAAAAGAAGCACCAGCTCAAATAGAGTCACAATCCGCCCGATTGTTCAATTTTCAACTATCTTCTTCAGTTGTTAACTAGCTCGCAATGACATTATCCGAATTCCTAATCTTTAGTATTCAGAGCTTCTTGGCCTTTATGGTC
>Ga0315543_1002782_pt1 | contig 16478 bp, 15 predicted proteins | sample SalMarSW160210MG_2_FD_203098 | JGI IMG/M metagenome (GOLD analysis project Ga0315543, IMG submission 203098) | Salt marsh sediment microbial communities from the Plum Island Ecosystem LTER, Massachusetts, United States - Salt Marsh Sediment SW1601-210 ...
GGGCTGGAGCAGCGAGAGACTGGAGAGGACGGTGCCGGGGAAAGACTATAACTTCAGGCAGATGCTCCACGGAGCGGTGCACCACAACCTATACCACGCCGGCCAGATATCCATCCTCAAGAAGAAAATGTAGAGGCTAGCCCCAGAGCTTCTGAATCTCGATTACGTTGCCCTCAGGGTCGCGCATGTAGGCGAACTCGAGCCTGCCCACCCCGGGTAGGTCCACGTTAACCACCTCTCCCACCGACCCGCCTCCCATCGCGAGGACGGCTTCCTTGGTCGCCTCCACGTCGTCGACCGCGAAGGCGATGTGCCCATAGCCGGGCATGTTGGGCGCCGGGGTCTCGGCTTCCATCTTCTGATCGTATTGGAACACCTCCAGGGTGGGGCCGGTGTCTCCTTGACCGGGGAGCCTGAGGTGTACTCCCCTGATGCGAGCGCCGGCTAGGCCAGTGGCTTCGTCCAGCCAGTCTCCGGAAAGGTCGCGCTCGGGCGGCACAGGGGTGCAGCCGAAGACTTTGATGTAGAAGTCCGCCAGTCGCCTCCAGTTCCGGGCCACGAGGTTCGTGTGGGTGTACTTCATCTCTGCTCCACCTTCTCCCTCACAGCGTCATAGGACGCGTAGAGTACATTGTACGCGTGCGTTATGAGCTGCCTCATGGTCTCGTTGCCCCTGAAGCCCTCCGTGAAAGCCTTCCACCCGGTGATGTAGTACTCGCGGTACGGCTCAGCGATCCCTTGGAAGCCGTTGCGCTCCAGCAGCCGCAGCACGTTGGTCCGGTTCAGCGTCCACACGTGCTTAGGGTCGGTGAACTGGCTTAAGACCCTGACTGGCGTCGGGGAGACCACGTAGCATAGCATCCTGACCACCCGGTAGTACTCCAGGTCGACGCGGTCGATGACCCGCTCGGGCAGCCGAGCCAGAAGCGGGCCCAGTTCAGCCAGCTCGTCTAGGTCCCGCGCCCTGAGATGCTCCACCGTCTCCTCCGGCTTCAAGGGCACCTCGCCGAAGAGCAGCTTAATCTCCTCGGGTCTCTCGGGCAGCCAGTCACCGCGGTTCTTTTCCATGACCACGATCTGGGGGCGGGGGATGTGCAGGTGATCAGGCCTCAATTCGATGAATCTCTCCTCGTAGAGCCGGGTGGTCTCCAGCGAGTAGAGGAAGCCTCCGCGGGTCTCCGGGAACAGGGGCATACGGTCCTTTGTGCCAATGTGGATGTCGATGTCGCTGATCATCGGCACATAGTCTACGAGTGATTCCCACGCCTTGATCCCTGAGCCTTTGAGGATCGCGTAGTCGATCCTGTCGCTCAGCCTCTCCTGGATCAGTTGCTGCCAGACCTCGATGGCGGCGTCCACGTCTTTACGCGCCTCTGCCAACAATTTCCCGTAGCTCATCGCGGTCACCGAGGAAATCTCAGTTTGAGGTTTATAATATATGGTTTACTGTTTCTGGGAGACGAGGATCATGCGGCGTGAGTACATCTCGAAGGGGGACAGATCGAACTCGCCGTAACACGTCTTGTATTCCCATCCAGCCTTCTGGATGAGCTGTTTCAGCTCGTGTAGGCTGTAGAGGATGTGGTCTACGTGGAACGTCTCCTGGTGTATTAGGTCTTCTCCCTTCTTGACGTAGAATCTCCACGTGTTGTGCATCCGGGAGTCCTCTAGGTCGAAGCGGCGTTCAGTGGTCTGCACTCTCCCATCCTCGTGGTACTGTACCTCCTTCGCCCCGAAGTTTTTAGTGATCCAGTCACGGTTGGCGATGTCGATCACCAGCGTCCCACCTGGCTTCGTGAGGGCGTGAAGCTGCCTGATTATGTCTAAGTCTGTTTCCCGGTCGTAGTAGCTGAGAGACGTGAACATGTTTATCACGGCGTCGAAGCGCCCTGCGTAGTCTTGCAGATGCTCCTCTACTGATCTCATGTCTCCTCGTCTGAACTCGACCTCGACTCCTCTCTCCTCCGCGAGCATCCTTGCTCTCTCGAGGAAGGTCTCAGATATGTCGAGCCCTATCACCCGGTATCCTTTCTGCGCCAGGGCTGTGCTGTGTCTCCCGATGCCACATGCGAGGTCGAGGATAAGACCCTTCTCGGGGACATTGTACTAGTTGAAAATGTTTTCAAGACCATCGGCGTCCTCGATGCTCCTCGGGATGAGCTCCTCGAGGGTAGTGATGTACAGCTCGGCGAACTTCTCCGCGAAGAGGCTCTCGGTCCAGTGCTTAGACATCTTTACCTAATCCTGTAATTAATCAAGGGCTATTAAGGTAGCCTCACGCTTCAGGTGCCGCAATGATGGGTCATTGAAGTTGAGCACCGGTTTTTAATCGTGTTTTTACGTGAGGAAAAGCCAATATGATGTGATCGGTTTTGCAGAAGGAAAAAGAGTTCACAGAGTATCTGGTTGAACGGGGGAGCAGCCCAGAGCAGGTAGAGGCCGCCCTAGATGCGGTTAAAGACGCCGTCGAGTACTTCGAGGCGGAGGGGAAGAGGCTAGACGAGGCGTCCGTAGAGGATTTCAAGGGCTACGTCCAGAGGCTCATGGACGAGGGGAAGAACACGGAGGACGCCCTACTCGGGCTTGGGCGGTACGTCTACACCCTCGACATGAAGGAGGTCTGGATATACTTTGCCGCCATCCTCGGGGGCCGCAACATCCTGCCCTCCATCTCGGAGAGGCTGGAAGAGATAGCGGGCAAGGACGCGAGGGGCAGGGTGTTCAGCGAGGTCAAGGCCCCGCCGCTGGGCTCGATGCCCGCGGCGTACTGTGACGCCACCAAGAGCCTCATGGACGCGCTGGAGAAGGAACTGAGCCCCGAAGTCTACTTCAGGGTGCTCGCCGGCAACCACCACAGGGTCAACCCGAAGAACTTCGAGAAACACAAGAAGTGGCTGGAGGAGCTGGGGAGCGTCGACGCGTGGCTCAAGAAGATGCACGACGAAGCCGTAGCCGAGCTGGAGCACTTCCTACTGGAGGACAAGGTCTGGTACGAGCAGGTCATAACCCCCGAGATCGTGGAGTACGTCAAGGGCAACCAGGAGGTCCTGTCGGGCAGAAGGGATGGTGAGTGGATCTACAACACCAAGTTCCCGTACAGCCCTAGGGAGTACCTGGAGGAGAGGGACCCGCTGTTGAAGAGGTACTACATGTGCCACTGCCCCTTGGCCCGGGAGGCTGTGCTCACAGGGGAGCCCGAGATCCCCGTGGAGTGGTGCTACTGCAGCGCCGGCTACGGGAAGCTCAGGTACGACGTGGCCTTCGGCGTCGAGACAGAGGCCGAGGTGCTACAGAGCGTCTTCGACGGCAGCGACACATGCAGGTTCAGGATAAGGATACCTGAACATGTCATGGAGAAGTACGTCTAGTCCTTCTGGGCGACTATTTCCTGTACCCGCCCTATCCTCCCGTCACGCAGACGGACCTTTATTCCCCTGGGATGGCTCCGAGAGTTGGTTAGGACATCTTTAACTGTGCCACGCGTCAGCTTACCGGTTCGCTGGTCACGTTTCAAGACCACCATGACTTCTACCCCGGGCTTTACGTTCTTCCTGACCCGTCCATCCGCAGCCATGTCAGCCCATCTGCGATTACCATGGTATATAGACGCTTCGCTTGAAGGCGTCCGGACGCAACCTGGAACGAGCTACAAATAATTCGGGAGGATTTCCTCAAAATACAGGTTAAACGTGAAAAGCCGCCAGTAAAAAAGGGGTATTCCTAGTTACATGGAATAACTAAATTTCAATACATACATGCTTAGGTTGTATCCTCAGATAGTTCTGTGTGGCCAAGAACCTACATATATAATAACCAATAAAAGGGAAGAATAGCTAAAAAACATTAACTTGGCCCGCGGAAAAACGCTTATAACAAGTAACCAATTATAAGGGAAAACCAAAGTCGTCGCCCGCTCACCACGATAAACGCTCCCGCCGGTGACCCTACACAACTTCCCCGAGGGCTCCCAGCATCTCCACTTCATGGAAGGTTAGAACCCCCCTTCCTACATATGGACGAGAATTTATGTTTCCATTAACCAAAAGCATATCGAGAATTTCAATATCTTTGTCACATTGGAGTATCATCGGGTTCGCGAGGGGTTTCCTCGCCGTTCTCGTACTTGAACTGCATCTCGTAGAGATGCTTGTAGAGCCCCCCCATCTCGATGAGCTCGGCGTGGGTGCCCGTCTCAGCGATCCTGCCCTCCTCCAGTACGACGATCCTGTCCGCGTTCCTGACGGTGCTGAGCCTGTGGGCTATGATGATGCTGGTCCTGTCCCTGAGCACCTTCTCCATGGCCTGCTGTATGATGAGCTCCGTGTAGGCGTCTATGCTGCTTGTGGCTTCGTCCATTATCAGTATCCTGGGGTCCGCCAGCAGCGCCCTGGCCAGGCTGATGAGCTGTCGCTGGCCCACGCTTAGCCGTCCGCCCCTTTCGCGGACGTCCGTCTCGTAGCCCTCGGGTAGTTTCTCTATGAACTCGTGGGCCCCCACAGCCTTGGAGACCTCGATTATCTCTTCGTCCGACGCGTCGAGCCTCCCGTAGCGGATGTTCTCCATGACGCTCGCCGAGAACAGGAAGTTGTCTTGGAGCACCACAGCCATCTGCCGGCGCAGCGACGCCAGTTTGACTCTTTTGAGGTCGTATCCGTCCACGGTTATCCTGCCTTCATCAGGGTCGTAGAACCTGTAGAGCAGGTTTATCATGGTGGTTTTGCCGACGCCCGTCGGCCCAACGAGGGCCACCGTCGAGTTGGGCTCTATCACCAGGTTTATCTCATTCAACACGGTCTGCCCTGGCTCGTAGCCGAAGGTCAGGTCCTCGTAGGCTATCCGGCCTTCGATCCGTGGCAACTTCACCGCGTCGAGTGAGTCGGTGACTGTTATGGACGTGTCCATGATCCCGAAGACACGTTCAGCCGCCGCCAACGCCGACTGAGTCTCGTTCCAGAAGGCGCTCAGGTCCTGTATGGGCATGAAGAACCGACTCATGTAGCTCATGAACCCGAAGAGGACTCCGACGCTGAGCTCGCCCATCATGACTGCGGCGCCGCCGAACCAGAGCACCAGGAAGTTGCCGACTGCCGTGAACACCTGCACCGCGGGCCAGAACGCCGACATGATCTGGCCTGCCTGGACGTTGGCCTCCATGTTGCTCCTGTTTATCTGCTGGAACTCTTCACGCGTCTGGCCCTCCCTGCTTTGGCTCTGGATCTCCTTCATGCCGCTTACGCTCTCCTCCATCTTGGCGGAGACGCTGGCGATGGTCTTACGTGTCTCCCTGTAGACGGTGCGGACGCGCCTGCTCCAGAAGTAGAGGAAGACGACCATCACGGGTATTACGCTGAAGGTGATGAGGCTCAGCCGCCAGTTCATGTAGAGCATTATGGCGACGATGCCTGTCAGGGTCAGCATGTCCGCCACCACGTTGGCGACCCCCGAGGAGATGAGCTCGGTTATCTTCTCCACGTCGTTGGTGGCCCGGCTCACCACGCTGCCCACCTCCCGCTTGGCGTAGAAGTCTAGGCCCAGCGCCTGCAGCTGCCTGAAGATGTCCATCCGGACCCCGTACTCCAGGTTGCTTCCCAGCCAGTCCACGAGGTACCGTTGCCCGAACTGGGTCACGAAGACGACGGCGTACACGGCGACGAAGCCCACGCTTATCAGCAGCAGCCCCCGGGTGTCCAGACCGATGATATAGGTGTCTATCGCGACGCTGTACATGTAAGGAGGGAGCAGGTTGATGATCGTGGACCCGATGATGGCAAGGAGCAGCAGCGTGCTCTCCCTCCTATGAGCCAATATGTAGCTCATCATCCGCTTAAACAGCACCCAGTCGGGGATGGTGCGCTGGTAGTCGTCATCCGCCTCGGCGAGCCGCCTCATATGGTAGCCCATTAGGACATACCTCCTCGGGCCGCGGACACCTGGGTCTGGTAGAGCTTGTAGTAGATGCCCCGCAGCCCCATCAGCCTCTCGTGGTCGCCCTCCTCCACTATCCTGCCGTCCTCGAGCACGATTATGTAGCTCGCCTTCTTGATGCTGCTCAGCCGCTGGGTGATGATGAACGTGGTCCTGTTCTCCAGGAGCTCGTCCAGGGCCTGCTGTATCTCGTACTCCGTCTGGGTGTCTACGCTGCTGGTGCTGTCGTCCAGTATCAGTATCTTGGGGTTCTTCAGCAGGGCCCGTGCTATGGCGACGCGCTGCTTCTGGCCGCCTGAGAGCGTCACGCCGCGTTCACCCACCTTTGTGTCGTATCCTTGGGGCAGCTCCTCGATGAACTCGTGGATCTTCGCCTTCTTCGCCGCCTCGGCTATCTGGGGAAGCGTGGCGTCGGCCACCCCGTAGGCGATGTTCTCCCTGAGGGATGTCCCGAATATGAAGGGGTCCTGCCGGACTATGCCGATCTGCCGCCTCAGCGACTTGACGGTTAGCTCCCTGATGTCTCTGCCGTCCAGTCTTATGCTTCCCCGCGAGACGTCGTAGAACCTGGGCACCAGGTTGATGATGCTGCTCTTACCGGAGCCCGTGGCGCCCAGTATGGCCACCGTCTGCCCCGGCTCCGCCGTCAGGTTGATGTCCCTGAGGACCATGTTCTCTCCGTCGTAGCTGAACCAGACGTCGTCGAACTCTATCCTTCCCTCGACCTCCTTCAGCTCCACGGCGTCCTCGGCGTCGCTGACGTCAACCTCGGCGTCTATGGTCTCGAAGACCCTCTCGGCGGCTGCGTTGGCCCTCACGAACATGCTGGTCATGAACCCCAGCATACGGACCGGCCCCATGAGCCGCGTCAGGTAGAAGTAGAAGGCCACGACGGTGCCCATGCTGAGGGCGCCGGTGATGACCCTGTTGCCGCCGTACCAGATGATGAGCACCATGCCTATACTGGAGAAGAGGCTGGCCAGGGGCATGAAGAAGGCTCTGATCTTTGCCATGGTCACGTTGATGTCGAAGTACTTCTTGCACTCGACGGCGAACTTCTCCTCCTCGTAGTCCTCTCTGCTGAAGCCGCGGACCACCCGGAGGCCGGTGAGGTTCTCCTGGAGGACCGTGGTGATGACGCCGTTCTGCTCCCTGACCTCCCTCCACATGGGGCTAACCATCCTGCTGTACCGGAGCGTCGAGTACATGAGGAACGGCAGAACCATCACGGATACCAGGGTCAGCCCCGGGTCGAGGCTGATCATGGACCAGACGACGAATACTAGGAGCAGGAGGTTTCCCAGTGCCATCCTGAACCCCATGTTGAAGAAACGCTCCAGCATGTTGATGTCTCCCGTCGCCCTGGCCATGAGCTGACCCGTGCGCTGCTGGTCGTAGAAGCTGAACGACTTCTCTAGCAGGCTCTTGTACATGCCGTCCCTCAGGTCGAACCCTGCTCGCTGGCTGATGAGGGTCGTAGCGTACCTGGTGAGGTAGTTCAGGTACCCGTTTAGGGCGGCGATGACTATGAGGCTGAAGCTGAACACGAGCAGCGACGCATAACGTGGCTGCATCGCCATCGAGGCGGCCAGCCAGTTCGCCAAAGGTAGGAGCACCGCGTATGCGTAGCGTTCCACTCCCGTACTCACGGTTATCTCGGCTCCCCCAGCGACGTCCCTTACCATGTCCACTATGTCTCCTATGATGGCCGGGGAGAGAACGCTTAGAACCGTCGTCACGACCGCCAGCAGCACCACGGCCTTCAGCTCCCAGTAGGGCAGAATGTACTTGAAGAGCCGCCTGAATGTGCTCCACTCGACCTTCCGCGGCTCTGGATCACTGTCCCTCGACATTAACCCTGCTGATCCTCCTCGGGCTCTTCAATGATCTCTGACAGACGGTGCAAAGCGTCCATGTACTCCTTATCCTTCATGAGCTGTATGTGGCTGAGTACGTTAGCCGTGTTACGGGCCGCATACTTACTCACCTCAGGCACGCTGATTCTCTTAGTAATCCTCTCCTCGTACGCTTTCTTCTGGCCGAGGTAACACGTCTGAAGCAGGGTCTTCGCCTCCCCTCTCCGCTCCTCGGGGACAGAGATGCCGTACCCGTTCAGGGCTAGGAGCATGTTGTCGATGTACTCCTCCTGCCAGGCTGAGTAGTCGGGGTCTTGGCTGAGCGCCTCGGTGAGGCTGTAGGCCACGTGGAAGCTATGGCTCACGCTCCTGTAGTAGGGCTGAACCATGTTCCTCACCTTCTCCTCGCGGGTGACCTCGATGAGCCCCGCCTCTAGCAGCTGGTTTAGGTGATGGACAATGCTACTGTGGTTCTTGTTCAAAGCCTTGGCGAGGGCTGTCGTGGTGTACTCGTCGTGTCTAAGCTTGTTCAGTATCTGCCTCCTAGTCTCGTCCGCGAGCAGCTTCGCTACCTCGGGGTCTTTTATAACGTGGACTCGATACCTCAATGGAATCGCTCCAATACAGTGTAGCGTTATATTTATGTGTACCGTTTTAAGACGGGGTCAATAAAAAAACTATTTTTTGTGACTGAGGTTACGCATCTTCTTGCCGGCGCCTGTCCTGCCCCTGTACGCCCTTCCGACGTGGGGCTTGCCGGTCTGCCTCGGCTTCCTGAACACTAGCCCCGCAGTCTCGGCTTCCTTTAGGTACTCCTTGAGGGCTTCCACGTTCTCCTCGTGGCTGGTCTTTCGGCGGGGGTCATACGGTATGCCGAGCTTCCTGGCCTTTGTGGGTGTCAGCTCCACGGCTTTAAGCTCCTCGCCGCTGAAGCCCTTGCCCTCGCGGACCCTGTCCCTCCTCTCCACGGTGGGTGAGATCATTCGAACCATACGCAACTACCTGTAGCTCTTCTGCTTCCTGCGCCTCGCGCCTGGGCCGCCGAACTTCTTGGCCTCCTTGCGGCGGGCGTCGCCTGCGAGCATCGTCCTGTCGTACTCCTGGTACCTGGTTCTGAGACGCTTGCTTCTGGTATATTTGACGAGGCCCTGGGCGATGCCCATCCTGACCGCCTCTGCCTGGCTCATGACGCCTCCTCCGTGTGTCTTGACCTTTATGTCCACCTTCCCAGCGTAGTCGCCGGCAAGCCTCAAGGACTCCATTATCTTCTCACGTGCTATCCAGGGCTCGACTAGGTGTATCGGCGTGTTGTTGATCCTTATCCTGCCTTTGCCCTCCGAGATGACGACCCTCGCCTTACTCGTCTTGCGTTTCCCGACGGCCAGAACAGACCTTCTTCTACTTGACATCTATCTCACTTCTTCCAGCCGATGGCTTCGGCGATCTCTCCTACGGTCACGAACCTGCGGTTCAGGTTGCTCGAGTGGACCTCTGGGATGCTCTCCTTCTCGGCGGCCTCCAGCTCCCTGGGTACGCCTATGTGGACCCTGAGGCGGCGGTAGGCGTTCCTGCCGTGGCTCTTCCTGCGGGGCAGCATCCCCCTGATGGTCCTGCGCACCATCCTGTGGGGCTGCCTGTAGTGGATGGGGCCCTTGCCGTGCCCTCCCACGTTGAGGAACTCCTTCTCCGTCTCTATGATCATCTTGCGTTTACCCGATACGACGATCTTCTCGGCGTTGACTATGTCTATGGCCTCGCCTGCGAGAAGCCTCTTGGCGACCATGCTCGCCAGTCTGCCCAGTATGAGGCTGTCTCCGTCGATCACTGTTCTCCCGGACATTTTCTTCATCCTTGCTCCGTCTAGAGCCGCCTAATGCACCCCTCTGAACAGCATATATGCGTATAAAGGTTTTCCAAACCCTGACGCTACAAGGACCGGCGGGATGATCGCGTCAACCTGAGACAACGCCATACGGCTTGAAGCGTAAAATAGGTAAAGTAGTTGTACGCCATAAGGTGCCTAGGAAGCAGGCAACTGATCCCCTGCAGATCCTGAGTGAAGTGGTGCGTTGAAACCCAACTACATCGAGTACCGGCTAGGCAGCCAGTCGGCCTACGTCCGCGCCGACAAACTGAGCGAGATCAGGCGAATCGACGTGGTCGTCTTCGACTGCGACGGCGTGCTCATCGACATCAGCGAGTCTTACGTCAAGGCCGTGGCGGAGACCACACGCTTCCTTGTGGAGGCGTTCACGGGCACGACGCTGCCCGAGTCCCTCTTCGACGGCACATTGAACTCCGCGTACAAGCAGAGAGGAGGGTTCAACAACGACTGGACGCTGGCCTACGCCCTGGTGATGCGGGTCCTCGCGGAGTTCCCTGAAGCCGGAAGCATAAACAGGCTTGCCTTGGAGTCCCTGAATTGCCCCGACATCCACGGCAGGTACAAGTTCATCAAAGAGAACGGAGTCGATGCTGAGATAGACTCCGCCGGGCTGCACGGTAAACTCATGGACTTTTCTAGGGTGCTAGACGAGACAGGAGGCGAGTCGGTGGACGCCCAGCTGCTTCCAGAGCTTGAGGCCGTCAAGAGGGCGCTGAGCCACCCCGGGGGCGTGGGGGCGAGCATGGTATCCACGATGTTTGAAGAGTTCTTTTTAGGGGCGACCCTGTTCCAGGAGACCTTCCAAACCCCGGCCAAGTTCAACGAATCCCCTGTGGGCTACGTGGAAAACGAGAAGGTTGTGATCACAGACAAGGCGCTAGACTGGCTGGAAGCCCTCATCGGGGGGCCTAGGTTCGGCATAGCCTCTGGGAGCCTCCCCAACACGGCTCGACACGTCCTCGGAGGCATCCTAAGCCGCTTCCACCCCGCCGCCCAGGTGTGGCACGACGACGTCGCGGCGGCGGAGAGGGAGACGGGGGGAAGCCTCCACAAGCCCAGCCCGTACCCCCTGCTCAGGGCCTCCGAGCCTTTCAGGCCTTATAACCGGGTCCTCTATGTGGGGGACACCATGGCCGACAAGCTGATGGCCGAGAACGCGGGCGAAGACTTCCTCTTCGCCGGGGTCTTCGGCTGCGTCGCGGCGAAGGAAGAGACCAAGAGCGCGTTACTCGAGGCGGGCAGCGCCATGGTTCTGACCTCGGTCAACCAGCTCCCAACGGTGCTCCGTTTATTGAAATAGGGGACGCCTACGGCGACTACAGGGTCTGGATCGAGGCCGCCGACAGCATCATGAGGCGTCTCGTCGAGTCCCTGCCCGGCTGGATCGCGAAGCTAGTCTAGAACCACTCAGCTAGCCTACGCATCATACGTACTACGTCGCCGCCGATCCTAAGCGGCGAGACTAGGACACCCGGCGTGTGCTCAAGCCGGCCGTAGAACGTCTCCATCTCCCTGTCCTGGCCCAGCGTGAATATCAGCGTCTGGATTCCTGACCTTCCAAACGCGTCCAACAGTCTCACCACCTTCTCACAGTCCTCGTGGGTGTCGACGCCGTCGACGTAGACGGGTTTGCTGTCGGTGAGTATCACGAGGCGCTCGGGCTCAAGCAGGGACACATGTTTCAGCGCCTCGTCCAGCGGCTCCAAGTCGTCTAGACTGTGCTCCCTCCTCAGGGTCTCCCCGAAGCTGTAGACGACTGAGTTGGAGTGGGACGCCGCCACCGCGTTCGCCAGGAACCTGGCCACCATGATCTTGGGGTACTGCTCCCATAAGCTCCACGGTTCAGCCATGCTGACACCCCTGTCCAAGAGCACCACCGTGCGCGTCCCCCTATCCCTGCGGGAGCCATGCCTTTTGCTGTATGCCTTCATCTCTGTGACCAGCGTCCTGGTGGTCACGGGGTGGATGGATCTTCCGTCGAACCCGGTTAGGTCCTCCTCGATCATCGGTTTATACGCCTCAAGGAGCTCGACGAAGTCGTGGAACCTGTTCTCCTCCATTAGCCGGATCACGTTCCGCTCCTCGTCGTAGCTGATGACCGGCTGCATGCTTGGCTGAGCTGGACGCATTTCCTCTGGGGGCCTCGCCTGCGCCTCTTCCTCGACCGCCTCGGGATCCTCCAGGATGGCTGCGTAGAAGCCGCCGCTTCCCCTCACGGATACAAGCACGGGCTTCCTCCTGCCCTCCGGGTCTAGGGTCAGCTTTCCCTCCTCGATTAGCTCCCTGACTTGCTGCTCCATGTCCCGTTTCTCGACGTATATGCGGCCGGTGGGGGTTCCGTCTAGCCAGGTCGACCCGCGGTTCCTTACCCTGAACGCGAGAACCACGACGGGGTACTCGTCGCTGAACAGTATGCTCATGTCTACTCCCAGGTATACTCCATGACCCTGCGGTGGGCTTCCTCATACTCCTCGACGCCGAACTGGTTGAGGACACGCATCTTGAGGAGCCTGTCCACCGCCAGCTGTTTGACCTCGTCCTGGCTCTGGTACAGGTCGCGGTAGGCGTGATACTCTTTGGCGAACTTCATGAGGTTCCTGACGCTGACAGGCGTCATGTACCTCATCTTGCCCACCTCAAGCTTCACCCAGACTATGAAGTCGAATATGTGTGCGGGAAGCGCGTGCCTGGCGACGAGTCCCTGGATGCTCTCCATGGGGGTCCTGCCCCACATTATGGTCTTCCCGAACCTATCCAGCAGCCCCGGGTCCGGCGTGTCCTGTGCTACGCGGTCCAGGTCGCTGGCCGCCACCACACAGAACCCGTCGGGCAGACTGTGCCTCTGCCCATCCACCGGGTTGGTGAAGGTCTTGCTGTTCATGGCCTCGAAGAGGGTGACCTGCGTCTTGGATCGGAGCTTCGTCACGGCGTCGATGTAGGCTATGGGCGCGTCCTTTCCCTCGTTGAGCACTATCTGCATGAGGACGCCGTTGTGCACCGGGTCCTTTCCCACGAAGGCGCTGGGGTTGAACCCCGCCACAAGCTCCCTCTCGGTGACCTCCTCGCTGCAGTGGAGGTAGACTCCGCCCATGATCCTCTGGAGCTGGAGCATGGTCTCGGTCTTACCCTCCCCGTGGGGCCCCAGCAGGAGCACGTTGTCCTTCATCCTGACCGCCCTGAGGAGCCGCCTTATCTCGTCGTCGTGGCCTTTGACGTGTTTGACGAGCTCTTTGAATGTGTCGTCGTCCTCGGCCCGCGCCGCCCCATGCTCCACGGGCTTCTCGTGCTCTTCCTCAGGCTCCCCTGCCACCTCGTATATGGGCTCCTCGTGCACGTACTCCCAGTCCACGTTTGAGTCCAGGATATCCACCATCTGGGACAGGTCCCCGTACACCGTCTCCTGCATGGACTTGGGCACCGAATCCGACGTCACCATGACGGGGAGGTAGCTCCTATAGTGGTGCAGCTTCCTCTGCAGCTCCTTCAGCTTGGCCACGTCCTCCCCCGTGTCGCCGCCCAGCCCCAGCTCGTTTCTCTGCACCCTCAGCCGCATGATGCTGTCCTGTATCTTGTCTATGACGTTCCGGAGCCTGTCGAGCTCCTCCGTATACTCCTCGCCGCTGATCTCGCCCCTCTCCCGCTGGCCCTGCTTCTGCTCGACCATGTTTCTGGTCTCCGCCAGTATCTCGGCGGCTTCGTTTGCCTTCTCCCCGATGTCCGTGTACTGGTCCATGAGGTCCTCGGTCTTCTCCATGATCTCCGTGTAGATCTTGCTGAACACCTCGTGGCTGATCTCTCCCCGGTCAGCCATCTCCAGGATCTTCAGCCGCCGGAGCATGTGCTGGGCGAGCCGGCCCTCCGGCTCCTCCTCGGATGCGGGCTCGGGGAGCACCGCCTCCAGCTCCTCGGAGGCCTTCTCCTTGTTCTCCTCGTCCCTGAGATTCTCCCTTAGGACGTCGAAGGGGTCCTCCTCACGCTGCTTTGGCGGCAGCTCGTGGCCGCAGTTGATGCACGCATGGCTCCAGGGCACTACGGCGTTGCAGCTGGGGCACGTCAAGTGGTCGTCGGGGAAGGATACCATGGCACAATGTTGTGTAGGGATTCTACGTATAACTTTTCGAGATCGGTGATCCACGTTCGAGAGTAAGAAATATATCCGGCACATTGGTTTATGGGTTGCAGCGACTGTAGTCTAGAGGTATGATTTCTGCCTGCCACGCAGACGGCCCGGGTTCGAATCCCGGCAGTCGCACCAATTTAATTCAAAGTAACCGATGCGTCAGTCACGTCTATCCCCCGCCGTGTGGGGGGTGTTTTGGGGTTGCTGAGGCGTGGATCGACGACTTGGCATTTCCCTTATAGTTGGTTACTTACTATAAGCGTTTTTTCTGGGTATGCTGGGGGGATTTGGGTCGACGACTTGGCATTTTTCTTATAATTGGTTACTTATTATAAGCGTTTTTTGGAGCGTCAGTTTAGTTATTTATAGCTGTTATTTACTATTTTTTTGTGCTGTGCCGCTGTTAGTTACCTGGTAGTGAGGATAAAAATATGGCTTCTCCCCTTTTGTCTTAAGTAGTGTGATATCTCGAAAAATTGGTGTATATTCCTTGTTACATGGAAAAGGTAAAAATCTCAACGAGTTTATGAGTAAAAGTTAACTCATAAAGCTTTGAAGTTTAATTTAATTTAGCTGGCTGCTCAAAATTAAGTAAATTTTATAGGGGCTATAGAAAGAGTTATTTTTAGAGGAAGATACATAGTTGAAGATTCAAAGATATTTTAAATTAGGCCTGCTGTTAATCGGGTTAATTATCTGCTATGGGAACCTCAGTGGTATCCAATCATATCAGGGAGAAACTGGACACGCCGTTATGGGGACCCCTTCTCTCATTGCTTTCTGGATGCCTTCCTCTTATCAAGTATTACAGGTTCCAGACTACATGCTCCTCTATCTTGTTCTTGGAGCGATCTTATCCACTTCGGGATTCATGATGTTACTCTATTCGGCCAGAAAATTGATGACGCTCGCCCTACTGATATTCTTCTCTCCGACAGCCTCCCAGACCTGCCGAGAGTTCAACCCTTCCTCGCTACTCCAAAGAGTGCGCAGCGCCTTTACCTGGTAATCCTTAAAGAACATGCTGCGATAGATCCATTGTCAGTTTCATAGCCAAACCAACCCTTAACATGCTAATAAAGTTTTAACTAATGCTCGCATGTATGTGAACTGCGTGCGCAGAGCCTCCAATAATATCTTAACCAAGATTTTTGTCGCTATATTCCTTCGTTTATTCTGCGGGAAATTCAATATCGTTGTTATATGAGGGGTTTTATAGTTCTAATATGAAAAGATATATCCGTGATGGCTCTTTCTTTTATTGATGAATAAAACTCAGAGATTTATTATCTATATATCAGTATTGATACTAGTCTCTGCAGTAGGCATTATTCTCATACAACAATCAACCAGACCAACTATACATTCTGAAGGAATAGACCTAATTTTCATTTATGGGGTTCGAGGAAATCGCCATAATCCAGTTAACAGGTTAGACACGTTTAATAACACTTTCACAAAGGACATGGTAAGAGATCCATCGATAACATTTGAACTGGAGATCAGCGATGAAGATCTGACACATATGGTTGAAAAGATGGATGAGATCGGTTTTTACAACTATCCTTCACAGTATACACCAAAGGTGGCTCACGGGGGTGTTACGCCATATATTACTTATGAGTTGCAGGTTTACAGGTATGGAGTATTGGTTAAATCTGTTCGTATGGATACTGATATTTGGTCAGAGGACGATGAGACAAGGAATCTTCGTTCTTTATTTGGTTTAATCATTAAGGTTATTGAGAACTCTGAGGCTTTCAAAAATAGCCCCAAACCGACGTCTGGTTACGCTTAATGCGCGCGCGGTTCTGGGTCTATGATGAAGACAATAAACTTTTATAAAATGAGAAAGCACACTGAAATCTTCCACCTTTTACATGGAATAAGTAATTTCCTTACTCTCATCATTTTAATAACAGCCGTTTGAGTGTATGCATACTATCGACGATGTAGTCGGGGTGCACCTCCATAAGCTGCTCCCGGCTGTGGTAGCCCGTCAATATACCCACCGTGTTGACTCCTGCCTCCACCCCCGCCTTGAGGCCGAACGCCGTGTCGTCCACGAAAACCGCCAGCTTTTTCTCCACTCCGAGCTTCTCCAGGGTGTACAAGATCATGTCTGGGGCGGGCTTGGCGTTGGGCACGTCGAGGAAGCCCACGACGAGGTCGAAGACGTCGTCCATCCCCAGAAGCTCCAGTATCCGCTTCGCCTCGCTGCTGGTCTTGTTGGTGGCGACGCTCTGCCTGTAGCCCCTCTCCTTGAGACACCTCAGGGTCTCCTCTACGTCGGGGAGCAGCTTGGTCAGCCTGGTGTCCGACTTCTGGAAGTGGTGTATGTACCGTTCCCGGAGCTCCCACTCCTTGCCCCGGTGCTCCTCAGGCAGCACCTCCTCCAGTATGTGTATGAGGCCGTGCCCCATCAGGGGCATCAGCCTGTCCTCCTCGTACTCCACACCGATCTCTCTCAAAGTATGTTCGAAAGCCTCGACTATGGCCTCCGTGGAGTCTATGAGGACGCCGTCGAGATCGTATATGATGAGCTGGACTCCCTGAAGCATACCCCACATACGCCTCGGGGGCTTAAACCCGTTTCGCAGTCAAGGTATATTAACCTCAGCTCCGGAGATCATACCGTCATTTCTAGGTGAATCAAGTGACTGAGTTGAACCAAGTCTGGAAGTGCGAGATC
>Ga0315543_1002783_pt1 | contig 16472 bp, 8 predicted proteins | sample SalMarSW160210MG_2_FD_203098 | JGI IMG/M metagenome (GOLD analysis project Ga0315543, IMG submission 203098) | Salt marsh sediment microbial communities from the Plum Island Ecosystem LTER, Massachusetts, United States - Salt Marsh Sediment SW1601-210 ...
GGATTGAGTGTGGAAGGTATCATGAGAAAACTACAACAGCTTACTGCAGTGAACGTCTTATTTCTTGTTCTGGTTTTATTCGCCCACGGCAGTGCGTTGGGGCAGACCCCAATGGATGTGCAAATGGCCGAAAAAACACGTTATGATGGTACAGTTGCAATTTGGTATGGCAGCCATTTTGAAGATTTTGTGAGACATGACTGGGTACCAATCAAGGAATGGAATGGGCCTTTCCACCCACTACTTGGGGAGTATAGGACCAATGACCGGAAGGTCATTCAGAAGCACTTGCAATGGCTGCGGCGCGCCGGCGTGGACGTAATATTCTATGACGTATGCCGCATCCAGCCTGAATTGACTCTTCTCGATCTACCCAAGCAGAAAACACTCCAGTTGCTCGTCGAAGAGTTGTCCCATCAGAAAAAAGAAAGTCGCAAGATTCAACTTGTCATCTGGATGGAAAAGTGGAACTCGAATCCCACGGCTGAGCAGTACCAATTTGGACTCGACTATGTTCGCAAGAATTTGGCATATCGTGACTTCTATTTTAAATTCAACAATAAACCATTAGTAATGACGTATCTTAACGGCCCTGCTCCCGATTTGGTTAAAATCGAAAAAGACTACGAGCAGTATTTTACAATGCGTCGTATCTCTTCAGGTCGGACCGTGCCTGGTTGGAAATACATTGGACCGGCGGGCGATCAAGAATGCATGACGGCCAATCCGGGGGCCGACGGATTTATGGAGCATGCCTTTATTGCCAAGTATGTCAAAAAGAAGAAGGTCAATACCGATAAGCTTCGAAAGTACGGAAAGGCTGTCATCGAAGAGCGCGCCGATGGCAAATACTTTGAAGATCAACTTCTTAAGGCGCGCCAGGTCAATCCCAAACTGATATTCATCTCTGGCTGGAACGATTGGGCGTATTGCCTTCAAATTGAGCCGGCGAAAGAATATGGGTTCAAATACGTGGATATGGCTGCTCGCCTGCTTGGCCGAGAAACAGAGACTGCACCGTATCGCCGACCAGAATGATGATTTCTTGGTATGATGAAGATGTCCTGGTCTGTTACTACGCGGTGCTCGGCAATCACCTTCACGTGATTCTGCGGACGCGGCCCGACGTGGTGGCCGCGTGGCCGGACGACGAGGTGGCGCGACGGTGGTGGAATCTGTTTCCGCAGTGTCGCGACGCGGAGGGTGGGCCCGCCGCGCCGGAGCCGCATCAGCTTTGCATGTTGACGGCCCAGCCGGAGGCTTTGGCCGAACGCCGGCGTCGGCTGAGTAGCTTGTCGTGGTTCATGCGGTTGGGAAATCCCGGTTTATCAGTATTCATGGGGGATTGTCTGAAAGGAGACATCCACGCTGGATCGTGACATTCGATCGCCGGCCAAGTAGGATGGATTTGTTGGTCTCCGTTCTCACCTCACAACACGACGCTCAGCATAACGAAGGGGAATGATGTGCGACAACGACACTTCGCATGCGCTGCCTTCATTGCGATTGCCACGCTATTTGGTGCTTTTGCGACGGCAAAAGAGCCACGGACGCCCAACCGTCCACCGGTCCTGCGCAGCCCTGCCTTCTCTTTTGGCCTTATCGCCGACGTGCAATATGCCGACAAGCCGGATCACGCAGCCCGACGCTACGCCACGTCGCTCGGGCGACTCAATCAATGTGTGGCGGAACTCAATAAACATCGGTTGGATTTCACGATTCAGCTTGGCGACGTGATTGACGGCAACGACGGCGTCGACAAGACCCGGCAAGACCTCGATCGCGTCATGTCCGAGTTTGCCAGGCTCGACACCAGGCTTTATCACGTCGTCGGGAACCACTGCCTCAACGCCGGCCGCAAGGCATTGCACAAGAAACTAGGGCTCGCCCAACCCTATTATGATTTCGTGCCCAGAGGCGTCACCGGCTGGCGCATGGTCGTGCTCGACGGCAACGACGCGGGCTACGGCGTGCTGGGCAAACAGCAGCTCCAATGGCTTCAAGCCACGTTGGCCCGAGCCGCGCGGCGTCACGAGAAGGTCATCCTCTTCAATCACTTTCCACTGCTGAAGGAGGCCGCTTCAGAGCACCGCATGATGAAGCCGAAGCCGCTTCAGAGCGTCATCAACCAATCGGGATGCGTCGTTGCCTATTTCGCGGGCCACGAGCACGCCGGCGGCTACGCCAAGGACGGCGCCATCCACCATGTGACCGTCCAGGGTATGGTCGAAGCACCCAAACGCAACGCCTACGCGATCGTGGACGTGTTTCCCACGCGCATCGAGGTCCATGGTTTCGGCAAGGTGCCCAGCCGAACCCTACGGTTGCGGCGTACCACCCAACCATCCATGCCGGATGCGGCGCTTCGGCTGAACGCCCTATTCATCACGGTCGACGACCTGCGACCACGATTGGGATGCGGTGGCGAGCGGGCATCCAACCGCCGAGTATTGACCGGCCTGTCACTGCCCGAGTCGGCGTTCTATTTCTGGCGGCGCCAGCTGAAGCAGCGAGATGGGGAGCAGCCGCCGCCTCAGGCCAACCGGCCAGCGGAGCCGCAGAGAAAGAATGAGGAAGAAGAGGCCTGCAACCGGCGGTGACGGTCTCTTCATCGCATCTTCTTACCACAGATTTCAGCAACAGTCTGTCTAGTCGCGCGGGTGGCTGCTCCAGCCGATGAAAAGGCGAGTCTACACCAGGCGTCGTCGACGCCTGATCGGAGTGTGCTATGGGGTTTCAGGGGGTTTGTGTCGAGTTACTGGAATCGACACAAATTATAAGATGGCATCGTGTTATCGTTGAAACTGATGCTTTCTACCTGGGCCTCTTCTTCGATTATGACTCCGCTGCTCTAACCAACTGAGCTACGCCGCCTTGGCCGACACCCGACGCATGCAGTGCTGGTGTCAAATCGCCTTCTAATTCTAAATAAAACCGCGGAAAGCTGAAAGCGGTGCGGCTGCCGGTGGCCACGCAATCGGCAGCCATCCTCACCACAAACGGTACTTTCCCTTCTGTGTGGCCCTGTTCAGCACCTCATTATCGACCAGCAAGGCCGTCGGGGCTCATTTTGCTCCCGGGAATCTGCCTTTTCGCACCGGACAGATCTTGCCTTTCGGCATAACGCCACAGGGGGGCAACCTCAGTCGCCGGGCCACTCGGGTAGCGTGTCCAGATAGTCCGGATGCACGCGCAGGAGCCAAACGTGCTCGTCGTCGATTCGCTCCACGCCGACCTCGTAGCGAGCAGCTAGCCCAAGTTACGCAGTTGCGAGTGCTGGTTTGTTGGTAATAAAGGACTTACGTTCACTTTCGAGCCATTTGTTTCACTACATTGGCGCAGCCTCGTCAATGCGGCGGAGGCGTCGGGAGAGGGTCACTCCGAGGCGGTGAAGGAGAACCTTTTGGGCCTCGTCCGGCTCGGTAACGCAGCGTAGCCGGACGGTGCCGGTGTCATGGCCTTGCCGGGTTTGAGTGGGCAGCACGACGTCGCCACTTTTGATCTTGGCCAATTCCTCAAACACCGTTCGGGGCGCGTCGCCCAAGCCCGATCGTCGCATCCACTGAGCCAGGGTCTTCCACAAGACGTAGGCCAGGAAGCAGACCAGGATGTGAGCCAGGACCCGGTCCGTTTTCTGATGCCAGATCGGACGAATCTCCAACTCTTCCTTGGTGATCCGAAACGCCCATTCCGCCTCGGTCAACTGAATATAGCGCCGCCAGAGGATCGCCGGATCGGTTTCATTCAAGTTGGTACGCAGCAGGTAGCAGCCCTCGGACAGGAATAAAAAGGGGACATTCTACTTTTTTTCTCTCCTCCTTGAAGGCTTCCTTCTTGCTGCTGAAAAAGTAGAATGTCCCCTTTTTATTCTTTCCTGACTCCTACGCTCCAAGTTTCGAAAGTGCTTCGATCGCTTGGGCCGTGGCCCTGCGCTTCTGTTCCAGTTCGGCCAGGCCGTCACGTTCCTGCTGGACGACCTCGGCCGGGGCGCGGCTCGTGAAGTTCTCGTTGCCGAGCTTCTTCTTTTTCGCTGCAATGTACTGTTCGAGCTTGTCGAGTTCCTGCTTCTTCTTCACCATCTCGGCTTCGACGTCGATCAGTTCGGCCAGGTCGACGAAGACTTCCATGCCGGGCAGAACCACGCCGGCGGCAAGCGCCGGCCGTGCGAGCTGCGGGCCCCAGCCGCCAGGCCGCGCGGCGGCCATCGGCTCGAAGTAACGCTCCATCGCCCGAAGCAACTCGGCCGTCTGGGCGTCGCATCGGACCGAGAACTCAATTTTGGTCTTCGGCGGCACGTTCTGCCGGGCACGAATCTCGCGGACCGCCCGGAGCACCTCTTGGAACAGGGCGAATTGGGCCTCGATCCGCTCGTCGCGAAAAGAAAAAGGGGACATTCTACTTTTTCTCTTGCCTCCTTGAACGTTTCCTTCTTGTTGCTGAAAAAGTAGAATGTCCCCTTTTTCTTTCGGCCAGGGGGCTACCATGATGCTTTCGGACGCCGGCTCCGGCCGGGGAATGCCTCGGCGCGGGGCAACTCGCGCCAATTGCTGCCACACTTCCTCGGTCAGAAACGGGATCATCGGGTGCAAAAGCCGCAGCAGGACATCGAGCGTATGGGCCAGCACGCGCTGCGCCAGCGGCCGGCCGGCCTCGTCCTGCAACCGGCCCTTGACCATCTCGACGTAGAAGCTGCAAAACTCGTCCCAGGCAAACCCATAGAGCGTCCGGGCCGCGTCGGCGAAGCGATACTCCTCCAGCGCCGCGCTGACCTGCTCGGTGACCGTGGCCAATCGGCTCAGAATCCACCGGTCGCCGACCAGCAGCTCCTCGTCGGTTACCTCGCCGGGCTCGAACCCTTCGAGATTCATAATCGCGAATCGCGATGCGTTCCAGAGCTTGTTGCAGAAGTTCCTGGCCATTTCAAAGCGATCGCTGACGACCGCGCCGCGAGGCAGGGCGGTGTCCTCAGGCTTTTCGGCCCACTGCGTCGAAAACTCCCCGCCGCATTCTTTGCACTTCACCCGGGGTAGCACGCGGTTTTTCTTCGTCTGTTCGATGAGTCGGCCGCAGTGAGGGCACTCGAAGTCGACCGGCAGGCGGATGTCCTGGGTCTCGGTCGTCAGGTACCCCAGGCAGAAGCGAAGCGAGTCGGCGCCGAATTTCTCGATCACGTCGACCGGGTCGACGCCGTTGCCCTTCGATTTCGACATCCCCTCACCGTAGCCGTCAAGGATCTTGGGATGAATGTACACCTCGTGGAAAGGGACCTCGCCGACGTTGTGCAGACCGGCCAGCACCATCCGCGCAACCCAAAGCGTAATGATATCGCGGCTGGTGATCAGCAGGCTCGTTGGATAGTAATACTTCAGCTCCTCGGTCTCGTCGGGCCAGCCGAGGGTCGAATGGGGCCACAGGGCCGAGCTGAACCAGGTGTCCAAGACGTCTTCTTCACGCGTCAACTCATGCCCCGGCACGGCATCCTCGGCCAGGTCTTCCTCCTGGGCACAAATCAGCCATTGCTTGTATTGCTCGTCGCGATGCCAAACGACGTCGTCGCGGCCGGCGAAGGCCTTTTTCAGCTCTGCTTCGGTGGCCGTCTTGCAGTACCAGATCGGAATCTGATGGCCCCACCACAACTGACGGCTGACCGGCCAGTCGCGCTTCTCGGAGAGCCAATCGTGATAGCCCTTCTCATACCGCTCGGGCGTGATCTTCACTCGACCGTCGGCGACCGCGTCGATGGCCGTCTGGGCCAGATGGTCCATCTTGACGAACCACTGGTCGGTCAACAGCGGCTCGATCGGCGTCTTCGAACGGTCGCTGTGGGCCAGGTCGATCTCGCGGTCCTCGACCTTCTCGACCAGGCCCAGTCGCTCCAGGTCGGCCACGACGTTCTTCCGCGCCTCGAGCACCTCCTGGCCCTGGTACGCGCCGGCGCTCTCGTTGAGCGTGCCGTCGAGGTTCAGGATGTTGACCATGGGCAGATCCTGCCGCAGGCCGACGTCGTAGTCGTTCGGGTCGTGGGCCGGCGTGATCTTCACACAGCCGGTGCCCATCTCCGGTTTGGCCCAGACGTCGGCGATCAGGGGGATCTCGCGATCAACCAGCGGCAACAGGAGCATTCGGCCGTCGAGCGCCATGTCGCGAAGCTCGACCAACTCGGGCAACACGGTCTCGCGCCGCTCGGCCAAGGCGTCCAACTCAGCCTGGATTTCGCTCTTCAGCTTGCCGGGCGCCGCGGTCAATCGCTTTCGCAGATCGGCACGGATCGCCTCCAGGGCGGCTTCCGGCTCCGGATGAACGGCCACGGCCGTGTCGCCAAGCATCGTCTCGGGCCGGGTGGTGGCAATCGTTACGTGCGTCGGCTCGCCCCGTTTCGGATCGATCACCGGATAGCGGAAATACCAGAAATGGCCGGGCACGGGCTCGTGGAAGACCTCATCGTCGCTCACCGCGGTTCGCAGCATCGTGTCCCAATTGACCAACCGCTGACCCCGGTAGATGAGATTCTCCTTGAACAAGCTGAAGAACGTGTGGCGGACCGCCCGGGCGCAGACCGCATCGAGCGTAAACCGCACACGTTGCCAGTCGCAACTGCAGCCCATCTCCTTCAACTGGCCGAGAATCCGCGCTTCGTAGAATTCCTTCCATTTCCAGATCCGCTCGACCAGGCCCTGCCGTCCGAGATCGTGTCGCGAGAGATTCTCTTCGGCCAGCAAGCGACGCTCGACGACCGCCTGGGTGGCGATGCCCGCATGGTCGGTGCCGGGCATCCAGAGCGCTTCATACCCTTGCATCCGCTTCAGGCGGATCATGACGTCCTGAAGCGTGTTGTTCAGCGCGTGGCCCAAGTGCAGAGCGCCGGTCACGTTGGGCAGCGGGATGTCGATCGTGTACGGTTTGCGGGCCGCGTTGGGCTCGCTGTGGAAGTAGCCCTTCTCTTCCCAAAAGGGATACCAGCGACGCTCGGCCGCCTTGTGGTCGTATTGCTTGGGCAGTTCCGTCATGAGCGGCCTTGTTCTTCATCCTTGCAGAGTTTGTACTCGAAACGGGTAGCACCGATGATTTTCCGGCATCGGCGCTGCCAGTGCTCTTGGTTCTTTCGGAAAATCGTCGGTGTTGCCGAAGGCAACGAGAGGTTGTCTCATTCGGTTGTCAAACGCCTCTTGCCGCTGCGCGGCACCGACGATTCCGCGGCTTCGTCGCCTGCAAGTGGTAACGTCCGCCGCGCGGAATCATCGGTGTCACCCGGTTCAGCGGTCTTGTTCTTCATCCTTGCAGAGTTTGTATTCGAAGCTGTCGACCAGGGCGATCCAACTGGCTTCGATGATGTTTTCGCTCACGCCAACGGTACCCCACAAATCGGTCTCATCCTGGGTTTCGATGATCACCCGGACCCCGGCCGCCGTGGCCGCCTCGGAGTTGATCACGCGGACTTTGTAGTCGACGAGGTGGGTATTTCGCAAGGCGGGGAAGTGGCCGTTCAGGGCCTTTCGCATGGCGGCGTCCAGGGCGTTGACCGGGCCGTGGCCTTCGGCCGCCTCGAAGCGGACTTCGTCTCCTACGCGGACCTTCACCGTGGCGTCGGCGGTGACCCGGCCGCGGGCCTTGTTGTCGGCGGTCACGTGGAAATAGAGAGTCTCGAAGTGGGGCCGAAACGTCCCGGCGCATCGCTTGACCAGTAAATCGAACGAGCCCTCGGCCGCCTCGAACTGGTAGCCCGTGTTCTCCATCGAGATCACTCTCGCGAGGATCTTGTCCATCAGCGCCGGATCGTTCTCGATGTTGTGCTTCGTGGCCAGCTCGACGATGTTCGACCGGCCGGACAGCTCGCTGACCAGGATCCGCCGCTCGTTGCCGACCGTCTCCGGCGCGATGTGCTCGTAGCTGGCCGCATTTCTTGCAATGCCGCTGACGTGGATGCCGCCCTTGTGTGCGAAGGCACTCTTGCCCACGAACGGTTGACGGGGTCGCAGGTTGACGTTGACCATTTCGTAGACGTAGCGGGACAACTCGGTCAGATGCTCCGACCCCTTGTCCCCAAGCACGTCATACTCGCCGTATTTGATTCCCAGGTTTGCGATCACCGAGATGAGATCGGCGTTGCCGCAGCGCTCGCCGAACCCGTTGATCGTGCCCTGGACGTGCGAGGCGCCGGCGCGGACGGCCGAGAGCGAATTGGCCACGGCCAGGTCGCAATCGTTGTGGCAATGCACTCCCACGGGCACGTCGAGTGCGTCGAGGGCCTCGCGGGTGATCTGAAAGACTTCTTCGCACATGCTTCCGCCGTTGGTGTCGCAGAGCACGACGCGGCAGGCGCCGGCTCGCTGGGCGGTTTGGATCGCTTCAATCGCGTAGTCGGCGTTGGTCTTCCAGCCGTCGAAGAAGTGCTCGGCATCGAAGATAACCTCTTTCACTTCGCGGCCGGCCTCGACCAGGAAGCGAATACTCTCGCCGATCATGGCGAGGTTCTCTTCGAGGTCGATTCGCAAGACGTCGGTGGCATGGAAGGCCGATGCTTTGCCGACCAGAGTAATCACCGCCGCGCCGGAGTCCAGCAGGGCTCGCAATCCGGCGTCCCGCTCGGCCGCGATGCCCTTGCGGCGCGTCATGCCGAACGCGCAGACCTTGATCCGCTGGAGGTCCATCTCGGCGGCGCGCTGGAAGAACTGGCAGTCCTTCTCGTTGGAGGCCGGATAGCCGCCCTCGATATAGTCGAATCCCAGGCTGTCGAGCCGCTTGGCCAGCAGCAGCTTGTCGTAGAGCGAGAAGCTGATGCCTTCGGCTTGCGCGCCGTCGCGAAGGGTCGTGTCATAGATCTCGATACGATGCATGGCGGATGCGGTTGCAGTTCTCGACGGGTGGCACGTCCCTGAGCGCAGCGAAGGGCGTGCTTCGTCGGGTAACCACGCCCTTCGTTCCTCAGAGCGTGCCACCCAACGGGGGCGTGCCACGTAGAATCCCTCAGTTAATTCTCACGCGGTTCCTAGGCTACCTCGTCTTGACGACGGTCATGGCGGCCTCCGACGACGGGCTTCTCATCGTACGGCTCTTCCTCCTCTTCGTCCAGGTCTTCGTCCTCGTCGTCTTCCTCGTCCCACTGATCTTCCTCTTCGAGGGTCTGTTCGCTCGAGTCCTCCTCCTCGTCCCACGATTCTTCTTCGTCCGCCTCGTCCCATGACCCGTCCAGGGTATCGTCTTCCTCCTCCAGTAGGGCATCGTCGTCCACCGGAGCACTCCTTTGGTTGCGCGGGATTCCCTCTGAGGGCGACACGGCCGGGCCGGCGACGGTTCGCTCCGGGCCGGTCAAGAGAGCCTCGGGCCGGCCGTCGGGTTGCTCGGACCGGACCCGAATCCGGTTACTCCGTCGCTGCGGCGTGCCGGGGGTCGTGGAGATCGAGTCCTCGCCGCTCATCTCTTGCCACTGCTCAATACTGATGAGGACCTCGCGTGCCTGGGAGCCGTTGTAGGGGCCCACGAAGCCGTCCTCGGCCATGTAGTCGATCAGCCGGGCGGCCCGACCATATCCGATTCCCAATGCCCGCTGCAAGAGGGAGACGCTTCCGCGACCTTCGCGGACGACCACGTCGATGGCCGCTTCGTAGAGTTCGTCGCGGTCGCCGAGGTGGTTTTCGCTTGCCGTGTCGGCCTCATCACTGGTTTTCAAGTGGACCAGTTCCTTGACGAACTGAGGCTCGGTGGTGCTGACCGAGTCGATCACGGCGTTGATTTCGTCGTCGCTCAGATAGGTTCCCTGGCCGCGGATGAACGTGCTTGTGCCCGGCCATAGGAAGAGCATGTCGCCGTTGCCCAGCAGCTTCTCCGCCCCCATTTCGTCCATCACGACGCGGCTGTCGGTCCGGCTGGCCACCTGGAAGGAGAGCCGGGCCGGCAAGTTGGACTTGATCAGGCCGGTGATCACGTCGACGGTCGGTTTTTGCGTGGCCAGCACGAGATGGATGCCCACGGCCCGGCTCTTCTGGGCCAACCGGATGACGTGGCCTTCGACTTCCTTGGCAGCGGTCATCATCAGATCGGCGATTTCGTCGGCGATGATCACGATGAAGGGCAAGTGAGTCGGGATGTGCCGGCGCTGCTCCTCATCCTCTGGCTGGATCCGCTCCATGAGTTCTTCTTCGCCCAGCTGGTTGTAGACGCTGATGTGTCGCACTCCGGCGCGAGCCAGGAGTTGATATCGTTCTTCCATCTTCTCAACCGCCCAACCCAGGATCGCCTCGGCCTTGCGCATGTCGGTGACGACCGGGTGCATCAAGTGGGGTAGTCGCTTGTAGGGGCTCAACTCGACCAGCTTCGGGTCGATCAACAGCATTCGGATTTCGTCGGGCCGACGCGTCATGAGCATCGAAATGATCATCGAGTTCAGGCAGACGCTCTTGCCGGTTCCCGTCCGACCGGCAATCAACAGATGAGGCATCGTGGCCAGATCGATGACCATCGGGTTGCCGGCCACGTCCTTGCCGAGAAAGAGCGGGATGCGCATCTTTTGCGCCTTGCCGCCGGCTTCCTCCATCACCTCGCGAAGCCGGACCAGTTGGCGTTCCATGTTGGGCACCTCGATGCCGACGGTGTTCTTGCCGGGCAGCGGCGCGACGATGCGCACACTGGGCACGCGCAGCGCGATGGCCAGGTCGTCGGCCAGCGACGTGATCCGGCTCAATCGCAAGCCGGCCTCGAGCTCCACCTCGAACTGGGCAATGACCGGTCCGGTCTGGATTTCGACCACGCGGACCTGAAAACCGAAATCGGCAAACGTCTTCTCCAGCACCTTGGCCTTCTGGCGAACGTCTTTCTCGTGTTCCTGGAAGCAGAATTCCTCGCTTTCCAGGAGCAGATCCACCGAGGGCAACTCGTAGTCCTCGGCACTCCCGTCGATGTCGGCTGCTTCCAATTCCTCGAACATTTCCTCGCGCTGCGTCTTCCGTGGGTTGCGGATACGCAATGCGGCGCGAGACGCCCCGCTCCCTTCTTCCAGGCCGTCGTCTTCGTCGAAAGCCTCTTCTTCCTCTTCGTCTTCTTCCTTTTCGTCCATCACGTCACGACCGGCGATGCGAACCGGCGGATCTTGCCGGCCAAGATCGTCTCGCGCGCTGCTGGCCGTCGTCGAGCGGCCGCGCCGTCGGTCGACAAGCCCACCGAAAGCCGTACCGCCGCGCAGCAATCCTCGCAGAAAACCGCGCGTGGGCACGCCCAGGGTCCAGGCGAACAACCGGACCACCAGATAGTCGGTTGAGAGCAACAGACCGCCCAGGATCATACTGAACGTCAAGATATAAGCCCCGACCGAGGCGAAGTGACGCTCCAACAGCGCGCGGCCCGTCGCCCCAAGATACCCCCCCGATCCGATCACCGGGCCGGGCGATAGCTGCTCGGCGGCCATGGCGGCAAGCGTCGCCACGCCGACCAACGACAGGAGCCAACCGGCCAGTCGCATGACCGGCTCGGTGATTCTGCGTCGGGCCAGAAGGAGCGAGTCGACCACGGCCAGCGACAGCAAGAGATAGAAAGCCCCCAGCCCGAGGCCGCTGAACAATAGCCGACTGACCAGCGCGCCCGATCGTCCGCACACGTTGAGTGTCTCGGTCTGCTCGGGATAGACCAGCGTGCTCGGCGGATCGCCGGGGTTGTAGCTCAGAAGCGAGGCGGCCAGGAAGATGGTCAGCGCCAGCAGCCCCAGCGCGAGCAGATCCAGTTTGAGGTCGCGGTCTTCGAGCATCGTCGCGTCGCCACAAGGGAAACGAACTCTCACCGGGCAGCGCGAGCCGTGCTCGGTTGCCGGTGAGGCGTGGGGGCGCGTCCATGCCCGTCGATCATCCTGTTCAGTCTTATTCTAAATCGACCGGCGCTCGGGGCTTGGGCCAGTTCCAGCCGGCCGGCCCCTTCGCTTTGCCTGGGGGGTACCACGCCATTGACTAGCACAGGCGAGATAATCGTCTCGACTACTTCTTCCCCTACGTTGCGGGGAGCGCTTCCGGCCGATTGGCCGGAAATCTTTCGTCAACCGAGACAATCGTCTGCAGCTTCGTGAGAACACACTGCGTCGAAGGCATCTCGACGAGTGATTCGGGCTTGTCTGCCATGAACTCCGCGAACGCCTGTTTCACGCCGGCCACGCCGGTTATGGTTTTCGGTCTAATATCGCCAGGTCATCTGGCCGAAGACGGTCCGGCGGACTTCGGTTACACCCAGCCCGTATGCCTCGCCCGAGAATTCGTAGTGGTAGTTGTCCAGTAGGTTCTGGCCGACGACGGCGGCCTCGAAGGTCTCGCTGGGCCGCCAGGCAAGCCTTAGATCCATCGTTAGATAGCTGGGCACGGATACTCCCGGCAGCTCGTCGACGTAACGCAAGACGGCATCGAAATCCCAGTCGCCAGGGAGATTCCAGGACGATTGCAGACGCAGCTGATTGAGCGGAATGACTCCGTCTTCCCAAATCATTCTCTGTTCATCTGGTACGGCCCAGTGGACGTGCTGGTAGCAATAGAAACCCCAGAGTCGCCACGTGTCGGTGACGTCCCAACTCGCGGACAGCTCGACGCCGTAGGCCGCACCGCCCGCGCTGTTGTCCCAATCGGCTTCTCTGACCAGGTATGTGCTCTCGGGCTGCGGAGCCCCTAGCGTGTAGCCGTGCAGGTCATCGTAGACGTTGTAGTAGGTCGTCACGTCCCACGAGAATCGCTCGGTCGCCTGGGTTCGGTAACCGACCTCGTAGGCGAGCATTTTCTCCGACTTGAAGCTGGACGTGCCGTTGATCCGCGCGAAAATCGGCACGCCCGGAATATAGGGACTGTAGAACGGCCCGAAATTCAGCGTGCCCGTCTCCTGGTAGAGGCACGGCGTGGAAATGGGTCGCGAAATGGCGCCCCAGATCGAGTGGCGCTCGTCGGGCCTCCAGAGGAGCCGGATGCTCGGCTGTACCTCGAATCCCGTGAAGTTGTTTCGCCCCAGCTTCGTGCCCGCCGTCAAATACCACCGGTCTTCGGCCAACTCGATCTCATCCTGGATAAAGCCACTGAAGTTGGTGTACGTGAGTTGCTCGGGCGAGAAGCTCAAGAAGAAACTGCCATTGGGCTCGTAGTTGTGAATCTCGCGATAGTCCACGCCCCAGATCACGTTGTGCCGCTGGCCGAGCGGAAATCGATGTTGGAAATCGAAGTCCATCGTCGTCCACATTTCATTGCCTATCAACTGGTTCCGATAGCATCGATCGTAATAGGTCTGGAAAGACCAATCCGAATCGTCGTCGGTGGTGTGTTCCCAGCGGAGCAGGATGCTCTGGCCGGTGAAATCCATGTCTTCGGCGAAGACTTGATAATAGGGGTCGTACGGAACCGGCCAGATACTCCTTTGGCCCTCGTTTCCGCCGAAGAAGTTGCCCAGGGCGGTGAACCTGTTGCACTTGCACGGGTCGACGTCCCAGTCGACCCGAAAGCCGCCGTGTCCGGCACGCCAATCGTCCCAAGCCAGACCGGTGCCGGGGATATAGCCGGGTCCTCGCTCAAAGTGTTTTCCCCACAACCGCCAGGAGAGCCCCCGGCCGTTGCTGCCGCCGACGCGTACGCCGTCGACCAGCATGTCGTAGTTGCCACCGCCCGCGGTGACGTACACGCCCTGGGTATCCGGCGCTCTCTTGGTGATGATGTTGATCACGCCGTCGCAGGCGTTGGCGCCCCAGATCGTTCCGCCGGGGCCGCGGATCACCTCGATGCGATCGATGTCATCCAGCAACAGGTCCTGCATGTCCCAGAAGACGCCGCCGAAGATCGGGTTGTACACACTGCGACCGTCGATCATCACCAAGAGCAGCTTGTCAAAACGGCTCTGCTCGCCGCGGATGCCAATGGCCCAGGAGTGGGAAGAAATCTTGGCGACGCTCACGCCGGGCGCCATGCGCAACAGCTCGGGAACGCAGGTCGCCCCGCTGCGGCGGATCATCTCCTGGGTGATCACGAAGACGGCCGTCGGCGAACGCCCAATCGTGCTCTGCTGACGGGAGACGCTGCTCACCTCGACGTCCATCGACGGAACCTTGACCCGGGTCTGCGACAGCTCCCGAATGTCTTTCTCCAGGAAGTCGAGTTCATCGTCTTCCCGTCCATTTTGCGATTTGCCTTGTTGGTAACCGGTCGATTGCCCTGCGCCGTCCGGCGATGCAACAGGCGCCGCCGGCTGCGGTGCCGGGGTGATCTGTTGGGCATGGCCGACAGGGGAAAACACCGGGCCGAAGAACGCCACCCAGAGAATCGAAACGCAGCCGACTCTCTTGAACATCTGTCTCTCCTTCCAGCCCCATCTGAAGGGTCAGCCCACTCGCCTATCGCCGTAGGGTGACCGTTCCGTACATACCGCGCTCGACTTCTGTCGCGGCGGCGTAGGGCCCCGCGGAACGAACGAATTCGAAATGCCGCGGGTCGAGCAAGTTGCGTCCAACCAGGGCCGCTTCGAAGTGCTTCGTCGGCCGCCAGGCCAATTGGAAATCCATCGTCACATAGGCGGGAACGTCCAGCGTCTCCAAGTTGTCGACGTAGCGGAGCATCATGTCGAACTCAATAGCACGACGCAGGTCCCAGGAAGACTGGAAATAAACCTGGTTGATCGGCGTCCAACCTTCCTCCTGCTCCTCCTCCGTGTCATAAGCGTCGTCCGTATGCAGGAACATACGCAAGTAGGTGTAAGCCGCCCGGACCTTCCATTGCGGATTGACCTGGTACGTGGCCGACAGTTCGACACCATAGGTCTCACCATCCATGCAATTCATCCACTGCCGATACCACGTCGGTGGTGTCGGCCACGGCGGGGTAAACTGGGTAGCGATCAGGTTCTCATACTGGTTGTAGAACGTGGCCACGTCCCAGGAGAAGCGATCCGTCGGCTGGGCACGGTACCCCATCTCCCAGGCCAGCAACTCCTCCGACTGGACGTCCTCGTTGCCGATCACAACGACCCGAGTACCGAGGGGCGGAATATACGTATTGCGGAACTGCCCGTCGCGTTCCACCCGGCTCGGAACCCTGATCGCCCGAGAAACCGCCCCCCAAAACGCACGACGCTCGTCCGGGCTGTAGAGCACACGTACCGTCGGCTGATACTCGAAATGCGTGTAGTCGTTGTGCTCGAACTTCGATCCGGCCGTCACAAAAAGACGATCCTCGACCAGCGTGATCTCATCTTGAATGAAGCAGCTATAGACGTTCAGGCCGCGGGTGTCGGGATACATAGCATCGGTATAGGTATTGTTTACGAGGTCACGATGGTGGTGGTATTCGACTCCCCAAACGATCTGATGACGCTCACCCCACGGAACCTGTCGCTGAAAATCCACGTCGATGACGTCGGTGTCTCCAGCAGTCACGGGCCAGGCTCGCTTGAAATGGTCGTAGTAAAACTGCAAGGCCCAGCCGTCCCCGTCGTCGAAATCCCGGCACCAACGTGCCACGACGTTGCCGCCGCTCATGTGCGCGTCACCCACGACGTTCCGCATGAAGGGAAACACGGGCAATTGCTCAACGTACTCCCCACCCGCGTACCCGTTGTACACGTCGCCCTGCCACGTGATGGTGTCCAGGCGGTTCGGCTTCCAGTCCATGCGAAGGCCACCCTGCGCCGAACGCCAGTCGTCGCACGCCTCCGTACCGGGAAGGAACCCCTGATCCTGGTCCTGGAACATCCCGTAAGCCCGCCAGGTCAGGTCCCGCCCGACCCGACCGCCGTAGCGAACGTTGGTCATACCTCGCAACTCGTTCCCCGACGCACCGTAGAACAACAACCCCTGAGTATCCTTCGATGACTTCGTGATGATGTTGATCACGCCGTTGACCGCATTCGCACCCCAAATGCTCGCACCCGGACCGCGAATCACCTCGATCCGGTCGATGTCCTGCAACATCACCAGGTTCGCTTCCCAATAAACCCCGGAAAACAACCAATTGTAAATCAACCGACCGTCAATCTGCACCAACAGCTTGTTCACGGAACGGCCGCTGAATCCCCGCGCGGTGACGGACCACTGACTGGCATTGATACGGGCCACCTCCAGCCCCGGAACCATCCGCAACAGCTCCGGGATGTCCGTCGCGCCGCTACGGCGAATCATCTCTTGGGTGATGACGAAAATCGCTGTCGGCGAACGGCCAACCGTCGTCGGCGTTCGCATTACCGACGTCACTTCCGTGTTCATCGCGGAAACGTCGACCTGAGTCTTCGACAACGCCTGCAAGTCCCGCTTCAGGAAGCCAAGCTCGTCATCTCCCTTCTCTGCCTGCTGCGCTTCCGGTTCCTCCGCCCGCTGGTCCGTCGATTGCCCGACACCGGCCAGCGATACGTCGTGAATCGGCGGCCAGCGCACCAGGGCATCCTGCTGCGCGCGGGCCATGACTGGTACGAAAAGGAACATCAGCACAATGGACCCCGACAGACAGTAACCTACTCTCGAAGACATGGGAACGGACTCCTGC
>Ga0315543_1002785_pt1 | contig 16450 bp, 17 predicted proteins | sample SalMarSW160210MG_2_FD_203098 | JGI IMG/M metagenome (GOLD analysis project Ga0315543, IMG submission 203098) | Salt marsh sediment microbial communities from the Plum Island Ecosystem LTER, Massachusetts, United States - Salt Marsh Sediment SW1601-210 ...
ATGGCATATGAAGACTTGGGTTTTTGCGAAAAGGGTGAAGGAGCAAGTATGGTTAGAGAGGGGGAGACTGAGGTGGGCGGCAGAATCCCCGTTAATATTGATGGAGGCTTGAAAGCTAAGGGTCACCCTATTGGAACCACCGGAGTCTCCATGCTTGCGGAATTAACACAACAGTTAAGAGAGGAGATAAAACCGAGAGGGAGACAGGCTCCCATGAAAAATTACACCGCGTTAGCCCACAACACTGGAGGAACAGGTCACTACTGTTATGTGACTATATTAAGGAGATGAAAAAACGTGGATAAGCCATTGACATTGAAAAGCGCCAGAACATTGCACATAACATACAATCTGCCGATAAGCAGGACATCAAAGTTCTGGGAAGGTCTCAGGGAGGGAAAAATCTACGCAACAAAATGCCAGAAGTGCGGAAAGTTACATTTTCCTCCAGTTGCTGATTGTGGGGACTGCGGCTCATCAAACATGAAGTGGACCGAGTTGGAGGGGGAGGGTGAAATTGAAACTTTCACGCAAGTAGTTGTGAAACCAGCCAGCTTCTCGAACGAATCCAACTACATTGTTGCTATTGCTCGGCTTAAGGAGGGCGTCAGAGCGTTGGCTTGGCTGATTGGTGTGGAAAGAGAAGATGTACAAGTCGGCATGAAGGTTAGGCTCGTGGCGAGGGTTACCTCTGATGGAAGGGTCAGTTACGAGTTTATTCCAATCTAGACTGGGTGAAGGAGACGACGGGTGAAGAGATACAGCGTGTGGCTGTTATTGGAACTGGATTGATGGGGCATGGGATAGCTCAGGCTTTCGCCGTGAAAGGTTACGAAGTGAATCTTCTGAGCCGAAGCAAGGACAGTTTGGAGAAGGCGCTTCAGGAGATAGAGTGGAGCTTGGGCAAGTTTGTGGAAAAAGGCAGAATCAGCAGAGATGAGGCGGAAGCGGCTTTGTCAAGAATCAGAACAACCACTTCGTATGGGGAGGCGGCAAGGGATGTTGATTTGGCTGTTGAGTCTGTCTCGGAAAGCATGGAACTGAAGAGGAGGGTCTTCTCGAAAATTGATGCAAATGCGCCGTCTCATGCCATAATAGCAACTAACACTTCCACATTGAGTGTAACTGAGATGGGGAAGGCAACAGGAAGACCTGAAAAGACTGCTGGAATGCACTGGTTCATCCCCCCACAGTTGACTAGGCTGATTGAAGTGATTAAGGGCGACGACACCAGTAGCGAGACCCTGAATGCAATAATGGCTGTTAGCAGGAGACTTGGAAAAACGCCGATATTATGCAAGAAGGATGCTCGTGGATTTATTGTCAGCAGAATTCTTGTGGCAGTTTTTAACGAAGCCTTCTGGACATACATTCGCGGAGAAGCATCTAAGGAGGAGATAGATGCATCCGCAAAATATAGTGGCGGTTTTCCCATGGGCTGGTTCGAACTCGTTGATTTTGTTGGAGTAGACATCGAATATGATGTTAGCAAGATTTTGCATGAAGCCCACGGTGAAAGATTCCAGCCATGCCTAGAAGTTACTGAGCCTCTGGTGGAGAAGAAGAAATTGGGTCGAAAGACGGGAAGGGGATTCTATGACTGGAGCAAAGGTAGACCACGTATACCCTCTGAATTGGCTGGAGAATACGATATTGAACGGTCTTGGGCTGTTGCTGTGAACGAGGCGGCGTGGATGGTTCTAGAGGATGTTGCAGAGCCGGAGAGCATAGATTTGGGGATGAAGCTGGGGACAGGATGGACTTCAGGTCCCTGCGAATACGCTGACAATAAAGGGTTAGATTGGATGTTGGATAAGCTGGAAGCAGCCTACAGCCAACACAAAATGGAATTGTATAAGCCATCTCCTCTGCTCAAGAATTATGTGGAAAAAGGCTGGATTGGCAAAAAAGCGGGAAAAGGATTCTACACGTACACCTAGAAGCAACTGGTAGCTGTAGTTTCAGAAAAAAGCTTGTTTTCAACAATGAAGTATTATTAGTCTCCAAACCCTAGGTTTTTTATCACTATTATTAAATAGGAGTAGTTACACTATACTCTATTACGTGAAAAGTTTGAACGAACCCAAAAAGTTGATTGAATCGCCTCATGTAAGTGTAGCCTTTGAGAATCTATCAAAGAACAGCAGACAGAATTATCTGGCAACATTGAGACAATTCCTAAAATTCCTAAACAGTAGGGAAGACTTGACAAAAGAAATCACAGTGGATGACGTAGTTACTGAAGCGAAGACAAACATTAAAGAAACGCAAGAGAAGATTGACCAATTTTATCCATGGCTCCAAGGCAAAAAAGTGCAGGGATATTCCCAGCGGGAGAAGGGCATGAGGGAAAGTTCAGCCAACCAACTTGCATACGGTTATCTTCGAGGATTCTTTTCTAATCTTGACATGCCACTGGAAAAAAGGTGGGCAAAAAGAATTCCAAAAGTTAAGCATGTGAAACAGGCAATCAAAAATGACAATCTTTACACATTTTATGATGTGGATGAAAAAACAAAAACCATTCAGTTTAACAGGGAACTGATGCAAGAATTCCTCGCCAACCTGAAGTTGCGTGATGTGGCGATAACTTTGGCTATGTTATCCAGTTCGCAAGATTCTGGCGACCTATTGAATTTGAACGTGGGCGACATTCGAGAACAGAAGGACAAGAACAGAATTTTCTGGGAGGGAACCCGAAACAAAACGGGGGTTCCATTTAGAACATTTCTATCCAAAGAGGCGACAAGATTTGTTAGGAAATACTTAGAACAAGAAAGGGCAAACGCAAAACCAACTGACCCCCTATTTGTTTTTACCAGAAACGAGAAGGAGAAACGTGTAACGCCAGGAAACCTTGCCTCTGTTCATCGTGAAGTTGCCAGAAAGATGGGAATCAAATGGGAAAATGGAGACTACAATCCACTGCGACCAAAAAGAATGAGGCATCTTTTCAGAACAGCTTGTGACACTGCGGGAATCCCTGAACTTTACATTAACGCATACATGGGACACAGAAATCACATGGGACAAGAGTATAGTGAATTGAGTAAAGCAAAAATCGAATTGGAGTATCTTAGGGTTGAACCCTTCCTGACTGTTTATGGGCAATCAGAGGAAAGTTTGGAAATAAAAGAGGATATTCGAAAGATGGAGACTAGGGTTGTTGACTTGAACAGGGAAATTACTGAACAGAAAATAAAGAACATGCAATTGGAAGCCAAGATTGGCAGCATGTATGAGTTCGTCCACAGAAACTTTGACCCACTGTTGACGTTTGTTGACGCGATTTCCGAACTGCCAGAATTTGAGACACTTAAACAGAAGATGGTGGAAGCCAAGTATGCCAAAAAAGAAGACGATAAAGAACCGCCCGAAGTGAAAGTTGCCCCCACAAAAATCAAAGAAGCCAAAGAGGCGTTTAGAAATGCCAAAGAAGAAATGGAGGAAGAACAATGAAAAAAGTTATGTCAATAATCGCTCTATTGCTGGTTCTTTCCTTTGTTCTGGTTTCTCTTCCACAAATTGGGATAGTTAAAGCAGAAAGCACAATATATATTAGAGCAGACGGAAGCGTTGAGGGAACAGATAAGATTCAACAAGAAGGAAACGTTTACACTTTTATCGACAACATTGTTGGCGAGATTGTTGTGGAGATGGATAGTATTGTGGTTGATGGTGCTAGTTATACTCTACAGGGAATCGGAAATGGAACAGGAATATACCTTAGAAAAAGAACCAATGTAACAATCCAAAATATAGCAATAAAAAATTTCACCTATGGCATCTATCTTAAAGGAACTTTCACCCAGAGGTCAATTAACAACAAACTCCTTGGAAACAACGTAACAGATAACACAGTTGGAATTATTCTCGACTATTCGCCATATAATGTTCTTAGAAACAACCGCATGGCTAACAATACATACAACTTCAAGGTTTTGTGGGATTTTCCACCTACTGAAGCATCCGATTTTATTAACGATGTTGACGCTTCAAATACTGTTGATGGTAAACCAATCTACTATCTGGTAAACCAAAGTAATATGGTCATAAGTCCATCCACCTTTCCAGATTTGGGATTTCTCGCCCTCGTAGAATGCACAAATATAACAGTTCAAAACTTAGACCTTATCAACGAAGGACAGGGATTAATACTGGCACACACCACTAACTCGCTAGTGACTAAAAACAAAATAGCAAACAACAGTTATTGGGGAATTATTCTCGCTGATTCGCATAATAACAGCATTATTGAAAACTACATAATAGACAATGTCATTGGAATTGCACTCGAAGTTCATTCAGGAAATAATATTATTTCTGGAAATAACATAACAAACAATGCAGGCGGTGTCAATCTGTATGGTGTCTCGAACAACACTATTTCTGCGAACAGTATAACAAACAGCAATAGTGGCATCAGTCCTATGCGTAGCGACAACAACAGCATTATTGGAAACACTATAATGAGCAATGAAAATGGAATTTACTTTGATTACTCTTATAATAACAGTATTTACGATAACAGCTTCATCAATAACACGAACCAAGTGTTTGACCTAATGTGGGTAAACCCTTGGTATCCACAGCGCTTATCAGTGAACATTTGGGACAACGGCACTACAGGTAACTACTGGAGCAACTACAACGGCACAGACAACAACGGTGATGGAATAGGAGACACACCATACGTTATTGACCACAACAACCAAGACAACTATCCACTAATGACTGAGTTTATTATCCCAGAATTTCCATCATGGACACCAATGCTCTTAATACTGACTTTGCTTGCAGTTGCTGTAGCCATTTACAAACGAAGACTAAGACCACACACCAACTAGCAATTAACATTGAGCATCTTCTAAGATTCTAAAATCGTAACAGGACAGAGACACTCCCCCGCCCTTCCAAATTTTTTGGATAAAAAAGCCACTTCTAAAAAATCGCCTAAGAAACAAGTCTAAAAAATAAACTTTTAAAGGTCTAAAAACTTGGCTACGGTCACACTCAAGAAAGTTACTCAAACTTACACGCATGACTTACAACTGAAAACCACAAAGTTCGAAATTTCTGGAAAAGCTCCCTTTGTAGAAAAATTTGTTTTGATAAAGGAAAAGAAAAATTATTCAGGTGAGATTGTCCTTTTAATTTATAAAAGCCACTGAAGCAACTAAAGGTTTACGAGTTAACGGGTTGGAGAGAGGAGAAAGAAAACGTAATGAAGCCATTCAGTTTTGTTCACGCTGCTGACTCGCATCTGGGTTATGCCCAGTATAATCTGGATGTGCGCCGCAGAGACTTCAACAACGTGTTTGGGGAACTGGTGGACAAAACAATCGAACTGGAGCCAGACTTCATGATAATCGCGGGGGACATCTTTGAGCATGCCCGCCCATCAAACTCCACCCTCGAAGCGGCTATAACCAACTTTCGGAGACTCAAAGACGCTGGCATACCAGTCCTCGCCGTTGACGGCTCCCACGATTCCGCACCCAACGCGATAACAAGCACAATCCTCAACCCATTAGACAGTGCAGGTTTGATCTGGTACTTGCCCCGCCATGAAGGCGCCTGCTGGAGAAACGAAAACTGCTACGTTTACGGCATCCCCAACTTTCGAACAGCCAGAAAAACCCAAGAAGAGTTGCCTGCCTTTCTGGAACAAAACAAGCCCACGCCTGACCCCTCCATATTCAACATCTTTGTTTTTCACATGGCTTTGGATATTCCCGCAATCAAGCCGCCCAAAATGGAAGCTGAAGCAAAACCAGAAAGTCTTCCGGAAGGCTTCAACTATTACGCTGGCGGACATATTCACAAGCCGTACAAGTCTAGTTTCAAGAATGGTCTTCTCGTGTACAGTGGAAGCACTGAAACGGCAAGTTATGATGAGGCAAAAATCGAGAAGGGCTTCTACCATGTTAAAGTCAGCAAGAATGGAAAACCAAAACTGGATAGAGTGAAGCTGGAGACTCCGCGTAAGTTCATTATTCTGGAGCAGACCTACACTGGTTTGACCCCCTCGAAGATAACTGAGGCAGTGGTGCAGCTGGTGAAAGAGAATGATGAACCGGAAGCGGTTGTAGTTCCTGTTATCCGCGGAGTATTGCCCGCTGAGGCTGCACGTGGAGAAATTGACCTTGCGAGAATAAGAAATGCTGGCGAAAAGTCTCTTCTTGTTCACCCAGTTCTTCGGCTTAGAGAAACCGAAATTTCGGAGGATATAATACGTTCCATCTTCGGGGGAGACCTGAAGGACCTGACAACAAAGGCTTTCGAGTACTTCTTCGAGATTTTCTCTGAAAGCTACAGCAGAACGGAGAGTGAAAAGATTGCGAGGCTCGCCTTTGATCTAATAAGCCCTTTGGTGGAGAAGCGTGAAACGAGGGTGAAGGAGAAGCTGGAGGAGTTTCTTTGAAACTGGAGTCCCTGCAGCTGGAGAACATCAGGTCGCATGTCAAAACGGTCATCCCCTTTGTTAATGGATTCAACTGTCTGGTGGGCGGTCTGGGGCAAGGAAAGTCCACGGTTCTTTACGCCTTCGATTTTGTGCTCTTCGGAGACCCATTAGGCAGAAGCTACGATTACCTCCTCAGAGAGGGCGCTGAGGAAGGGAAAGTAACAGCGGTTTTCGTTCAGGACGGCAGAACCTACAAGATTCAACGAGCACTTCACAGACGCGGAAATGGCATCAGCCAAGACATTGACCAACTCAAGTTTTACCGAGACGGCAAGTTGGTTGCAGGCACCAAAAACGATGCAGTTGCCGAGGAGCTTAAGTCTCTGACTGGACTGGACAAAAAGCTTTTCCGAGAGGTTGTTTGGGTGCGCCAAGAACACCTCAAAGAACTGTTAGACATCACGCCAAGGCAACGCCAGAAAAAGCTGGATCAGCTATTCGGACTCTCCGACTACGAAACGGCTTGGAGCGAGTTGCACCAGTTTGAGAAAGAATATGAAGGCGAGAAGAGTGCTTTTGAACAGGACGCAGACGTAATCCGCATCAACAAACTTGAGGGAGACTACATCAGCGCGGTTGAAGATTTTTCATCCGTTACAAGTCAACTCAAAGACGCGAAGGAAAAACTTGCCCAAGCAGAATCTATTCTTAAAGAGGCGACTGCCAATCTTGAGGGTCTTGAAGAGTTGCGAAAAACAACAGAGGCGCTGCAGAGAAAAGAGATTCAGATTCAAACAAACATCGTCAACATCAAGAATAGGTCCAGAGAAATTGCTGACCAAGCTGAAACGAGTAAGAGGCACCTTGACGAGTTAGAAGAGCAGTTGGAACAGATGGAGACGCAAGAAAAGTCCCATCGAAATGCACTCCAAGAAACTGGATTGGAAGCAGATAAAACGCTGGAAGACCTGAGAGACTATCTTTTTGCCGTTGAGGAACAGTTAAGGGACATAGGCGGTGAAGAGGAGGCTACGAAAAGAGAGATGAGCGCGTCTCAGAACAGGATTTCAAGCCTAAAAACTGAAAACAAGTGTCCCACCTGTCTGCAGAACCTCACTGGAGACTACAAGAAAAGCCTCCTCGAAAACCTTCAGGAAGAAAATGCTGACCGAACAAAAAAGCTGGCGGAACTGCAGAAGAACCATAATAAACTGAAGAGTCTCCACAGCACCGTTAATCTAGCTTTTTCGAATCTGCAGCAGCTTATCCCGCGAATCGGAGACATAAAACGTCAGGTTACAGAAAAGCAGGAGTCACTGACTAAGCTCTCTGCAGAAGTTGAAGCGTCACAGAAACAAGAGAAAAAGCTTCAGAAGCAACTTGATGAAACGCGGGAGGAGATAGCTAAATTTGATGTTACTGAGTTGGAGTCTGCGCGAAAACTGCAAAAAAACGCTTTTTCTGGTCATCTTAATGCCAAGCACGAAATGGAGAGTTTAGAGCAAAGAAAAACTGATCTCGCGTTACGGGTAGATGAACTGAAGGAAAGATTAGACAACGCTCAAAAGAAGATTGAACGAAAAGAAAAAATCGGGAAGCTTCTTGGGATCCTCGACCAGATACGAGGCGCTTACAGAAGCATCCAGCCTAAACTTAGAAGCGAATTCGTTACATACCTTCAAAGGGCTGTTCAGCAGGTACTAGACAGCTTGGTCGGAGATGTGGGACCAGCATTGAATGTTAAAATCGACGAGACTTATTCACCTTTTGTAAGCAGCGAAGAGGGTTATGAGCGGGAGGTTTCGAATCTTTCAGGCGGAGAACGTACGCTGCTTGCCTTCGCCTACCGCATAGGTATGGGGCAGCTGATTATGCAGTCTAGAACAGGTCATGGACTTTACATGCTTCTATTGGATGAGCCTACAGAGAGTCTGGGAAGAGAAGACGGCTCCGTAGAACGGTTGGCTGAGGCGGTCAGTCGCTTGAAGGCTATCGAACAGATAATCGCTGTAACCCACAACGAAGCCTTCGCAGAAAAGGCGGAGCATGTAATACGCATCGAGAAAGAGGCTGGAGAAAGCCAAGTTTTCATAGAGAAGTAATCCCTCTATTAATTGAAGTCCATGTTAGAATATGAAAAGTAGAATTATCTTATAATCATCAAGCCGCTTTTAATAAAGTGGGAGAAAGAGTGAAAAAGGTTTATTTTCTAAAGAACTCTTCGTAGTAAAGAGGTGTTTCTTATGATAGAGAATTTGAAACCAGAAGTTATTGAGGCAATGCTTGACTCTATGCCTATTGAAATATCGTTTGTCGATGAGAATGATGAAGTCAAATACTTCAACAAGAATGGTGACAGAATCTTTCCTCGACCCAGAAGCATAGTTGGCAAAAAGGTTCAGCAATGTCATCCTCAAAAGAGTGTGCATAAAGTCCTCCAGATTTTGGAAGCCTTCAAAGATGGAAAGGAAGATGCAGCTGAATTCTGGATTAACCTAAAGGGCAGACAAATATACATCAGATATTTCCCAGTTCGAAATAAAGATGAAAAATATTTAGGCACATTGGAAGTCAGCCAAGACATCACAGACATCAAGAAGATTGAGGGAGAAAAGAGGCTTCTGGATTGGCAATAGACTAGTCTAATTAAGGGTAACCCTGTTCCCGTTATTCCGCAAGTCATAAAAACTGAGGCAATAATCTGATTATGATGTTGTATGACAAGAAAATTTGCATTGTATCTGATTTGTTTGGCAGTTCTAGTTGGTATGCTATTTTCGGCAGTTGTTTCCGCTGATGTTGTAGTGGGCGTGAAAAAGGGCGACTGGATAGAATACAATGTAAATGTTACTGGCGACGTTCCCGAGGAACATGATGTAACATGGTGTAAAATTGAAGTCATAGCTGTTGAAGAAAAAGCATTGATGCCAAAATCACGTCAAGATATTCTGATGAAAGAGAAGAAAGTGAAAATTATACCCTGAATCTGGAGACTGGTCAGATCGGAGAAGGCTTCATTATCCCCGCAAACTTGAATGCTGGTGATGTCTCCTTGGAGTCAAATGAGGGCACCATAATGATAAGTGAAGTTAAGGAGAGAACCTACGTAGGTGCAAACCGAAAGGTAGTATATGCAAATGCCTCACAAACCCTATTCTATTGGGACAGGTCTACAGGCTTTCTTGTTGAAGCAACCTCATCCTATCCTGATTTCACCATCATTACGAAAGTGGAAGAAACAAACATGTGGCAAGCTCAAATTTTCGGGATAGACCCATTTGTCTTCATTGTTCCAATAATTGCAGTGATAGTTGCTGTTTCAGCAATCTTCCTGATGCGTAAAATGAAGAACTAGTTAGTTCCCTTCTTAATTTTCTGAAGGTTCCCCAGTAACAGGTAGGGGCGGTGCTGTGGAAGCCAAAGCCCAGCCGATCCATGCTACCACAAAAAGAACAGCGTAGACTATGATTATAACTGGAATGATTATCGCCCATTCGCTAAGGGTTTTTCCCAAGAATACCACGTCTTCTGGAGCCATGAAAAGCCAACAAAAATACCCGATCATAGCAACTATCGCTAGGGCAAAGATCAGAACACCCAAAGACCTGTCTCTCAACCGATTTCACGCTCGAACTAAACGCTAAACTTCTTCTCCACTTAAAACTTTCGAGACTACCTTTCCTCTGCAGAAAAAGAAATTAAAGAATGATCTGCGGTTATTGGTAGCAACCGCATATTTCTGGGAGCAAAGATGCAGATACAAAAAATCTCAAACACTGTAACTTCTGCTTTGGCGTACATTAAAGACGCCATTGAGCCACAAACTGAAGGAAATGAAAAAAAGGTTATGCAGCTGACTTGGAGAGCAGCCTCTGACCTAGAATACGGGCTCTTCCTCTTCTCCCTCAAATGCCCAGAGGAAACCCGAAGTTCATCATGGAAACTTCCACCCATAAAACAGCCTAAAATAGAATTCCTGCTAGCCTCTACGCAAGACCTTCTAAAAGAAGCCGCGAAAAGTCTTGAGGCAGATGACCTCAAAGAAGCCCACAAAAAAATGTGGATAGCCAGAGGACAACTCTTAAGGATTCATGATTTCTTTGAGAAGAAACAGAGGAAACTCTAGGAGCTTTCTCGCTGTCTATGCTACTGTCTGCAGTTTAACCATAGGTTTTGGCTCGAAATAAGGACAGAAAACTACGTCATCCACGTATTCTCCAAGCCGCTCGCAATAGATTCTTGTTGATGAAATGATGGCTTCTTTACAAACCTTACATCGATTAAACGAGGACTTTCGCCTCACTATTCCCAAATTTATGCACACCCCAATCTAAACTCGTTAGATTGATGGTATGGACCAGAATTTCTGATAAGTGTTATGAAGCACAAATCAATATCCAAAATAGACTTTCTACTCAGAATATTCTTTTCTCTCTTTTACTATGAAAACGTTTTCTCCGCCAGAAATAACCCGAAAATCTTCTTTCAAGTCTTCTCTATGCAAAAACTTTCGAAGAAGCAACCGCAAACACGATCTTGAAGCTTCTTTTCCTTCCTCAAACTCTAGGGTCACCTCTTTTTTTGCAACAAGCACAGTTCCATCTAATCGTTTCTCCAGAAAGTCCGCCAAATCTTTTACGCAATCGCCATCAAAACTCCGGAGCTCAGAAACATCTACCACAACAGTTGACATGCTAAACTAAACCTCACAACAACAACCAAGACCAAAACTAACTCTTAAAAGTTCTTAGTTGACTGAAAAAAATTGTAAGTGAAATAATTCCGATTTCTGGTTAACCTGTTTTTCCTGAACCACTTCACGTAAAAAAATTAAATTTTCGCCTCTTTTCATCTGCTGCAGCTTGGACACGTGCCGCCTGAGCCGCTGGTGCCCCATATCATACAATTTTCATTCCGCAGCTTTTTCCAGCACTCTCTACAGACCATGATTCGCCCCAAATCCTTGTGGTCAGCTGACAACAAAGTTAATTCTTCACCGTTTTTTCCGCAAAGCTTGCATTCTCCCATTTTCCTAACCGCCCATTCATTCCATACGTTCCCGTTCTCTTAAAGCGTGCATATGCATAAAAATAAACCTTATGCTGCAGAAGACAGAAACGAAAATCGTTCGGGTTTGGAGTTAAATTTTAACCCCAACCAACCAACGACGGACGACGACGGTACGGGCGAAACGACGACCAACGAGCCATACGACGGGTATGGGCCATACGATGACCAACGGCTAACGGACGGCATGTAACCTGTATACACGGTTTAGGTACTACCTATATTCTATAAGGGAAGGAAGGTACCACACAGAATACAGACTATGTGTATGCTAAATCGAGTATACACTCTAAAAGAGCGAGGGGAAAAAAATCAAAGAAAACTTTCCCCTCATAAAACAAAACACGAGGGGAAAGAAATAAACAAAAAGTTACCCCTCAGAAAAAAGAAGATTTGGGTACCATCTGTTGGATAGGAATAAGGAAGGATGTTACCATAGAGAATGAATAAATGAGTGAGGGGAAAAAACAGAAAAAACTTACTCTTGAACAAATAGATATTAACTCTTAAACAAACAACCACATCTGGATTTCCACTACGCTTGTTTCTTAATAAGATTCGTTGCTTTTTTAATCAGTTTTAGGGCTTTTTCTTTTCTGGTATAATGTCGCTGTCGACGACCTTTTAACGGTTCACCCAAGATAAGGGAGTTCGAGAATTACAGAATCACAGAGGTCGATGTGAACAAGGAACGTTTAGTTCTCTCTCCAATGAGCACGCGACAAGCTTAGTTTAAAAATATTAAACTATACAAAGGAGAATTTCTAGGCATCTTCTTAATTGATACGGCGTGCGTCGCATATAATAAAAGTTTATATATTGGAGCATTCATCTTATTTAATTCGCGCGGGACCAGATGGACGATTTTTGATTCTGACCGTGATGAAGAACCATAATAGTGACGGATTTCTCGCCAAAAAATCACCGGGAAAAAATATGCAAATAAAAGAAATCCCTCAGGGAACCGTGGAGAAGTGCTCCGAATGCGGAAGCACAAATCTTATTTAGAACTACGATACGGGAGAGACTATCTGTGGACGCTGCGGTTTGGTCCTCCATGAACTAATGATGAACAATAGTCCGGAGTGGCGGGCCTTCACCCCAGAGGAGAAGGCGTCTAGGAGCCGTGTTGGAGTACCCGCCTCTTATTCTGTTCACGACAAGGGATTGTCCACGGCTATAGGTCGAGTGGATCGGGATGCCTTCGGACGCAAACTTCCCCTCTCCACGAGACTTCAAATGTGGAGATTAAGGAAATGGCAGATAAGATCTCGAGTTCACTCCTCCGTGGACAGAAATCTTGCCCAAGCCATGGCGGAGCTGGATCGTCTTTCTGACAAGTCATATATTCCTGGTCCAGTCAAGGAGAAGGCTGCAATTATCTACCGTAAGGCTTTGGACAAGGGTTTGGTGCGGGGCAGGTCTATTGCTGCCATTGCCGCTGCTTCTCTTTACGCTGCTTGCCGAACCACAGGAACTCCCAGAACTCTTCGGGAGATATCTGAAGCCAGTTTTGTGGAAAAAAAGGATGTGGCTCGTTGTTACCGTCTGTTGCTAAGAGAGCTGAACGTTCAGATGCCAATTGCTAATCCTCTCACGTACGTTTCTAAAATCGCTGAGAGAACAGGTATCTCCGGTCCTACGCAGGGTCATGCCATTAAGATTCTTCATGAGGCTAGGAAAAGGCGTGCAGCTGCTGGCAAGGATCCTATGGGTTTGGCTGCTGCTGCGTTGTATATTGCTTGTTTGCAGAGGAACGAGAAGAAGACCCAGAAGAACATTGCCGAGGCTGCTGGCGTCACGGAAGTTACTGTCAGGAACCGGTACAAAAGCCTGAAGAACCAGTTGGGCCTAGAAATACCGGATTAGTTGACTTCTTCAAGTGCCCGCTTTCAGGCTTAGCCACTCTATCTATACACTCAAGACCGAAAAGTGAATATCTACACGAAGAATCAAGGATTATATGAAATGGGAAAAGGTCCGATCCAAGTATTTTCCGACGTAAACCAAAGGGGAGACTATTTACAGGGCAAAGAAGGGAGTATTTGATCGCAATCCTCTACTTGCTTCTTCACACCAAATGTTTTGCCAAAGCTTGTGGATATACACAGAAAGCGGAACACATTCGACTTGTGAAAGGAACAGTCAGGGTTAATTCTCATCTCCGCGTTTTGTGTCCTACCTTAGCTAAGGGAGGAAAATGCAGAAAGGGAAAACAGCACAAGAAATGAGATTATCTTAGACCAAAACTATTATTGAAGAATCATGGGGACCCTAGTCTTCAGTTGTGGAGCTGCGAAGGATGCCCACAGTTTCTTTTGAGAGTAAACATGAATGAGGCTTCTTTGATCTAACGAAATTTAGAGAGAACATTTTGAGAATGGAGTTCATTCAAGTTTTGACACTAACGAGGCGAAATGAAAAGAGCTTCACTTTAAATCTATTTGTTGTTAAGCATATGTTTCCAAAAGACTTGTTCTTTTGCGTTTTTGATAAATTCAGACCAACTATAATTGCACCTCAGATTCTCCAACATTCTTTTTGAGTAAGCATAGTATGTGTCCGTATTCCGAGAAAATAGTGACCGAAACTTAAATTCTGCGTTGAACGAGATTATCCCGCTGATAATGCCACAATGCTCCAAATCTTCTTTAGAAACATCAACAAGATGCCTCACCCGTAAATCCACTGACCTAATCCACCCATTGAATATAATCTTAAGGGTAATCCTCATCAAATCGTAATCCAAAATAACAACACCATTTTCAACACGAATTTTTGTTTTCTCTGGGAGGTTCAACGGAAAAGTGACTAACCGTAGATTGAAGCTCTGTAGGGATATTTTTTCTTGAATAATTTCAAAGACTCGATTTTGAGTTTTGTTTCTAGTTCCCTTTGACTCTCTGATATAGTGCTGAGATCTGGATGTCCTATGAAAGGACCACCTAAAACCGCCTTTGGTTTTTTCTTTTCCAACTCTGGAATCGAAACTGGATTTTTCTCCAGAAGTTTGGAGATCAATCTATGCTGCTTCTCTCCTTGGCGAAAACTATTCAATAATCTCTCAGTTTGCTTAGTTGAAAGAGGTCTAAATCCATATGAAGGAGCACCCTCGACAAGCCTTCGCAGCTCATCTGAATCATCAATCTTTATGCCAACTCCTGTATGTTCTTGAGGATTGAGCGGAATCATCTTTAGCATATATCCATCGCTTGGACCTAAAACCAGAAAGTTTCCCTTATAATCCCTAAGAGCATTCCAGCCCACAGGACGATTGTTATATCGCTTCATAATCTTGGGTATCAACGATTCAATCGGCTCAGTGACCACGCTAATCTACCTTTAAACCAAGTAATGTGTATGAACTGTTTCTTAAAGTTCTTCTTTTACTTCTAAATGCGCGCGCGATCATTAAAGAAAAAGGTGTAGCTTTAACAAGAGATATAGAAGATTAAAGTCTATGTCGCTTACTTCGTTTTTCGTTTGTATTCTGTACTCTTAAACAGCGGACTAGAAATTATTAGGTCGGCTGTTGCTCGGTTGCAGGCAGTGGGTATGTTATATAAGACTGCTATCCTAAGGAGGGCTTTGACGTCCACATCGTGAGGGAGAGATTCTAATGGATCCCAGAAGAAAATCAAATAATCCATTTTTTCGTTAGCAATTAAAGCTCCAATTTCCATGTCTCCACCATGAGAACCGTCCTTAAGCAAAGTAACGTCTAGTCCAGTTTTGTCTATAATCTTTATTCCCGTTCCTCCAGTTGCACATAGATCGTGAAGAGCTAAACTTCCCTTGTTGAAGTCAGCCCACTCTACTAAATCATCTTTCTTATTATCATGCGCCACTAAAGCGATCTTTCTTTTCATTATATCACCTCTTTAAATCAAACCGGGAAAGTCCCGGCGGCTTTAAACCTTTCTCCAAGGGCAGCAAGAACGGGTTAAAATTTTGAAAAGAGAGAAGAAATAAGAAAGTATCTCAAATAAACAAACCCTCCCCTCTTTTTTACTAACCCTATTTTTCGGCAATGTTTTACTTTTTTCTGATTAAAGCCCAAAAGAAAAGGTCTAGGTATGATTAGGGGTAACCTAAGTCTCCAAGAATACCAAAAAGACCCAAACGATTTCTTTCAAAATTTTGATCAACCGCCATGTGAAGTCGTTTGTGACGTCCAAGTTAAAGTCAGGCTAAACAATCGGGGGTTTGGGGTTAAATTTTAACTCAACCAACGCGAGTGTATAAGCCTAACTCGAAATCGGCTATAGTTGACGTAATTTCGCCTTCTAGTTTTCTTTCTCTATGTTGGTGGTTTTAGTTTCTGCTTTTTTGTTCTTAGCTGTGAAATGTGGGCAAGCGCTCCCTTTAGGGTTCACAGCAATATGATAAAATTTGCAACGTCCATTCTCAAAGTTAACACAATCCTCATGTTTATTTTTCATAAAATCCATTACCGGAAATCTACGTCGCAGTAGTCGCATGACTCCCAGCAGCAAATTCATTCTTGGCACCTTTTCCATGTATTTTTTGTAGTTTTTGCCAAACTTTTCAATGTTGAGACGGTCTTCTTCTCTTGAGATTAAGTAGACACTGGCTATTCCAGAAAATCCAATAATCACAAACAACCAATGGGGATAAAGGAAAATGGTGGCAACGAATATCGATAAAATCCAGCCTAGATACAGGGGATGTCTAACAACTGCGTAAATTCCACTGTCAACTAAGACATTTACTTTGCGATAATAAAAATGATAGTAAGACAGAATTATTAGGGCTATACCGGCTGCCCAGAATATCCATCCAACATAGTATAGCACCTCAATATTAGTAGGTTCAACAACTTTGAATAGAATCAATGGATTAAAGGGAAAAGCCAGAACTGATAAGACACCAGCAATAAAGAATAGAAACCCCATCCTACTCGATTGTTTTATGTTCAGTTTTCTTCTCTCTGAAATGGCAACTAACTATCTATCA
>Ga0315543_1002787_pt1 | contig 16446 bp, 10 predicted proteins | sample SalMarSW160210MG_2_FD_203098 | JGI IMG/M metagenome (GOLD analysis project Ga0315543, IMG submission 203098) | Salt marsh sediment microbial communities from the Plum Island Ecosystem LTER, Massachusetts, United States - Salt Marsh Sediment SW1601-210 ...
CGATATCGGGGAGGAGGTGAACAGCGAAGAATTGAGCGTCGTTTTGTAGAGTCTCGAATTGATTGTCTTGCCCGTCCAGGTATTGGTTCCGTGACGTTTCCTTGTGAGCGCGAATGGGTGGAGCCAACATGATGGTTTTGCGGTCCGGGGGAACCCTTCATGAAAGGTTCTTATGGTTCGATGAGACGCGAATGAGCGGACAAGTCGAGGTGAGACGTTTCTTGTCTGATTCCGTGATTTTTCTGTATTTGGGAGGCAACCTTATGAGGCGATTTCCTATAATTCTGTGTTTCTTTGTGTTCGCCAGCTTGGTGTGGACGGCATCCATGCAAGCTACAGATTTACCTGTGTTTTGGGACGACAGTGACCTTGCGAACCACAATTTTGGCAACGCTCTGAATTGGGAAGGTGATTCCTACCCGCCTTCGGACGACTACGCGGTTATCCAGAACGATGGCTATGCCGACGTCGTTTCCGAAGTAGCCAACATCGCTAAGTTGTACGTGGGTGCCGAGCTGGCGGTTCCGAAGGGCACGGGAACCCTTAATGTGAAGGCAAATGGAGTCTTGACGGCAACCAGTGCGGGCTATATCGGCCATGGTGAGGAAAACGAGGGCACCATCAACGTCGAGACCGACGGTAGCCTTACCACCGTGGCAAGTTTTTGCATAGGGAACGGGCTTAATAGTAAGGGAACGCTGAACGTCACCGGTGGAACCTACACGGGTAACAGTTACTTCTACCCGGGCCATGCCGAGGGATCGGTGGGCATCGTGAACCTCTCCAGCGGCTTGATATCCGTCGACACTAGCAGTGACGAAATTCGCATGGGCAACGGCACCAATTCCGTCGGCGTGATCAACCAAACCGGCGGTACGCTCACTTGTGACCAGGACTGGACCCGCATAGGGTACGCCTCCGGCAGCTACGGTTACTACCGGCTCGCCGGCGGAGAGGCCAACCTCCATGGACCGATGACGGCCTACAATGCCGCCTCCATCGGAGGAGTTTTCGAACAGTCCGGTGGTACGCTGAACGTCTCGCATGGCGTCTATGCGGGTTATCGGACAAGCGGACTATACAATCTGACCGGAGGAACGGCCAGCGTCGAAGGCGCTGTTGTGTGCGGGGCCCAGGACGGTAGCTGGGGACAGCTCAACGTCAGTAGCAGTCTCACCATCACCGCGTTGGACAAATACTTGGTTGTCGCCTCATCCAGCGACGGCGGGGCTACGGCATACTGCAATCTGAACACGGACGGCACGATCACCGCGCCGGCAGTGCTTTCCAGGGCGGATATCAGCGCGGCAACGGGATCACTCGGAGGATTCTTCAACTTCCACGGCGGGACGCTCAAGGCGAATGCCAGCACCGCCGATCCGGGTGATTCTGAGACGCATTTCATGCGAATGCGCGCCGAGGACGGCGGCATCTTCATCTACGAAGGCGCCACCATCGACACGGATGTTTACGACGTCGTGATCTCCGAACCCCTGCAAACTCCGGACCCAACCAGTTACGGTGCGTCGAGCGTTGCCGTCACCGGCAGCGGCAGCGGGTATTACGGACCGCCGATCGTTCAACTCACCGGTGGCACCGGCTGGGGCGCCACGGCCATCGCCAATATGGTCGATGACGGCCTCGGCCAGGGTACTTTGAAGATCAATAGTATCACGGTCACGAATCCCGGCACCGGCTACGACGAGTTTGACACGCTCGCGGCGGTCCTCGTGGGAGGCGGTACTTCCACGCCTGCTACGCCGGGCAGCGTGACTCTTGCCCAAAACGCCGCCGACGGCGGTTTGATTAAGGCAGGCGACGGCACGCTGACCCTGGCCGGGGCGAATACGTATACCGGGCTCACCAACGTGCAAGCGGGAACCTTGGCCATCACCGGCTCGGTGGCCGGCGACGTCGACGTTCACGCCGGCGCCACGTTGATGGGCGGCAGCGGCGTGGTGGCCGGTGACGTGGACCTGGACCCGGACGTGAACCCGGGTGGAACCCTGGGCGTCGAGTACAACAGCGACACCGATACCATCCGCCTGTTGGAGATCGTGGGCGAGCTGGATGTGACGGGCTCAACGTTCAATTTCACCGATGCGGGCACTACAGGCGGCCTCAGCGAAGGAGACTACGTGTTTGCCACCTACGGTGACCTGGTCGGCGAGCCGACCACCGTCACGGGGCTCCTGGCCGGTTGGTCGGTCAACTACAACTATCAGAGCACCGACGACCGCATCGCGTTGATCGTGGGCCCCGACGTGCAGATCCCCGGCGACACCGACGGCAACCTGATCGTCGACGCGGTGGATGCCGCGGTCGTGGCCAGTCACTGGGGGGCCACCGCGACTCCGAACGACTACGCCTTCGGCAACTTCAACGGCGACGAGGTGGTCGATGCGATCGACGCGGCGATCCAGGCGGCCAACTGGGGGGACCATACGGGCGGCGAGTCGGCCCAGGGCGTGCCCGAGCCGTCGGCGCTCGCCGGGATCCTTGCCGGTTTGTTGAGCCTGGCTTGGATCCGGCGCAAAAGGTAACACGCGGGAACGATTTGGAATCATGGGTTGAGGCAACGAGTTTCTTGGTTTTTGTTTCGTGGTATTTTCTTTTGAGGAGCAACCTTATGAGCCAACTTTTGAAAATCCTCTGTTTCCTGGTGCTCGCCGGCTTGGTGTCGGCGACGCCCGTGCAAGGCGTCGTCTACGACTACTGGCAGGGAGGTTCTGGAGGGGGCTGTCTCGCGGGTGATGATTTTGCCCTGAATGCAAACTGGGTGGACAACACTGCCCCCACAGCCGCCGACAGCCCGGTTATCGACAATGGGGGAACCGCGGTCGTCTGCGCCGCGTACCCTACAAACGTTGACAAGTTGTACGTGGGCACCGACGTGTCGGGAACGGCCGGCAACGGAACGCTCAACGTGGTGTCGGGTGGATCGTTGGCTACAAGCAGCGCGAGCTACTTGGGTCACGGTGTTGGAACCGAGGGCACCATCAATATCCAGGCCGGCGGTAGCCTTACGAGCACGTCAAGTTTTTGCATAGGTAGCGGTTCCACGAGTAAGGGAACGCTTAACGTCACCGGTGGAACCTACACGGGTAACAGTTACTTCTACCCGGGCCAGGCCACGGGATCGGTAGGTATTGTAAACCTCTCTGCAGGCTTGATATCCGTCGACACTAGCAGTGACGAAATTCGCATGGGCAACGGCAGCAATTCCGTCGGAGTCATCAACCAAACCGGCGGGACGCTCAATAACACCCAGGACTACACCTACCTGGGGTACAGCTCCGGCAGCTATGCCTACTACCGTCTCGGCGGCGGAAACGCCAATCTCAAGTCTCTGAGAATAGGCAATACCGGCTCCGCCGGTGGAGTTTTTGAACAGTCCGGTGGTACCCTGGACATCGCGAGTAGCACGTACGTGGGCTTTAGGGCTGGCATAAGCGGAGTGTATAATCTCACCGGGGGAACAGCCAGCGTCAACAGCGCGCTTGTGTGTGGTGGCTATGACGGTAGCTGGGGACAGCTCAACGTCGGTAGCAGTCTCAGCATCACTGCGACGGACAAATACCTGGTTGTCGGCTCATCCGGCACCGGCGGGGCTACGGCATACTGCAATCTGAACACGGGCGGCACGCTCACCGCGCCGACAGTCCTTTCCAGGGCGGATATCAGCGCGGGAACCGGATCGCTCGGCGGATTCTTCAACTTCCACGGCGGAACGCTCAAGGCCAATGCCAGCACCGCCGATCCGGGTGATTCTGAGACGCACTTCATGCGCCTGCGCGCCGAGGACGGCGGCATCTTTGTCGGTACCGAAGGTGGAACCATCGATACGAATGGCTACGACATCGTGATTTCCGAACCCCTTCAGTGCATGACCGGTTGTGGCGTGACTGGTATTGGCCTCACCGACGGCGGCAGCGGTTATTACGGACCGCCGATCGTTCAACTCTCCGGCGGTGGCGGCTGGGGCGCCACGGCCATCGCCAATATGGTCGATGACGGCACCGGCCAGGGTACTCTGGAGATCGGCAGCTTCACCGTCACGAATCCCGGAGCGGGCTACGACTGTGGGGACACACTGGCGGTGGCACTCTTGGATGGCGGTTACGACACGAACACGCCAGCCACGCTGGGCGCCGTGACTCTCGCCGCCAATGGCCAAGACGGCGGTCTGACAGTATTAGATGGCGTAGGCGGAGGCAAGTTGACCGTGGCCGGCACGAATACGTACACCGGCCTTACGGACGTGCAAGCGGGGACCTTGGCAATCACCGGCACGGTGGCCGGCGACGTCGACGTTCACACCGGCGCCACGTTGATGGGCGGCAGCGGCCAGGTGGCCGGTGACGTAGACCTGAACCCGGACGTGAACCCGGGTGGAACCCTGGGCGTCGAGTACAACAGCGACGACGATACCATCCGCCTGTTGGAGGTTGCCGGCGACCTGGACGTGACAGGCGGGACGTTCAATTTCACCGATGCGGGCACGGGGGAGCTTGCCGTCGGGGACTACGTGTTTGCCACCTACGGCGACCTGTTCGGCAATCCGGCCAGCCACATGGGCCTCCAACCCGGTTGGTCGGTCGACTACCTGTATGACTATGACGGAGGCACCGACAACGCCATCGCGTTGATTGTCCCCGAGCCGTCGATGCTCGTTCTGCTGGTGGGATTCCTTATGGGAGTGCTGCTGGTTCGGCGACGCAGCTAGATCGTCCCTGGGAGGGGGGGGCAAGCGGGTCGTTGACTCGCGACATACTGGCAGTGGCCCTGGGCCTGTTCTCGATGGAACAGCGAGAACAGGCCCGGTACTGGCACGCTGTGGGAGCGGTGGTCCCACATAGGGTGGGTTCGCGCGTGGTGCTTTCACAAGAATGCTCAAAGCGGGGATACACAGGATGTTTCGTTGCATGGCTCAATTCACGGCTTCAGGGCGATCCATCACGGGAGGATCGGCATTACGTCGCGGTTTTACCCTGGTGGAACTCTTGGTGGTCATTGCCATCATCGGTGTTTTGATCGCCCTGTTGTTGCCGGCCATTCAGGCGGCCCGCGAAGCTGCCCGGCGCGCCCATTGCAAAAACAATCTCAGGCAGATCGGCGTGGCCGTGCTGGCGCATGAGGCGGCTCATGGACACTTTCCCACGGGCGGTTGGGGTTACAAGTGGCTCGGCGACCCGGACCGCGGCTATGCCGAGAACCAGCCGGGCGGCTGGATTTACAACATCCTGTCTTACCTGGAACAGCCCGAACTTCGCCAACGGGGAGCCGGCCAGAATTCGAGCGAGAAGGCCATCACGTTGGCGTCGCTCATCCAGGTCCCGATCGCCACGTTCAGTTGTCCCAGCCGGCGTCCGCCGTCGGCCTACGAGGGAAGGTACGGCGGCATGAGCTACTATCGCAACGTGAACCCCGCTCATCGCGTCCCCGAGGCCAAGACCGACTACGCCGTGAACGTCGGCGACTACAACAGCAGTATCCATTGGAGGGGGCCGGAAGTGCAGGAAGTATCTCAGGTTGAGCAGGGAACGTATCCTTGGCCCTCTTTCATCACTCGGCTGACCGGCATCTCCTTTCTGCAGAGCAAAATCACGGTGGCGGATATCACGGACGGATCAAACAACACCTATCTGGCCGGCGAGAAATCGGTCCATCCGTTCCACTACACGACCGGCCTGGAAATCGCGGATGACAACTGCCTATACACGGGCTATGATTGGGACATCATGCGCTGGGCCAGTGACACGGTGGAGCTGCTGCCCGACCACCGAATTCCGGTCCCTACCGACAAAACCAAATTCGAGACTGGGAATTACAACAATTTCTACTTCGGCGCCGCCCACACGACGGTCTGTCACATGGTTTTCTGCGACGGATCGGTTCATGGAATCTCTTACAACATCGACCCGGCAATTCATGCCCGGCTCGGTAACCGAGCTGACGGGTATCAGGTCGACAAGACGGAGATTGTCCCCTAAAGGTTAGGGCAACCGCATCGGGAGGTCGACCGGCAGGAGGCTTCTTCCCTTCCGGCACGTCACGACGAGTCAACGTCGACGACGGAGCAACAGCACCAGCGGGACCAACTTCGGCTTCGGCGACGGCCGGTTGTAGCGACGGTCGCCCGGACCGAGTCCCCGTCTCCGGGCACGTGCTCATCGACGGCAAACCGCTCGGCTATGGCTTCATCCGCCTGATCCCGCGGGACGCACGTGCTGCCACCGCGCAGCTCGACACGAACGGCCGGTTCACGCTCAAGACGTTCGAGCCCGGCGACGGTGCCGTCCTGGGTACCCATCCGGTCAAGATCTGCGCCGCCGAACCGATCAGCGCCCGGAAGTGGCGTTGGCACGCCCCAAAGAAGTACGCCAACGCGAAGACGTCGGGCCTGACGGCCACGATCACCGGGCCGACCGATTCGTTGGTGATCGAACTGACCTGGGACGGCGGAGAACCGTTCGTCGAGATGATCGACGCCGAACTCGGCGAGCCGTGACAAAAGGAATCCGCGTGAAGCGTTTCTCGGGCCGGTAGAGTTGAAATGCCCCGGCGGGACCATTGATGGAGTCTTGCGGCCGTGGTATCGTACGGGCACACTCCGGATTCTGTTTCACTCCCAGAAGAACTCGCTCAATGTATCGCCGCTGCCGACCCATTTTGCTTCTAATCCTGGCTGGTCTCGGTTGCGGCCACGTTGCCGCCGGCGGCGAGGAGGCGGATCGATCGGGCGCGGCCAGTCCGGGCAGACTGTTGCGTCCAGTACCGCGGACGGCCGTGTTGGCCGAAGAGGGATACATCGTCTGGGGCGCCAGCATGGTGCGGACCGAGGATGGAACGTGCCACCTTTTCTACTGTCGGTGGCGCGGCCGGTTGCACACCTGGTACCGCAACGCCCAGATCGTCTGCGCGACGTCCAACCATCCGCTGGGCCCCTACAAGTTTCAGCATGTCGCCTTGGGACGCAAGGGGGCCGCCGACTGGGAACGTATGTCCGTCTACAATCCGAGTGTCATGCGTGTCGGGGAGAAGTACTATCTGTATTACACCGGAAGCAACGGGTCCAACTTCCCACGAAGAAACCGCGACGGGACCTTCAAGCGGACCGCCCAGGGGTCGCTCATTACCCAGCGGATCGGCGTGGCGGTGGCCGATCGTCCGGCGGGACCCTGGAAACGCTTGGGGCGTCCGGTGATCGACATTTCCAGCGGCGGCATTGATTCGCAAATGTGTTGCAATCCGACGGTGACCCAAGGCCCCGACGGCCGCTGGCTGATGGTCTACAAGTGCTCCGACGGCAAGATGGAAGGAAAACGTCGCGGGATCTATCTGACGGTGGCTACGGCCGAGAGCCCGACGGGGCCGTTTAAAAAAACCAACCGAAGAATCCTGTCCCATCCCAAGGATCCGTTTCCCGTCGAAGACCCGTTCGTCTGGTACGCCGACGGCCGTTATCGTTGCCTGGCCGACGACCAGCAAGGCTCGTTTTCGGGAGCGAAGGGACTCGTTCAGTTCGAGTCCGCCAACGGGCTGAGCTGGACGCGATCGGACCCCTTCGTCCTCAGCCGATGCCAGATCGCTTGGGCCGACGGCACGATCGAAAAGACGACCCACCTGGAACGACCCGCCTGGTGGTTCCAAAACGGCAAACCGGCCGTGCTTTTTCTGGCCGTCTGGAAGGACGGCCGAGGCTTCAACATCCACGTGCCGACCAAGTGGCTCGACGAGAAGACCCGGTAGCAACGACCGCGTAAACCTTGCCGAAAGCCGGAAGACCATGGCCACGGCGTCATCTTCGCGGCGGAAGCTACCGCCGGTCGTCCGTGCCGTGAATCACAAAATCGTCTGGAAGACGACCTCTGGGAACGTTGGTCAGCGTGAGGATGGAGCCAGGGTCCAGAGCGAATGATCCCGGCGACACCTTCCTCTCTTCGGCGATGCTCTCGTTCGCATGATACGGATCGACGAGTTCCACGTCGGTGAACTCGGCGTCGGCCCATTGCAGCTTGACGTTGCGGTGTGCCGTCGAACGGTTGAGCAGGATCAGCGTCTTTTTGCCCCCGGGACCGACATAGGCCGAGGCCAGCACGTCGGGATCGCTGCTTCGCGCGTCGACGCGAACCATGCCCGCCGGCAGACGGCGACTGAATGCTCCGAACACGCGTAGTTGACGGCTCGACGCCTTGGGCACGAAGCCGTTGGCCGGATCGGGTACGAAGAGAGTCCGCGTCCAGCCGTAGGACGGTTGAACCACGTTGAGCAACGTCCAGCAGTAGCAAATGGCCGTCGCGTCGGCAAGGACCAGGTTCTTGTGATAGAGCTGGCCCATCGACAAGGCCAGGCGGTAGCTTTTCCACTGATAGCCGCTCGAATTGACGCAGATTTCGGTCGACAGAAACGGCTTGCCGGCGGCCAGTTCGTTCCACTGTTGAAGCCACTTGTCGAATCCGTCGGGATTGGGGAAGTAGTTCTGATAGTCGTAGACGTGCGTGGCTACGTAATCGGTCGCGGCCCAGGCTTCGGGCGATCGATGCAACTCTCGCAGCCATGAGATACCGTTGCGCATACGGCTTGCGTCACTCATGTGGATGCGGACCTGCTTGAATCCAGCGTCGTCGAGCCCCTTGCGCAGGGCCAGGGTCATTTCGTACCAAAGGGGCGTCGGCTGGTGCCTTTCGTTTTGAATGCCCAGCACGTCCGGCGGCGCGCCGGTACGCCGCTGCGAGGTTTTGCAATAGGATAACATCGCCTCGACGTACTTCTTCGGATCGACGACGCCACGGTGCAGCTTGCCCGAGGCGTCGCGCCAATCCTGACAAGTCCAAGGAGGCAGTCGCCAGAATTCGAACCAGACCATCCCGCCCAACTTCCGCAGTGTTCGGATGTAGTCGAAGTCGCTGATTTCTCCGTTGGGGAAGTTGTCGCAGTAGTAATGGGGCACGGCATCGGAAAGCCGATCCCAGTTGTCGGCCTTGCGGCTGAGACGCGTGCCGACCGGATACTCGCGTTGGACGAGAAGATTGTACTCGCAGACCCGTTCCCACCAGCGGTGCTTGCCCTTGGGGCTGAGCTGGGCATAGGCGGGGGGCGTGGTGATGCCGCCGAAACCGAGGATCATCTGGTGTGTCTCGGTCGGGTCAACCGTGACACTGCAGGCGACCGGTGCCGGCCAGACGCACCTTCCACGCACGAAACCGTGCTCGCCGGAGCGTACAAGTTGGTGGCGGGTCAGATCGATTTCGCACAACTTGCCGAGCACTTCCCGACCGTTCAGTGCAACGCGAAGATGCAGACGATGATCCATGGTTACCGTGACCGCTCGAAGAGTGCTTTCGTACGGAAAACGGTGGATCTTCGCGATATATTCCGTGTGCCTTGTCGTCGTTGCTCCGGGGATTTGGGACAAGCCCGACGCCCCGTGGAGTCGCTCGGTGACTTCGACTGTCGAGTCGGTGATGCTCACGGTGATGCCGCCGTCGTCGCCGGTAAAGATCCAATGGAGCTTGCTACCGCGCAGTTCCATCTTGTCCAGAACCAACGTGCGCTGAAACAGACCCGGCAGAAACTCGTCAAAATACCACGTCGGTGATCGGAGACCTTTCCCCCAGATGTGCACCTTGTTCTGCTTGGGGTCCAGCACAAAAGCCTTGCTTCGGCCGACTTCGTCCGGAGGCGACCACTCGGGCAGGCGGACCGGCTGGGGCTTGCCCTCGCCGTTCTGGCCGACGCTGCGTGCCTTGACCGGGGGTGGGCGTTTCTTGCTGATGATTCCTGCAATGTCAATCAGGTATAGCTGTCGCCCGTTTCCTGCGTGTGGTGAATCGATGCAGACCTTGGTTCCGTCACGACTGAGTCGTGGATGGGTGTCGCACCGCCACTCGCCTCGATATTCCTTGGGCGAAGGGAAGAACCCCACGGGCACGATGTCTCCACTGGGAACATGGTACAAATAGACAACCTGTTCGCGCCGCGTCCCTAGGGGGTAGGTGTCCGTGATGATCCACTCCTTCCCGCGCAGATACGACTCATGGCCGTTGGTGGCGCGCCAGAGCGTCTTGCTCCGCAGCGACGTGTCATCATTAACCAGAACGTACTTGCGCGCCCAAATGAGAATCGTTTTCGGATCGCGCCACGTGTAATGCGACGATCCCAGGTGGACCAGCCGAAGATCCGTTCCGTCGGCCGCGGCGGTAAACATCCGCGTACCGACACCGCGCCCCCGGTTGAGGAAGAGAAAACGCGATCCGTCGGGACTCCACTGGATGTGGTTGAAATAGTGTCTCGACTTCTCCGGGTGCTTGGTAGGGTAATCCCGGGCGATGTCGGCCAGCGAGAATAGCAGCCGGGTCTCGCCCGTATCGAGGTTCATCTTCCAAAGGCCCGAATCGGCCGGCGCCGCCACGTCGCGATTGGGATCGGGGATACCGACGTAGCCGTAGCCCGGCCGCATTTCGCCCACGCGCGCCACGTCGGTCACTAGCGCCCAACGCCCGTCGGGACTCACGTGATGGATCGGGTGTGGCAGTGTACGGCGCTTGCCCGAGCGGACATCCAACACGCGGCACACGTAGCGGTCTCCGTCGCGATCATTCCACAATACTTCTCGGTCCGAGCCCGGGCGCCACTGCAACATGCACCCCTGTTGCCAGCACCAGGCACTCGACGTGCCGAGTTCGGTCCAACGATTACCATCCTTCAGATCGATCATGCCGATCTTGATGACGTCGTCGGGCCGCGGGCTGCGATGCTCGAAATCGACCTCCATGCACAAGACATAACGATCGGTTGGGTCGAACTGGAACTTGTCGTAATAGCCGAACCAGTGATACTTCGGGCCGCGCGTAATGGCACGAACCGGCGGTAATTCCCCCTCTTTGCTCCGCAATGTATCGAGAAACGAAGCGCGCGCCGCCTCGACCGTCTGGCAGGAGAACCACGGCGCGACAAAACAGAAGACGAGCCACAAGACCCAGTCCGCCGACGGCGGAGTCCGAAATCGTGGATGGTCGATGCGATGGATGTGCATCATGATGATAATGAGCTTCGGGCGATGGGAAGCAAGTCGTTTGGATGGGGACGCCAAACCATTATAGCATTTAGCGATACTTCTGTGGAGTCGTCCCGGTAGCGCGACGGTGATTCGCCCCCATAGGTGACACCGTGTTCAAGTTAGAGTTTCCAGAAATTGAGCCTTTGTTGGCCTCTAGAGCCGATCGTACGTTGCCGAGCAATATCAGCCTCTCCCTTGCAGCGGCCTCACGCTGACCGTCCCACCCGGTTCCGATCCCATTATCGAGCCTTGCATAGCCAATGAACGGAGGGCGACCAACGGAAGCCCGGTTTCAAGGCATTTGGCCATGACCACCGTTCAATGGCAATGCAAACATCAATAAAGTCTCCCACGACGTTTCCAGCAAGTAAACGACGCGGTGTACCCAGAGACAACTCGGCCCGCCGACACTCTTCTTCGATTGCCTTCGATCACCCATTCCGGCATCCCGCTTCACATCGGTTCAATCACCGTGTGGACGGTTGCGGCCGTTACGGGCCCGATGAGTCGTATGTCGACGCGCGTGGGTAGCGTCCCAGCCGTGAAATTCGCCTTTAGCGTAGTCTGCGTTACACTGAACTCGGGCCCGTCGGTGGTGATGGTGATCTTGGCCGATTTGCCCTCCTCGGTCACGCGAAGCGTATCGTCAGAAATCTTCTCGACCCGCCCGAAGGTAATCAAAGCCGTCTCAAACGGCTGCGGCGAACTGAAGCGCACCCGGTCACGCAGGCCGAGCGAGCCCGAATCGCGGCGGTCATACGTGAACGTGCGAGTAAGCGACTTCAACTCCTTGACGTTGTAGGCGGCCGTGACGTCCATCTCCAAAACGTCGGCCTGCTGGCTGAAGGCGGTTCGCACAATCCGCGCCCGGGCCTTCCGCCCGATTGTCTGCAGCTTGCCGGCGACCAGCGGCACCGGATGGCCGAAGGAATTGTGGGCCACGCTTTGATAGCGACCACGCCCGAACGTGCGACGACTATAGATTTCACGGCCAGGATCGGCCAGCAACACGACGTCGGCCACGGCGTTGCCGCCGCCCGCGCCCGACTGGGTGATCCGGGTCGTCCGGCCCAGGTCGTCTGCATCCTCGGCCTGCCCTTACCTATTGTCCCACATTCAGTATTGTGTCCCCGGAATTTTTTCTCCCGGAATTTTCCGGAATTTTCCCGGAATTTCCCCCCCCGGAATTTCCCCCGGAATTTGCCCGGAATTTCGGGCTTGGAGTATCGGCGGAACGGGGTTGCCTGAGGCATCAGAAAGCCACTGCGTTCGACGGCTTGCCCGTCTTGCCCGTTTCCCCGACGAACCTCGGGGTCTGCGTGCTAGGTCAGAAATCGACCTGTGCCCGCATCTCGAAAATGCTCAAGTCGCCGTCGCCGATCGGATTGTGCAGAGTGCTGTTGACGTAGTTGAACATGACTCGGGTGTACGGGTTGAGATACCAGTTCACGCCGATCGTGTGGTCCTGGACGATCCCCGGATGGTTCTCTCCACTGTCGTACTGCGACAAGTCCAGGTACGACCACCGGTAGCCCACCTCCCAGGCACCCTTGCCCGTATAGACGTGGCCGTCCTGGCCACGGACGCGGAAGAAGTTTTCATAAGGCGTTATGCGATCGAAGTAAGCACCGGATCGCACGTAGTTTCGATTTTCGCCGGTCAGAAAGTAGCTCACCTGCGCGTAGCCGCCGCCAAAGTACAGGTCTTCGCCGACCGTGCGGTGGACGAAGGCGTTGAACCACTCCGCCTGGGCCGAAAACGGCCCGAGGACAACCACCGTCTCCAGTCCCAGGTATTGCCAGGACGGCACGTCGGGGATATCGCCCGTGTCGACGACGTAGTCGGCCATCTGGCATTCCGGGCGAGCGCGGAATCGGGCGGTGTCGTTGGGCGTATCGCGATAGCTGTAGCTCGCGCCGAGGTGCCACAGCCCGCGGCCGTCGGCCGCTTCGCCGTACCAGGGCAGGTAGGTTCCCCGCATCAAGAGCGCAAGCCCGCCGTCGTCGTCCCGGAAGATCGGTGGTTGCTCGCCCATGTCGGCGACAAAGCAACCGATCGCCCAAGTGCCGTTCTCCTGGGCATACGTGTCGTGAGCCATGATGCCGACGTCTCGCACGGGCACAAAGGTGTACTCGTTGGCCAAGGAACGTTCCATGAACGTGATGAACCTGGTGCTGCCGAGCACCTCCAGGCCGGATGGCTCCTTGAAATGGCCGACGCGGACGTGTCCCAACAGCGGCAGTTCGTTCACCTCGAAGTAAACGTCCTTGAAGGCGGTAGCCTGGGTGGTCGTATCGTCAATGGTCTTCGTGCCGGCGAAGTCCATTTCGATCCGATAGTCGATAACGTGAAAGGCCGCGCCTTCGAGAAACATGCGCGCCCGGCGGAACTTAATGCCATCTTGCTGGTCGCCGATCTGGGCGTAGCTCGTCGTGTCCTGGTTGAAGGCAGCCCAATCCAGATCGATTCGACCGCCGGGGATCACCGTGGGACGGCCGGCGGCTTCTTTCCTGGCGGCGGACTGCTCGGCACGGATCTCGGCCAAGGTCGCTTCGAGCTCGGCGACGCGGCTTTCCAAACCGCCACCGGCGCCGTAATGGACCCTCGGCACGGCGACGTCGCCCTGATACGCCGACGCGGCGTATCCGTCATACGGAAAGGCGGTGCGCGCACTGGTACCCTCACGAACCCAGTCGCCCGCCGCCCATGAGACTGAGTTCAGAGACAGGCTACAAATAACCAACAAACCGCCTAGCTGAACCAGGCGTGCTAATGCCAATCCGCGCATGCGCGAGTCGTCCTTCCAAACCGCCGGCCGGCGACATCGTCAAACCGCTGAAACCTTTCAGCCAACGATGGAATACCCTCAGTAGTGCCAAGTTCAGTAGTTCCAAATTCTATTGAGACCTGACATTGTCATTCTGAGCGTAGCGAAGAATCTCCTTGGACAATCGAGATCCTTCGCTACGCTCAGGATGACCTGCTGCGGTATCAGCCAGCCAAACTTGGAACTACTGACCCTCAGAATTTTACTTGCATAACAACCTGCACTTTCCGGTCGTTTCCAAGCCCGGTCAGGGCCGGGTCGGGGGCGCTCCCTTTCTTGTTGGCGCCGTTGCCGTAATCGGTGCCTTCATAGACCACCATGATCAAGTTTTCGCCGGTAAAATAGTAGGCCAGCCCGGTGATCCACATGTCGTAATCGGCGTCAGGCGCGATTTGCGCGTAGACATCCTGGTCAAAATGGTCGTACCGAGCGAACCACCAGAGCTTCCTGCGACCGATCGGGAGCCTTAGATTCGAGAAAAACGAATATCCGTCCGTCCTCAGCGCGTTGTCCTGCGCATCGACCCACGTCCCCTGCGCGTTGCCCTTGGTGGTAAAGTACTGGGCGGTCAAAATCAGCCATGGCTTCTGATAGCTCAACATGGTCATGTTGACGTTGTAGTCGGGCCAGCCCGTCGGATAGTCCGTATTGCCTTCCCCGTGTATGCCGAACCAGCTTAGCTGCAGTCCGGGCAGGAAGTCGGGCATCGGCCGCACGGTGAACCGGCCTTCGATTGCCTTGTTACAGTTTTCTTCAACGGCATGGTATCCCGATCCGTTGTAGACACCGATGTGCCAGCTTCCCCAGCGACCGTCATAGTGATGGTTGCCTACTCTCCTTTCGGCGTCTGCCAGAGAGCCGAAGAAATTGCCACGAAGACTGATGCCCATGTCGGCCGAATTAAAGGTCCCGGCCCGCTCAATCGCCATGGTCCCTTAGCACCGATAGGGATTAACGTGCTCCTCGAAGTCCAGCCACGGCATGTGTCCCATGCCCCATTCCGACTTCATGTCGGTCAGCAAGGCAAAGTCATACGGCCGCAACTCGGCATAGTAGTATTTCAACCGCGACTTATAGTCGCCCGTGCTGTCCTGGTGTGCGTCGATGGTTACCCGTGCATGAAGCCACGAGCGAATCTCCTTCTTGATTGTCAGGTACCCCCGGGTGACTCTGAAAGCATCAAAACTCGTATCTTGCCCGTTGAACTCCGGCAGATCGCCGGCCGAATAGTCCAAGTATCCGAGCATCCCCACGGTCACGCCCTTCAGACCCTTGGGCAACTCAAATTCGTTGCTGTGGATTTGCTGAGTAATCTGCTCCAGGCGCTGGGATTCAATCTGTTGTTGTTCCCATCGCATCTCCTCCGCTTCCTCGGCGGTGATAATCCCCTTCTCCACAAGCCTGCCGAGCAGGAAATCCGGCTCTTCCGCCCTAACAGGTTCACTATCCGCGCAAACGAACAGAATAAAGAGAATCAACAAGCCGCTTAGCTGGACCAAGCGGGCAGATGCCAATCCGTGCATGTGTAGGTCTTCCTCCGTGAAGCGCCACCATTATTGTCGGCTGCGGTGAGAGTTTGATGGTGGGCCGACGGCTCACCGGGCACACGCCTCGCCGAAATCCGGCAAGCGGGCCCGTAGTCCGTCTTGGGGGGCGGCACGCGGACAAATCCATTACCGAGTATTCCACGGTTTAGTTCATCGGGGAACGTCGGATTCGGTTTGTATTAGAAAGACCGTTTGTGCCGGCAATTTCCGCCTCCCCGCTCGCAGAATCACTATGCTCGATACATTCGTCAGAGGACGAGAAGGCGGCAAGACCCACGGGCAAGGCCCACCATTGAGCGAGCATCGGGGCGACGATGACCGCCGCGACGCTCGTCCGAAATCGATGGACGACCCCCTCCCGCGAGAAACGACGCAACGGGTATAATCCGAGAGCCAAGCAAGCCCACGCTGGACTCGTACGCAACCAGTGTAAGGCCAAGCAATACCCATTGAATGCTCATCGAACCCTTGCGCGGCCTTCGGCCGCAACCAAGGAGGTTAAGCTCCGTCGGGTTACAGAGAAGGCGTTCATCCTTCTATGCTTCTATTCTGGAGGGCACTATGACCGAGGTGAGACTACCACCCGAAGTGATTTCGCTTGTTCATCATGTTGAATTGAACAAAGCAGGTTGGTGGGAGAAGTCGCTACAACGCTTGATTCTGGCTGCGATTTGGCTTGCCGACCGTCCGTTCACAGAAGAGACGCTTGTGGAGGCTATTAGATCTTCATTTCATGTGGTGGTTGACAGAAACAAGCTGCGAGAGCAAGTCAACACACTACGTGAGGAACACACCGTTGTGTCTCTGCCAGAGGGTACTCTGCGACTTACGAAGGCGGCACTCAGCAGCTTTGAGGAGGAGCTGCGGGAAGCTGAGGAGATTACATCGCATGTTCAAGAGAAGTTTTCGAGGGCTCTTGAGGCTCATTGCCCGTCACTGAAATTCCAGGAAACGTGGGAACAATTCGATCAAGGTCTACTAATTCCACTGGTGCGGGAGATGGGTGCCAA
>Ga0315543_1002791_pt1 | contig 16440 bp, 16 predicted proteins | sample SalMarSW160210MG_2_FD_203098 | JGI IMG/M metagenome (GOLD analysis project Ga0315543, IMG submission 203098) | Salt marsh sediment microbial communities from the Plum Island Ecosystem LTER, Massachusetts, United States - Salt Marsh Sediment SW1601-210 ...
CTATCCTGCAGCGATGCGGTATCGGTTTGCAAAAATTCACAAACAAGCATTACAGCAAAATTTTAAAATTCCTGGCAGAAAGTCGAATAGATAAAACCCTGCAGTTGCCAAACAAAGTTTTGCTTAAAAAAAATCAAAAAAGTTTTTATCTCGGCTTCTGCCAAAGTTATCCTGATGAGCCGTTGCCTGTTCAATTAAAAATCCCGGGCAGTGTTTGCTTTGCTGACTGGATTATTGAAACCGAAATTTTGTCTGCTGATAAATTCAATATCGAAAAAATCAAAAATGATAAAAATAATTTCACCGAATGGTTCGACTTTGAACTGATAAAGCCGCCTTTGATTGCTCGATGCAGACAGCAGGCAGATAGATTTAAACCCTTTGGGCTCGGTGTATCCAAAAAGATTGGCAAATTTATAACATCAGCCAAGCTTGATATCGACCTGCGAAAAAAGACTTTTCTTGTCTGTGATAGCGAAAAAATCCTTTGGCTTGTGCCAATACGAAGAGGCAGCAAAGCTTCAGTAACGAATATTAGCAAATGTTTGTTGCAAATAAAAATAAGAAGCACTCAGAAACAGGATATGTAGAGTCTGTTTTGTTAATATTTAAAAATTTTTAAAAAATTTTTAAATTTTTCTCTTGACAATACCCCCCGATAACCTTTATACTACGCTCAATTAAAATAACCGTAAATCCTTAAGTATAGACATCTCAGAAAGTTTGGCGCAGGATTTTATGGAGGAGTAATGAGAAAACAAGGGAAGAAGGGAAGGAGCAACATTAGGGCGGGGGTTGTATGTACACTTTTAGTTATTGTCTTTACGGCTTCTGCTTTTGGTCAAAATTTTAGTTATACTAATGTAGCTGCTCCGCCAACCGGCGAAGCGAATCATGCTGAAATCCTTCATAACATTTACGGCGGCACGTTTACCCAGCAAGCGTCATCAGTATCAGGCTTGTTAGTAGACTATGGGAACACCAGTAACATCGTGGCCAGGAGAGTTTACGATTTTGACGATGAGTATGTCACTTTGGATGTACTGACAGATACGCTGGAAGGCAAAGTAGATCAAATCTGGACGGATGGTACCGTAACAGTAACAGCAGAAGCAAAATATGCTTGTTACAACCAGTCATTCGGCTGGAATGGAGGTGGGACATCCACTGCAAACTACTACGAATTGCTTACGGATGACGATATAGGAAATGGAGCAGCTGTTGTTGGTATTGACGGAGATTTCCTCTGGGGCAGCTGGCCTACCGATGATGATAAATGGTGGGATGAGGAGGGTGGCTACTGGTGTCCTTGGCCGGAGGAGGAAAAATGGTGGACGTATGAAATCAAGAACAATGATCTTAAAGACCACTTTGTAACGTATAAAATCGAGGGGCTTGGCGGTGAGGAAACTGTATGGCTGCTGTTCATGGAAGACGTTCATTACTGTCAGTCGGATCACGATTTTAATGATTTTGTAGTTGAGTTGTCAGCAATTCCTGAGCCGGCGACAATTGCACTATTACTCCTTGGTGGTTTGTTCTTAAGAAGAAAAAGTTAAGACTTTAGACGGTTGCTGAAATCAGCACCGATGCACAATATAAATGCCCGAATCAGAGGTTCAAAATCCTGATCCGGGTAATTTTTTAATGATACAATTATATCACGCCTGACTTTCCTGCATTTGGAATCATTGAGAATACCGCTAATGAGATATGGAGCGGCAGCAACGCCTATTATCACAAGTCGCAGGATGCAGGCGATGACTCAGCCGGTGCATTGTACGATTACTCATTTGCGACGGACATTGTAAAAGCAACGGTAGCTGTGTTTGCGCAGGAAGCCATCCTGATTCCTGAACCCGCCACAATTCTTTTATTAACTTTTGGCGGTTTGATTCTGCAAAAATTCCGCAAGCCCTGATTTGTGAATCATTCGCAGGTTTTAAGCTTATCGCACTGCATGCGGCCTGCAAATTCAATATTCAATCCAAAAGTCTATCTGCTTCCTGTGGATTTCTCCTTGACATTCCCCTGCCCTATCTCTAAAATCCCTGTTCCGTAAATTTTGTAATCTGGCGGGTAAACACCCTGTCAACTTAACTTTAACTCTTATAATATGTTAAGGAGGCTCTAAATGGCGACCAAAGTTGGTATTAACGGTTTCGGCAGGATAGGCCGGGCGGTGGCGAGAATCCTGATGGAAAAAAAGACAGGTCTTGAGCTGGTAGCGGTAAATGACCTGACAGACGCCAAGACAAATGCCCATATGTTCAAATACGACAGTGCAATGGGCACTTGGGGCGGCACAATAAGCGCAGCGGAAGATTCGCTGGTTATCAACGGGAAAAAAATAAAGGTACTTTCCGTAAAGAATCCCGCGGAACTGCCGTGGAGGGATATGGGCGTTGACATTGTCGTCGAGTCCACAGGCATTTTCAGGGATCGCGAATCGGCAAAAGGCGGTTATGGCGACCACATCAAAGCGGGCGCAAAAAAAGTTCTACTGACAGTTCCGGCCAAGGATGAAATCGACCTGACAATGGTAATGGGCGTCAACGATAATATGCTGAAACCCGAACACAATTGTGTTTCAAATGCAAGCTGCACGACAAACTGCCTCGCTCCTCCTGCAAAGGTAATCCACGAGGTCTTCGGTATTGAAAAAGGTTTTATGACTACGGTTCATGCCTATACCAACGACCAGCATGTGGCCGACCTTTTCCACAAAGACCTGCGGCGCGCACGTGCAGCAGCGGTAAATATCATCCCGACCACGACAGGCGCCGCAAGAGCGGTTGGGAAAGTCATACCCGACCTGAACGGCAAGCTCGACGGCTTTGCGCTTCGTGTGCCGGTGCTCGTAGGCAGTGTGGTTGACCTTGTAGTGGAGTTGAAAAAGGAAGTTACGATTGAGGAAGTCAACGCTGCTGTAAAGAAAGCTGCCGAAGGCCCGATGAAAGGCATATTGATTTACTGTGACGAGCCGATAGTCAGCAGCGATGTTATTATGAATCCCGCTTCGAGCGTCTTTGATGCGCTGAGCACAATGACCATTCCGAAAGGCAAGGGAAAAATGATTAAGGTCGTGAGCTGGTATGACAACGAATGGGGCTATTCAAACCGCACTGTTGATATAATGGAAAGACTTGCAAAGATGCTGTAACCTGTTCTTAAAAGGCCTGTTTTTTACACAAAGCAGGCCTTTATTTTTTATTGTCTTTCTTGTTGATGTGGAGATTTAAAAATGGCAAAGAAAACCGTGGCCGACATAGACGTAAACGGCAAGAAGGTGCTGATGCGGGTCGATTTCAACGTGCCATTGGATGAAAACCGCAATATTACCAGCGACGCCAGAATCGTCGCGGCACTGCCGACAATAAAGACAATCCTCGATAAAGGCGGCTGTGTAATACTGATGAGCCATCTCGGCAGGCCGGATGGCGAAAGAAAACCTGAATTCTCGCTGGCGCCGGTCGCTAAAAAATTGGGCGAACTTCTGAATAAAAACGTTATCTTCGCAAACGACTGCATCGGACAAGAAGTAAAACAAAAAGCAGCAGCACTCAGGCCCGGAGACATTATGCTGCTCGAAAATGTCAGATTCCATAAAGAAGAAGAAATAAAAGATAAAAAAGCAGTTGAAGACCCCAAACTGCGAAAAGCAAAAGACGACTTCGCAAGACAACTGGCAGAACTCGGCGACGTATATGTCGATGATGCATTCGGAACCACGCACCGCGATAACGCATCAATGTACACCGTGCCGGAGATGATGAAAGGGAAAGATAAAGTCATCGGATTCCTCGTCGAAAAAGAACTCAAATTTTTAGGCGACGCCCTGAACAATCCGAAAAAGCCGTTTGTTGCCATATTAGGCGGAGCAAAAATATCCGATAAACTGAAAGTCATCGAAAACCTTATGAAAAAAGTGGACTGTATCCTCATTGGCGGAGCTATGGCCTATACCTTCTTTAAAGCTCAGGGATATACAGTCGGGGACAGCCTGTGCGAAAATGACTTCATCGATAAGGCAAAAGAACTTATGGCCTTAGCACAAAAAGGCGGATGCGAATTAGTGCTGCCGCTCGATAACGTCATCGTGCAGAAAATTGAGGCCAACGCAGCAAGTCAAATATCAGATGATAATATCCCTGCCGGCTGGCATGGAGTCGATATAGGGCCTGAAACGATGACACTATTCGTTAAAAAGCTCGAAGGGGCCAAAACAGTCGTATGGAACGGACCAATGGGCATATTTGAGATGCCGCCATTCGATGCAGGCACAAAAGCAGTGGCCCAGGCAGTGGCAAAAGCTACCGGTGCGGGCGCGGTAAGCGTTATCGGAGGCGGCGACAGCGTAAGCGCCATTAAAAAGCTGGGCCTTTCAAAACGAGTCAGCCATATATCAACAGGCGGTGGAGCAAGCCTTGAGTTTATGGAAGGCAGAAAATTCAAGTGCCTGGAAATACTTGATGAAAAATAGACGTTTGCCACAAGCTGATACAATTGAGGTTGTGCCGTCAGTATTGAGCGCGGACTTTGCTCATCTTGCAGATGAAATCGCCCAAATCGAACGGGCAGGCGTAAAAATGGTACACCTTGACGTTATGGACGGGCATTTTGTGCCAAACATAACTATCGGCCCGCCTGTTATCGAAAAATTGCGAAAATATTCCAAACTCGTATTCGACAGCCATCTGATGATTAGCGAGCCGGAAAAATATGCCGATGAATTTATAAAGGCAGGCGTTGACCATATTACCTTCCATATCGAGGTAGTACCCCGGCCAGAAGATTTCATAAAAAAATTACACAATGCCGGCATAACAGCAGGAATCTGCCTTAACCCTGAAACGCCTGTGTCAAAAATAGAAAAATACGCGCGATTAGCAGATATGATTCTGGTAATGACAGTTCATCCAGGTTTCGGCGGACAACATTTTATCCAGGAAGCCGCTGATAAGATTAAACCTATTCGCCAAATCGTGGGGCCAAATATACGCATCGAGGTTGACGGCGGGATTGACCCCGATACTACGCCAATTGTAACCGGATTAGGAGCAGATACACTCGTTGCAGGCTATGCAATATTCGCCAAGCCAGACCGCCTGCAGGCAATAGAAGCTATACGCAACGCCTGCAGATAATCGCCGCAGAGGATAAATCGTACCTGCGGCGGATAAATCCGAAAAAGGGACAAATTACAGCAAAACCAAAAGTTTTAATAAACCTTGCTGCTCAGCCAGAGAGGCAAATCGAAATGGAGGTCACAGTTATGAAACGGATTGTTTTTGCAATTCTAATTATCACGGTTGTATTCTCAATTGCCAATGCCAAATACTCAGGCGGCTCGGGCACTTCCAACGACCCCTACCTGATATCCACAGCCGAAGATATGAACCAAATCGGAGACAACTCCGCCGACTGGGACAAGCACTTTAAACTGACGGCTGATATAAACCTCAGCAATTATACCGGTACAGAATTCAGTCGTATCGGCACCAGTACTGTACCATTCAACGGCGTATTTAACGGTGACGGCCATACGATTTGGAGCTTTACATATACGGCAGAAAACAGCGACTACATCGGTATTTTCAGTACCGTAGGCGGCTCAGGAAAAATCGAAGATATTTTCATTGCAGACGTAAATATAAGCGGCCGCGATTACATCGGCGGGCTGGCAGGATACAACGAAGGAACCATCGACAACTGCAGTTCGACAGGTAAAATTACCGGCGGGAGCAGTTTGCGAAATATTGGCGGACTGGTGGGAGAAAATTGGGGTAATATCAGTAACTGTTATTCAGCGGCTGCGGTGGCTGGCGGCGAGTGGACAGGCTACATCGGCGGATTGATAGGGGAAAACTACGGAGACCTCAGCAATTGCTACGCAATAGGCAGCGTCAGCGGTGGAGATTTTTCATACAATATCGGCGGACTGACAGGAGAAAATAGCTCCGGCACCATCAGCAACTGTTATGCAGCAGGCAGCGTCAACGGCGGAGATTTTTCATACAACCTTGGCGGATTGACAGGAGAAAACTATAGCACCATCAGCAATTGCTATTTTCTTAATAGCGAACCGAATAACGGCTACGGAGAACCATTGACAGATGAACAAATGAAACAACAGAGTAGTTTTGTCGGCTGGGACTTTGTCTGGGAAATCGTTAACGGGCCGAATGATATCTGGGCGATGTGCGAAGGAGTCTGCTATCCCAAGCTTGCCTGGCAGTTTATGCCGGGCGACTGTGATAACGATAAGGATGTTGATTTCCTCGATTTTGCCCGGCTGGCTCTGAATTGGTCGCAGGCCGACCCAAACGTTTACTGCGGCGGAACAGACCTCACCGGCAACGGCTGGATCGATTACAACGACCTGGTAATAATGTGCAGCCACTGGCTGGAGGGTGCATAAATAAAACTCGATTCAGTTCTGCACTTCTGGTATAATCAGCCCTGCCTTATTTATGAGCATAATAAAAACAATGGCAAAACAGTCAAAATCACAATGGGAGGGCTTTAGCTTAAAGCCGAGGAAGGAAATGCCTGAAGGGCTATGGCTTAAATGCCCGGGCTGCGAGAAACTCCTCTTTAAAAAAGCAGTCGAGGAAAATCTAAATGTTTGTCCTGAATGTGACTACCATTTCCGCATTGGAGCCGACAAAAGATTGAAATACCTCGTCGATAAAGGCTCATTCGAGCAGATTCTGACCGGAATGGTTACGGCAGACCCGCTGGAATTCAAGTTCAGGGGAACCACATATAAAGACAGAGCAAAGGCCGCTGAAAAGGTCTCGGCAGGCAAAGAGGCTATGCTCATCGGCAAGGCCTTTATCAAAGGCAGAGGCCTGATGCTGGCGGTAATGGATTTTAATTACCTAGGTGGCTCAATGGGAGCCGTAGTCGGTGAAAAATTGTGTACCGCTATTGAAAAGGCAATGGAAAACTCGCTGCCGCTGGTAGTGGTAAGCTCGACAGGCGGGGCAAGAATGCACGAAGGCGTCGTCTCTTTGGGGCAGATGGCTAAAACAAGCGCTGCCTTGGCCAAGTTTGATGACCAGGAAGGTCTTTTTATATCAGTCCTGACTGATCCGACCACTGGCGGGGTTACGGCCAGCTTTGCAATGTTGGGTGATGTTATCATAGCTGAGCCGGGGGCATTGATAGGTTTTGCAGGGCCGAGAACAATCTATGAAACCATCAAGGTCGAACTGCCTGAAGGCTTCCAAAGGGCTGAATTTCTGCTTGAACACGGCTTCGTCGATATGATTGTACGCCGCAAAGACTTACGAAGCGAAATAGCCCGGCTGATTGACTACTGCGGGAAAAACCTAGCGTAAAAACCCAAACAAAAATCATACTTTGCAATCCACACTTTTGTCCGTATAATTCCCAACTATGGGTTATTTCCGTGAAAATGTGGAAAAAATGACAGGTTACGAGCCGGGCTTTCAGCCATCTGAAACAGATATAATCAAGCTCAATACCAATGAAAATCCATACCCGCCAAGCCCAAAAGCAACAGAGGCGATAAAGAATATAAGTCCTGCAGAGCTAAGGAGATACCCGCAGCCAATGGCGGATAGTTTCAGAGAGACGGCAGGTAAAATTTTAGGTGTGCAGCCGAAAAATATTATCTGCGTCAACGGCGGCGATGAATTACTGAACATCGCAATAAGAGCATTCTGCGATGAGAAACGAGCCGTTGCTTATCCTGCGCCGACATACTCGCTTTATCCTGTGCTGGCACAAATGGCAAACTGCCCTGCCGTCGAGATTCCGTTCGATAAGGAATTTAACCTGCCGGCAAAACTGGCCTCAAGCGGCGCGGCATTAACAGTCGTCTGCAATCCAAATGCGCCAAGCGGAACATTCATACCAAAAGAAGAATTGTCGCAGCTTGCAGAAGAAATAAAGGGAATACTTCTGATTGACGAGGCTTATGTCGATTTTGCAGAAGATAACTGCCTTGAGCTTGTAAAAAAATTCGACAATGTGATTATCCTTCGCACGATGAGCAAAGGCTATTCGCTGGCAGGTCTGCGATTCGGATTCGGCATCGCAAATGAAGAAATAATAAACGGCCTGATGAAACTTAAAGATTCCTATAACGTCGATGCTGTTGCGATTGCCGCTGCGACGGCTGCGATACAGGACCAGCAGTATTTCAAAAATAATATTCAAAAAATCAAGATAGAGCGAAAGTTCATGACGGAAAGATTAACGGAGCTCGGATTTGAAGTGCCCGCAAGCCAGGCAAATTTTGTGCTTGCAAAACCCTCAAAAGCCAGAGCTATCGATATCTATGAAAAACTCAAGGACAGAAACATATACGTCCGATACTGGGCATATCCCGATATAAAAGATAAGCTGAGAATTACGGTTGGGACCGGCGAGCAGAATGAAAAACTTATTGACGCATTAAAGGAAATTTTGGCCGAGGGATAAAAAATGGCTGACAGAAAGGCAAAAGTAACAAGAAAAACAAAGGAAACGGATATTAGCATTCAAATTAACCTCGACGGCGAAGGCAGATACGAAATCGACACCGGCATAGGCTTTCTGGACCATATGCTCTGCCATCTTGGCAAACATAGCAAAATCGACCTGATTCTAAAGGCCAAGGGAGACCTTGAAGTTGACCAGCATCATACCGTCGAAGACGTTGCAATATGCCTGGGAGAAGCACTCGTCGAGGCGCTTGGCGATAAAAAAGGCATCGCCCGCTACGGCAACAGCTCTGTGCCGATGGAAGATGCACTTGCAAATGTCGCTGTTGACCTGTCGGGCAGGCCCTTCTGCGTTTACAACGTTGAGTACAGAACGGAAAAGGTCGGCGATTTTGATGTTGAGTGCGTCGAAGAACTGCTCAGGAGCTTTGCAAATAATGGTAAATTCAACCTGCATATAACCGTGCCGCACGGCACAAACAGTCATCATATTGCAGAAGCAATTTTCAAGGCCCTTGGCCAGGCACTCGGACAGGCTGTTAAACTTACCGGCAAAGATATTCCAAGCACGAAGGGAACGCTTTGAACGGCGATTTAAACTACGAATACAGAACGGGCATAGGTACCGACATTCACCGTCTTGTCGAGGGTAAGGCATTGAAACTCGGCGGAATACTCATTCCATTTGAAAAAGGCCTGCTCGCCCACAGCGATGGTGACGTCGCCCTGCATGCCCTGATAGATGCAATCGCGGGAGCAGCGGGACTTGGCGATATCGGAATGCTCTTTCCCGACAGTGACCCACAATTTAAAGATATTGACAGCAAAGAACTTGTTCTGAAGATTAAAAATTACATAATCGACAAAAACTGGGAAGTAGTCAACGCTGATATCATAATCACTGCTGAAGAACCAAAACTGGGGCCGTATAAAGCACAAATGAAAAGATGTATCGCTTCTCTTTTAGAAATCGATTTTCTTAATGTAAATGTAAAGGCAAAAACCAATGAAGGGCTCGGCGATACAGGAGCAGGCCTTGCAATGTCGGCAATAGCAACGGTGCTTTTGCGAAGAAGAATTAAAAAGGCACTATAAGGAAAAGTAAATGCCTCTTGAATTGTATAATACGCTGACTAAACGTAAAGAGCAGTTCAAGCCTATGCAGCCCGGCGAGGTGAAGATGTACAGCTGCGGGCCGACTGTATATTCACACCCGCATATAGGAAATTTCAGAAGCTTTCTTGTGGCTGATTTGTTGAAGCGGTTTCTCGAATTCAAAGGCTTTAAAGTTACTCATATTATGAACATAACAGATGTCGGACACCTTGTAGATGACGCCGATGAAGGAGCCGATAAGCTTGAGGAGACCGCAAGAAAGGAAAAAAAAGACCCTTTGGAAATCGCGAAAGTCTATACCGCCTCATTTATGGAGGCAAGCAGGCTTCTCAATATGAAACCTCCTGACAAATATCCCAAAGCAACGGAACATATCAAAGAAATGATTGATATGATTAAGATTCTTATAGATAAAGGTTATGCTTATGTTGTCGGGCATAATGTTTATTACGATATAACCAGGTTTCCTGATTACGGGCGGCTTTCCGGCAATACGCTGGAAGACTTAAATGCCGGTGCAAGAATTGAAGTCAATCCGGAAAAGAAAAATCCGCAGGACTTTGCTCTCTGGAAGCACGACCCCAAGCATCTTCAGCAGTGGGACAGCCCGTGGGGCAAAGGATTTCCAGGCTGGCATATAGAATGCTCGGTAATGAGCTCAAAATATCTGGGAGCAGAATTCGACATCCATACCGGCGGCGAAGACAATATATTCCCGCACCACGAATGCGAAATCGCACAGTCTGAAGCTGCAAGCGGGAGGAAATTCGTCCACTACTGGCTGCACACGCGATTTCTGGTATTCGACGGCGAAAAAATGTCCAAATCAAAGGGTAATCTGTACACAATCCAGGAGCTCATCGAGAAGGGTTTCAAGAAAAACGCTATACGATACGCACTTATTTCTTCTCATTACAGGCAAAACTATAATTTTACCTTCGATGGCTTAAAAGCGGCAGAGCAGGCGATAGATAAAATACAACAATGCGTTCTTAGGCTGACAGATTTGTGCAAAAACAAAAAAGAAGGGAAAATCAGGGAGCAGTTACAAAATTTATCAACTGCTTGCCTATCTGAATTTGACAATGCTCTTTGTGATGATTTGAACATCTCAAAAGCTTTGGCTGTATGCTTTGATTTTATACGGGAAGTCAACAAGACGAATGATATGAATTCGACAGAAGCTTCTGCCCTGCTTGATACCATCAATAAAATCGATTCAGTACTCGGCGTTCTGGAAACCACAGACAAAGAAGTGCCGGACAAGATAAAAGAACTTGCTGAGAAAAGAAAAGAAGCCAAAATTGAGAAGAATTGGCAATTGGCTGATGCAACCCGATCTGAAATTTTTACTGAAGGCTGGAAAATTGTAGATACTCCCGGTGGAGGATACAGGATAGAACGCAGAGAGGGAACCTAATGAAAATTTTAGGCATTGACCCGGGACTGCAGATTTGCGGATATGCCGTGATAAACTCCAACGGCAGCGGTGAAAAACTTGTTGAGGCAGGAGTGTGCAGGACTTCCGCAAAGTTTGCTATGGAAAAAAGACTCGTGCAAATAGCAGAGGATATAAATTCGCTGCTAAAAAAACACCAGCCTGACTGCGTAGCGGTCGAAGATTTATACTCTCATTACGCACATCCGAAAACAGCGATATTGATGGGACACGCAAGAGGTGCTATACTTGCGCAGGTCTGTAAAAGCGGCATAAGAGTAAAGAGTTTTGCCGCAACAAAAATAAAAAAGTCGCTGACCGGCAACGGCAGAGCGTCAAAACAGCAGATTCAAAGGAGCATAAAAACTCTACTCGGGCTTGCGAAACTGCCTGAACCGCCGGACGTGGCAGACGCGATTGCAGTTGCGATGTGCTGCGCGAATGCAAAAAATGGATTCCCGCCTTCGCGGGAATGACAAGAATATGATTGCACAGATTGAAGGAAAACTCGTTAGTCTTAACAGCGATACCGCTCTGGTGCAAATCGGACAGATTTGCTATGAGATACTTTTGCCCGGCTATCTTACAAATCTGCTATCCGGCAAAATCGGACAGGATATTACCCTCTGCACGATGGAATATTACGAGGGCAATATAGCAGGCGGCAATCTTGTGCCGCAAATGATTGGTTTTTTAACCGCCGGCGAGAAGGAATTTTTCAGACGGTACACATCCGTCAGCGGTATTGGCATCAAAAAAGCGCTAAAATCGCTCGCTATACCGATTGCAACGATAGCTTCGGCTGTGGAAAGCGGCGATGAAAAAACGCTAACCGCCCTGCCGGGAATCGGCAAAAGACTTGCACAGCATATAATCGCAGAGCTTAAAGGTAAACTAACCGACTTTGCTATCGGAGAACCGGCAAAAGGTACGCTAGAGCCGGTATTTGCAGGTTTCCAGATTGAGGCTCTTGAGATACTAATTGCGTGGGGTGAAAAACGAACAGAAGCAACGGAGCTTATCAATCTGGCATGTAGAAAATATCCGCAAATTAAGACTGCAGAAGAACTTGTGCCGCTGGTTTACAGAATGAAACAGGGAATTGAGGTCTAAAAAATGGCAATAGACAGGGTTTTAAACTCTGATTCGACAGGCGAGCAGGAGGAAAATTTCAATGCCTCACTGCGGCCGACAAATCTCGCCGAATGCACAGGGCAGGAAAATGTAAAGGAAAAACTGGCTATCGCCATGGCCGCCGCAAAAAAACGAGGTGAACCGCTCGACCATATTCTCTTTTATGGCCCGCCAGGTCTGGGAAAGACAACTCTTGCTCACGTAATCGCCAACGAGATGGGTGCAAAGATAAAAACCACATCAGGCCCTGCACTTGTCAAACAGGGAGATGTAATGGGTCTTTTGAGCAATGTCAATACCGGCGATATACTTTTCATCGATGAAATACATCGCCTCAGCACTCCCGTCGAAGAGTTTATTTATCCTGCAATGGAAGAATTCAGAGTTGATTTTACGGTTGACAGTGGTATGCACGCAAAGACGATAAACTTTCCATTGAAGCGATTTACACTTATCGGCGCGACAACACGGGCAGGCCTTTTAAGCGCACCCCTGAGGGGCAGATTCGGCATTCTTTATCATCTTAAATTTTACAGCAGCGAGGAGCTGGCGAGGATTCTGGCCCGCTCGGCAAGACTGCTTAACCTTTCCTGCCAGGACGGCACGCTCGAACTTATTGCCTCACGCAGCAGAGGCACACCAAGAATTGCAAACAGGCTCTTAAAAAGGGTACGCGATTACGCACAGGTCAAAGGAAAAGGTAAACTCACCGAAGATATTGTCGGCAGTGCCTTGCAGATGGAACAAATTGATCGGCTCGGCCTTGATGAGCTTGACAGGTTGTTTCTAAGGGCGATTGTAAACGTCTATAACGGCGGGCCGGCAGGTATCGAAGCACTTGCCGCTACGCTCGGTGAGGAAAAAGATACGCTGGAAGATGTTGTCGAGCCGTATTTACTGCAGATAGGATTTGTCCGCAGAACAAAAAGAGGCAGAGAAATAACCGATGAAGGCTGCAAACACCTTAACATACAATTAAAAGAAAAAAAGCAACAGGATAATGCAGAACTCTTTTAGAAACAAAAATGACAACAGGTAAAAGGGATTAACAATGAGAAGAAATGCTTTGCCGATTTTGTTATTTGTCTTCACAATATTTGCAATAGCAGGCTGTCAGCAGCCTGCTAAGCGAGCCGCCGGAGGTTTACTGGCGGCAAATGAACAGCCGGTGAATATATATTATCTTGCCGGCAAACTTGGTATGACGGTGTCGCAGGCTAATGATAACAAAATTATCTTCAGCAATACAAGCAATACCGTGACAATTTATCCGAAAAACGACCAGGTTTATGTCAACAACAATTATCTTACGCTTTTGGGCAGGACAAAAAAAATAAATGACATGCTGCACGTCCGGTCGAGCCTTCAGCAGCAGATTCAAAGCGAGCTTATAAAAACCGAGATAAAACAAGTTGCGCCGCCACCGGCAAAACCTGCTGAGAGAACGCCTGTCCGCCCAGCCGTTTCCGGCAGGACCGTCGTAATTGACCCAGGCCATGGCGGAAAAGACCCCGGCGCAATAAGCACCTACGGTTATAATGAAAAAACCGTCAATCTTGACGTCGCCCTGCAAATCACACAACTATTACGTGATAAAGGACTTAGAGTTATAATGACCCGCGACAGCGACAGGTTTATCGAACTTGAACAGCGCGCCGACATTGCAAACCGCAATCGAGCCGATATTTTTATAAGTATTCATGCAGATTCCTGCGCAAAGAGCAGTAAAAACGGCTTTACACTTTATGTTGAGCGGAACAGTCAATGGGCCTCGACAAAACTTGCCAATTCGATTGACAACCGCATGGCTCAAACAGGCATAAGCAGCAACGGTGTCAGAAAAGCAGACTATAGAGTGCTTACGCATACCGGCTGCCCTGCCGTTCTGATTGAACTTGGGTATCTGTCAAACTACTGGGAGGCAAAACAGCTCAAAAACAAAGATATGCAAAGGAAACTTGCGATGGCGATTACGAATGGTATAACCGATTATATAGAACGATAATGATAAGATGACTACGACATTCCAAAATGTCTTAGTAGCATTTGGTCTGACACTTTTTGCTGGACTTTCAACCGGCATTGGAAGTGCAATGGCCTTTTTTGCCAGAAGGACCAGTACCCGATTCCTCTCAACGTCACTGGGCTTCTCGGCAGGGGTTATGATTTATGTTTCCCTGATTGAAATATTTGCCAAGGCGAAAGCCGGCCTGGTTGCCGAACTGGGTCCTGTAAAAGGCTACTGGCTGACAGTCGCTTCGTTTTTTGCCGGTATTTTTGTGATAGCAGTTATTGACAAACTTATACCTGCTATCGACAATCCTCATGAATTTCGAGATGTTGAAAAACTTGACGATACTGCCGCTGCAGATGAATATCGCAGTCTATACAGAATGGGATTGTTCACTGCACTTGCAATCGCAATACATAACTTTCCCGAAGGTCTTGCGACATTCACCGCTGCACTAAAAGATATCCGAATCGGGATACCAATAGCCATTGCCATTGCTATTCACAATATACCAGAAGGTATTGCGGTATCCGTACCGATATATTATGCGACCGGCAGCAGAAAAAAAGCATTCTGGCTTTCGTTTCTTTCGGGCCTTGCCGAACCTGCAGGCGCCTTGCTGGGCTATATAATTCTTATACGTATTCTGAATGAAATAGTATGCAGCGCGTTATTTGCAGCGGTCGGCGGAATAATGGTATTTATCTCCATTGATGAGCTTCTGCCGGCAGCGGAAAAATATGGTAAGCATCACTACGCCGCTTACGGTTTTATCGCGGGTATGATTGTAATGGCGCTAAGTTTATTAATGTTTATTTAGATAAAAATGAAATTTTATCCTCTGAAATTCAAGCCGATTTACAAGGAGCTTATATGGGGAGGTGATAAGCTGTATAAATCTTTCGGCAAAGATATTCCTGCGGGCAAAAAAATCGGTGAAAGCTGGGAGCTTGCCGATTTGCCGAATGACAAATCCGTTATTACAAACGGAGAATTTGACGGCAAAACAATTACGGAAATTTTACAAAAGTTTCCAGAGCAAATTGCAGGAAAAAAAGATTATAAGCCCCCTTTCGGACTTCTTATAAAATTTATTGATGCTGCCGATGTCTTGAGTGTTCAGGTTCATCCCGATTCACAGGCGGTAAAAAGACTCAAAACAGGAACGCCTAAAACCGAGTGCTGGTATATCATAGACGCTGAAGCTAACACTTGTATTTACAAAGGGTTAAAGGCCGGAACAACAAAAGAGCAATTTGCAGCAGCGATAAAGAACGGCAGTTGTACAGAGTTTCTTAATAAAGTGCCGGTGAAGCCCGGCCAGTGCCATTTTCTGCCTGCCGGCACTGTTCATGCTATAGGCGCGGGAATTTTAATAGCCGAGATTCAGACGCCTTCAGATACAACGTTCAGAGTTTTTGACTGGAACAGACTCCCAAATGGCAAACCTCGCCGGCTTCATATTGAGCAGGCTCTTGAAAGTATTAACTTCAACCAAAAAGCAGAAGACCTGCCGGTAAGCACCAACGGCAGACTTGTCGATACCGGACTTTTCAAGGTTGATAAAATCACTGCACAAGCCGGCACACCAATCCCGATTTCTGAAGGGATAATGAAAGTAATTATATTTATCAAAGGCGATGGACAGATAAAATCAGGTAATTTGCAGATGGTTGATTTTTCAAAGGGACAGACAATCCTGCTGCCGGCAGCATTTGAGGGTCAAATGCTTTTTGACGATTACACCGAATGCCTGCAGGTTACCCTTTAAATTGACAGTAGTATTAATCCCTGGTACAATATACGTATGCTGAAACCGGAAGAAAATCCGCCGATGGTATGGCCTGCTGATTCGAGTGTAAAAGACTTCCAGGGCATCTGGTGGGTCGCGCATACCAAAAGCAGAAATGAAAAGGCTCTTGCGTGGCAGATGCAGAAAAAAAATATCAGCTATTTTCTGCCGCTGACAGAGAAAGTGTACAGGAAAAGTCGAAGGGTATTTCGCTCAATGCTGCCGCTGTTTGGCGGATATGTTTTTTTCTGCGGCGATGAGTCCGACAGACTGGAAGTGCTCAAAACAAACCGCGTTGCGGGCCTTCTGGAAGTAAAAGACCAGCAGCATCTGGCAGCGGAGCTTTTGCCGATTGAAAAGGTTCTTACAAGCGGAATAAATCTTGCACCGTATACCTACATCAAAGCAGGTCAGCAATGCAAGGTCATAGCAGGGCCTCTTATGGGAACGGAAGGATTGGTTGTCAGCGACCGGAATAAAACAAGACTCATTC
>Ga0315543_1002793_pt1 | contig 16425 bp, 10 predicted proteins | sample SalMarSW160210MG_2_FD_203098 | JGI IMG/M metagenome (GOLD analysis project Ga0315543, IMG submission 203098) | Salt marsh sediment microbial communities from the Plum Island Ecosystem LTER, Massachusetts, United States - Salt Marsh Sediment SW1601-210 ...
TATCGATGTCGTCAACAGGGCCATTTAGCGCCATCATATCCAGCTTAAGCCCTGATACCACCTACCACTTCAGGGCATGTGCCCAAAACAGCAAAGGGACAGATTATGGCTCTGACATGACCTTCAAGACGGAGAAGATAACCTATCCACCAGAGGTAACAACCGAGGGTGCATCCAGCATCACCACTTCGTCAGCAACACTGACTGGCAATCTTGATTCCACAGGAGGGCTTAGCTGCCAGGTATGGTTTGAGTATGGAACAACAATATCCTACGGCAGCTCAACCACTCCGCTATCGATGTCGTCAACAGGGCCATTTAGCGCCATCATATCCAGCTTAAGCCCTGATACCACCTACCACTTCAGGGCATGTGCCCAAAACAGCAAAGGGACAGATTATGGCTCTGACATGACCTTCAAAACAGCGAAGGAAACATATCCGCCGGATATCCGAGTTGAGCCCACGCACCTGGACTTCGAGTGCTCTGTAGCTGGAAGTAATCCTAACACGGCGGTAACATCAAATAAGTTGGATTTTGAAGGTACAACAGCTACATTGTCCTCTTATGAAACTCCTCCAAGCAGTGATGAGATTGAAATGATACTCCTGGATAGTCCTCCAACACCGCCAGTAAATGTGAGTCATACTATAGTGAATGTCGGTCATCTACCTGCATCTGCAGTTATTCTTGATGATGTTCCGACGTCAGAATGGACCTACGGGTGTGCGGCCACTTCAGCAGGGATGCTTTTCGGCTATTACGACAGGACAGGCTACCTAAATATGTATACAGGACCAACCAACGGGGGTGTGTGTCAGCTGACTGATCTGGGACAGGGGATCCCCACAAACCCACGATATCCCATTCCCGGTTCATGCTACATCATTGCTACAGAGAATAGTTTAGATGGAGTAAGCTCCAATGCTCATGTTGATGACTACTGGATCTCCTCCGGTAGTGCCGGGCCTGATCCCTGGGAGGGAAACTGGCCTGAACACACGTGGGAACTGTGCACAGCAGACTTCTTGGGAACTAACCAGTGGAAGTGGGATTACAGTTCTTATCCAGATACTGACGGCACCATAGATAATAATAGAGACGGAGTTACTGCATTCTGGACGGATGATGATGGCTCAAAGCTTTATGATTGGTGTCCTGGACCTGCCTACGGCACGCCCACGACGTCGTTCTGCCATGGGTTGAGGTTGTTTGCTGAATCCCGGGGATATAGTGTAGATGCCAACTATAATCAAATTACAGATAATCAACACCCGAATGGTTTCACATTTGCGGAATTCCAAGCAGAAATTGATGCTGGACGTCCAGTACTGATCATTGTTACAGGGCACGCCATGGTCGGTATAGGCTATGATGCGGCAACGAACAGCATTTACATCCACGATACTTGGGACAACACTGTGCATAGCATGACTTGGGGAGGGAGCTACGCAGGTATGGACCTCCTTGCAGTAACTGTTATCCATCTAGCACCTCCCGAGGCGAATTGCCAAGCAATCACCGTTTCCAACGTTGGTGATGCAGACCTAATAGTCTCGGATATCGAAATTGGTTACCAGTCAGGTGAGCCTACAGGATGGCTTTATGCCAATCCAAAATTGTTCACAGTTGCACCAAGCAGCTCGCAAGAAGTCAATGTATGCGTTGACTGCACAGGTTTAAATCCAAATGAATACCATGGCTGGCTAGACATACGCTCTAACGACCCAGACGAAGATCCATACAGGGTGACCGTGAACATGACGGTAACCACGGCTACAGAAGTTAGCATTTCTCCTCCGAGTCAAGAAGTAACATGCGGAGACTCTTTCTCAGTCAATGTGACTGTAGACCCAAAGGTAGCCATACAGGGGGTGCAGTTCAACTTGAGCTTTGACCCCTCACTTGTAACAGCAAACGGCGTGACAGAGGGGAATCTGCTATCACAAGGTGGTGCCTCAACTTACTTCACGCCAGGAACAATAGACAATGGGGCCGGGACTATAACTAATGTTGCCGGCGCCATTTTAACACCCGGTGAAACAGTATCGCAGCCAGGAACATTTGCCACAATTAGCTTCACCGCTGGGACAGCAGTGGGAACATCAGCGCTTGATTTGAGCAATGTGATAGTGGGAGATACACAGGGGCAGCCGGTGGATATAGAAGTGACCGATGGAAGCGTCACCATAACTGACACGGTGACGGTAAGCATAGATGCCCCCGATGAGGTGCTTGAGGACAGCGATTTCATCGCTGACGTGGCTGTAGATTATGTGGAGGACTTCAATTCTTGTGGCTTCGATGTTACCTATGACCAATCAATTATCACCGTCACTGATGTCACAGATGGTGAAATCGATGGTCACACCATCCCCGTGGACGAGTGGCACTACATCCCTGTTGATACGGTGGATACAGGAAGGATCAGGGTCATCACATCTATGCCTGGGGTGCCTGTGCCTGGAGTTAGTGGCTCAGGTTACATCGCCCAAATACACTTCCATGTTTTGGGCTCTGCTTGCCAGACCAGCCCTATAAATTTGGAAAATGTAGGGATGTATAACTATCTCGCTGAGAGGATACCCACTACCACACAGGATGACTCAGTGCATGTCTTTGCCATGCCAGACTTGGTAATCACCGAGATCAAGTGTGATAGGGTAAACGATAGGATCGGTTATGAGATAAAGAACATAGGAGATGGAATGGCTCCGGCATCTCATGAGACAGGGCTATGGGTCGAAGACGACAAAGTCGATGAAGACCATGTGGATATAGATTTGAACCCAGGGGATACATATGGATCTTGGTTTGAGTGGTATGAGTGGCCCGAATGCCAGACCATAAGTGTAAAGGTATGCGCAGATATTAATGACGAAGTAGATGAGAGCAACGAGGACAATAACCGCCTGGAAGAGGAATGCATATGTCCAGTTACCGTGGGCATGGTAATTAACCCTACCCCGAAGACGGTGGGGATAGATGAACCCTTTTCTGTAGACATCGAGGTCACCATCGCTGAGGGTGGTGAGGTCGAAGCCGCCGGGGCTCACTTCAACTTCGATACCACCTACCTCGAGGTGCTCAGCATCACCCCGGGAGATACCTTTACCAACGTCCTGGAGAGCAATTTCGATAACACTGCCGGCGCTATAGATTACAGTGCCGGAGCTCCCTTCGGCGGCACCAGAGCCACCAGCGACTTCGTCCTGGCCACGGTGGAATTCCATGCGAAGGCAGGTACCCCAGCAGAAGGTACCCCGCTTACCTTTGTCTTTCAACCGCCGCTTAGAGAGACCTGCGCCTATTTTGAAGGGGAGAATGTTCTTGACCCGGAGGCAGTGATAGATGGCAGCGTGGTTGTAACTAGCATAGGAGCCCCTAGCAGGAATTTGCCAGACACGGTTCAGAGGGGGGAGACGTTTGATGTCATCGTGACATTCACTGCGCCCGAGGATGACTTCAATTCGATTGGGATCGTTGACAACGTCCCCTCTGGCTGGGCTATCCAGGTTGATAAGACCTGGTGCGCGCCCAATGCAGACCAGCACAACACAGTGGGTGACCAAGCACAGTATGTGTGGTATGGACCCTATGATGCTGGACAGGCGTTCACCGCTCTGTACAAGGTTACTGCCCCTGGCGATGCCGCGCTGGCAAGCTATACATTTGATGGAGAGCTTGGCTACAAGATCGGTGGTGGTGATCGTATCTTTGAAGCTATAGGGGGCGACTTTCAGGTGACGGTAGACGCACCTCACCTTTGCACTACTCCTGATCCTCCAAGCCATGATTTTGGGACAATTGTCAAGGGCCTTATAGTCAATTGGAACTTTGACATAACCAACTACGGCATTGGTCAACTGGAGTGGACGATTACTAGCGACCCCTGGATATCGGTGGACCCTGCCAGCGGCACAACTACCACTGAGACAGATACTATTACCGTACAAATAAACACCTCCACGTTGGTATCCTGCCCTCAGAATCCCCATAACGGAACCATCACCATCAATTCAAATGGTGGAGCTGGGGGGGATGAAAGTAAGATGGGGAATATCAGCATTGTTGTCACAATGTTAGCTATCAGGGATCTACCGAGTTCTGCGATAGTCAATGGCCCAGCTTTTGAAGTGCACGTGGAGTTCACCGCGCCTAACAATGAATTCAATTCGATTGGGCTCGTTGACAATGTCCCCTCTGGCTGGGCTATCCAAGTTGATAAGACCTGGTGCACGCCAAATGCGGACGAGCACAATATAGTGGGCGACCAAGTGCAATATACCTGGAATGGATCCTATGTGGCGGGTACAAGCTTCACCGCAATCTACAAGGTCAGTGTACCTTCAGGTGTAACACCGGGGCCCTATGCCTTCCCCGGCGGACTGATCAATTACTGTATCGGGGGACAATGTGGATGCAGCGTGAACGTTTCCGGCGACTCCGATATAGAGGTAATTGAGGGCACTCCGGTGGTTGGGGTAACGAGGGAGGTCAATTGTGATCTTTTGCCAGGGGTTAACATCATGCTTGATGGCATAGGTCCAGAAGTAAGCGATGGGGATGCACTTTACGAGATAATAGCCACTGCAACTGGTGATTATGATGTAGTTGCCAGCAAAGTCGGATTCAGGGATAGGACTCAGACAATAAATGTAGAGGGATTGGGTCCAGAATATACCGTCACCTGCAACTTCCAGGCTCAGTATGGGCTTATTCCCAATGCCCCGGATATATGGTATGCCCTCGACTGCGTAAATCTTTGGCTGTACCCACCGAATGCTGAATGTGGCCTTGATATCTGGACAGCATTGGATGTGATAAATGCTTGGTTATATCCCATTGTAGAGTAAGGTTGTTGATGATACGGGTTATGGCAAATACCTTTAGATAGGAGGTCAAAATGAAGAGCAGAAGTCTGAGTAGCAGGGCATGTGGTTGGCGGCTGATCTTGGTGGCTGCGCTAGCGTTGGTGCTGTGCAGCAGCGCCGTGGTGCTCCAGAATAGTACAGCTTTGGCGCAAAGTGCCAACCCAACCAGAGACTTGCCAAATGCTCCAGTAGAGAGGGGGGAGACGTTTGATGTCATGGTGACATTCACTGCGCCCGAGGATAACTTCAATTCGATTGGGCTCGTTGACAACGTCCCCTCTGGCTGGGCTATCCAGGTTGATAAGACCTGGTGCACGCCGAATGCAGACCAGCACAACATAGTGGGTGACCAAGCACAGTATGTGTGGTATGGACCCTATGATGCTGGACAGGCATTCACCGCTCTGTACAGGGTTACTGTCCCTGGCGATGCCGCGCTGGCAAGCTATACATTTGATGGGGAGCTTGGCTACAAGATTGGTGGTGGTGATCGTATCTTTGAAGCTATAGGGGGCGACTTTCAGGTGACGGTAGACGCACCTCACCTTTGCACTACTCCTGATCCCCCAAGCCATGACTTTGGGACAATTGTCAGCGGTGACATAGTGAACTGGTCGTTTGACATCACCAATTGCGGCATTGGTCAACTGGAGTGGACGGTGACACCCAGTGAAGGGTGGATTCATGTAGCTCCGGCAAGCGGCACCACGACTACGGAAACCGATAGTGTCGGAGTCACTATAGATACCTCGGAATTAATGGCTTGCCCTCAGAATCCCCATAACGGAACCATCACCATCAATTCAAATGGTGGAGCTGGGGGGGATGAAAGTAAGATGGGGAATATCAGCATTGTTGTCACAATGTTAGCTATCAGGGATCTACCGAGTTCTGCGATAGTCAATGGCCCAGCTTTTGAAGTGCACGTGGAGTTCACCGCGCCTAACAATGAATTCAATTCGATTGGGCTCGTTGACAATGTCCCCTCTGGCTGGGCTATCCAAGTTGATAAGACCTGGTGCACGCCAAATGCGGACGAGCACAATATAGTGGGCGACCAAGTGCAATATACCTGGAATGGATCCTATGTGGCGGGTACAAGCTTCACCGCAATCTACAAGGTCAGTGTACCTTCAGGTGTAACACCGGGGCCCTATGCCTTCCCCGGCGGACTGATCAATTACTGTATCGGGGGACAATGTGGATGCAGCGTGAACGTTTCCGGCGACTCCGATATAGAGGTAATTGAGGGCACTCCGGTGGTTGGGGTAACGAGGGAGGTCAATTGTGATCTTTTGCCAGGGGTTAACATCATGCTTGATGGCATAGGTCCAGAAGTAAGCGATGGGGATGCACTTTACGAGATAATAGCCACTGCAACTGGTGATTATGATGTAGTTGCCAGCAAAGTCGGATTCAGGGATAGGACTCAGACAATAAATGTAGAGGGATTGGGTCCAGAATATACCGTCACCTGCAACTTCCAGGCTCAGTATGGGCTTATTCCCAATGCCCCGGATATATGGTATGCCCTCGACTGCGTAAATCTTTGGCTGTACCCACCGAATGCTGAATGTGGCCTTGATATCTGGACAGCATTGGATGTGATAAATGCTTGGTTATATCCCATTGTAGAGTAAGGTTGTTGATGATACGGGTTATGGCAAATACCTTTAGATAGGAGGTCAAAATGAAGAGCAGAAGTCTGAGTAGCAGGGCATGTGGTTGGCGGCTGATCTTGGTGGCTGCGCTAGCGTTGGTGCTGTGCAGCAGCGCCGTGGTGCTCCAGAATAGTACAGCTTTGGCGCAAAGTGCCAACCCAACCAGAGACTTGCCAAATGCTCCAGTAGAGAGGGGGGAGACGTTTGATGTCATGGTGACATTCACTGCGCCCGAGGATAACTTCAATTCGATTGGGCTCGTTGACAACGTCCCCTCTGGCTGGGCTATCCAGGTTGATAAGACCTGGTGCACGCCGAATGCAGACCAGCACAACATAGCGGGTGACCAAGCACAGTATATGTGGTATGGACCCTATGATGCTGGACAGGCATTCACCGCTCTGTACAGGGTTACTGTCCCTGGCGATGCCGCAGCGGGTATCTACACATTCGATGGGGAGCTTGGCTATAAAATCGGTGGCACCAGCCCCCCTCATGAAGCTATTGGCGGTGAGTTTAGCGTTGAAGTGACAGTTCCGGCACCGCCACCGTCACCCGTACCGAACGTTCCCACTATCTCCTTTTGGGGGACACTGGCGGTGATAGTTGCCCTGGCGGGCCTTGTAGCTTGGAAGCTAAGGAGAGGAACAGCGGGTTAAAGCACATAATCACGAGCCAGACTGACCTAGAGGGCGGTGAGCTATCTGCCTGCCGCCCTCTTTAGTCTGAAGTAGGTTCGTACCCCGACATTAAGCACTACCCCTGATCCCCCCTCTCATGACTTTGGCGGTGTCCCCAAGGGGGAATTAAGCTCATGGACCTTTGATATCACCAATAGTGGGTGTGGCACCTTGGAATGGAGAGTCGAAGCTAGTGAGCCCTGGATTACCGTTGACCCTAGCATTGACTCAACCACCACTGAGGCCGATGCCGTCGATGTGACAATAGATACTTCCGGTTTAACAGCCTGCAATAACTATGAAGGGACCATCACAGTTAATTCCAATGGCGGAGCTAGGGTAGGAACCATCAGCGTTCATGTCATCATTGAAGTGACAAGGGTTCTACCAGATTACGCGGTAATAAAGGGGCCGCCATTTGACGTCACCATAACCTTCGCTGCTCCGGATGCCGATTTCCACGCCATAGGACTTACTGATTTTGCACCAAATGGTTGGGATGTACAAGTAGACCCAAGCTGGTGCACTCCTAACGCCGACGAAGTTAACGTTATTGACAGCAAGGTGGAGATCATGTGGTATGGACCTGGCACTGGCTATCCTGCTGGCACCTCCTTCACTGCGGTGTATAAGGTTACTGTGCCCAATGATGCTTCCTTGGGAGAGCACACCTTTGCCAATGGCACGCTGGAATACTATTGTGGTACCACGGGACATGAGATTGAGAACATAGCTGGCGATAGTAAGATAGAGGTTTGCGTAGAAAAGCCTGACTTGGTGATCACCGACAAGTCAGAAAACTGGCAGGATGGCAACTTCACAGTAAGCTATAAGGTATGCAACATCGGAGCGGGCAATGCGGATGCCAGTAAGGCAACCCTGTATGTTGATGGCGAGGATGTCGAGCATCAGCCTACTGCCGGGCTGACTTCAGGGGCATGCACCAATGTGATGACCTTCAGCACTGAGGTTGACTGCCCTTGTGGCGAGACCCTCGAGATTAAGGTTTGTGGTGACAATGAGGATGTTGTTACCGAGTCAGATGAGACCAACAACTGCGAGATAAACATCGTCGAGCCGGCCACTGGCGTATGCTGCCCTGATTCTGACGTTACCGTTAGTGACCAAGGTGTCACTGACAATCCAGAAAGCGATCCTGACACTTACGACCCAACAAACATGCCTCCTGATGTAACTTGGGAAAATGCCAAAGGATTCTATCTAGAAACAACTGGCCCAGACGGATGTTATGAATTCTTTGTGAGATTTGAGACGCCTGTAGAAACTGGATTTACACTTCATAAGCTGCCGGCTTGGGCTGAGGTACCTTACACCATAGTTGGACCAAATACTATTCGAGTTGAGTTATGCATCAATGGCGGTGTCCTGGACCCAGCTTTTGTCTTAGCAGGGGTTAACCACCCTCCCGTTGCCGATGCCGGTCCAGACCAAACAGTTTATGTAACTCCACCTCTACCACAGCAATGGTTACCCTTGATGGCTCTGGCTCCTATGACCCCGATGGCGACCCATTAAATTACACTTGGACCTGGGATGGCGATACTGCCAACGGGGTAAACCCAATGGTCGAGCTTCCTTTGGGGACTACTACCATCACTTTAGTCGTCAACGATGGAATAGTAGATTCAGAGCCGGATAGTGTCGATGTCACAGTCGAAACAACTGCGCCCGCGCCTCCAATGGTGCCCACCATGGACAAATGGGGCATAGTCGTCATGATAACTCTGTTTGCTGGGTTGCTCGTTTGGATGGTGCGGAGAAGGCGATTCGCTTAATGAATAATAAGTTAGCCTCATAAGGCGATGGCGAAAAGGTTGTTGGCGCTGCCTTTTTCGAGAGATGGAAGATAAAGCTCAACCCTTTAGCCGAAAACTTTATCATTGACGGAAAGGCACTGAAAATAATGCTGGTCTAAGTTGTTAAGTTTTCACCCTCATCCTTCGCTGACCCTTCGCTTCGCTCAGGGCTTCGGCTCAGGACAGGCTCTTAATCCTCTCCCTTCGAGGGAGAGGGACCTAAGAGGGTTTATAGCTTTACTGCTTTAGCGCTGTAAATACCAGGAAGGGCAAGTATCTCTTGGAGTTGCTCTTCACCTAGTGGTTCATCGAGAGCTAAAATCATGAGGGCTTTTCCCCGGGGCTGGAGTCTAGATAAGTGCATGGAACTGATATTAATATCGGCTTTACCAGTTATATTACCGATGGTGCCAACAAGCCCAGGTCGGTCGAGATGGTCGCAGAAAAGGAAATATCCCCCAGTGGGCACGATATCCATCCAGAAGTCATTAACCTGGACGATGTGGATCTCGCTATCTCTAACTGTGCCCGATATTGCAGTGGTTCCCACATTGGTATTGACCTCCAGGGTGAGCAAGTTGGAGTAGTTCTGGCAGGTTGCCTCTTTTTCTTCGCTGATTTTCAAGCCACGCTGAGTGGCGATAAAACCAACGTTGACCAGGTTGATTCTTTCCTCGCTTGTTTGTTGCAATAGACCGCTGATGAGCGCCGTCTTAATAGGGTTGCAATCGTAATTACTTACTCCGCCGCTATACGTGATGTGTGTTGAGTTTATTTGTCCCTCCATTAGTTGACTGGCAAGGTTGCCGATAGTTGCAGCCACTCTCATAAATGGTACCATCTCAGGAGCTATGTGTGGAGCGTTAACGGCGTATTTGCTAAATCGTCCTTGAAGCACAGCCAGGACTTCTTCAGCGATGTCTTTGGCGATGCCAGTCTGCGCTTCAATTGTAGAAGCGCCCAAATGAGGGGTAACGATTATCTTGTCTTCTTTGAATAGAGGACTATCTGTTACTGGCTCCTTATCAAAGACATCGAAAGCAGCGCCAGCTATTTTCCCAGTCTTAATTGCTTTGACTATTGCTTCCTCGTCAATCAATCCGCCCCGGGCACAATTGATAATCCGAGCTGTGGGCTTTAATTTTGCCAACTCCTTACTGCCAACTAGTTTCTTGGTAGCTGCTGTCAGAGGCACGTGGAGAGTGATAAAATCAGCCTCTCTAAGAAGCTGGTCCAGGGACACCAGGTCTACTTCGAGATTGCGGGCATAGTCTTTAGAGACAAAGGGGTCGTGGGCGACCACGCGCATCTCAAAGGCTTGGGCCCGTTTGGCTACTTCAGAGCCGACATTACCCAGACCGATGATGCCCAGTGTTTTATTTCTAAGTTCGCTGCCAACCATTTCCTCTCTTTGCCATTTACCTGATTTAAGGCGGCTATTTGCTTGTGGTACGTTACGTGCCAGGGCCAGCATGAGGGCGATGGTATGTTCTGCGGCAGCCACAGTATTGCCTGTGGGGGCATTAACCACCACAATGCCCTTCTTGGTAGCGGCATCAACATCGATATTATCTGTGCCCACTCCGGCTCGGCCAATCACCTTGAGTTTCTTTCCCGATTCAATAACCTCTGCCCTTACTTGAGTTTGGCTGCGCACAATCAAAGCATCGTAATCGCCAATTATAGCCTTGAGCTGCTCAGGCTCCAGCTTGGTCTTGATATCGACTTGAGCGTAGCTACGCAGGGATTGTAGCCCTTCTTCAGCAATTGAGTCAGCGACTAAAATTTTCATCGTCTTTTAAGTTTCAACTCTGAGATTCTTCACTGCGCTCAGAATGACGGTAGGCAGAGGGTAGAGCTTTGTTTAACGCCTCCAGTACCGACTTGATATCATCATCCTCCACGGAGCCGAGATGGCCAATGCGAAAGATCTTGCCTGCTAGCTTCCTCTGGCCTCCGGCAATGACTACGTCATGCTCCTCCCTGAGCACTTGAATTAATTTAGGGACATCAATTTTGTCCATGGCATTCACCGCCGTCACCGTGTTGGAGGCATAATCTTCTTCAGGAAAAAGGGAGAATCCCAGCGATTTGACTCCATTTCTGGCTATTTGGGCTATCCGAGCATGCCTGGCGAATATGTTGTTTAGCCCCTCGTTTAGCATTAAATCCAGAGTGGTATTTAGAGCGTAGAAGATGGAAACGGCTGGTGTCCAGGGAGTTTGCCCTTTCTGGAGAAAATCTTTGGCTTTGGAAAAATCCCAGTAATAGCGTGGCATTTTGGCTTGAGCATGAGCCTGCCAGGCTTTTTCACTTACGCTAACCATGGCCAGTCCGGGAGGCACCATCCAACCTTTCTGGGAACCAGTGACAACTATATCACAATGCCAGTCATCGGTAGGCAAATTGATGCAGCCCAGGCTCGAGATGGCGTCGACCAGGAGAAGTTTATCGAATTTCTTGACCACGGCGCTTATGTCACCGAGCCTGTTAGTCATCCCTGTGGATGTTTCATTGTGAGTTGCCAGGACTGCCTTAATAGCGCCATCTTTGATACTGTCATGCTTCCTTAATACCTTTTCTACTGCATCAAGGTCAACTGCCTTCCCCCATTCAAAACTAAGGCGGATTACCTCAGCGCCATATCCTTCGGCGATATCGGCAAAGCGCTCACCGAAGGCTCCGTTGGAGATGGATAAGACCTTATCGCCCGGCGACAGGGTATTAACAATAGCTGCTTCCATGCCACCGGTGCCTGAAGAGGTAAGCAGGAAAACGTCTCCTTTGGTCTGAAATACCTGTTTTAGTTTCTCCGTTGTTGAATTGAGAATTTTGGCAAATTCTCCCCCCCGATGGTTTATCATTTGCCGCCCCATGGCTTGAAGGGCTTGTGGCGGGCAAGGTGTTGGTCCTGGAACACGTAGCTGCATTTTTTCTACTACCTCCTGTTCATTTCCTTATCATCCTGAACCTTTCGCTTCCGTGTCATTCTTGAGCGAAGCGAAGAATCTCACATCTGTCCCGACCTTCGCTGCGGCTCACGGTGACATAAGGGTGTAACTGCTATTCTATCTTCTATCTGCATTAATAATTTTGGCAAAGTGACGCTTGCCTACTTTGATGATAGTGCCATCTTGTATAGACGCGATGTTACTATTTACTTTTTTACCATTTATCCCAACGGCATTTTGACTAAGTAATCGTTTTGCCTCCTCGCGACTCTTGCTTAGCTTTGCGGCGAGGAGCACGTGAGAGAGATCAGCAAAGCCACCAATCTCCGCTAGATCCTCAGCTAAATCCTCAACTGGCATTTCAACGGTTAGCACCTGTCTGAGTGCTTCTACCACTGTAGGATCAAATTGTGTGCCAGCACGTTTCTGCAACTCTTCTAATGCCTCCTCACTAGTTAAAGCGCGCCGATACGGACGCTCTGATGTCAGGGCATCATACATATCGGCGACTGCTACGACACGTGCCCCCAAAGGAATTTGTTCACCGCTCAGACCTCTGGGATATCCCTTTCCATCATACCTTTCATGATGAGCTTCAACATCGGAGATTATTTCGTGAGCAATGCCTAGAGAACGCAGCAACTCTGTACTCCTCGCTATGTGGAGTTTGATCTCTGCCCATTCACTAACTGTAAGGGCACCTTTTTTTGAGAGAACCCTGTCAGGAATATCCATTCGGCCAATATCATGAAGCGCAGCCGCAATCTGCAAACTCCGTTTTCTGTCCGACGATAGGCCCATTTGCGATGCGATGCGTGTAGCCATTTCAAATACCTTTCTCGAGTGAAGAGATTCATACATTAGGGACTTGAAAGATAAACGGACTTCTGGGATTTCCTCTGGTATCTCCCTCTTCTGGAATACCTGGGTGAAATGTTCTTGTGCCTCATCCGCTGCCTGTTTACCGTGGAACTGCCTGACAATTTCATGAGCCAATCGTTTTTTAAGGTTCATGGGGTTAACTGAGCGAGATTCCAGTTGCTTCTTGAACTCAGCGATTTCTTGTTCAGAAACGTCGGTCACTAGCTCAAAATAGTCCACAATAAGAAGGTCAGGGATGGACATCACCTTGCCGTATATTTCCCGGGGAGGCTCAGCAACGCCTATTTGGTTATTTAAGCTCTTGCTCATCTTCTGATGACCGTCAGTACCAACCAGGAGGGGAACAAGGAAAACTTGCTGGGGAGGCTGCCCCGTGCTTTGCTGTAGCTCCCTGCCCACAAGGCAATTAAATTTCTGGTCACTGCCACCGAATTCAACATCGGCCTGGATAGCTACTGAGTCATAGCCCTGAAGCAAAGGGTAAAGCATTTCAGTTAGAGATATAGGGTTGCCAGAACCATACCTCTTGTTGAAATCCTCTCTAGCTAGAAGTTGCGCTATGGTAAATTTGCTGGTAAGTTTAATTACTTCATCCAAAGTGAATTGGGAAAACCATTCGCTTTGCCATCTTAGCTGTGTTTTATCCTTATCTACCACCTTGAAGAATTGTTCCATGTAAGTTTGAGCATTGCTCTCTATCTCATTGGGGGAAAGCATAGGGCGAGTAGCTGATTGACCGCTGGGGTCGCCAATTCGGGCTGTCCAGTCGCCGACTATAAGAATGACTTTATGTCCTAGCTCTTGGAATTGACGCAGCTTTCTCAGGCCCACCACATGTCCCAGGTGGATGTCAGGAGCGCTGGGGTCGAAGCCTTGCTTCAAGGTCAGAATTCTCCCCGAGTTCAGCAGCCTTAGAAGTTCCGCCTCTGTTATAATTTCAGCCACTCCTCGTTTTAATATGGTGGCAAACCTTGTATCAGTCATTTTAAATCTTTAGCTAAAATTGCTTCTACTTCTCGAACATCTTTTTCGATTTGTACCTTTAGCTCTTCAGAAGAGGGAAAACGTTGCTCATCCCTTAATTTTTGCACAAATTCTACACTTATGTCTTTGCCATACAAATCACCTTTATAGTTTAACAGGTGAGTTTCCACCGTTTTTTCCCCTTCCCCAAAGGTGGGGCGGATGCCGATATTAGTTGCTGAAGGGAACTGCTTGCCATCTACCTGAGCGATAGTAGCGTAGATGCCATTGCCTGGTAACGCTTGCTGTGGCTTTATATCCAAGTTAGCGGTGGGAAATCCCAAAACTTGGCCACGTTTGTCGGAAGTGATGACTTTGCCTCCCAGGTAGAAATAGCGCCCCATTAGCCTTTCTACCTTTCTCATATCGCCTTGAGCTAATGCTCGGCGGATGAGAGTGCTGCTCACTACTTCGCCATTGATTGTAAAGGGGGGGATAACTTCCACGCTGAACTCCATTTCACGTCCCAGGGCACGGAGCAGGTTGATATTGCCTTCCCCGCCTCGTCCTAAAGCGAAGTCGGGCCCCACCATGATGCCGCGCATCCTGAGCTGTTTCTTAACTAAGGACATAAACTCCTGGGCACTTAGCCGGGCTACCTTGGGAGTGAAAGTGAGCACTGCGACTATGTTTATGCCTAGCTCTTGAAAAGCCCTGATCCTGTCCTCCAGGCTGCTAAGCCAGGGTAGTTGATTATGCGGATGTAATACTGATTGGGGGTGAGGGCTAAAGGTAACTACTCCGCTAATCAAGTTTTTCTCTGCTGCTCGCTGCTGCAATTTTTCCAGCAGGTAGCGATGCCCGGCATGGACACCATCGAACACGCCTATAGTAAGGAGTGTTTCCCCCTGGGGAGTTATCTTGGCTAGTTCTTGCTCGATTTCCATGGTCTCAGGGTTTGGTCCTCGCACTGGGAGTAGCTAGCTTTCTATTTCTAGCTTGGGCTATGGGCAGTAATTGAGACATAAGGAGGCGAAAGTTATCAAAGGTGAGAGATTGAGGACCATCGGCAAGCGCCATGTCAGGATTAGGATGGACTTCTATGAGAAGTCCGTCTGCCCCGGCAGCTACTGCTGCTAATGCCAGCGGGGGCACTAGATACCATTTACCTGTGGCGTGACTGGGGTCGGCGATAATGGGTAAATGGCTGACTTTTTCGATAATTGGTATAGCACTAACATCCATGGTATTACGGGTATAGGTTTCAAAGGTTCTGATACCCCGTTCGCAAAGAATAACCTGCTCATTCCCTTGGGCCAGGACATACTCAGCGGCTAGCATCCATTCTTGAATGTTGGACGCCAAACCACGTTTGAGCAACACTGGCTTCTTTGTTTTTCCCACCTCGTCGAGCAGGATAAAGTTCTGCATATTTCTCGCTCCAATCTGGAGTATATCAGCGTATTTGGCTACTAAATCAACATGGTCTGGCGACATAACCTCGGTGATTATGGGCATTTGAGTTTCCTTGCCTGCCTGTGCCAGTAGTTTGAGCCCGCTTTCGCCCAGTCCACGAAATTGATAAGGTGAAGTGCGTGGCTTGAAGGCGCCACCGCGCAGTACAGTGGCACCGGCTGCCTTGACCGCGTGAGCAGTGGCCAGAAGTTGTTCCTCGCTTTCTACCGCGCAGGGTCCAGCCATGACGACTATTTCATTGCCACCGATAGCAACGCCATTTATTTTGACTATAGTGTCTCGGGGATGGAACTCTCGACTGGCAAGTTTGTAAGGTTTGGTCACAGGTATGACCTGTTCCACGCCGGGGAGCAGTTCCAAGGTGTCGCGAAGTTCCGGGAAAACTTGCCCCAGTGCGCCGATAACGGTATGTTCAATACCCTCTGATATGTGTGCCTTTAGACCAGCATCTTCAATTCGTTTCGTAACCTTACTGATTTCATCTTGGCTGGAGCCAACCTTCATGACTACTATCATGTACTACCTCCAATTGGCATTACGATTTGTCCTTTAACCTTTTCGCCTTTCCTAAGTAAACATGTATGATTTCCTCGGGTCCCTTTTCAGTATTTACAAGCATCAGAATTCTCAGGCAGCGGGGGAGATCGTTGGGCACGTTCATTTCATGCCCACAAAGCAAAGCCAGGTTGGATGGCCATCCTAGCTCTCGTGTTGCTGAAGCGGGAAACTCAGCATTTAGGTCTGACGTGGTGGTGAAAAAAATAGCAGCTATGTCGTCGACTTTAACGCTATTAGCCTGCGCCATTTCCTTAAGCAATTCCTCAGTTGCAGCTAGGATGCTCTCCTTATTATTTGCTGAAACTGTGGTAGCACCTCTGATGCCACGGCATTGCAATTTAACTTCTCCTCTTTTCAGATTTAAAGTAATAGCCTATCCTATTTATCATCCTTCGTCAAGAAAACGATTCGAATCGTTAAGTATAAACGTGGTGAGCTAGTTCAGATAGATGGGTGACACATGCATGGATTATGAAAGGGCACTATAATGGTTGCATTATGAATGTTTATTGCACGATGCCGGGATATAAACGCCTGGCGAGTATCCCCAAACTATCAAAACA
>Ga0315543_1002795_pt1 | contig 16412 bp, 18 predicted proteins | sample SalMarSW160210MG_2_FD_203098 | JGI IMG/M metagenome (GOLD analysis project Ga0315543, IMG submission 203098) | Salt marsh sediment microbial communities from the Plum Island Ecosystem LTER, Massachusetts, United States - Salt Marsh Sediment SW1601-210 ...
ACTTTGTAGCCCGCACTAACAAGTTCAAGGCCTTCGCCCGTGATATTGCTATGCACATAGCTGCTACTTCTCCACTGTGCGTGAAACGAGAGGAGCTCGATCCGGACCTGGTTAAAAAAGAACGGGGAATCTACCATCAGCAGGCGCTCCATGAGGGCAAGCCGGAAAAGATCGCCGAGAAAATAATTGAAGGACGCCTGGAGAAATATTACTCCGACGTTGTCCTGATGGAGCAACCCTTCGTCAAGGATAACGACAAAACGGTAGCTGATTTTATTAAAGAGATGATAGCCGGCCTTGGCGAGAACATCAATATCAGACGCTTTTCCCGTTTCCGCCTGGGTGACTAACATGGAGTCTGAGCACCCCTCTCCAGCTTTCAAGAGAGTTCTGATCAAAATCTCAGGCGAAGCCCTTATGGGGGGCCGGGATTTCGGCGTCGACCTGGCTGCAGTAGAAACGATTTGCAATCATATCCGCCAAGTGAAGGACCTCGGAATCGAGATAGGAGTTGTCGTGGGCGGGGGTAACATCTTCCGTGGCTGGCGCGCTGTTGAAAAAGGCATGGATCGGGTTGCTGCCGACAATATGGGGATGCTGGCCACCGTTATCAATGCTCTGGCGATGATGGATATTCTTGAACAGATGGGCGTGTACACGCGTGTGATGTCGGCGGTGAAGCTGGAAGCCTTTGCCGAACCCTACATCCGTCGGCGAGCCGTCAGACATCTGGAGAAGGGCCGTATCGTCATCTTTGCAGCCGGCACCGGCAACCCCTATTTCAGCACTGACACTGCGGCGTCTCTCCGAGCTATAGAGGTCGGGGCTGAGATGATTATCAAAGCCACGAACGTGGACGGCGTTTATTCGGCGGACCCCAAAATATTTAAGGACGCCGTTTTTTATCCCAGGTTGAACTATATGGACATGTTGACCCAGGAACTTCAGGTTATGGACTCCACCGCGATTTCACTTCTGAAGGATACCAACATTCCCGTCCGAGTGGTTGACCTTAACGTTCCCGGCAATTTGAAAAGGGTTGTACTGGGTGAGGATGTTGGTACGTTGATATCCTGAGGTTGTTAAGTGGATGCCTCGAAGATCGGGAGGAGCTGATATGTTGGACGAGCTATATAAAGAAACCCATGAACGGATGCAGAAATCTCTTGAGGCCGTAACACGAGAGTTCTCCACCGTTCGCACCGGCAAGGCTTCGGTGCATCTGCTGGATGCGGTCAAAGTCGAGGCTTATGGTGCTAGGATGCCGTTGGACCAAGTGGCGACTGTCTCGGCTCCGGAAACGCGTCTGTTGGTTGTACATCCTTTCGACAAGTCAACGGTCGGAGACATTGTTAAAGGGATTCAAAAGGCGGACCTAGGATTGAATCCACAGGTCGATGGTCAAATCATTCGCCTGCCGATTCCGGCCCTTAACGAGGAACGCCGCAAGGAGCTTGTCAGGCACTGCAAGAATATTGCCGAGGAAGGTCGGGTGGGAATCCGCAATACCCGCCGCGACGCCAACGAGCGCATTAAAAAAGCGCAAAAGGATAAATCCATCTCCGAAGATCAAGAAGCTGACGCCCTTGATAAGATTCAAGAACTTACTGATGAACACGTTAAGGAAATCGACGACCTACTGGAGAAAAAAGAAAAAGACGTGATGGAGGTGTAGCTGCCTCTTCTGCAGGCCAAGCACACCACCCGGGTTAACCAGCTCGGTATACAGGCTCATGGGCTGCGTCCTCAAATGCAAGCTGCGGGGAGCTCACCTGCTCATGACCAATCTTCCATGTTGCTTTCACCCCGGATAGTTGCCTTCCATGTAGAGCTTCAGGTACCGATTTTCGATTTCCATCCGTTTAATCTCCGCCTTGACGATATCACCCAGAGAGATCAGTCCGACAAGCTTGTCTTTTTCCACGATCGGGATATGACGAACTCTGTTCTTAGTCATAACCCCACCGATGTAGTCGATCATGTCCTCAGCCAGGCCGATCAGCAAATCAGTCGTCATGAGATCGCTGACCTTAAGCGAATGGAAGTTATCCTGGTTTTCATAAATGGCGTGGAAGATGTCTTTGTCGCTCACAATTCCCACCAGTTGGCCGGAATCCCCCAGCACCGGCAGACAGCCGATTTTATTTTTTATCAATGCCTCCATGGCCGTCAGGATATTCGCCGATGGTTCAATCGTGATAATCTCACGCTTCATGCTTTGTAACACGTCCTTGACTTTCATAATCATACCTCCCGGGTCTAAGTTAGTTAGGCACGTTTTCGACCGCCAGCAGGCGAAAACTGACTGCGTATTCCTCGGCACACCTCTCTTAGTGAGAAAACAGCCTCAGTTCAATTGGCAGCCCGCTCAAGATTACGTATATTACTGTGGGTATGTCAATAGAAAAGTATCGAATTGCGCTGACTCTTATGCTTACAATACTGGGCATTGGTTTAACTTTAGGGTTGGCTGGCGATAGGGGAGAGGGAAGCCCGATACTTCGATTTTACTGTGACAAAGCCAGAACCGTTTGTGCCCAACGTAGTCCGGTCGATCAAGCGGTGTCCTATTCTTTTACAGCTACCGTGTACTTCAAGAAGCTTGGCAGAAGAGGAAAGGTTACCCACGTTGATACGGCCTCTTCTGACCTTTATTTCAGTGGGGAAAGTCTTGATTCACAAAAGGTAGTGGCATCAAGCCCGTCCAAGTTTCCTCATCTTGAGTTTTCCTATCCCAATGTCTTTAACTCGGATTACCATTTCAGCTTTTTCCCTAACGATACCGGAGGGGATTATTTGGCAGTCGGGTTTGACGGTGATTCAGCGAATGATCCCCGACCGGTTGGACTGGCAATCATAGACAGGAACGAGTACTACTTGCATCGATTGTATCTTTTCTATCCGGAGCGGGAGAGATATAAACGAGTTTCCCAGATATTTCATTTTGTCGAACGCGAAGGGTATTTGTTCCCCGATTCAATCTATGAGACAGCTGCAAAAGCGGGAATCTTTTCGATTGACTATTACCGTCTCGAGGCAGTAATCAGCAATATCAGGGTTTACCGCTGATGATAGGTGATGAGTACGTGCCGTTTTTTTGCAATATGCTTTGAGTAACTATAAACAGGCTGTTTAATTAATCTTGCCAAGCAGCGTGGGCGGTTATACTTTTTTGATGTTATGTCAACCGACATTGATAACTTGAAACGAACCATCCTTTCCCAGGGGAAGCTCGTTCCTAAGCATGTGTCCATTATAATGGACGGCAATGGTCGATGGGCGGCGTTGCGAAACAAACCTCGCACCTATGGCCATGAGGCCGGTGTTAAAGCGGTTAAGGAAGTGGTCAAAGCAGCCACAGAAATAGGTACCAAGTACCTTACTCTCTATACCTTCTCAGTTGAAAACTGGAAGCGCCCCAAATCCGAGGTAGCGGCGTTGATGTCCCTTCTGTCACGGACCACGCGAAAGGAGCTGGATGAATTGATCAAGCGCGATGTTAAGCTGGTGACAATCGGTCGCGTCAATGGTCTCTCGATCAGTCGTCAAAAGGTTTTGAAAGAAGCAGTGGAGAGGACTCGCAACAACAAAGGGTTAGTTTTGATTCTGGCCTTGAATTACGGTGGGCGGGTTGAAATCTTGGACGCCGTCAAGGGGATTGCCAATACTGTCAGGGCCGGCTTGCTTGATCTGCAGGATATCAATGAGAAGTTGTTTGCCAATTTCCTTTATACCGCCGGCATCCCCGACCCAGACCTGCTGATCCGAACGTCAGGTGAAATGCGAATCTCGAATTTCTTGCTCTGGCAAACGAGTTACACCGAGCTGTATGTTACGGATACTCTTTGGCCTGATTTTGGACGTAAGGAGCTGTTTGAAGCGATTGTTGATTACCAGAAAAGGGAAAGGCGGTTTGGAAAGGTAGGCAGAAAGGGTTCAAAAGTAAAATGAGCAGGAATTTGCGAACCCGTATTGCGGTGGCGGTGGTGGCAGGGCCTGCTATCCTGTGGATTTCATACCAGGGCGGGGCATGGCTGTTTGGCATGGTTGCGATTCTGGCCCTTATTTCCATTTTCGAGTTTTTGGTCAACGAGGGATTTACCCCGCGAGGCGTCTTTTTTTGGTTGGGACTGGTTGCTACCGCCCTGCTGATTGTACTCATGGGAAGTTGGAACGTTTTTAATTCGATCTTTCCCTCCAGTATTAGTTCAGGAAACAGCATCGCCCAGACTTTCATTGTTATCATACTGTTTTACACTGTGACGGCCATGGTTTTTGCGGTAGGTAAGCAGTCACCGGCGGAGTTGTTCAAGAGGCACAGCCGACTGGTCTGGGGGGTGCTATACGTCGGTCTACTGTACCCGGTAGTCTTCAAAGTCGGCAATGGTTTTGGGGAATTTAGCGGTGGTGATTGCTTGTTGTTCCTGTTCGCTGTCTTGTGGGCCGGTGACACGGCCGCCATGGGTGTCGGCTCATGGCTGGGCAAACACCAACTGGCGCCGACAGTGTCGCCGCGAAAAACAGTCGAGGGTTTTATTGGTGGAATGATCACCGCTGCACTAATCGGCCTCTTGATGTACTTCTGGAAATTTCAGGGTTTGACCATCTGGCAGGTCCTTGTCGTTGCGGTCGGCTGTTCTGTTTTTGGTCAGTTGGGGGATCTTGTGGAATCGATGTGGAAGCGTTCGCTGGGGATCAAAGATTCCTCTACCATAATTCCAGGGCACGGGGGAGTGCTGGACCGCTTTGATTCGCTGTTGTTTGCAGCTCCCTTCATGTACGGCTTTTTTCATATTCTTAAGCAATGAGATTGCTTGATCTCTTTTACGCCGCGCGGCCCATGCTGCATCTACCGATTTGGTCAATCTACCTCGTCTCGCTCTTTTATCATCATCAGTTGAGTCATGAGCACTTTGGCTGGGCGAATGCGGGGCTGCTCATCGGCCTGAGTCTGATGGCGTCAGGAGCCTACTTCCTCAATCAAATCTATGACTATGACTCAGACAGGATTAACCGCAAACTTGGTTTTCTGCACCTGGGCTTTTTGACTAAAAGAGAGCTGATGGTCGCCTATCTGATGGTTTCGCTGGTTGCTATCGGATGGGCCCTGCTGGGCTCCCTTTTACTTCTTATTGTATTTCTTCAATTGTTTGTTCTTGGGTACGTCTACTCCGTACCGCCGTTGAGGCTCAAGGACAGGCCTTTCGCCGGTTTAGCGGCGAACGCCTATTCCTTCGGCTTTCTGATACCGTTTACCGTCATGCCGGAATTGACTCTTCACAATGCCAACCTGCTTCACTGGGATAAACCGATCTATTTCTTTCTGGCGGTTGCTTCAATATATCTGCTGACGACTTTGCCTGACAGGGAGGGCGACCGCGCCACAGGCAAACGGACGATAGCCGTGGTAATGAATCATCGGGTTGTCAAACTCCTGGCTTTCTTATTGATGTTGTGTGGGGCTTATGTAGCTAATAGATCGCAGCTAAGTTTGCTGACCCTGGTGTCGCTCGTCTCGGCGCTTCCGATAGCAGTGACGTTGTTTGTCCGGTCAGAGAAGCTGGAGCTTTTTGCCGCCAAGCTGCCTATCCTTTTGTTGACCCTGCTGGCCGGATATTTTTATTCCGGATACCTGCTGTTTATAGTTGTCCTGTTGATTCTCACGCGGATATATTACAAGAAACGATTTGACCTGGTTTATCCAAAGCTGACATGAGAGGGAATAGCGCATTTGCTCCGGTAATTGTTCTTGCGATGTTAGCCGGGTGTGCCCCATATCCGCGCTATCGGACAGGGGGAGCTGAAAAACCGGCGCAGGTTATTCATGCCGACTCAACCTATACGACCAACGACTATATCAGACTGGGTATGATCCTCCAGAAATACCTGGGCAAGCCGTACCAGGGGGCATCGGCATTTGTGCCGGGGGTCGATTGCTCACTGTTCGCTCGTGAAGTGTTTAAGGAGTTTGATGGTATTGATCTGCCGCGCACGGTCAAGGAACAATACCGGACGGGACGTGAGATTCCACGATCTCGTCTGGCATATGGAGATTTGGTCTTTTTCAATACGGAGCGAAACAGAGCTTCCCATGTCGGTATTTATGTGGGCTACAACCAGTTTATCCATGCCACAACTTCGCGGGGAGTTATAATCAGCAGTATGGACGAGAAGTACTGGACCGAAAGATATGCCGGTGCCCGGAGAATTCTCCCGTAACCGGCGCCAAGAACCTCTTTCCAACAGCTTTGTTAAATAGGTAGAATGGTAAAGGTCGCCTCTGAGCTGAAACTCAAGTTGAAAAACCTCCCCCCGTCACCGGGCATCTACATGTTCAAAGATGCTAAGGGGAGGATTGTTTATATCGGTAAAGCCAAGAACCTACGGAACCGAGTACGCACCTATTTCCAATCTTCCGGTCGCTTGGATGTTAAAACCAGCCGCATGGTCTCGCAGATTGTTGATGTGGAACTCATGGCCACTGCCAACGATATTGAAGCCTTGATTCTTGAAGCCAACCTTGTCCATGAGTACAAGCCCCACTACAATGTCTCGCTGAAGGATGATAAACATTTCCCGTACATCAAGGTTACCACCAATGAGCAGTTTCCGCGTGTTCTGGTGGTCAGAAGGTTGACTAAAGATAGCGCCACCTATTTTGGCCCATACACCAGCGCCAAAGCGATGCGCAAGACAATTATGTTTTTGACACGGTTGTTCAGCATTCGCACCTGCGATCTGACCATTCCCCACCCGAAAGGGAAAAAGCAGGAAGTTTGCCTTGACTATTACATCAAGAGGTGCGGCGGGCCATGCGCGGGATTACAAACACAAAAGGAGTACCGGGAGTTGGTCGATTCACTCATTCTGGCGTTGTCGGGTAAGTCGCAAAAGCTGATTGATCGCCTGACCGAGAAAATGAAACAGGCTTCCAAGGCGATGGAGTTTGAACAAGCAGCTAGACTCAGGGATCAAATTGAGGCAATCAAAACGGTCATGATGAAGCAAAGTGTCGATGTCGGGGAAGTTGTGGACCGGGACATTGTCTCAATCGCCAGAGAGGAAAAAGACGCTGTGGCGGTTGTTATGCAGATTCGGGATGGGGTGCTTATCGGTCGCCAGGATTTTCAACTAGTGGGCCACGTTGACGACAGTAATGAAACGGTGCTGGAAACCTTTCTGACTCAATATTACAACCATCAGCCTAACCTTCCTGATCAGATCTTCCTGCCGCTTGATTTACTTGATGTCAAACTGTTGGAGAGATGGCTGAGGCAGGTGAAAGGCTCAAAAATCACGGTGGTTACGCCAAAGATTGGTCAAAAGGTCAAACTGGTTGACCTTGCAGCTCGCAATGCCCGGCTTTTGCTGGATGAACTCCTCATTCAGAAACGACAGCAAACCGAACGGACGAGCAAAATGGTCACCAGCTTGAAAGATGAGCTGAAGCTGGATCGCTCGCCACGCAGCATGGTCTGCTTTGACATCTCGAATACGGGAGAAACAGATGCTGTCGGTTCGTGCGTCTACTTTGAAAATGCCAAGCCGAAAAAGTCGGGCTACCGTCATTTCAAGATAAAAGGAGTCATGGGGCAGGATGACTTTAAGATGATGCGGGAAGTTATCGGGCGCTATTTCCATCGCATCAAGGAGCAACAGTCCGAGCCGCCTGACCTGGTGGTGGTCGATGGCGGCAAGGGGCAGTTGTCTGCGGCTTTAGCTGAGCTGTCTTTTCTTGGCTTTGAAGAGCAGCCGGTTCTTGCTCTGGCAAAACGGCTGGAGGAAGTGTTTCTACCGGGAGTTGCGGATGCTATCGTTATAAACAGAAGCTCCCCGGCGCTGATTCTGTTGAAACAGGTACGAGATGAAGCCCACCGCTTTGCCATAACTTACGGCCGCAAGGTGCGTACCAAACGTACTATCAAATCGGTGGTGGACGACATTCCCGGCATCGGCCCGGCTAAAAGAGAGCTGCTGCTCAAAACTTTCGGCTCAGTGGATCGCATCAAGCAGTCCTCTGTTGATGAACTGACCAAGATAAAAGGCATAAGTCCTAAGCTGGCCCAGCAAATTCTAAGAGCTTTGTCAAACCGTTAGATCAGTAGGGCAGGATCCCTGCGATCCTGCCACCCTTAGTCAAAGGGATTGGCAGGAGCACGGGGCTCCTACCCTACGAAACTGTCATTTCAATCAATATTTATTCTCCTTGAGTATTATTTTCAATTGACCCGAATAACTTTTCTCGAATGTCACGTGCCAACTTATCTATGTATAGAAAATATTCAGGAGCATCATTTTGCGCCATCATTGCTTGAATTAATCCTTGACCAACCAAGAGGTTTGCTATCTCTGGTTCACTTTTCTCATCCGGTATGAACTTTTCATTTTCCAATCTTACACCAGCAACAGGCACTGTGCTTTTCCCGAATGTCTTCTTTTTATCTGAATGACTGTATGCATTCCGAAATCTATCCCTAAATTGATGTAATTGGTTTTTCTGATCTTTTGTAATCAAACCCACAGTGCATGCCCGATTAATCGTTTTATCAAGATTGGCATCCCCGTAAAGTTGTACTCCCTCTTTATATTTTTCTATAAAAGAAGTGATTATTCTACCTTTGGTTTCCTCCTCTTTTTGTTCCTTATTTTTCCCATGTTGAATTATTAATGCATATTTTAAGAGGGTTTCTAAAAGATGATTTGTAAGAGTAATTGCTGCTTGACATAAACCAAACGTAATACAAATACATATTTCATGACGCAAAGGGTCCAGTTCAGGCCAATCATAATGATTACGGTAGGCATCTCTGATGGAAGGATAATTACGTTCAATAAATTCAAATCTTGATCGAATTATCTCATTTACTTCATCAGTTAATTTCTTATTTTGCTCATCGCTCATATTCATTCTTTACGATTAGACCGGTAGGTCAAGCCAACTTGGGGCTTGACACCTTGATGTCACGCCGCGAGTCGGCGTGACCTACTGAACTCCAGGACTTGGGCTTCCTTAGCCCTGTCCTCTGCATTTGTCATTTCTAATTCTTCCTACTCGACCTTGTCATCGTGACGTAGCCACAGGGTGAATGACACTACTACCCTGAAACCCTGCGATTCTCTTCCGTCAATATTCCTCTTACATGACGATAACTTAACTGCTTGTCGGTATCGGGTCAAGCCACTTTTCAAGACCAGTGAGTGTCTTCGTGAAGTGGTGGTCTGAGCCACCGGGATTTCAATCTACACGACTATCGCGACGCACGAGGACGTACGCCGTGCACAGATACAGCGCGTGAGAACCCGCTCCAAACAAGTTTGAAGCGGCTACACGTCGTTCTCCCTCAAAACGAGTTTGAGGAGGTCACCCGTCGGGTCACACCTCGCCTAACGGCGAGGCAAGACCCAGCGGAAGGGAGAAATGTCGGAACCACAGGGGTTCCGAGCTACGACTCAAAGCGAGTTTGAGGGGGCCAGCTGTTGAGAGGGGACGTGGGAACAGTTGTACAGCAACAGTCACGAAGATGGAGAGGGTCACCGGACCGACAGTAGATATTCCCCTCTTCAGAGGGGTGCCCGAAGGGCGGGGTGTGTTGTTCCATATGTTATAACACACCTCTAAATCCCCTCTCGAGAGGGGACTTTGATACACCTGTACAGCTTGGATTTAGTTGTTGCCAAGCCTCTCTCTTAGTCACTATACTCTACTATGCAAAGCCAGCCCGGGGCATACACCGTCACGGAAATCACGCGCCTGATTAAGACAACCCTCGAGCAGTCGTATCACGACATCTGGGTGGAGGCGGAGATTTCCAATTATCATTTGCACTCGTCAGGGCATCGGTATTTCAACCTCAAAGACGAACATGCGGTCATTAGAGTCACGCTATGGCGCTCACTTGGGGCTTACTTGAGGTTTGAACCGGAGGATGGGCAGAAGGTCCTTGTGTACGGTGACATCACCGTATATGAAAAAGGCGGTAGCTACCAGCTCAATTGTCGCAAATTAGTGCCTGTTGGTGTAGGGGAACTGGAACTCGCTTTTCGACAGCTTTACGAAAAGCTCTCTGCCGAAGGGCTATTTGATGAAGAGCAAAAAAAAGACATCCCCCAGTATGTGTCAAAGGTTGGCATAGTTACTTCTCCGACCGGTGCAGCTATTCGGGACATTATCCAGATTGCGCGGCGACGCAACGATTCGGTTGAACTCGTTATTTATCCGGCACAGGTACAAGGCGATGGCGCTGAGCATACCATAGCCAATGGCATCGAGTACTTCAATAGTCAAACCGATATCGATGTCATCATAGTGGGGCGCGGCGGCGGTTCACTTGAGGACCTGTGGCCCTTCAACACGGAAATAGCGGTCAGGGCTATTGCGGCGTCGAGAATCCCCATTGTTTCGGCAGTTGGCCATGAGGTTGACGTTACCCTGTCAGATCTTGCCGCTGACCTTCGCGCCCCCACACCGTCTGCCGCCGCCGAGCTGGCGGTCTGGTCAAAGCGGGAGTATCTGGATTCAGTTCGCCGAAACCTGGTTCGTCAGGCGAGCTTGCTGGGCGCTTTTGTTACGAGCGCGCGACAGAACCTGTCAGCTTTGCTTCGTCGACCGGTCTTTCTGCGGCCTTCGGACATCGTACTTCAGCGTCAGCAATACCTGGATAATCTGGCTCGACGGTTGTATTCGGCAGGAAAAAACAGTTTCGAAAAGCATAGAAACCGCTTATCTTTGTTATTATCTCGACTGGAGGCTTTGTCACCTTTGAAGATTCTGGCACGAGGATACTCCGTTACCTGGAGGCTGCCAGATAGAAGGTTGTTAAAATCTGTTGTGGATATTCATACCGGTGATAGTCTGGAAACGATCCTGTCTGATGGGCACATTGTGTCTTCCATCAAAGATATTAAAAAGAGGCAATAACGGAGATTGTGGCTACCAAGAAGAAGTACCAGGACTTTGAATCAGCGCTTGAGAAGCTGGAAGAGATTACCACTCTGTTGGAATCAGGGGAAACTTCGCTGGAAGAGTCCATGAGTTTGTATACACAGGGTGTGGAAATTGCAAAGTACTGCAACGAAAAACTGGCAGAAGCTGAGAAGAAAATTAAAATCATTCGCGAACAAGATGGTGTGTTGTCGGAACAAAAGTTTGAGGAGGATAAGGCAGAAAAGTGATGCTGTCTGAGGCAACAGACGTTCAAAGTTATCTGAAGGAAAAGAGCCAGCTTGTCGATCGGTTGCTCGACAAGTACCTTCCGCCTGAAGAGGCAGAGCCGAAGTCGCTCCATGCCGCAATGCGATACTCAATCTTGGCCGGCGGGAAGCGATTGCGGCCCATTCTAGCGTTGGCTTCTTATGAATATTGTGGAGGAAACGCAACGGGCGAAGACCTGCCGATTCATTATGCGGCGGCGGCGCTTGAGATGGTTCACACCTACTCTTTGATTCACGATGACCTGCCCTGTATGGATGACGACGATCTCAGACGCGGCCGACCTACTTGTCACAAGAAGTTTGGCGAAGCCGTCGCTGTGCTGGCCGGAGATGCTTTTCACGACCTTGCTTTCAGCCTGATAGCGCAAACCGGTTCGACCGATGCAGTCATTGAGCTGGCACAAGCAATAGGCACCGGGGGTATGCTCGGCGGACAGATTGCCGACGTGGAAGCTGAAGGTCAAGACGTCACCAGGTGGGAAATCATACACATCCATACCAGAAAAACTGCTGCTCTGATCCGGTGTTCGGTTCGGCTGGGAGCCATGCTGGCCGGAGTTGAGAAAAAGCTTTTGTCTAAGTTGACCTCTTACGGTGAGAAGATTGGTCTGGCCTTTCAGATTATCGATGACATTCTCGACATCGAAGGCGACCAGAAATTGCTGGGAAAGAAAATAGGCTCCGACAGTAAAAGACAAAAAGCAACCTATCCAAAGGTGGTCGGATTGAAACAGGCGCACCAAGAGGCGTCACAGCTTATTGATGAAGCGGTGGCTCGTTTTGATGAGCACGATGAGAATATGCTCAAATACCTGGCCCGGTATATTGGACAGAGGCAGTATTGACCTTTTTTGCATGAGAAGTGTATGAAGTTTTTACCCCAAATTGATTCCCCTGCCGACGTAAAGAAACTCACTACCGACGAATTGGTAGAACTGGCCGGAGAAATCCGGCAGGAGATCGTATCGGTTGTATCTCAAACGGGAGGTCATTTGGCCACCAATCTTGGCTCGGTCGAGCTGACTATTGCGCTGCACTACGTGTTTGATCTGCCGACAGACAAGTTGATCTGGGATGTCAGCGATCAAACGTATACGCACAAGATGCTCACGGGTCGGCGAGATCGGATGCTTACACTCCGGCAGTACAATGGGCTGGCGGGGTTTGCTAAGCGCGAGGAATCCGAATACGACCACTTCGGCGCCGGCCATGCTTCGACTTCTATATCAGCCGCTCTCGGTTTCGCTGCCTCTCGTGACAATGCCGAATTGGATTACAAGGTGGTGGCTATCATCGGGGACGGCGCTATGACGGGAGGGCTGGCGTTTGAAGGGCTAGACAACGCCGGATCGTTGAAGAAGGACTTGCTGGTTATTCTGAACGACAACACTTGGGCTATTTCCAAAAATGTCGGCGCAATCTCCAAATACCTCACGAATATCATGGTCGATGAAAAGTATAACAAGCTGCGCAACGAGATCTGGGAGCTGACGGGCCGCTTCAAACGCCGCAACAAAATCCGTGAAACCATTTCCAATATCGAAGATTCCATTAAAGGGCTGCTGGTCCCCGGCATGCTCTTTGAGAAACTGGGATTCCGCTACTTCGGCCCTATTGACGGGCACAATCTGGGGCTTTTAGTCAAGACTTTGCAACAGGTAAAGAATCTCCACGGCCCCATCCTGCTTCACGTGGCTACTATTAAGGGCAAAGGATATAAACCGGCTGAAGGCAACCCATTCAAGTATCATGGAGTGGGAAAGTTTGATAAGATAACCGGCCAGGTTTCTTCAAGGCAATTGGACAAACCTACTTACACTAAAGTTTTTGGTGACACCATGGTGGAGCTCGGCGCCAAGAGCGACCGGGTGGTTGCTATTACGGCGGCGATGGTGGCTGGAACGGGATTGGTGGCCTTTGCTGATAAGTACCCCGACCGTTTTTTCGATGTTGGTATTGCTGAAGGTCACGCCGGCACATTTGCAGCCGGACTGGCAGCGGCAGGGGCCAGACCGTATCTTGCCGTTTACTCCACCTTTATGCAGCGAGCGTTTGATCAGGTTATTCACGATATTGCGCTGCAAGACCTGCCGGTGGTTCTGTGTATGGACCGGGGCGGCTTAGTTGGCGATGACGGCCCGACCCACCACGGAGCCTTTGACCTCTCGTATCTGTCTATGATCCCCGATCTTACGATTGCGGTTCCCAAAGATGGTAATGAATTACGTGCCATGCTGCACTACACGGTCGACCAGAAACTGCCCGGGCCGGTGGCTATCCGCTACCCACGCGACAGCGTCCCGACAGATATGGTCGACGAGGTCCAGGATATTGAATGGGGAAAGTGGGAGGAACTCTCACCGTTGAGCGATGTGGTCATCTTGGCCGTCGGCACAATGGTTACGCATGCCCGGCAGGCGGCACAGACCCTGTTGAACAAGGGCATAGACTTATCCATCGTCAATGCCCGCTTTGTGAAGCCGCTCGATCTGGTGATGTTGTCCAGAGTCAAAGAGACCGCTAGCTTTATCCTGACCATCGAGGAAAATGCCCTGCGCGGCGGCTTCGGACAGGCAGTGGCCGACTTCTTGTTGACACATGGCTACACCGGCAGGTTCAAAGCCCTCGGTATCCCCGACCGTTTCATCATGCACGGCAGCCGTACTTTGCTTCTCAAAGAAATCTACCTCGATCCGGAAAGTATCGCCGCCACAATAGAAGCTCTCGTCTCTGACGGTGCAAAGCATATCGGCTTCCTGCACAAACTGATCTTCCGGAAGAACGGGAATGCGAGGAAAAAAGCGGACGTCATTCCTGCGAAAGCAGGAATCCATAAAACGTAGGTCTGACTAAGGGTGGTTTCGACACGGCAGATGTCCACATCTGCCCCGTCCTTTTTGAATCTGATGTTGACTTCACAGTCCGAATTTGTTATACTTAAATATATTAGGAAATCAAACGCAACTTTTACGCTTGGCTGACACAACGGAGGAATGCCATGAAAAATATCATTGTCATCTCAACTTTTCTCACCATCGCGGTCTTGGGGCTGGTTTCAGCCGCAGCCGCTGACAGCCCAACCACAAAAGCCACCGTTATTACCGGCCTGGCCTCGATGCCCTTGGTCTTCACCGAGAACCAGGGGCAGTTGGATGAAAAAGTAGCCTACTATGTTCCGGGCATTGACAAGACCCTCTATTTTACATCTGAAGGTATAACATTTGCGCTTACCGGCGATGCCACCGAAGATGGGAAGAGACAGCGCTGGGTGGTCCGCCGCTCTATCCGCCCTTTATTAGTGATGTCAACGGTGATTGCAGTGTCAATGTCGCAGACATAACATATCTGGTGGAGTATCTTTTCTTTAGTGGGCCTGAGTGGGCCTGCGCCGAAGGTGGGCTGTGAATGATCCCGTATTCCTATCGGAGAACTATTGCCATAAAACAACACATGTCTTAATTTTCAGTAATTATCTGTCTACGTTCTTTGACGACAGGCACTTAGATGTCTAAACAGGAAAGAAAGGAGGAAGCTCGATGGCAAACAACAAGCTGTTGACGGCTGAACAGGAAGAAGTCGAGAAGTACTTCAAGGTCATCCTCGATAGAATGCTCCACTATCATGAACATAAAGAGAAGATGACTCATGCAGGGTTGCTGGTACTGTTGGCCTTCGCAACGGCTATTGGAGGTCTTGTAGAATGGCCACCTTTGTGGGTGCCTGACTTGGGCATATCAAAACGTCTCATTGGAATGATGACAGTACTTGGAATTTGGCTACCGATCAATGCTTATATCCGACAGCAGCACAGGATGAGCCGAATGGCAGGTCGCTATATTGACGTCACGTTGGGGCTGCTGAGGGAGTGGGCCTTCAAGAAGCCTGAGCCGGATGATCTGAGACTCCATCAAGATGAAGCCAGAATCCACCACCTCACGCCTAGCGGGATTGTCGATCTCTTTCTCTTCCCGATTGAGAATGTACAATTGATAGCCAGTGATGGGGTGAAGTGGTATCCGAGCATATTTGTGGACAGGCTGCTGACGGCTCGGATTGTAGGCCGTTACGGTAGCGGTCTGTTGATTGGAGTTCTTAGTACTATCAGTCTTGTGTTCATGCTATTCCGTGCGGCGTTTGGGAAGTAGCTTTAGTTCTTGCCAATGGCCTCGTCCGTGAGCGTTACGCTGGTCATTAGCCGCCGGATAGAATCTGAAATAGGAAAACTATTCAGAAATAGGAGAACTATTATGAGACGAACAATTACAACAGGCGTCTTGCTGGCTGTTTGTGCAGTGGGTGTTGCTGCACAAGATGCCATATCTCTTTACGAGGTTGTCCCCTCCAGTGGCAACACCATACCTCTTGGCAGCACGGTCGAGTTTCGTTTGAGAGTGCAGATCGACACCAGCCATGTCGGTGGTCTTTGGGTCTACAATAACGGCTTCCAGGTATATTCGCCTGACGGTGCAGTCTGGGACACGACCAACGGGCAGTATCTTGCCCCGTGGTTGCCATTCGGAGACAGATGGATTTCCTCCTTGGGGACTAACGGTGATGGAGCCGACACGGTTGTCTTCGGTGGTGAGGATTCCGCCGGAGGGTTCTGGATAGTGTACGATGACGTGGCGTGGAGTATAACGATTGAAATACCAGACGACCTTGCTCTCAATGGCAGGACGATCTGCCTGGATTCGGTGGCAGATACTATGTTGTTCTGGCCCTGGTCAACATGGGTGTGGTCCACTCTAACTGAAAGCTACACTCCGACCTGGGATGGGCCTCATTGTTTCGGGATTGTCTGCTGCAACCACGACGGGATTCGCGGCGACGTTAACTATGATAAAGCCATCAACGTGGCTGACCTGACCTATCTGGTTGACTACCTCTTCCGGGGCGGTTCGTCACCTCCATGCTTTGAGGAGGGTGATGTTAATGGCGATGGTGCCATCAACATCGCTGATTTGACCTATCTGGTTGACCACCTCTTTCGGGGTGGCCCACCACCTCCACCTTGTCCATAGTCAGGGATGTGACAAGGACTCCTCTTAGAGTCCATCTGATAATCACGGCCACCCCTGCTCATGCAGGGGTGGCCGTGGCTATGTGGACCGTTACCGCTATCTACGTTTAGGGTCTGAATTACCGGGGAACTAGTGTTGTGTCCCTAACGCTTCTTTACAGCGGTTGACTTTGCCGAGGAT
>Ga0315543_1002797_pt1 | contig 16400 bp, 8 predicted proteins | sample SalMarSW160210MG_2_FD_203098 | JGI IMG/M metagenome (GOLD analysis project Ga0315543, IMG submission 203098) | Salt marsh sediment microbial communities from the Plum Island Ecosystem LTER, Massachusetts, United States - Salt Marsh Sediment SW1601-210 ...
GCGTTCGTCGGTCACCGGCGCCGTCAGGCTCTTTTTCGAACGGGAGAACTCTCCGTAACAGGCGCGGATCAGGCAAACCCGCCCCAACGCGAACAGCGCGATGTCCTTCTTGTATCCGGTCAGGTTCTGGATGTTGGAGTAGGTGTTGTCCAGGAACTCGAGAATCGGTTTCGTGTAGTAATAACCGTAAAAGTTCTTGACTATGAAGTCTCCCGCCTTGGGATTGGGCTGCAGAAGCGCCTCGATCTCGCCGTCGGACAGCGTCACCGAGGAGTTCTCGATCACCGCCCGGGCAATGTGGAAGGGATAGGCCAGGAGGTCGTTGGCGACCACCCGCATTCCCTTCAGCTTGTAGAAGTAGGCGACGTTGGCGCCGCCGCTGAAGAGATCCAAGACCGACTTGACGCCTTCTGGCGTGTGCTCCCAAATCCAAGCCAGCATGTCGTGTTTCGAGCCCATAAACGCCGTCACCCGGGCATCCTCGTCTCTCTCCACTTTTCTGCGAAGATCGGCGACGGTGGCGAACGGCGCATAACGGGCAACCGCCTCAGCGGTGGTCTCCGGTTCACAGACGAACAGGTGCTCTCGCCCGTGCGACGCCTCGCCGTCCCGGTTGCGCCCCGACATCGTATATGAATGTTCGCGGGAATGCATCCGCGAAGATCGGTTGTGCCCGGCGATCAGCCGCTTCATCTCCGCCTCGTTCGGATATGCATGGTCGCGGTAGGAGATGATCCAGTATTTAATCCTCCCGGCCTTTTTGAACACCTCGTCAAAGAACTCGGCGGCGTTGGCTTTGGTGACCGTCTCGTGGTTGCTGATGAACTTCTTCACCCGGCTCGACTCGTCGATTTCAAGCCCCTTCCAGTAGGTCATCAGCCCTTCAATGAAGTGGTATGATGTCTCATAGTTGGTGGTCGAGAACTCGGTGGCATAGGGCGGGTCGAAGTAAGCGAGATCGACACCCACTTCCGGCAGAACTTCCAGCACATCATTGTTGAATGCCTTGTTCTCCTGCCCGTTGTCGAAGACCAGTTCGCTGATGCGCTTGGCTGAGTTCCTGAACCGTTCAATGAACTCCGCCGGCGTGTCCGCCTTGCGGTCGCCTCTGCCGCGCGAACTCGAGGCGAAGTGCCCGTAGCTGCCCGCGGCCGAGATGCAGGTCTTCCCCAGTGCGAACAGCGCCAAATCCTTCTTGTAGCCCTTGAGTCCCTCGATGTTGGTGCGGATGGTGTCAATCAGCGGGTGGACGCCGGATTGGAAGAACTTCCCGCGAAACGTTGTCTGGACGAAATCGCCGGCATTGGAATTGGGCGCAAGCAGCGCCTCGATCTCCTCGTCGGACAGGTGAACGCCATTGTTCTCGATGATGGCGCGGGCGATGTGCCAGCAGTAGCGCAGCCTATCGTTGGCAATGACCTTCAAGCCCTTAGTCTTATACATGTAAGCCACGACTGCGCTTCCGGAGAAGGCGTCGAGCATCGAACCGACTCCGTCCTGGGTCTGCGCCCAAATCCAGTCGGCCAACTTCTGCTTGGAGCCGATGTAGTTGGTGATGTAAGGTGGCAGGCCACGCGCGGATTCAATGGTGTCCTCGTCCGGCGTGAGCGCCTGCGCCCGAAGCAGTTCAGCTTCAGCCTCAAGCAGGAAGGCGATATGTCGTTGTTCGGTGGTCAAGGATTCGGTTGTATTTGACTTGTCGTATGCACGAGAGCCAAATTAACCGATAGGGAGGATAGTGTCCAGAACTGACGGGAGTGAATGAATGAGCGAGACTTGCGGGAAATGCGGGAGGGGCGTGAATAAAAAAAGCGGCATTTCTGCCGCCTTTCTTGCGCAAGCGAATTGATCCAAGAACTATTTGATCAATAGCGCTTTAGTCGTCGTTGTCTTTTCGATTGATTCTAACCGCATGAAGTAGATGCCTGCCGGATTTGATCTGCTGTTCCAAATGGTAGAGTGCCTGCCGGGATTGAGTTCTCTGGATAGAAGAGTTTCGACTTCGCGACCAGCAAGGTCATATACGGCTAACTTTATTTGCGACCGGCGTGGAACATCGTAGCGTATAACCGTCGTTGAATTGAAGGGATTGGGGTAGGACGTATGAAGTGCGAATTCACTGGGTAGATCCGATTCCCTTTCCTGAGCGAAGAGGAAATTCCCCGTCCCGGTTAAGGCTATCTTTATATCCCGCCGCTCGGTTTGGACGGTTAAGGTGCCGCTGTAGTCGCGCGCTTCGGTGGGAGCGAATCTTATTGGAATGGCAGCTTCTTCGTCCGGTTCAAGAGTAAGTGTATCTTCAAACTCCGCAGAGAATGCTACACTATCAATTGCCACACCAAGTATTTCGACCGCCTGTTGAGCCACATTCGTCAAGATGAGTTCCCAAACTACGGAAGTATCAGGCTGGACATCACCAAATTCATGCGAATACTCGGATGGTTGAAGATTCCATATTCCATGCAATTCAGCACAGTCATAGATGCCTAACTCATACTTGTCAGCAACATATAAATACCCATTATCCGCTTTGAAGCCCCATATCTGCCCCGGCGTATCGTACCAGCCCACGATTTCGGGATTTTCAGGATCCTCGATTGATATGCAAGCAAAGCCATATTGGCCGCGATCAAGGCTTAAATATATGATGTTATCTTCACGACACATATCATAAACAGGCATGCCGATTTCAAGGCTGCCAACGAGCCGCGAACGGGTTGGAGTTTCGAGTTGATAGATGTATATGAATCCGTCATTCGGAGGATTTTGTGAGAAGGAGACATAAGCATATCCCTCATGGACGATTAATTCCTCGTAATCGCCTCTCGGCCAGCGGCCCAAGAGTTCGGGTGAGCCTGGCTCTGCTAGTGAATAGACCAATACATAAGATGTGTTATCGCCGGGGGTGTCCTTGGCTACTTGATAGAGCAAATCGCCGTCCATACAGGAATACTCTCTAGCAAATCGGGCATCCTGCCGCCATCTTACAACCTCAGGCTGTGCAGGATCAGATATGTCCACTACAGCGAGATTCTGATCCTGGTATTCAAAATCAAGGGATTGGAGCCAATTAGCCATATATAGGTAATTATCACGAAAGATGAAATTAGTTCTAGACTTAGGCATTGTTATAATGTTCAAGCTGTTAATCGGTTGTGGTTCAGCAGGATTTTCTATGTTGAAAATACTTACAATATCAGCTCTACGCCAGGATGGTCCCGGTACAAATAAAAAATTTTGATATTTACAGGTTGACATGTGAAGCGGATACATTCTGGAGGCATCATTTATGTTATCGTAGATAAAATCGGCCACAAACTGTGGATGGTAGGGATCTTCTACAGAAATAACAGCAAATCCCTGACCCCCGTCCTGAACGTAAGAAAGTCCCTCTTCTACATCTATGGAAAGATATTCGTTATAAGGCGGTAATTCATCTACAATAACCTGCGGATTCTCCGGGTCGGCAACATCAATAATTTGGAATCCATCCCATGATGCGCTACCATATAAATAGGATCCATGTTTATGGAATTGGCCAAACCTCCCACGAATACGAGACAATAATTCAGGATTTCTGGGATCTATCATATTAAGAATAAACAAACCTCTATCATCTCTATCAACTGTTGATCCGTCTATATAGGCAATCGAATCCGAAAATATAATATTGGCTGCTCCAGCACAAAGTCTAAATCTGTGAATTATTTGTGGTTCTGCCGGGTTGCTTAAACTATATATTGTCAGGGTATCGCTATCGAGAAATGCGGAATAATTCATAGCAATAAGTATTGAATCCATTACAGCAATATCCCCGAATCCGTAATCGGACTGCCCTTCAACGTGACCGAGGACTTGAGGTTGCTCCGGATTTTCTAGGGATAAGACAGTTAGATTATAATGACGCCCCTCTTCATCTCGTAAATTGGTTGCCAGGTAAAGATATTGATCATTCTTAGCATATGAGCTTACTTGATACTGCTGAAATCTACCAACAAACTCGGGGTGATCAGGATCACCAATGGAAAAAATATATATACCATATTCACTAGTGCATACATACAGAATATCGCCCTCAAGGAACATTTCGCCCGAATGAAATGACATCTCCAAATAGTCGATTAAAACAGGCTGCGTCGGGTTGGAGATATCAAACGTTGCCAGACCACGCCCTCCATCGCACTTATAGACCCTCTGATCGACCAAAATTTTAGGTCCTCCAGCTCCAGGCAGGCGACGCAAGGCAACTTCAACTGGGTGCTCAGGGTCTTCAAAATCCCAGACTGAAAACCCCAATCCATCACTGCAATAGGCATAGCGTCCTTGAAACGGTCCCAGACCAACCCTCGAACAAGGTCTATAACTGCCAATATATTGTATATCTCCCCAACCGAATTGAGCAAGAGCGGGAAACCCTAATAGAAAGTATACCGTAAACAGTGCGAGCATGGTCACCAACCTAATGCCTGACAGGGATTGGCTACAGCAGCAAGACGGGCGTGTGATGCGAACACACCTGTCTGTTATATGTGCCACCTTATGAGGCTTCCGCTGAATCACTTCACCAGACTCAATCTTACGCTTTGCACATCCAACCCAGCTTCAATCCTACACAAGTAAACTCCCGATGGAGCACCTCCTGCATTCCAGTATTGCCGATGAAAGCCGGCGGACGTCTTGCCTTCAAACAACTTTGCAACCTGCCGTCCATTTAGGTCAAATATGGTAATTGTGACGGTCTCCGTATTTGGCAGACCATAAGAAATCGCAACTGAAGAGTTGAAGGGATTGGGGTAAGCGCCGAGGATTTCGAAACGCTCTGGGATGATCGCTTTGGGAATATTTGATGCAGGATCCATATCCACCAACTCTGCTGCTACGCGCAGAGCGTTCAGCCGAGCCATCTGATCGCCAATATTTCGGGTTGCATCCAAATCGCCGCCACCTAACGCAGCACAGGTATAATCATTCAGCAACTCATCAGCGAGGTTAACCGTACTAATAAGATTGAAATTATATGGGTTACCTGTATTTCGATAGACACGAAGCTGGGGATCTTCCGTTGCATCTGAAACCAGGAACACTGCAATGTCAGGATCGAAGTCGCCATCCAAGTCCCCAACTGCTGGTGGCGCCGTTAAAGGACCATTGATTTCTATCTCGTTTTCTATTTCACCATCTCCTTCTATTACGAGTAGTAGTTCTTGGTTTTCACCCGCCGTACCCACAAGGATTTCATGATTACCATCCCCTTCATAGTCGAATAAGACTGGACTAAGAGTATTGGCAATATTCGGTAGCACAAGAGGAAATCCTTCGGGAATATAAGGATGGACAGTAAGATGTATCTGCTCGGGTGGTGGATCAATCTGATCACAATCCATATCCCAGATGAGTTGCAATTCATAATTTGCGGGACAGTTATCGGATATATCCATACTATATTCACCTCCCTGTGCAGTCTCCATATGGTTCAAACCATCGAAATCATCTTCATCCCCTTCTACTGATACATAGGGATCATTTTCTGTCAGATTACCCGTAACATTCGTTGCATCATCCCATATATTTTTTACTGTAATCTGAAAAGTGACTGATTCACCAACATTTAGCAAACCGTCACCATTCCCAAAATCGTCATCGTTAATAGCGATGTCAAAAAACTGGAGGTTTGGCTGCGGATCTTCGATGCCCAAAGCTCTCTCTAAATTGAGCCGACCTGTCCCGAGTAAACCATGATAATTTTCGTTAATACCGTTAAGATTATCCGCAGTTGATAGTATCCTGTCTCTCGCGTTATCATTATTTTCATCATGCTGGATGGGAATGTCTTCAAACCTACGTTTCAATAAACCTATACTTGCAGCAACCAAAGGTGCAGAAAGTGACGTTCCACCAAATCTATAATACAATCCCTGATACCCTCCGTGAGGGAGATTTGTGGTAAAGGTTTCATTACCAGGAGCGCTCATTGAAATCCATTCTCCAGCGTTGTTAACCCAGGGCATTACAACATCTGTTTCGGCATCAGTTGCTGATATTGCTATTACATTAGGGCAGGCAGGAAGAGGATCTCCACCCTCCGGATCGGGAAAGTCGAATGCTAAACCAGCAGGCCATGGACGCTGCTCCAAGTAATTACCTGCTGCAGCAACAATAACCAAGTCACGTGCTTCGGTCAGGGCATCAACATAACGACGCGTTTCCTGAGCTAATTCAAAATTTCTTACCGGATCATCATCACAATCACCCATACTGATGCTTACCGCTACAATATTCTCTATCCCGCAATTTCTAACATACCTGAAAGCTCGCAGAATCTCCCATAGTGCCCTATGTTCAACATTATCCTCGTGACGAATCCTCAATGGCAGTATTTTAATATTCCAGCCAAGGCTTGCAACGCCAAGATTGTTATCGGTCAATGCGCCTAATATTCCGGCAACCATCGTTCCATGACTGTATGAATCCTGAATGTCTGGATTCCCCATATTCTCTTCTTCATCGCTGTCAACCAGACTCCAACCTGCCAAATCATTTAAATATTCATTCCCATCACCATCATTTACATCCTCCAGATCTAACGGATCAAGTTTGAATCCACCTTCCAGACCTCCTCTACGCAAGTCTGGATCCCACACAATTGTTGTTCCATTATTATTTGCGTCTTCATCAAGATCAGGATTATCCGGATCTACATTCATATATATTTTACATGTTTCAACAGATGGATTTTCCCCCACGGGTCCAACCAGATCCGGATGAAATAAATCTATTCCGGAGTCTATATAGGCAATTATAACCTCCTCATCCAGATTTATTGGATCCTCACCAAAAACTTCAAACCATCCTTCAGCGGCTCTGATGATATTATACCCTAACTGTCGGGGGGGATTGGCATAGTAAGGATCGTTCGGTTCTCGCGTTTCCATAAAGTAAAATATGTAGTTGGGTATGGCAAATTCAACATGTGCATCGGCTTCGTAAATATCATCGAGCTCATACGATGACGTTTCCGTGTTGAATTTTCCTCTGAAAGTGCGTCCAAAAATATCTGTAGTGTAGTAACCTGGAGTATTAAGAACTTCCAACTGGTAAGTGTCACTGAACTCATTCAAAGTTGGAAGGTTATCACCCCAGTACCAGATACCGTTCTCCTCGTGAATGTCGAGTAAAGGCATAGAAGATTCTTCAATCACAATTATCAATTCACCCTCTCTGATATTTCCCAGGTCTTCCTCATCTTCCAGCCAGGCATACAGGTGAATCGGTATCAGCGCTAACACCATCGATACGATGACGATCATCAGTAGAAGTGAACTGATACCTGTGTTTTTTCTACCTATCTTTTCCATGTTTCTATCCTTTCAGTTTTTGGAAAGGTTTTGAGATCGTTTCTTTACCTTTGGTTGGTGATTTCTATGCTGCATTTATGTTCGGAATCTTGAATTCTAATATAGTATTGACCAGTAGGAACATCTGATAAATCAAGCGGATATATAAACCTGCCTGAACCAGAATTTATTATCAAAGGCTTTATTACTGTTCTACCTGAAATGTCGAATACCGTCAAAGAGAATGGTGCTGGTTTGGATACAGAAATGGGCACAAAAACCCGGCTGTTAAAGGGATTCGGATAAGGCGGTAATAAAGTAAACGAAACCGGAACCGGTTCTTCCGCATCTACGCTGTTTTCCCGGATTTCCAAGTTCCAGTGAGTCTTAGCGCACAGATAACCGTCAGTAACCGTCAATGATATGGTGTGATCGGTTATCTCAGGAAAAATCAATCGCAAGGAATCACTCCCCCAGAATGAACTATCTTCATTTATCACCCATAGAAATCCAAAAAGGTCACTGTCTAGATCATATACTGTAACACGAAACTCCAGAGTATCTCCTACCCACACCGTTGTATCGTCACTCTCTGGAAGCCTTTCAATGATCTCAGGCGCTTGATTGTCATGGTTGAACGGAATCATACCCATATCACAGCGGCTGCCATCCGGGTCTTCAGGCGAGTCTGGATCGCCAGCGTCTATGCAGGGGCTCTCTGAATCAAGATAATATAGAAACGGGCTCTCAATATCCTGGAAGAGGGGATCCTCAAATAGTAATCCATCACCCGGTCTGGGTTCGAAGGGACCTTCATAGAATCCCTGGTCCGACCCCATACTTGTCAGGAAGTTCTCTTCGGTATTGAAGAAAAGATTATATGATATCAAATGTCTGGCGGCAAGAAGGGAATCAATATCCGCTTCAGGAACATACCCTCCGATATACCAGATACAAAGTCTGGATTCGTTAAATATGTTATTTCTGATTATGGCTGTTCCATCAGTTTCACGAGTATTACTGCCGGTCACTATGCAACGATCGCATTCATCGAAGATATTATTTTCAAAATGTAATCGAACTTCTCCGGCAATGCCGGTGAAAATTCCCTCCAGTGTATTATGGATAAAAATTGATTTTTCAACCCTTAGTGAATCGCTAACCCGAGAATCTACACCTGTACTAAGGTTATTAAAAACACAATTACTGATCATACCGCTTCCACCGACGATTACCACACCTCGATCCAAATTAGGTCCAAAGTTACAGTTGATTATAGATCCAAATGATCGAGAGATATATACTCCTTTTATAAGACCTGGGCTATCACGAAATGTTATGTTAGCAATGATAATAGGACTAAGTTGTGATGAAAGTATTGAGGGTGGTCTTCCACCATCGAAACTCCAGATTGTTTCACCATCTTCGGATCCAAAGAAGGAAAGGTTTTGGGGATTTTCAAGAATTGATATATGTTCGTTATACTCTCCTTCAGCGATCCGTATCGTATCGTCATCAGCGGCATTATCAACGGCATCCTGGATGGTTTCGTATTCACCGGGGACGTAAAGCACTTCGCAATAGCTTCTGCACAGACTTCCTATTAGAAAAACTATTGCGATTGTTCCTTTGAAAGGTAAATTACGGAGTTTACTATGTTTCTTTGAGGTATTTCTCATATAAGTACTTAACTTTCCATAAAATACGTAAAAGGTATACTCCTTAATCCATTTTTTTAGGATCACTAAATATAAAAGAAAACGCCCCAACAATGCGCTTGAACATTCCGAGGGGGCGTAAAATATCTCATTGGGGTAGAGTTCCTTTTCCACGCACGATTGTGCCAGGCGAATAGGAATTTGAGAAGTTGAAATCTTATATTTCACTTAAGTTGCCTTCGCTTATATGTCTTAGATTATTCCAGTCAACCCCAATATTCTGGAAAACCATTTCAATTTTGATTTAGAGATCGTCATGAATATTACTCTTGCGTCTGAAGGTTACTTATTAAAGGAGGGTTATCACATTAAAAGTGTATTAACAACACCCTTTAAATCACTTTAAGTTACATCAGTGCTATATGTTTGTCAAGTTCCAAAACCCTCTTTATTGATCGTTCGACAAATATTATAAATTTTTAGCCAATCGTTTGAATTCACGATAATAACAGGTTGTTTGAGATGCTCTATCATCGATCCTCCTGAATTCGCCTTAGCTTTTGTTTAAGGAACGATACAAACTCCCCACGTGAATAGAGCAGGTTTCTCCCATCTTGCCCAACCGCATAGGGAAATCCTGGTTCATTAGCCCAACGATGGATTGTCGACTTGGTCACAAACAGGTTGTAATACCGCGCAATGGCAAGCATCTGTGATCGATTGATTAATGCGTCTCGTTCAACGGTTTGAGTCATCCTTCTCTCGTTCGATAAACTCACGCAGAGTCTGCTTCATGAACTCGTCATATCCTAATTCAGTCTCGACTTCGAATATCGCACTCCGCATTACACGATAGCCAACCCTCCCCTGATGGAACTCAAGGAAGTCCAGCGGTGCTGTCAATCCTCCTTCAACAAGTCGATTTATTACAAACATAGCATCCCAATACTCACCTGATTCTTGGTCTGGGTAGTAAATGTCCACAGCCCTGTCAACCGGATTGTGTATCCAGATGCCGATAGGCAGGAAACGACTCGCCTCATCGTTGTACCGGTACTCAATAAAGAATCGCACCCTCATAATGCCGCTCGCTTAGCCATGTCCATGAATTCTTCCCGCTGTTCTGCCGTGATTTTATCGAGCCAAGGATTGGCTGCCTGAAAATCCCGCCACTCCTCATAAACGTCATTGCCAACTGGATCGACCTCCTGAGGATCGAGGGCGCTGATCAGGAAGGTGTAGTCATTGGTTTTCACTTGCAGATTGCGGTCGTTCAACCATTCGATCCGCTTAGCATGCATCAAGTGCGACCGCTGCATACCGGCTTCGAAGTGAATCTCCTGACACCAGCACCAGAACGTGAACCGCAGCACCTTGCCAGTCGAACGCGAGAAGAACGGCACCGCCTTCAGCACCTCGAACGACGCCAGATAGAACGATGTGACGACCTCACCGCCGTCCAGGACCGTGCAGCCAGCTCCATCTTTCAGCAACTCGTCCAACTTGATCTGAAACTCTGATTGTGCCTGTTCGATATCTTTGTTCATAGACTACCTTGCCGTTGTTACAATATCCTGCACCCGGCGTCCATCCGGCAGCCGGGTCACGCCATGCTTCCGGAACACCTCCAGCACACGCTTGCGCTCGGTTTCATTTCTCACGGATACGACCTGAATGTTGTCAAAGAGCGTAACCTCATTCTTGAATATCGTCTCGTCTGAGCTGCGCCGCGCTTCAATCCGCTTGAAGTCCTGGATGGAGGTCTTGCGATACTGGCGGACGTGATTGCCGGTCACACGTCCGTATTTGTCGTTCTCATATGTGATGGCGTCCATCCGACGCAGCAGCTCCGGCTTGAGATAGAAACCGGATCGTTCGTGACCTCCACCCTTGCTGGGAAGCTTCCGGATGCGTGTGAAGAAATAACTTGCTCCACCCGATTCCATATCCGCACCAGGACTCATCCCACCGACCGGCACACCCACCCGCATCTTCTCCATTGTCGATATCATCGCCCCGTTGTGTTCTAGGATCGTATCCAGCACCGTCACTACATCGGTTCCATCGGTCAGGCTGTGATACAAACCGTAGTCTTTGAGCTCGCGCTTGATCTGGTCGTCAGTCAGGTCGAACCGGAGCTGATGACGGTATCCCGCTTCCCGTTTCTTCTTCCAAGCGGATGACATAATCGAATACCGCCCCTGTGGATCATATCCCGGTATCTTGGTGACGTCCTCTATCCCTAACTTATCCGACCAATACTGACGCATAGCCTTCACACGCTCAGCGGGGGAAGCCTTGCCAGTGTCCAGCCCACGAAGCATCTTTTTCCATGCAGGCGATGTATCCTCTTTCAGGATGTATGCCTGTTTGGATAAATAGAGTATCTCCGCACCTGTCTGTGAAGCGAAGGACGCCTCAATCCGGAGTCGCTCCAAACTGGTAAGCAGCTTATCCGCTGTCTCCGGGTTGCAATCCGCCACGATCCGCAGCTCGAGCTGTCCCTGATGTGCAAAGTAGTTCTCCTTGATGCACGGACGATAAATGCCCTCAATGCCGTCGAGATCTATGCGATACTCAAGTCCGCGAGACGTGAAGTTGTGGTGATATCTGCTGAATTCGATATCCTCCTTCACGACCGTGATCTGACCCTTCTGAACCTGCTTCTGATCACCATAGAGGATCGTTCTCTTAACCGCCGGGATCTTGTCACCGGACGGTTTGATAACCGGCTCCTTCTTCAGGAATCGGCCGAATGCGCCTATCTTCTTCTTTCCATCAGCCGCTGTCGAGGCGTCGATTTCGTCCAATGTCTTCAAATAGGCACGCGCCATGGCTCGCAGGTCCTTATCGCCGTTCCTGGTCAGGCGCTTCAATGCAGCCCGGTGTTTCAAAGCCTGGTCTATCTTCTGGCGATTGAAATTGAAGTCGCCCTGCTTGATGTGGTGGTTGATCGACTTGACAGCAGTTAGGATGTCGTCGTAGAAGAGATCGTCCGCCAGCGCGCTCCCCGCCGCCTGTCCGATAGTGTCGTCGGCGCCAGTGGACAGCGCCGCCAGCACCTTACGTTCGGCTTCGGGGCGAATCTTCATCCGCATTACGGTACGGGTCTTCCCCTTGACCTGCTCGGTGTAGAGCAGCACGTTCTGATCCTCGATGTCGTCGATATCCACAGGGAGCGACTTCCCCTGCCAGCCGGACTCGCGGGCGTCATGGATTAATGCTTCAGCCTCGTCTGGAATATGCTTCCACCTCCGAGCGGCTTTATCGGCAGGCAATTCCTTCAGGTCCACATCGAAGCTAAACACCGCCTTACGGTCGCCAGTTCGTTGACGCAGCAACCCAGTGTAAAACTCCTCGAAATCATTCCTGATGTTATTCTTGCGTGCCAGCGCGGTCTCATAGAACTGTTTCAGCTTCAGGGGCTGCCGTCGAAAGCGGCGTTCAGCATAGGGTTTCAGCAGCTCGATATAGGCGTCGTCGGTTATCATTTCGACGCGGCGGATATATCGATACGTCGCCTGCAGGTCGAGATCGATCGCTCCGTCCCGCCATAAACGCATTACGATGTTGTAAAACGGCTCCTTCTCGCCCCAGCCGTGATTCGGGTGATAGGTGAGCGACAGCTTGTCCTCGCCCAGGTACTTGAATAGCTGTCCCTTGTCGATTCCGAGAACCTTCCCGCCTTTTGTCCGCAGGAACTGCTTTCCATGGGCGTCGTGATTGGATATCAACCAGTCGATCACATGCTCGCGCTGCAGTTGCTCAAGCTCACCAGCCTTAAGCTTTTCGACAACCGCATCCCGAAAGTCGAATTCCTTCTTCAAGTCGGTTCGCCACTTCTGGATCGAGCCCTTTAACTTGCCTCGCTCTGGAACATCAAGCTTTATATATCGCACCTCGATGGCGTCGGGATCGATCAGCCTGCCGATCCGATATGCCGCCTCGTCGCCATAGGCTCGAAACTCCTCAGCCGGCTTGAACAGCCATTTTTCTCCCTTGCCGTCGGTGAAGAAATACTTGGTATGAGCTCCCTCGATGTCGGCGCGACCCTGGAACTTGAACGGTTGCGATCCCGCAAACTTCTGCCAGGCGTCGTCTGCTACCGTGAGTTCATTCGGAACAACAGGTTTCGGCGTCGGCGTTGTGATTTTCGAAGGTGGCGGCTTAGGCTTAACCTTGACCTTCTTGCCGCCGTGCTTCTCCGCCCACTTCGCCCACTTGGCTTCGATCCCAGCCTTGGCTGCCTCGATCTTGCCCTTGTCGGTGGAGGTCATCAGGACTATCAGCTCGTCCTTCGACGCCCACTGGTAGTGGTGAAGCTTGGCAGCCTTGGCAATCTGTTTCAGCTCACCCGCACTCAGAGTCTTGACCGATTGAACGAAACTCTCCCCGGCGAATTCCACCTGCCCCTTCAGTGCCGACCACTCGGCTTCAGGGAGCAGCTTCTTGGCTTCTTTCAGTGCTCCTGACATCTCGTCCAGCTTGGTCAACGCCTGTTGGAAGTTGTGCGGCTTCAAAGCAGGTAGCTCGGAAAGCCCCGAAGCGATCTTCCCCCTGACCGCCTCGATCTGCTGCTGCACCAATTGCTGGGTGAGCTCTTCCTTTGCTTCCTTCTCCACCTGCTTTTTCAGCAAAGCGATCAGCTCTTCCTTCGAGCGCAGCGCCCCGATCTGGTGCTTCTTAATCAACGCCTTGAGCTGCGTTCCCTTCAGGGATTCCAGATCAACATCCGGCTCCAAGGGCTTCAGTAGCTTGATAAAGTCCTTCTTGGTACGGGCGATGGAGATGCCGTTGGCTTGGGCGAGCTTCTGCAGTTGTTTCACGGTGAGCTTGTCGAATTCACCCTCTGAAACAGCCTTCCCGACCTTGACCGCCTCGCCGTGTTTCTTGGCTGCCAAATCCGCGATCTCGGAAGGCACCAGGATGCAGTCGTAATCCGGCTGTTTCGCTGCTGCCTGGATCTCCAGAGCCCAGGCGTAGATGTGTGGAGATGTCGTCGCCATCATCAATGCACCGGAGTCCCCGCCCGGCAGACCTTCGCCCGGGCTGCCATGAGGCAGCAGCGGCACTGGGGATGAAGCGGAAGTGGAGGGGCTTTATCCAAGGGAAATTCCTGTCCGTCGAGTGGACCGCACTGCGAGCAGGTGCGCTTGTCGCCTACGGTCACCCAGACGACCATGCGAACGCCGACCAGATCATAAAAATTCCTTCGTCCCTGTCCATGAGCCCTTAATGTTTCGGTGCGGGTAATAACCTCGACCCGATTCTGCGCCGTCCTGAACACGGTCTTGCCCGCCTTGCGGAAATCCTCAGGATCGGTAATCACCCGCCCGATTTTCTCACCGATCTTGGCAATTGAGTCGCCGGTGACGATCCCGACTGCTATCTGCTGCTTGATCCCGTCCGCCAACTCGCGGGTGACGTTGCCCAAGAGCTGGAGGTCGTAATTGACCAAGAAGTCCAATGCCGATCGATCGACCAAGCTCATCACCTGCCCTGCCAGCTTGACGCGATCGGCATGCGTCAAACTCTCGTAATGCGGAAAGCCCAACTCCCCGAACTCGCGGATGTTGCTTTCGATCCCCTTCTGATAGGATTCCTTGACCGTGCCTTTCATAAGCAATGTCTGGTCAACTTTCAAGTCTCGAACGATCTCGTCGATCCTTCCTTGCACTCCCCGCAGTTGTTCACGTCTAACCTCAAGTCCCTTCTTCAACAGCGTCCCATCCCCGATCCGCACCAGCTCCGACTTGACGCGTCGATCCGCCTCGCGCAGCATCTTCAGCATCGCGTTCACCTGCTGCTCGGTATATAAATCACGTGAATGAATGCTGCGCAGCACCGCCTGCTGAATGCGTTCGGCTTGGGTCACGCCGGCTCCTCCAGCTTGACCTCAGCCAATAGAAACTGCCGGCAGGCTGCCTGGTCGAAGGTCCGTTCCTCGCCAGTCACTAAACAGCGATTGTTGTCCCCATCGAAGAAGGCGCAGTCGTCGCAGATATTGCCTTCAGCGGCGGTCGCATACATCCCCTCGGCTTCTGTCTTCACCTGTTTGGAGATGTTCCCTGATTCCTTTGCTAAATCCAGCCCCAGCATCTCCCGCGCCGTATCCACCGACATCACACCCATCTGCACTAATGCCACGATGTCCTTGATGTCCCAGGACATGTCGACCAGCGTCCCCTCCTTCTTGCGGTTGGACTTTTCGACGTCTGGATTCAGATCCATCTTGGTCTGGATGGTGTTCTTCGAGATCAGGTTACGGTCGTAGAGTTCGATCAGCAGCTTCTTGACCTCGACCTCGTTGGTCAGGTCGATGTCGCTGAAGATGTATTGAATCTTCTTGTCCTTGTATCCCTTCATCTCCTTCCAGTCGTCGAAAATCCAGTCCAGGATTTCGCGGGCGACCTGCTTGATCTCTTTCAGCATGATGACCATCTTCTGAAAAGCTATTGATGCAGTGGCAAAATTAGGTCCGTCCCCGGTAACGAGGGACTTCGCCACGCCGAGCGCCACAATGATATCCTCTTTAACCTCCTTGACCTTGTCCTCGGTGTTCAAAACCTGACCCTCAGTCCCGTATGTCTCGGCGCGGACATAGAATGGCACAACCAATCCGGATTTCAAATCCATCTTGTTTACCTGGTCGCGGATGGTCGATATCATCTTCTGGGTGGGCATGATCACCTTATCTCCATACTTGCCACCGACCAGGATGAAGCGCAGCGGCGTCGTCCACCGCTTGGCGATGGCACGTTGGGCACGACGGTAGTCCCGCAACAACTCAATCGACTCGAACGCCGGCGTCACCATCGAATTGCCCCGCGTTGAGAATTGAGGTGCGTTCCATTTACGATGGATGAGCTGATCGAGGGGGAGTTCTATTTCGTCGCCAGTGGAACCGCTTTCGGTCTCCGGCTTCTGTATTGCCTTGATGAGCTCTCCCCCCTCAAACTCGAAGTCGACAGAGGGTGGATTGACGCAGATCAGCTTCACGATATCGTTATGCTCGCCCTTCGACGCCTTGCCATTCGAACCGTAGCGCTTATAACCTATGCACTCGCCCTTCACGAGGAGCTGCAGGATCATGTCCTTGAGGAAACGATTCACATTGATGGCATAAAACAACGACTGCGCTTCAGTCCGCACCTCCTCGTCATCCGCGGTGATCTTAACCTGGTCACCGATGGCAAAGGTGCGCCAGGTGTTGATGGTATTAGAGACGATAGGTTCCTCGGTATAATATTCCCACGCCTTGCGAGCCCGCTCCTTCCAGTCGGAGGGAATGCCCTTGATCTCATACTCAGAGCTGAACACCCCGGAATCGATGTTGGCTGCAGTTCCCATCAATTCATCATCGACCACGATGGCAGTTACCATTCCTGAGTTTTCAACCTCATCTTCC
>Ga0315543_1002799_pt1 | contig 16399 bp, 9 predicted proteins | sample SalMarSW160210MG_2_FD_203098 | JGI IMG/M metagenome (GOLD analysis project Ga0315543, IMG submission 203098) | Salt marsh sediment microbial communities from the Plum Island Ecosystem LTER, Massachusetts, United States - Salt Marsh Sediment SW1601-210 ...
AAGGCGGGGAGCGGGAATCCATAATATATATTGCGAGAAAGTGAGAAACTGATATGGGCGATAAGGGAAAAAAAGATAAAGGCAAAAGGGAACAACATAAAAAGGCCTTGCTTACTCCGAAGGAAAAACGAAAATTAAAACAAGAAAAGAAGAATAGATAATTGCCCGGTGGTGTTCTTAGCCATGTCCTCTGGGCGGGGTTGTTTAGCCCTTGTTCGCCATTCGTGTGGCGGAGTCGCTGGCATTTATCCGCCGACCTGTCCGGCGTAGCGCAAGCGAAGTCGGAAGTTTTAACGAAGGTGGACGGCGATGTTTCCTTACCCTCCATATAATCATTAATCATTTAAACGCGTCATTGCGAGCTAAGTCCTGCCCGGTGAAATCTGTCGCTTGCCCGCCGTACATCTGGTGGGCTTGTCCGCCGTACGTCTGGTGGGCTTGCTCGACGAAGGCGGGGCGAAGCCTGGGTCCTCCGTCTCTTAGCTGCTATAGAGACCTTTGCGTCTATTGGCGAGGATTTTTCTGCCGCCTTTTGTTTTCATTCGTGCCCGAAAGCCACCTTTTCGTTTCTTTTTAATCCTGCTCTTTTTAGCGTTTTCCATAGCGTTTTTTACTCCGTTAAAGATGAAATAATCTTTGCAGCCCAGCTCCGCCACTCGTCTCGGCAGAGGCCTTCCCGCCGTGTCTGCGACACGTCGCGACAGGCGCCGTAGCCGGGGAGGCTTCGCCGGCGGCGAGCAGCTTGTAATTTATATCAGCCCTGCGGCTATAAGTCAATCACATATCCATTTTCTACTGTGCCAAAACTTCGAGGATTTTGCTTGCGGTGGCCGGTGAAATCTGTCGCTTGCCCGCCCTGCCTGTCCCGAGCGCCGTCGAGGGAAGCTTGTCGGAGGGTCCTCCGCCTGTCCTCCATAGCTTTCTTGTCCGCCGACTTGTCTACCATAGTGCGAAGGTGGAAGCTTCAGCGAAGGAAGAAGCGGAGAAGCCAACCAATGAAAGTCATTGCGAGGCCGTAGGCCGTGGCAATCTAAAAAATAACCAATAGTCAATAGAAAATAGTCAATTGTCAAAGCCCTTCGACCCAGAGCGAGGCCAGAATTGCAAAGTCTCGGAAATTAACTATCTCATCGCAATTGATATCGGTGCAGTTGCAAAAGTTATTATCCAACAAATTGCAATTACTATTAAGCCATCTCTCTACGAAAAACGCTAAATCAAGAAAATCTACGCCATCTGGACAGATAAAATCGCCAACAAACTGCCAGCTAAGCAGTGGATAATTAACATCATCCACACACATCCGCCAGTAATCGTCTATACCATTGACAGTCTCACCCACAAAGTCCCAGCCGGCATCGGTAAAAGTGCTCTCCGTTTTCATCTCCACAGTAGTTTTTGGCGTCCCGCCAGCGCTACTTATCTGGCCAGAGGTGTTCACATCCCAGAAAGAAGTAGTCACTGCGCCCTCATAATCGAGTCCCACCAGCCCTCCGAGGCCAACCAAGTCGCCTTCTCCTGAAACGCTACCTGTGGAATAGCAGTTCGTTATTGTGCCATGATTGTCTGCCACCAACCCGCCAACATAAATCACATTTTCAGGCAACGAATCATCGCGTCCCGAAACGTCGCCTGTCGAATAGCAGTTAGTTATCGTTCCTTGGTAGCCATTTTCTCCCACCAGCCCGCCGATAAAAATCATATCTTCAGACAACCAATCGTCTCCCGAAACACTACCTGTCGAATAGCAGCTATTTATCGTGCCGTAATTCCAGCCCGTCAGCCCGCCGAGGCCGGATTCCCCTGAAATGGTACCTGTTGAATAACACTTATAAATAGAACCTGTAAACACGTCTACACGATTCCATCCCACCAGCCCACCGATAATCAATACCCCTGAAACGCTACCTGTTGCATAACAATCGGAAATTTGGCCAAGATTACTTCCCGACACACCACCAACGCACACACCTCCTAAAACACTGCCTGTTGCATAGCAATCGGAAATCGTATTATTATTATGTCCTGCCACCCCGCCAACATAGCTTCCTGTTGACAAAATGGTGCCTGAGGAATAGCAACCACTTATATTGGCCACATTGTATCCCACCAGCCCACCGGTATACTCTCCTGTTGCCAAAACGATGCCTGAGAAATAACAGTTAATTATACTGTCATTGAAATGATTACATCCCATCAGCCCACCGGTGTAATTATCTCCCAAAATGTTGCCTGTGGCATAGCAATTCGAAATTGCACTCCCCGAACCATTTTTTCCCACCAGTCCACCGGTGTAATCGTTTCCATCAACATCCCCTGTTGCGTAGCAATCTTCAATCGCACCTTCAGCTACATTGCATCCCACCAGCCCGCCGACCTCTTCATCTCCTGAAACACTGCCTGTCGAATAGCAGTTTATTATCGTGTCGTAGGCATTTTCTCCAGCAAGTCCGCCGACACACCTTTTTCCTTTAACGCTGGCTGTGGAATAGCAATTTAAAATTGTACCATGCCAATTGTCCCCCGCCAGCCCACCGGCAAACCAGGGGCCTGAAACACTGCCTGTCGAATAGCAGGAATTTATCATTGCTTGATTGCTGCCCACCAATCCGCCGACACAATCGCCTTCTGAAACGCTGCTTGCCGAATGGCAGTTAGTTATTGTGCTGCAATTTTCTCCCACCAGCCCGCCGACACGAGATGAATAATCACTGTTTCCCGAAACGCTGGCTGTGGAATAACTGTCAATTATCGTACCATTATTCTTTCCTATCAGCCCACCGACAACCAAACTACCTACAGGCTCATAAGAATACAAGGCTGCCCTGACATTTCCCGTCATATAGCAGTTAGTTATAGTGCCACCAGAATTGAATCCCACCAGACCACCAACAAAATAATCCCAACTAATATTTTCCCCTATAGCATTGACGTCGATATTTTCCAAGCCGAGATTTTTTATCTGGCCACCAGAGCCAAGATATCCGAACAGGCCGGTTTCACCTAAATACGAGGAACTCCACCATGTGAAATTCCAGACCTTGTGGTCGTTGCCGTCAAAAACACCGGTAAAGTTTTTAATAATATTAAACTGCATGCCAGTGTAGTCAGCCAGATTGATGTCGGCGACGAGCAAAAAGTGTTTGTTCCAGTCGGAAGAATGCGTGCCGATTTCGTTCATATTCTCGGCAGTACAGATGAGGTATGGGTCATTTGGCTCTCCAATTCCGCCGCTGTATTTACCGAAACAAATGCTTGCACACGAAAAAACCATTACCAAAACAAGAATTGATTTTTGCTGTGTCATTTTCCCGCCTCCAATTTCTTTTCTCGTTGTTGCGAACAACCTTCTTTTTAACATAGTCAATTATACCAAACCCTCGATAAAATGCAAGAAAAAACTATCGAAAATTCCCATAAGCTTGCATTCTGTCGCCTGCTGTCCGTCCTCCCTCGCCCCTTACCACTCAATCGAAAATCAAAATTCGCAAATTGTAAATTCCCATCTCTTGTCTCCTGTCTCCTGTCTCCTGTCTCCTGTCTCCTGTCTCCTACTCTTCAAGTATCATTAGAAATTCTAAAGCATTTTTTTAGCTTGCCGCTTCCGGCAATATATGTTACTTTATCTGTGCACCTGTACGAGAGCTTTATTTTTTGTTGTGGAAAAAACTTATGCAGATATTCGAATTTATACCATGTTTCCACTCTGTTTCATCGTACCTGTTGTCGGCAGGTCCCAACCCGGTCTCATCTATATGGCCGCTGCCTTTTAATCCTGTCAAACTTGTCCTGCTCATCGTGTGGGTATATCTTTGCCTGTATTTTGTCCAGCTCGTTCATCTCAGCCCGTTAGTGCCGAAAAAATACAAATCAATTGCATATATCATCACTCTTGTTACGGGGCCGCTGCTCCTGCTCACCCTGTTTCTCATAGATACAGCAAAGAAGTCCTCTGTAACTGGAGAAAGCATATTTTTGCTAATAAAACAACAGGTAGGAAATATAATTGCCAATATACATTTTCGGCGGCCCGGTCCCATCGAAGACGAGTCGGCTATAAAACTGCTTGATTCATCCGGCAACGAGCTTAAAGAGATATATGGACACGGCGGCGGTAAGCGGCAGGACAGCCATACTCTTGACCTGACCGAGAGAATTATCGCAGACGCCCTCGACCTGCGGGCAAGCGATATTCTTATCGACCCGAAAGACGAGTCTATGTACACGATTCGCCTGCGAATAGACGGCGTGCTTAGAATCGTAAGAAAATTAGATACGGAAACGTCCAAAGCGGTTGTAAACAGTATAAAAGCTGTTTCGGGTATGGACATTTCGGAAAAAAGAAGGCCCCAGGACGGCGCCTTTATCGCAAAAAGGGCTGATACAATCACCTCATTTCGGGTCGCAAGTGCCGGTGTCGTTAACGGTGAAAAGTTGTCAATAAGAGTGCTGAACCAAAATGCCGGCATGTTTAAACTGTCGGACGTCGGTTTGACAAATCAGCAGTATTCAATTATCAAAAGTGCAATAAATAAACCAAGTGGAATGATTCTGGTCTGCGGGCCCACCGGCAGCGGCAAAACAACAACAATGTATGCAATGCTGAATCACATCGACCGCTTTACACGCAATGTCATCACAGTAGAAGACCCGATTGAGGCCGTTCTGCCGCAGGCCAGTCAAATTGAAATCAACCCAAAAGCCGACATCACCTTTGCAAAAACTTTACGCAGCATTTTAAGACAGGACCCCGATGTTATATGTGTGGGCGAAATACGCGATGAAGAAACCGCAGAGATTGCGCTGCGGGCCGCCCAGACAGGTCATCTTGTCCTGGCGACTATACACTGCAACAGCAATGCAACCGCGCTGGTCAGACTGCTCGATTTGGGTGTATCGCCTCTTTTGCTGTCATCGGGGCTGAGTCTTTTAGCTTCTCAGAGATTGCTTCGTCGGCTTTGCGAACACTGTAAAAGACCTGCACAGCTGCCCCAGGCGCTCATCCGGGACCTCCAGTCAAAAGGCATAAACTATAAAAATATATACGAAGCTGTAGGTTGCAAGTACTGCGCCGGAACCGGCTATCGGGAAAGAATAGCAATTTTGGACCCCTTGGTCATAACCGACCAATTGAGAGTTGATATCGCAAAAAATCAGGCCTTGATAGCCGAATTAAGAACTGAAGGCATCAGAAAAGATATATCCAACCTGAAGAGAGAGGCCTTGAGAAAAGTAATATCCGGAATAACTTCTCTTCAGGAGCTAAAAAGGGTTATAGGATAGGTTTTATGGTATTTTGGATTGGCATATTAGCAGGTGCACTTTTTGCCTGGTTCACCTTCAAGCTGGGGTTTTACGATACATTGGTGATTCTGTTCAATATCGTAATCTCAATCTATGTAGCTGTTTTCCTGACGCCGGTAATTGTTGATATTGTCCCAGCAGCGGCTGATATACCGGGCGGTAATGCCCTGACTTTGTTCGCCCTTGCAGTGGGGATTTTTTTCATTTTGTTCGGCATATCCTACACATTCATTACAGGCCAGTTCAACATCTCATTGCCAAAAATATTTGATATCCTTTTTGCGCCTCTGCTGGGCTTTTTGACCGGCTTTTTGCTTTTGAGCTTCGCAGCGTTTTTAATCTGCATTACACCAATTTCTCAAAACAAGCTCGCAAACAAAATAGGTTTGAACATAAAATCTCAGCAGGCAAATATATCGTATCTCTGCTGGTGGTGCGATTTGGTTCACAACGTAGTGTCCTCCGAAAACAGCCCAAAATCCACAGAACAGGCAATCGATTGGTACTTCTACAGCGCCGAAAAGAAAACCAGCGAAGAATCAATCGAACAAGCTGAACCTAATAGAACCCCTGACGTCAATGTTCCAGCAGCATCTCACACGAGCCGCAAGACACGGGAGACGAGCCCCGCCGCTACCAGGGGCAGAATGAGCGACGAACTACTGTTTGAGATAGATAATGATGCCCGTCAGGATTAAAACCACGAGCACACACACCAGTACAGCGGTCACAAACACCCACGTAAAACGCTTGTTCTGCCTGGAGATAATGTATTTGAGGTACCTGTCGCTCGTGGCAAAAGTTTTGCTCATCTGCATAATGCTGTCAGTTTGACCGTCTGTGCTGTCGTTCAGCTTTTCCAGGGTTTGGTTAAACCTGTTGAAGCCCTCGGTAACTTGCACATCGGTATCGGCGGCAGCAGCAAGCTGATGGTTGATATTAACCAGCGCATCGGTCTGCTTGGCCGTCTCATTCGGTATCTTTTCAACAGCATCTATAAACTGCTGTTCCTTGGCATCTACTGATTTTAATTGTTCAATAAGCTGTTCGGTTATCTGCCTTTGATTTTCCACAACGGCTGGAAACTTTTCGAGCAGTTTGGGTAATTGTTCTATCCTGCCCATCAAATCCTCGTGCTGCGTTATCTGACGGTTCAAATGTTCGTTAATACCCTGCAGTTGTCCAATGAGCTTATCGAAACCTGCCTGCAGCTTTTCAATCGTCTCGATTTTGTCTTTTGGCTGAACCGCCTTTACTAATTCATCCTTCGTAGTAGTACTACGGAGAACGGACACCTGACTACCTTCCTCCTCAGCCGTCTGCGGTTCATCAGCAGCACCTGCCGGCTTAGGTTCCTGGCTGATTAGGCCTTCGCTATCTAATTCCAGCTGATGTTCCTTAGTCCTGCTTAACTTGAGCCCCTTCAGCCGGTTTTTCGTCTTTTCCAAAAATTCCTTCAAGCCCATTTTCCAAGTTCCCAAAAACCTGTCTTTTGTCTTATTAGCCATTAAATCCCTTTTGCACTGCAAATTCAAGTCATTTCCCAAAATCATCTGACTTCCTCCATGGGTTCGACCCGTTCGACTGCGCTCGGGGCAGGCAAGCTCACCACAGGTTGGGTTTGTTTGGCTTTGTTTTGGGTTTGGATTGGGTTTGAATTGGGTTTGAATTGGGTTTGTTTCCGCCTTCGCCAAGGCTTCGGCGGACAAGCGTAGTTCATTGTAAAACAATAGCTTATGTTCATTTTAGCAATCCAGAAAATTGGCTTTGGGATTTTTGGGCCAAAAATGGGGGTTCATTTTTATAAACATCTAATTTACAAGAGCTTACAATCACCCGATTTCCAAGAAAATTGGGTTTGTTTTGCATACTTTGGTCAATTTGATTGACCAAAGAGTCAATGCGTAAATGAGTAAATGGGTAAATGAGTGAGCGGTTTAATTGTAATTGAGCATTAGTCATTCATATGTCCTTAATATATAAGACTATGCGACTAAATTTGACCCATTCGACTCCTTTGAGTCGCTCAGGGCAGGCTTGGAACGGCTGTTCTGTAAGACTTGTCCCTCCGAGGACTAACTTGTGCTACCTGAGCACAATCGGAATTATATCAGATACGGCCCGTTTTTCAAGCAAAAATCGGCATTTTTAATATTTTTTTAGTTCTTTCAGAAAAAAATGTTGACGGGGGTACTTAATCATGCGATAATTACAACAGAAATGTTGGCAACATACTTGTTGCCAACAAATACGTTGGATTTTATTGAAGGGGTATTTGAAATGGCCGAAAAATTAAAGCAGAGCCAAGGGAATGTAGTTACAGGGGACCGATTTTGGAACAGAGAAAAAGACCTTGAACTATTCATAGATAAGATAGATGAAGGCGCTCATATACTACTCGTCGCCCAGAGACGAATGGGGAAAACAAGCTTAATGGCGAAGGCCGCAGAACTAATAGGTGATAGATATGTTTGCCTGTTTGTTGATTTGCAGGGAGCACGAAACGGACCCGATGCGATAAAAGAAATTACTGTTAAAGTGCGGGAACATATGAACCTGTGGCAGCGGGCGAAAAATCTATTCGCGAATGTCCTAAAGGATTATGTTGAGGAAGTCAATGCCGGTGAATTCGGTATCAGGATAAGGGCAGGATTGAGCGAAGCAAGCTGGGCAGAAAAAGGTGACGAGCTTTTCAGAATTCTCGCAGATTCAGATAATCCCGTTGTGATTTTTATGGACGAGGTTCCGATTCTCGTGAATTATTTGATTAAAGGGGAAGAAGGGAAAATAACCAATGAAAGCAGACGACGTGCAGACCAGTTTATGTCGTGGCTTCGTAAAAACAGCATCGAACATCAAGGGAGGGTTCGAATTGTCATTTCAGGAAGTATAGGACTGGAGCCAGTGCTTCGACAAGCAGGTTTGAGTGCAACTATTAATAACTTCGCCCCATTTGAACTGAAGGCGTGGGACGAAACCACTGCAAAGGAGTGCCTGGCTGCATTAGCCAATGAATACAGTGTAAAGTTTGAAGAGGGAGCAACCGGCAAGGTGGTTGAGAAGTTAGGGTCGTGCATTCCTCACCATGTTCAAATGTTCTTTGGACACATATACGACAGATGTAAGAGAATGAGTAATATGGTGTGCACAGTCAAGGATGTCGAGGAGGTTTATAATAGCGAAATGCTCGGCGTTCGTGGACACGCAGAACTGACACACTACGAGGAGAGGTTAGAAAGAGTATTGGGGATAGAGCTGTCGAAGTTCGCCTTTGATATGCTAACCGAGGCCGCAGTTGTGGGACGTCTGGATAAACAAGCGATTGCCGCGTTTCAGAAGGAATATGCACAGGCTGTGACAAATGTGGCTGAAGTGCAGAAAGAAATATTGCAGGTGCTTGAGCACGATGGTTATTTGAAAAAAACCGCCAGCGGATTTGTGTTTGAATCGAAACTGCTGCGGGACTGGTGGAAGAACAGGCACGAAGCATTTTTCACATCCATTTTGAAAAGGAGGGTTTAATCTATGACTAAGGTCATAATGAAGTACAATCCGGCTTTCTTGTCACCGGATGAATTAGTGGTTTCATTCGTTGTTCGCCACCGGGAACTCGAAACGATTGTGCGAATAATAAAAGAGAATGTGACAAAATCAAACCAACACATTCTGGTAATAGGACCACGGGGAATTGGCAAAACGATGTTAGTGCTGCGCGCTGCGGAGGAGGTTCGAAGGGATAAGAAATTAAGTAAGAAGTGGTATCCGCTTGTTTTCTCAGAGGAGAGCTACCAAGTAAGCACATGCGGGGAATTTTGGCTGGAAGCACTATTTCACTTAGGCCAACAAACGAAGGATGAACGCTGGCAGCGCACATACGAAGAATTGAAGGACGAAGCGGATGAGAAGCGGCTTAGAGAGAGAGCGCTGGCGCAACTGATGGACTTTGCAGATAAAAAGGGCAAAAGGATTCTGCTGGTTGTAGAAAACTTAAATATGCTGCTCGGCGACCAGTTGCGAGATGAAGATGCATGGGCAATGAGGCATACTCTTCAGAATGAACCGCGAATTATGCTTTTAGCGAGCGCAACAAGCCGATTTGAACAGGTTGAGGTCGAGGGTAAACCGATGTTTGACCTTTTCAGATTTATTGAGATTAAACAACTCGATGGATCTGAATGCAGGGTGTTATGGGCTACGATAACAGGGGAAAAACTCAACGAAAGACGCATTCGGCCCTTGGAAATACTTACAGGGGGAAACCCGAGATTGCTGGCAATCGTTTCAAATTTTGCTGCAAAGATGTCATTAAAGGAATTGATGAATGACCTTATACAGCTTGTAGATGAACATACAGAATATTTCAAGAGTCATTTAGACAATTTGCCGCCAATAGAACGCAAAGTATATATTGCGCTTGCGGAGATTTGGGACCCTGCGACAGCGAGACGAGTAGGGAAATCAGCACGGCTCAATGTCAGCAAGACCAGTTCACTCCTCGCCCGGCTTATAGAACGTGGAGCGGTAGTAGAAGCAAATGGACGTGGTAAGGCCAAACTATATCAGGTAGCCGAGCGGATGTACAATATCTACTATTTAATGCGCAGGCGGGTAGCGGCCTCTGGACGGGTCAAAGCAGTTGTGAGGTTTATGGTGAGCTTCTATGGACCCGAAGAACTGGTTGGCATAGCAAAAAGAATAACGGAAGAAGCATGTAACCTCAAACCTGAATCCCGCGAGGAACATTTATTTACTTATGAGGCACTTCTTAAGGATAAGTCGACACTACCAATGCGCCAGAAATTAATAAAAGCCGCCAGTCGCGACTTTTTTGAAATGCCAGATGTCCCAGATTCTATAAAGCGAGCTGCAAGTAATGAGGTATTACGGATAGTAAAAAGAGCGAATGATTTGGGAGCAAAGGGTCAACGGAACAAGGCTGAAAGACTATATCGCGAAGCGATTGATATAACCCCAAAAAGTGCAGCTGCTTGGGCGGGCTTAGGTATTGTTTTACGGGAGCTTAGCCGATTCGAAGAAGCTGAACAAGCATGTAGAAAAGTTATTGAACTGGTACCTCAAGACACTTTTGGTTGGGGATTGCTTGGTTATTTACTTCACGAGCATCTCCAACGTTATAAAGAAGCTGAAATTGCATATCGCAAGGCAATAGAATTAGCTCCCAAGGATATAACCAACGAAGTCTTTTTGAAAACACAATTAAGCGAACTCCTTGACCAGCACTTTGAGCGATATGAAGAAGCTGAGACGCTATGCCGAGAAGTCATCAAGTTGAAAGAAGATTATACTCTTGCGTGGATGCATCTTGGTTCTATTCTCCACTACCACTTTGGCCGATACGAAGAGGCAGAGGAAGCATACCGAAAGGTGATAAAACTAGCTCCCGAAGAACCTTTCGGTTGGGGTTCACTTGCAGATCTTCTCAAGGATCACACCAAGCGGTACGAAGAAGCAGAACAATTATATCATAAGGCGCTTGAGTTAAGCCCTGATGATGGCCAGATGTGGTTGCAATTAGGTAACCTTCTACATGAGAAACTTGGACGTTATGAGGAAGCTGAGAAGGCGTATCGAAGGACCATTGAACTGAAACCAGAATGGCCCTATGGATGGATGTGCCTTGGCAAACTAAACGAAGAGCTTAATAATTACGAAGAAGCTGAAGAAGAATATCGCAAGGCACTAGAGTTGTACCCAAATGTTTCCGCTGGTTGGACTTATTTTGGTTTATTCCTCGAATCGAGATTTGGACGTTTCGAAGAGGCTGAGAGGGCATATCGAAAGAGTATAGAGCTTGATCCACACTTCAGCCAAGCTTGGTGGGCACTGATATGCTTATTGTACAAGGAATTGAAGCGTTCTGAAGATGGTTCGGCACTTTTGCGACAATATCTCGAAGATACGGAAATGGTAAAGGAAGGTATGGATGGTTCTATAGAGATGCTCCTCGAGTTGGCTGCCGATGGTTATGAAAAAGAAATGCTTGAGATTGTTCGTCATTCGGCGAGTGTGGAGGTATTGGAGCCTCTTGTAGTGGGGCTTAGATCATATGTCGGCGAGGATGTTAAGGCAGCAGCGGAGATAATGGAGGTTGCCAAAGATGTTGTAAAGCGCATCGAAGAACGGCGAAAGCAAATAGAAGAAGATGGTAAGAAGAAATAGCGGAATTGGTGGGGTATGGTCCGACCCTTCGACGAAGCTCAGGGCAGGCAAGCTCACCACAGGTTTGCGCGGTGCCCGCAGGGCAAGCTGCCGGAGGCCGCGATGGTTACGTCGCTCGTCTCCCGTCGCTCGTGGCTCGAAACGAAGTTGCGTAGTGCCCGCAGGGCAAGCTGCCGGAGGCCGCCCCAGTTAGATGATAAACGGCACATCTCACGGGGCAGGCAACAAGGAAACATACAGTAAGTATGCCGCAGGCATACGAATAAAACAATCCTCACTGGAGGCAGCACAAGCAGGTTCAAAATTAGCTACGAATACCTATGGCATAAATTCACACGAATTTGTTAGACACGGATAAACACGGATTGACACTGATTTAGTTTTTTTGCCACGAAAAGGCACTAAGACGTGGATCCGCCGTCGTTAAAACTATGGCGAGACAAGTACCTATGGCACAGGTTTACACTGATTTCGATTAGTGCGGATACCTTGGGCACAAGTTTAATCTTGCAGTTTTTGACCAAAAGGGTATAATTACAAACCAGCGGCGGCGGAGATGAAAAAATGAAAGGTAATTCGAGAAAGATTTTGATATTATTATTGAATTGAAAGGGTTGGCTGCTTAGCTAAGCGTTTAATCCGCCTGCTTCGACAAGCTCAGCACAGGTGCGGCGGATAATTTAGGTTATTTATAAGAATAAGTAATTAATGTACTATACTGTAGCTTTATGGTTCGATTGAATGGTTCCCAGATAGCCTCATGCGAACCCGCCAAAGCATGGTAAAGGAATTAAATAAACGCCGGGTGTCCGGTGTAATCTATTTTTCTTGAAAGGATATTGTGATGAATATTTATGTAGGCAATTTGTCCTCTGACGTTACCGGCGACGATTTACGTCAGGCTTTTGAAGCATTTGGCCAGGTCGAATCCGCCAATGTTATAATGGACAAGTTTAGCGGTGAATCGAGAGGATTCGGCTTTGTCGAGATGCCTTCGAAGGACGAGGCCACAGCGGCTATCGCTGACATGAACGGCAAAGACATTAAAGGCAAAACCGTTAGCGTCAACGAGGCAAAGCCGAAGACCGACCGTGGTGGCGGCGGAGGACGAGGACGAGGTGGTTATGGCGGCGGAGGCGGAGGACGAGGTGGTTATGGCGGCGGAGGCGGCGGCGGTCGCTCTGGTGACAGAGGCCCAAGAGGCGGCGGTGGCGGCGGAGGAAGACGCTACTAATAAATCGTCAAATTCAACTATTGCTTAAGCATACAAAACCGGGCTCCGAAACGTTGGGGTCCGGTTTATTGTTATTAGAATATATTTTTGGATTTTGGTGCATTTGGCAACAAATGTCGTAAAAAACACTTCAGATTCACGCGGACCTGTCCTGAGCGAGCTAAAACCGAGTCGAAGGAGTTACCCGCCCACGGGCGAGGTCTCGCCAAAGGCGGACACTGATTTCGATTAGGGCGGATTAAATCTTTCAGTTTTTGACCGGAATGGGTATAATTACACTTGCCCCGCACGAAATAGCAAGCTTGCGTCATTTGGTGCGGGGAACCAGCAGCGGAGATCAGCAACCGGGGCGGCAGGTTAATTGATTATTGGTATTCCGCCGAAGGCGGGTTGTGTAATACGGTGATGGTGGTTTGGTAATAATAAAATCATGAAAGAAAGAAAAATAAATGATTAAAATTTCAGACGTTCATAAGGAATACGTAGCTAAAGCGGTGCAGAACTATACTGAGGCAGACTTTAATAAAACCTTGAAGAGTCTGTCTGGTGTGTTCAAGAACTATTATCAAGGCGACCCGAACAAAATTGGAAAGAGGCTGTTAAACAAACTATTTTCAACATGGTCGAGCAAAACAAAGGAAGCGATAGTACACTATTGGACGATCTGTAAGCTAGTCTTTGAATATCAGTATCCGACTGAACAGATTGACCTTGAAGTTGCTTGTGGAAACATTGGACGAAAGGCTTTGGGGCCAGAGAATAGTGGAGTAACCCACGCGGACATTGTAGTTTACACGCACGAGAGCAGAAGACCAGGCTCGGCATTGGTAACAATTGAATGTAGAGAGTATCGAGGCGCTAATGGAGTAAAGCAAGCTGCGAGTTATTCGAGAGCACTTCAATCAAAGTATCATCTTTTCACAGATTCAGAGAAGTGGGAAGTATATGAAACTTTGCCTCATCCGTTAGATGGGACGCCAATCAGCGACATTCCAAGATGGGTAGGCTACAAACCGTTGGTAAAAAGATTGTCTAAAGAACACCTCCTTCCGCCTTTGATAGATGAAAAACAACTGAGGGACTTGGTAGCAGTCTGTCACAACAGCATTCACGCCGAGGGCGTTGATCCAGCAAAAGCGTTCGATGAACTTGTAAAGTTGTTTTTTGTGAAGGTCTTTGACGAACAAGAGATTCCAGACAATTATGAGTTTTCGGTGCTGGCTGGAGAAACGGGAGAAGAAACGGGAAATCATATAAGGGAACTGCTGAAGAGGGCAAAGGAAACGAGTCGTTACAAAGAATTATTTTCCGATCCTGGAGATAATGAGTTTTGGATAAGCAATAAGTCAATCCGGAAGGTAGTTGAAACGTTTCAGGGCTTCAGTTTTACGGGTAATTCGCTCATAGGAATAGATATGAAGGGAACAGTTTATGAGAACATGGTTGGTTCGACATTCAGAGGGGAACTCGGGCAATACTTTACTCCCAGAAAAATAGTTGAATTTATGGTTAACCTGTTAGACCCGCAACGAGACGATTACATTTTAGACCCCGCTTGTGGTAGCGGCGGATTCTTGATCTATGCGATGCGTAGGGTTGCCAATCAGATAAGATTACAGCAGAAGAATTTGCCACAGCACAAAGTCGAGAAGCTAATACAGGATTATGTCAACCATAATATTTTCGGTATAGACATAAGTCCTCGAATGGTCAGAGCCGCAAGAATGAATATGATTATGCACGGAGATGGCTGGTCGGGAATACAGAGATGGCATGGTTTGAAGATACAAAAACAACCACGTCTTAGTAAACTCGCAGGAAAGTTCGATCTCATACTTTCCAATCCACCATTTGCAGGCTTTGAAACACAAGAAGATATCTTAAAGAAATATGAAACAGGGAAAAACGAAGCTGGATTTACAAGGGGCGTAAATAGGGCGATTATCTTCATCGAGCAAATTATAAATTTGTTAGCGGAGGGTGGGAGAGCAGGGATTGTTATACCAAGAAGTATTTTTGAAAATGAATCCTATTCGTTTAGAAGGATACGACAGATGATATTTGACAACTGTGAAATCTTAGCGTTGGTCGGATTACCTCGCACTGCGTTTCACCACACTGATTGCGGAATTTTGGGAGACCTTCTATTCATTAAGCGGGCAAGCAAACCAAGAAAGAATTACGATGTGTTTGTGGGCTGGGCAGAGAACGTGGGATACAATACTCTAGGGCATAACATTGAGGAAAATGACTTCCCGATAATTCTGAATTCTTATGGTAAGAGAAACAAAGAGAATTTGTTTTCAATTCAGCAACTGCGAAAGGCTGACAATATAAACCCGTGGAACTATCACCCAAAGGCAAGGCAACTTAGGAGAGCGGTAAAAAAGAATCGCTCAAACTTAGTCCCGCTTTCGGATCTTGTGTCCGTTTACAATACGAGAATTTCGAGAAAGGCATTGAAGCAAACACCGGAGAGAATACTGAGATACCTTGAGGTGGGAGATTTTGACCCAGAGAAAGCAACTTTCAAGTTTACGGAACACAAAATAGGAACTCTGCCCAGTAGGGCGACTTACGAAATGAATGGTGAAGAATTGATACTATTGCCAAATGCTAAAAACTCACTGGAATCAAGAAGAAGGATAATTCGGGTTGGCGAAGATATAAAGGGTTTCATAATGACTAACAGATTCTTGCCACTAAGACCACGAGTAAACCCTGAATACTTAGTGATGATGCTGAATACCGACTTTGTGAAAAAACAGCTTATATCAATTTGCCGTGGAGCTGGTGCGCCAGACTTTCGGGAAAATAAACTGAACGAAGTAATGATACCATTGCCAGAGGGCAACGATATAAGCTTGATTGATTCTTACATGGAGGGTATTTCCGATAAATTGGCACTAAGAAAAAAACTTGAGCAAGATTTAGAAAAGTTGCAGAATGAGATTAGCGACTCATTAGCTGGATTGGCTAAAACCTAAAATTCCTCTCACGACATACGACATGCCGGTCGGAGCAGAAAAATATCGAGATTTGGAAGTCGACAACGATAGAATAGAAAGGACATAATTCGTTGAAACGCAAGAAATAGCTTTACATCATGATATTGCGGGCTTACATCGTGATATTGCCGCCTTTTTTCCCTCAAAAACAGTTGACTTTGCGGCTAAGTCGGTTTACTTTGTGATTGCGCACGCTGAGAAACGACAAAGTCAATTTACTTTATGGCTGAGAAACGATGCTTAGAAGGCCGCTAAGGCGGAAAAAACGGAGTTAAGTTATTTATTTTAATGGAGTTAGGCGAATAATCGCAAAAAAGGCAATTCGAGGAAGATTTTGATATAATCGTGGAATTGAAAGGCTTGTTCGTGCTTCGTAGTCTCGTGCTTCGTAGCGTACCTCGCAGAGTAGCAACTACGGAGAATGGAGTTGCGTAGCGAGGCGTGTAATATGGGAAATCCAAGAAAAAATTTTAGGAGAACAGACATGGCTATTTATGAAACGGGAATCATGAATTTCAACGTTAAAAAATTTGGGCCTATAATCACTATCTTTTTTGTGTTACTGGTCTTTATTATCGCAGTTGGAACATCTATTGTCAATATCGGGCCTGATGAAGTTGGAATTGTTGCTAAAAAATTTGGCGGCGGCGAATTGCCGGATGGCCGCATCGTC
>Ga0315543_1002800_pt1 | contig 16399 bp, 10 predicted proteins | sample SalMarSW160210MG_2_FD_203098 | JGI IMG/M metagenome (GOLD analysis project Ga0315543, IMG submission 203098) | Salt marsh sediment microbial communities from the Plum Island Ecosystem LTER, Massachusetts, United States - Salt Marsh Sediment SW1601-210 ...
CCGGTCTATACGCTTGGCGCCGGTGAGAGCCTGGCCGCAAATGATACGATTAGAATTGATTTGACTGGTGGGGCAGTCTGGGCGGCAGTACCTACCCTGGCACCTAGCGGCACCGGTGATCTGGGTGCTGGTGCTGCTACTGCTACCGTTCCGTTGTCTGGTGGTGCGATAGGTGATACTTGGGCCTTGTGGCGTGTCGTTGTTGCCGTTCCTGCCGCTGGTACTTTAACGCTTAATTCAAACACTGCCACCGATTTTGACGTGTCTGGTCTTGCTGTCGGCAGTAATGTTGACATGACCATGACACTTACAACCAGTACCGGTACGCTCATTGGCACTGTAAAGTCTCATAATACTGTGATCGGCAACTATTTATTTACCGGTGCTGCTGCGGAAACAATGGCATTGACTGCGCAGACAGATACTGCCGACGTATCTGCCACCACCGGCGCTTATTTGAAGTTTACCGGCGATACCCTTGTCGGCACCGCTACGGCACTGACCTTCACGAATGATTCGGTCGCCGCCACCCTGCCAAGCGCCGCGGCTATTAGTGCTAATAAGATCCTGATCACCCTGGCAGGCGACTTCTCCGGGATTGACGAGGTGGCAGGAACGGGTATTACCGGGTCCGATTCGACTGGTGACATCACCGGTGGCACGGCTGGCGAATTTCTGATAAACAGTGCTAAGGATCACGCTTACGCAGTCAATACCGCGGCGGTTACGAATGCCGGCGGCGCTCTTACCATGGCCCCAACCGTTACTATTGACGGCACCACTGCCCAGGCTGCGCGCACCTTTACGGCCACAGTGCAAGTCCTTGAGGATTTAGCTGTCTGGGATGCCCATACGGCTCTGGTCGCAACCACACTTTACACCGTTGTCCGCAACGGCGTAAGCTTTGTAACAACCTCTGTCGGCCAGTATAACACGATCAAGATTGCAGACAGGTCCGGCGCTCTTCCCACAGCGGGAGGAAACATCATCATTGCTGCCTATGATGCGGACGGTAATGTGATTGATGAGGTTTCGGGTGTCGCTGCCTTGAAGCTCCTCAGCAACGAAACTGTTATTATTTCAGGACCTGATCTTCAGGCCCGTTTTGTCGAAGTTCCCATGAAGTACGAGTTCGCCATAGAGTCCTCACAGGCTGTTGTCACGAACGTAAAGATACATCCTAACGGTGGTTTCTCGAGCACTGTTTATACTAACGTTGGTGATGGTGCACTATAATAATAAACATTGCTTCGTGTTTTGACGGATCAACCAGATTAATGGGGGAGCTTTGCTCCCCCATTTTTTCCTTAATATAGAATCTATTAGCTTAGCGAGAGCTTTGCACAACACTCATTTTTGGTCAATTCTGGTCATTGCGAGGAAGCAAGTGAGCCTTTAGCCGCGAGCAAAGCGTGGCTGGACGCAGCAATCTCGTGGATTATCAATGTGTTATGAGATTGCTTCGCTCGAAATGACAATGCTGGTGTTTTTCAAAGGTCTCATCTTTTCATAACCCTTGACTCCTGCCGCTACGATACCATTAACAGTGCCGACATTCCTAACTACTTAACCATGGAGAATCTGATGAAGATTAGATTTGTGATTTCAATCCTGATCCTGCTTTCTCTTGTTACGTTTCTGAAACCCGGCTTCTGCGAAGAGAAGAAGGTGATTGACAATAAGAATGAGTTCGGCGGCTTCACCACGTGTGTGATCTATGCCGAGGGTGATAAGGAGTACGCGGACGGCTTTTTGAAGATAATGAAGCATTACGATGATGCGGGCAAAGATGGCGTGGGCCGGTTACGCAAGCTTGAGTATGTGCATACGGAAGACCATGCAACCAAGAATGGTTTCTGGCGGTCTGAAATATATATAGGGACTGACGGCAGGGACGAGAAGACCGTAGTCTATGATAAGGCGGGAAAGGTTATAAGGGAAAGGTCTTTTTATCGGCAATTAAGGGACCAATGAAAATTCGAGAGTCATTTATGAGAAAAAGAAAAAGCCTTCCTGCGCCCGTAGTCGTCGGGGGTGTGGGGGGGAGCGGGACACGAGTTGTCGCATTGCTTCTGGCTGAATTGGGATATTTTATGGGAAGCGACCTGAATTCGTCGAACGACAATCTCTGGTTTACCCTGTTGTTTAAGAGGCCGAAATGGTTTGGGGCAGTGACAGGAAAAAAAAATGACCTTGTTTTTAAGGGCATAGAGATATTCACGGCCGCCATGACGGGTTCTCTTACCCCTCTGCCGGGTGAACTTGATTTTATTATGTCGGCAGCGGCTGAAATGGCAGACTCCGGTCATGATCACCTTGGAGCAGGACGCGGGGGGTGGGCAGTGAAAAGGGCATGGAATATGCTTTGTTCTGAAGGTGATATTGATTCAACATATGTCGGTTGGGGGTGGAAAGAGCCCAACACGCACATCTACCTCAATTATCTGGACGACCATTTTGCCAACCTGAGATATATCTATGTGATACGTCATGGACTGGACATGGCCTTTAGTGATAATCAGGCCCAGCTGTTCTCTTGGGGGCCGCTTTTTGGAGTCAGGATATCAGATTTGCCAGCAATGCTTCCGGCAGCCTCTCTGGAATATTGGATCAGGGCAAATAAGAAGGCAATTGACTACGGAAGAGATATGGGCCGGGAGAAATTTTTCCTTTTAAATTTTGAAAAGCTCTGCGCCTCACCTGAATCCGAGATCCCAAAATTAATCGGGTTTTTGGGCCTGAGCGTCACTGAGTCAACAATAGAGAGGCTATCTCAATTGCCCCAAATGCCGAAATCAGTGGGGAGATACCGGGGTCATGACTTAAAGATATTTAGCCGTGAAAGCCTTGATTCCGTGCGTGAATTAGGGTTTGAAATCGAAGCCGCTTGAAGCCGTCCACCAGCGCGTACTGATCCTTGTCCGCGGCCTGCCCACTATCACCAGGATTATCTTGACCGTAGCGACGTAAAGATCGCACCATCGCAGAATCGGAGCTGGGATCCACCATGAAATGGTCTTTGCCGTGCTCCTGATTTTTTCCTTACACTAATTACTTTGCCTCAAATTCCCCCTCCAGATTTACCACCCCGTCAAAACGTTTCTTGTCGGTCAATATCCTAAAGTTAATGGCATTAACCTGTTTGTCCAATAATTGATTCATAGCCTCTGATTGAAATTCTTCCAGACGCAAGGTTAGTGAATAATTCCCGGCTTGCAGGAGGCAGGAAAATGTGAATGTTCCCTCGATCAGGCCGTTTTCATCCGGTGTGAGCAAAACACCAGCCAGTACAACATTATCATAGGCAAAGAGGTTATACCCTCTCTCATCCCTGAGCACCAATGCTAAGCGTGGCTGGTGTATGACATCCGGGCCAACTTGTGCAGTTACCCTGACCCATATCCTTTCACCGCTCTGAAAGTATTGTTTGCAAGTCTCCCCGCTGCCCATTTCAACACTCAGAATACGCCCGGATTGACTGCCAAAGGAGATCCCTTTCTCACCATTGAGAGCCGGTTTGAGCTGTACTGCCTGGGCAGATTCCGCTTGTTGCTGATCAGCCCGCATGTCCATCAAAAAGAGTTCCGTGCCTGTTTCACAATCGCCTTGATAGGCCAGGCGCCCGTTTTTCAGATAGATAGCCCGCTGACAATAGCTTTTGACAAGCTGCACATCATGGGAGACCAGCAGGATGGTAGTCCTTTTTGCCATTAGTTCTTCCAGACGGTGCAGGCATTTGAATTGAAATGCTACATCGCCGACGGCCAGGGCCTCGTCTATGATAAGAATATCCGCATCCACATACACGGAAACAGCAAACGCCAGGCGAACTATCATGCCGCTGGAATAAATTTTGACCGGTTGATCAATGAAATCTCCAATTTCTGCAAAGGCTTCAATCTGTGGGAAACATGCATCGATTTGTTCCCTGCTTAAACCTAAGATGGCAGCGTTCATATAGACATTTTCCCGGCCGGTAAACTCCGGATTAAAACCCGATCCTAGTTCCAGCAGGGCGGCAATACGTCCGTTTACCTGGACATTCCCGGAGGTCGGCGACAGTGTGTTTGCAATAAGTTGCAGCAAGGTGCTTTTCCCTGAGCCATTGCGCCCGATTATGCCGACCACTTCACCTTTGGGCACATGGAAAGAAATATCCCGTAAAGCCCAGAACTCGGTAAAAAATGGCCGCCTAAACAGAATCTGTTTGATTCTGTCTTGAGGTTTTTTGTAGAGTTGATATACTTTAAAAATGTTTTCTACTGCTATCGCAATTTCAGATGACATAAACCAATACCTTTCTACACATTCTGAACCAGGCCAAGTAGGTTTCAGAGTATCGCCGAAGCTCGGATAACGGCAGTCAATGCTGCAAGTAATATCCGATGATTTTAACGTGTTGTCAACGTTAAATTGTAGGAATCAAGGGGTATCGGCAAAAGGAAACTAAGGATGATAAAAAGTTTTGTTCTTTTCGTTAGATTGATATTTTTACAGCGCGATCTAATTCTTTCAATGGCAAAAAGGGAGGTCAAGACCCAGTATGTGGGGTCCTTGCTCGGTTTTGTCTGGACCTTCATACAACCGATGGTGATGATTTTTGTTTTCTGGGTCGTCTTCAGCGTAGGATTTAGAGTTCAGCCCATGAAAGGCGTCCCCTTTGTGGTATGGCTGACCGCGGGGATGGCGATCTGGTTTGTTTTTGCCGACATCGTCAATGGATCAGCCGGGGTAGTTGTCGCGAATGCTCCTCTGATTAAAAAAACAGTATTTCATTCTCAGATATTGCCGATTATCAAGATTGTTTCATGTCTGATTACCCACTTTGTTTTCCTGCTGCTTCTGCTCGGATTGATCCTTCTTCAGAGGATGCCCTTTAGTTTTTATTATTTCCAATTTTTCTATTATCTGTTATGTATGACCATACTGGGCCTCGGGCTGGGCTGGGCAGTTTCCGCATTAAATGTATTCATGCGGGATATCGGCCAGATTGTAAGTGTTGTTATGCAGGTAGGGTTTTGGGCCACGCCCATCTTCTGGGATATCAATATGATGCCGCCTGATGTTCAGATGATATTAAAACTGAATCCGATGTTCTACATAGTTCAGGGGTACCGGGAGTCTTTTATCTATTTTGTCCCTTTCTGGAGTCATCCCTGCCAGACCCTATATTTTTGGGCGGTGGCACTGACAGTATTTGTCAGTGGAGCGTTGATATTCAAGAAATTGAAACCACAGTTTGCTGATGTATTGTAAAGTAAGGAAATGTTCGGCATGAGTATGGAAAAAGAAGAGACCAATCAGTCAAAGGTAATTATTATCACCGGCATGCACAGGTCCGGCACGTCATTGGTCGCCAGCCTGATGCAAAGCGCCGGTGTTGATGTCGGCGATGATTTGATGGCCGCCACCCCTTCAAATATTCACGGATATTTTGAAGATGTGGATTTTTACCACTTTCATGAAGGGATATTGAGAGAAGATGGCAAAACCTACCTTGTTGGGGGCTCGTTAAGGATCAGTGATGATAAGCTTGAGCAGGCACAAGCGCTTATCGCAAAACGTAGGGACAAACCCGTATGGGGCTGGAAGGATCCTCGCACGACATTATTTCTGGATCTTTGGCTCCAATTACTCCCAAACGCTCATTTCTTGTTTGTTTATCGACATCCAATAGAGGTGTTTCTATCACTATTGAAGCGTGCAGATCGAGAAATAACTGAAAATCCTGCAGCCGGATTGAAGGCATGGCAAGTCTATAATGAACATATTCTTCATTTTATGGGAAAACACCCCGAGCAATCTACTCTCTGCCATGTAATGGGAATTTTACAACACAAAGAAGAATTCAACAAGCTGGTTCGTTTACGACTCGGGTTAACAAAGACTCCTAATATAAGAAATCGTTACCATGCCGATTCTTTGCATCGTTTATCAGTTCCGGATTGGTTAACTCAATCTATCCGGCACATTTTCCCCCAGGTCATTGAACTTTATGAACAGTTGCAGGCATCAGCACATCTCCCTTTTGTCTATTCTACTACCGGACCGAAAAGTGCGGATGGAGATGTCCTACCTCTCTTGGACTATACGACAAAGGCTCTGATGGTTGTGCATACAAACCTAAGAAAACAGGATACGGCAAATCCCGTATTCCAACCACAATTATTCTGGGCTGGAGGAAATGAAGAATTTTCCGCAAAACACGCCATTTCTCTGTCTGCTCCGATGGGACCTGATAGACAAAACCTGATTTTTCTTCTGCCCCGTTCAGCAAATAACCTGCAGCGACTACGCCTGGACCCGGCGGGCCGTCCCGGGTTTTTCCATCTATTCAAAGTAGCGCTTAAGTGGTCTGACCTGGAAGGAAAGCAGGAGAAGTTATTGTGGCAGTTGCGAGGGGCACGAGAGATAGCAAGATGCTCGCAAATGGAAGGTGTCCATTTTTGCACGGCAGCTCTGGGAGAGGTGTTTTTGTCTACGAGCGATGATCCGCAGATAGCGTTTGAGCTTCCAAAGGATGTAAAGGCAGATGCAGGAGAAGGGGTTCTTCAGTTTGAGATTGAGATGGACTGGCCTAAGTCGGCAGATTATCTCATTGCAGAGGATGCTTTTGGAAGAAAAATGGCCGTCCAGGCGCGACAGATCGATGCCAAGGAGAATATAATTGAGGAACAGGCGCGGCAGATTGATGCCAAGGAGAATATAATTGAGGAACAGGCGCGGCAGATTGATGCCAAGGAGAATATAATTGAGGATCAGGCGCGGCAGATTGATGCCAAGGAGAATATAATTGAGGAACAGGCGCGGCAGATTGATGCAAAGGATACTCATATTCATAATATTGAATCTGAATTGAATATGATTAAACAATCCAAAGTCTGGCGAATTGCCGAGTTCTTTCGGCGATTGGTTTACCTTAAGCTCTTAGGAAAGTTTCCCTTATTGCAAAAGGGGCTGTTAACTATCACCAGAGGAGGTTTTGAGACATTCTATATCAAGGCAAGAAGAAAGTTGACGGCTTTTTATCGAACAAAAAAACGCAAATTACAAAAGGGACACAAACTCATATTAAGTAATGAGCAAATTGAACCTTATGAAACGTACACTAAAAACAACCAGGTTCAACCTCATATCCGAAAGCTCCTGTCCAATGCTTCAACACAGTTTCAATACAGACCATTGATCAGCATTATTATGCCTGTTTACAATGTAAAACCGCGTTGGCTTAAAGCTGCAGTGGATTCGGTAATTGGACAGATCTATACAAATTGGGAATTATGCATTGCTGATGATGCGTCTACGAATAATGAAACCCTTGAACTTTTGAAAAGCTATGAGAATCACGACAGGATAAAAGTGGTATTCAGAACCCAAAATGGGCATATTTGTGCGGCAAGCAATTCTGCGGAGGATCTGGCTGAAGGAGAATTTGTCGCATTTATGGACAATGACGATCTTTTAGCACCAAATGCCCTCTTGGAGATAGCTCGCATGCTACAAGATGATCCTGATGTGGACCTTATTTATTCCGATGAAGATAAAATAGACGAAAATGATAAAAGATATGATCCGCAATTCAAGCCTGATTGGTCTCCTGAGCTGTTTCTATCCTATAATTACGTCAATCACTTTACATGCGTTCGCCGAAAGGTATTTGAATCTGTTGGACGATTTCGGACAGGCTATGAAGGGGCACAGGATTATGATTTGATCTTGCGTGTCATAGAAAACACCAATAAAATAAGGCATATTCCCAAGGTGCTGTATCACTGGAGGGCAATAAAAGGTTCTACTGCCTTGGAAGCCAGGGATAAGCCGATCATGCACACCTCGGCTCTAAAAGGACTTAAAGATCATTTGGAGCGGAAGGGCATAGAGGCGGCAATATATCAGCCAGGATTTGCCAGGTCTATGTGCTTGCCGATAAGTCAACTTGATTGGCCTGACAACGGACCCTCTGTAGCGATTATTATTCCGACTTACAACCAGTACAGACTCTTGAGGAAATGTATTGAATCAATTTCCGATCTAACCACTTATACCAATTATGAGATTGTAGTTGTTGATAATGATTCGGATGACAGGGATACCTTAACCTACTTAGAGGGCATAGCTGATAAGGGCATAAGAGTAGAACGTATTGGAAACGACGGGCAGCCGTTTTCTTTTAGTCGCATAAATAACCTTGCTGTTGAAAGGGTGGATACAGAATATATACTTTTTTTGAACAATGATATTGAAGGGTTAGAGCCAAGGTGGCTTTCAAGATTGGCGGGTTATTTAGGTATTCCCGGGGTTGGTGCGACAGGGGCTAGATTACTCTATCCCAACAAGACAATACAGCATGCCGGTGTGGTAATGGGAATGAATGATGGAATCATCCCTGATCACGGTTTTTTGAATCATCATAAGGATGACATAAGTTATTATTTCTTGGCTGAAGTTGCAAGGAACTGTTCAGCGGTTACAGGAGCCTGCCTGATGACCCGACGCTCTGATTTCATCAGGATTGGAGGATTCAACGAACGAGACTTTAAGGTTACATTGCAGGATGTTGATTATTGCTTGAATTTGGCAAAAAAAGGCCTGCGTACGGTCTATGTAGCTGGTGCAGAATTGATTCACTATGGGTCCATGTCACGTCAGGTGGAAGATCATTCCGAAGAATTACCCCGATTAAGGAAAACAGAGGATGATCCTCGAGAATTAGCCCGATTAAGGAAAACACACGTCATGGACAATGATCCCTATTATAACCCAAATCTGTCAAGAATTCATTCATTTGTGCCTAACACAGGCTGTGGCATGGTAGATTATTGTGAATATCTAAAGGATCCGCTAAAGGTAGTTATATTTACTCACGACTTGGAACTCAAGGGCGCCCCCAAGGCTATGTACGACTTGGCGGTTGGGTTGCAAACCCAATCAGGGGGAAAGATAGTTTCCAAAGTGGTATCGCCGGTTACTGGCCCATTTAAATCATTTTACGATCGTGCTGGAATTGAGTGCCGGGTTATCGATCTGAATTCGCAGAACATAGCTGCGGGTTGGAGTTCCAAACGTGATTATGGTATAATGATCAAGAGGTTAGAGGAATTTTGGGGAGAGGAGAGACCTGATGTAGTGATTTCTAATACAGTCTTCGGCTTTTATGTTATTCATGCGGCGCAACAACAAAGGATTCCTGTAATATGGATTATTTCGGAAAGTTATACCCCAACGGAACTTGAATATTCTATCAACGATTTTGCATGGCCGGAATGCGAACACTCCTTTGCCCGTGCCTATCGCGTTGTGTTTGGCTCTGCAGCAACGATGAATTGCTATAAATCATTTAACTCACGTCATAATTTTCAGGCCATTCATAACAGTATAGACCGTCGCACTATAGACCGATTTATTAAGGATGTGAGCAAGGAGGAAGCGCGTCAAAATCTTGGGGTTGCTGCTGACAAAAAGATGTTACTTATGGTTGGTACGATCTGTGAACGGAAGGGGCAGAAGGCCATAGTCGAAGCCGTGGCTATCTTAAAAAAACAGCGAAACGATTTTTGTGTATATTTGGTAGGCGCAAGTATGAGAGCAGACGACGTGTATTTGCAAGGTATATTCAAAGAAGTGAATAATAACAATTTGGCTAATATCATAAGGATTGTTCCTGAAACAGAAGAATTGTATTGGTATTATAGAGCAAGCGATATTTTTGTGTTTACGTCACTCATGGAGTGTTATCCGATATCAATTATTGAGGCAATGGCTTTTGGTTTGCCGGTTATTACTACACCTTGTTACGGAGTAAAAGAGCAGGTTCGAGATGTAAACGGTCTTTTTTTTGATGAATCGAACGCCGATGGTCTTGCAGTACTAGTGCATCGTTTGCTAGACGATAAGGCCGAACGAGAATATTTGGGTCGGAATTCTCGCTCAAGCTTTGAATATCAGCAAACTTACGAAGAGATGATTGAAAAATACAAACACTTGGTCTTTGGAGCCTGGATAAGAGGGAATAGTAGGAATAAAAAATAAAAGATGAGTAGGAGGATAAGATAAATTGAGGTGCTTGGTTTTAGGAGGATGCGGATTTCTTGGTTCACATCTTGTAGATGGCTTATTAGATAAGGGCTATGAAATTGTAGTATTTGATAAGGTCGATGTAGATACAAAAAATATTAATCATAATTTGAACAAGATAGATTTGATTGAGGGTGACTTTGCCAACAAAAATGATCTACAAAGGGCTATTAGAGATATAGACTATATTTTCCATTTTATCGGTACGACCCTTCCAGAGTCTTCGACCAAAAATCCAGTCTATGATATTGAAACAAATGTAATCTCAAGCATAAACCTGCTTGAAATAGCAAAATCTGGTAATGTAAAAAAAATTATCTTTGCTTCGTCTGGCGGAACGATCTATGGGATACCCCAGAAGGTCCCAATCCCCGAAGACCATCCAACCAACCCGATTTGTGCATATGGGATTTCAAAATTAATGATTGAAAAATATCTTCATCTCTATTTCAGCCTCCATGGGCTTGATTATGTTAGCCTTCGCTTTTCAAATGCGTATGGTGAAAGGCAAGACCCTGATAAATCTCAAGGTGTTATTGGAGTTTTTTTGGAAAAGATTATTAGGGGGGATCCTATAAATATTTGGGGAGATGGGAAAGTAGTTCGTGATTATATCTATGTGAAAGATATCGTTGACGCATGTTTGAAAGCATCTGAATTAAAGCAGACAAAATATCATATCTTTAATATTGGGAGTGGAAATGGAATATCTCTGAATGAGTTGATTGAGATCATAAGAAAAGGTGCAGGGAAAGAGATTAAAGTAAAGTATACACAAGGTAGAAAGATAGATGTACCTATAAACATTTTGGATACGACATTAGCAAAAAAAGTTTTTGGATGGAAGCCTAAGGTATTGATTGAGCAGGGTATCAAGACAGTTTTGTCAAATTTGCTCTCATGAATGACAAAGAGATTCGACGTCAGGTAACGCAAAACCGGCACAAATAGAATAACTAACTTCATGCAACAAAAGAAAAATTTTCTAATAGATGCTTTGCATATCTTCGTGCTGTTCAGCTTTGCACTCGCACAACCACTGTTTGACCTGCTGTCTCGAAATGCGGAATTTTTCGTTGCTCGGCACTCTGAGCCGGTAGATATTATTCTTCTCATCATTATTCTCTGCGTCTTGCTACCAGTGCTTGTGGTCTTGATCGAAGTGCTGGCCGGGCTCTTTGGTCGACGCGCTCGCAAAGGTGTGCACGGTTTTATGGTGGCAAGCTTGTTGACAGCTATTACTTTGCAGGCGCTAAACAAGATTTTCGAATTCCCTGGCACCGTCTTATTGGTGGGGGCCGTCTCTACAGGCGTGATGGTCACTATCGCCTATATTCGTTTCCGTCCAGTTCGTATTTTCCTCACTGTCCTCACACCAGTGCTGCTGATCTTCCCCGGCCTCTTCCTGTTCAACTCTCCAGTCTCGAAGATCGTGTTTGCCGATGAGGATTCTTCTGCCGTTTACGACAGGGTGGATGCTACCGCTCCGTTGATAATGGTAGTCTTCGATGAATTTCCCGTGACCTCTTTGATGGATGAACATCGCAGGATCGATCCTATCCGCTATCCCAATTTTGCAGCCCTGGCGCGAGGTAGTACCTGGTTTCGTAACGCCACTACCGTGTCAGACCACACACACATTGCCATCCCCTCCATGCTGACCGGTAACTATCCTGACGGGGCCAAACTGCCCACTGCAACTGACTACCCCAAGAATATCTTCACTCTGTTGGGTGGATCCTATGACTTTGAGGTGTTCGAATCAACAACTCAACTGTGCCCGGAACGGCTGTCTGCAAGAGGCAAGGCCCATGTTACGGAACGGATCGGTTCTCTGCTTGCAGATCTAACCGTTGTTTACCTTCACATTCTTCTTCCCAGGGATCTGGCTACAGGACTGCCTGTTATCACGCAAACTTGGAAGGATTTTACAACAGGTAAACCTGATTTCAGGGATAATAGAACGAATGAAAACCCGGCGTTTTTAGATGGGATACGCAACCTTGTAAAGGTTGCTGGAAAGGAGATGAAAAAAGATCGAGGTGAGGTGTTCAGGCAATTCATCAGGTCGATTCATTCCAACAAAAAGCCAACTGTTTATTTTTTGCATATCCTCCTTCCTCATGTACCGTATGAATACCTCCCTTCTGGAAGGACATACAGCACAAGCACAGGTATTGCCGGGCTAAATTCGGAGAAGTGGTGCAGTGATGAAAGGGTAATAATTCAAGCCTATCAACGTTTCCTCCTCCAACTTGGTTTTGTCGATACACTGCTTGGTGAGTTTATGGATCATCTTAAGGGTATTGGTCTATATGACCGTTCCCTGATTATTATTACAGCAGATCACGGTGTTAGCTTCCGGGCCAATGATTCCAGGAGACCACTCACAGAGACGAACTTCCAGGATATTGTGTCGATACCGCTATTTATTAAGGTGCCTGAACAACGTGAAGGGATAATCAGTGATCGCAACGTGGAGGCAATTGACATGCTACCCACTATTGCGGATATCTTTGGGATGCGTCTCTCATGGCCGATAGATGGGCGTTCAGCATTCGACATATCCCTGCCAGAGAGGACTGAGAAGGTCGTTTTCGCTAAACAGACTGCAGAGGACAGGCATGTTTTCGAGCCCGGTCTTGCCGCTAAATACAATACGGTTGAGCGGAAGATTGCCCTGTTCGGCTCAGGGGCAAAGCCTGATGGACTATTCAAAATCGGCCCTCATAACAACCTTGTGGGGCAGCATGTCATGTCGGCAGGCGTGACAAAGGAATCTGGCGTTGGGCTTGAACTCGATCTGGCAAGCTGTTATGAGCGCGTGGATCCCGAGGCCGGATTTGTGCCCGCCCATATCACGGGCCGTTTACATTTGAGCGAAAGCAAAGGTAGTCCACTCAATTTGGCGATAGCCGTAAATGGTATGATCCGCGCTGTGACACGAACCTTTGATAATGAAGGGGGGGAGGCCAAGTTTTCGGCCATCGTGCCTGAGGCTTCCTTTCACAAGGGCAAGAACGAGGTTGAAGTCTTTGTTGTCTCTGAGGGCGACGGACGACTTCAACTGTTGCATACCAAAAGCCGGTCAACGCTCACTTATTTCCTCGCTGAATCGAGTGAGCATGGTGAAATCATCACTTGCTCTAACGGCACAACCATGCCGATAATTCCGAATGCTCTAAAGGCACATTTGGACATCGTTGATGTTAGAAAAGATTATTTTGTGTTGTCCGGCTGGGCTGCCGATGTGAAGAACTCACAGCTTGCGGAGGCGATTGTGATCTTTGCGGACGGGGAATTCTTTTACTCCGGCAGATGTAATTTGGATCGGCCGGACTTAGTCAAGGCATTCGATAATGTTGCATTGCAGAGGGCGGGATTCAGCTATCTTTTCCCCTCGTCGGTGTTTAAAGATATAACTAATTCCGAGGTGCGCATCTTTGCTGTGTCCAAAGAAGGTGTGGCCTCTGAACTGAATTATCCCAAAGGATATAAGTTGGGCAAGAAGTCGTAAGATATCGGCTTAGGAATTGAGAAAACTAAGTGGAGGAATTTATGAAGACTAATTCAAGATTCGTTGTTTCACTAGCAGCGCTTTGTGTTCTGATGTTTTCCGCGAATCCGGCCCATGCATATCTGGATCCGGGCACAGGCAGTATGCTGATTCAAGGGCTACTTGCGGCTATTGCAGCAGCTAGTGTAACCATCGGCATCTTTTGGCGTCGTTTGCGATCATTTTTTAGCCGGAAAAATAGCGGAGAAAATGGCCCGGATGACAGATAGTTCAGGGTCGTTCAGAGACCCCTCAGGACATGTTTTTAGCAAGGACGGCAAGATTTATCGAAGTGTCTTTGAGCCCGGAGTTGAGGATTTTGAGGCGACACGGGATGCAGGTGTGTATGATAGGCTCATTGAAGCCAAATTGTTGCTTCCACATGAGGAGGTGAATCCTGACGGCCTGGCACCCGAAAGGTCGGTCTACTGTCTATCTCATCCTCGTCTGCCCATGGTCAGCTATCCATGGGAGTGGTCCTTTTCCATGTTTAAGGATGCTGCGCTGATCCATCTTGATGCCATGGAAATGCTCTTGCCACGTGGTTTCTGGCTGCGTGATGCCAGCGCCTTTAATGTGCAATACGACGGCAATGGGCTGCGCTTGATAGATACGCTGTCAGTTGGTCTGAAAGTTCCGGACAGTCCGTGGGTTGCATACAGGCAGTTCTGCTCGCACTTCTTGGCACCTTTAGCTATGGCTGCATATTGCGATATTCGCACACTTTCATTGTGGCGCAACTATATAGACGGTTATCCTCTGGACCTGGCAACCAAGATGTTGCCGTTTTGGAGACTATATCGGCCTGGCCTTTTTATGCATCTAACTCTTCATGCACGGTTTCAGGATGTGTCGGACCGAAAGGAAGACATTGGTAAAACAAAATTGACCAAAAAGCCAAAAGTCAGTGATCGCGGCTTGATTGGCCTGATCCGTTCACTCCGACGGACTGTAGCGGGTATAAAGTGGAAACGTTCTTCCAGGATCTGGGAAAAGTATGGGGAAATCCGAACCTACAATGACGAAGACCTGGCCCGAAAATCCGAGTATGTGAATAGAGTTGTTCAGCGGCTACAGCCCAATATGGTGTGGGATTTAGGGGCAAATACCGGTGAATATACGTTGATAGCGGCTTCTCACGGGGCGTTTGTGGTGAGTATTGATGGAGATCCAGCTTGCACGGAATTCCTGTATCAAAGGCTTTCCCAGGAGAAAGGAATCAAGGGTATATTGCCGCTAACCATGGACGTTGCCAATCCCTCGCCCGGTCTTGGGTGGGATAGTCGTGAACGGTTAAGCCTGCGAGATCGTGGCCCTGCGGACCTGGTATTAGCGTTAGCACTGATACATCATCTTGTGTTTTCCTGTTGTGTGCCCCTTTCGTTAATAGCAGAATGGCTTGGGAGTCTTGCAGATAACTTGCTGGTTGAGTTCGTTCCACCTACGGACCCAATGGTGCAAAAACTTATAAGGAATAGAAGTGATGAACACCTTCCGTACAATATAGATGCCTTTCAGTCGAGCTTTGGAGTGTTTTTCGATTTTGTGGATCAAGTGGTGCTTAACAACGGTCGCACCTTGTTTCTCTGTAAGCGCGGGGAGGCGGACTCTGCGCCTCGAGTGAGAGAAACGAACGAATGGTAAACAAAGCAGTGTACCTGAATTGTGTATAACGATGTGCTTCAGAAAAGCGGGGAATTAAGAGGATACCGTTGGACCTGATTTCCGTAATCATCATAAACTGGAATGGGAAAAAGCTTGTTTCGGAATGTTTGGATGGCTTAAGACGTCAAACTTGCCAAGCTTTTCGCGCGATTTTAGTAGATAACGGATCTAATGACGGATCACTAGATTTTATAAAGCATCACTATCCTGAAGTTGAAACGATTGCATTACCTGAAAACCTCGGTTTTTCCAGGGCGAACAATATTGCTTTAAAAGCCATCAAAACCGAATATGTGGCTCTGCTTAACAATGATGCAGTTCCACATCCACTTTGGCTTAAAACCTTGGTGGAAGCCTTGGAGGAACATCTTGAGGCAGGATTCGCTGCCTCTAAAATGTTTTTTTACGATAAGCCAAGAATAATTGACCGCGCTGGAGATGCCTATACCAGAGCAGGGACTGGCCTTCTGCGCGGGCGGGGCAGGTCATCTATCAATTACGATAGGCAGGAATGGATTTTCGGGGCCTGCGCGGGGGCTGCGCTTTATCGCACTCTGATGCTCCACGACATTGGTCTCTTTGATGAAGATTTTTTCTTGGTTTATGAAGACGTTGATCTCAGCTTCAGGGCGCAATTAAAAGGGTATAAGTGCCTGTATGTCCCGGAAGCGATCGTGCATCACAAGGCTAGCAGCAGCATTATCTACGATTCACCGACCTCGGTCTACTACGGCCACCGAAATCTGGAGTGGGTTTATATCAAGAATATGCCTACCGGATTGATACTTAAAACTATCTTTCTCCATATTATCTATGATATAGGAGCTTTTTTCTTTTTTACAACACGTGGCCGAAGCAAAGATTTTGTAAAAGCTAAATTGGATGCGCTGAAAGGTTTGAAGAAAGCATTGAAAAAGCGCAGACAGATTCAAAGAAGTAGGATAGTGGATGACGATTATATTTGGGGACTGATGGCAAAAGAACATTTCTTTCAGCGATTGAGCAGGCGGTTGTAAATTACGGCATCGGGTAAGAAGTAAAAAAGGTAATGAATTCTCTTGATATTATAATTGTCAATCATAACAGCACCGATTATCTGTTGCG
>Ga0315543_1002805_pt1 | contig 16382 bp, 17 predicted proteins | sample SalMarSW160210MG_2_FD_203098 | JGI IMG/M metagenome (GOLD analysis project Ga0315543, IMG submission 203098) | Salt marsh sediment microbial communities from the Plum Island Ecosystem LTER, Massachusetts, United States - Salt Marsh Sediment SW1601-210 ...
GACGCTTCCCTTTCAAACAAATTTGTCAAGCCGGGTAAAAAAGAGATTCGCTCACAGGTTGAGGTTTATAATTACCTCAAGAAATCAAAGAAAAAACAAGCTGATTTTTAATGAATTACATTGTCCTTGCTTCCGGTACCGTCATCCTGGTATTTATTTCGTGGTTTATTTCGATAAAAGATAAAAGATATCATGGCATCGCCAGGTTTTTTTCTTTTGAAAGCATCTTTATACTCTTTCTTTTAAACTGGAGATTGTGGTTTCGGAATCCTTTCTCATGGAACCAGTTAATCGCATGGATACTGCTGTTTTCATCAATCTATCCGGTGGTTGCAGGATATCTTCTCCTGAAGAGAAAAGGGAAATCTGAAAAATCGCCGGAAAATACTACAATTCTTATTAAGTCAGGTATATACCATTATATACGTCATCCGCTTTACTGTTCTCTCCTGCTTCTTGGAACCGGTATAATGTTCAAGGATCCGGGCTCTTTTCAACTTATAGCAGGATCAGTAAATATTATAGCTCTCTTCTTCACTGCTAAAATTGAAGAAAAGGAGATGCTGGTGAGATTCGGCAATCAATATGCTGATTATATGAAAGAGACGAAGATGTTTATACCATTTATTGTCTGATTGTCTGATTGTCTGATTGTCTGATTGTCTGATTCTCTAACTGTTTATAATTCCCTTTAACTCCCTTTAACTTGTGTCACTTCGAGAGCCACGCTATTACCTTTTCTGATCCCGGTTTTTCCTTCGAATAGAGAACATCAACCAGGTTACCATTCTCGTCTATCAGGTACTTCAAAATATCTTTTCATGTTCAGGAAAATATAGTTCTTGAAACATAAACAGATAATAAATAACAATGTTCGGAAAATATCAGCTTCTATTTCACCGCCTCATTTACAGAACTGATCTCCATTGTCAACGGCATTGTCATTTCCTGCGGGTAAGTCAGTTCAAGTGTGCCATCAAGTTTCGACTCAGTTGTCTGCTTAACAAAATAGCCCTCCTTGATCGCAAAAAATACAGTACTCGTACCGGTTAGTTTTCCATTGGTTTTAACATCCATCCCCTGTGAGACAGTTTTTATCGAATGAGTGCCCGAAAGTGTTGATGTGATTTTTGCACACGCTATACCATTCACATCTTCTATACCTTCAAATTTGTTTTCTGAGATAATAACAGATTTAGTAGTTGTTGCAGGAGATACTGCATTTACTGAATCTGTTGAAGTCCATGTGTAACCCGGTTTAACCTTTTTTGACGGCAGATCGGGGAAAAAATCGGCAAATGACTGTGTTGCATTACTCTCACCTGATCCGAGAATGTTGAATACCAGCTCATTTGCATTGGTAAGATCGATCTCCTTTCCTGAAGTTGAAATAACCATTTCAAAAGATTTTCCTATTGCCTCTGTAATTACTCCGCCTGAATAGCCGTTCGGTGATTCTATGTTCTGTGCCATTGTATCGATCAGAATAGTGAGCTTTAAATTATCAGCTTCCCTGCCTGTTGATTTTATGGAACAGCCTACGGTGGAATTTACATTCACCTCCATCGTCATCCCCTGGATATCCATACTCTGTTTTATCTTGCTATTATTCAGATATTTAACTACCTCATTCTGAGGATAATTATACTTTAACAATACCTTTTTCTTGCCGGCCGTACTCTCTGATTTCGTCCCGGTATAGTCAGTAAAGGTAAAAGCAACAGAGATAACCATAACACTTAAAAGCGTAATAAACAATTGTCTTTTCATCGTTTTTGTTTTTAGTTTTTTAATTATGATTTTATATCAAATATCAGTAATTTGATTGAAACAGAGGGTAAAAACATCATAGAAGTTTATATTCAATATTCATTTTTATCGAAGCATCTGTGTTTGTCCTGCTGTCGTGTTTTATACAGACAGAATAATTGTATCGAATCCTAAACCTGGGATGACATTGAATGTTAAGGCTGATTAATAGTATTATAAATATATTAAACTATTTATATGTAGTAACTACAAAGTGGTAATATTTTTGTTGTTTTCTTCATTCTTTTGTAATATGAAAGAAAACGGGCAGGAAATAATAAAAGAGGAAGACCTTAAAAAACTGGCGAAACGGATCAGGGAATTACGTCAGGAGAAAGGCTATACCAATTACGAGAATTTTGCCTATGTAAGTGATTTACCTCGTGCACAATACGGTAGATATGAGAAGGGAGAGGACCTGAGGTATTCAAGTTTAATGAAAGTAATAAGGGCTCTCGGTATATCTGTAAAAGATTTTTTTTCCGAGGGATTTGATTGATACCCGCTGAAGATATACAATTGTTATTTAAATGAGCTATTCTCCTGCAAAGGGCGGATTTAAATTATTTTTGAGAATAGTTATCTAAAGTTAGAGAGTATTTTCATCGGAGTGCGGCCTTACAGGTCATATTTTATACAGAACAATTCCATTGAATCCGGAATCATTCCATCCCTCCCAAACTTTTTCTTGTACACTTACTGTGCCCTCCTTAAAGAAGGATTTGCCCTGCTACTTAGTGAGCCAGGTCAACACTTTTTCAGATCCGGGTTTTTCTTTTGAATATAGTACATCTGCCAGTTTACCATTCTCGTCAATAAGGTATTTCTGGAAATTCCATATTACTTCCGAATCCATTACACCATTTTTCTCTTTCGATGTAAGCCATTGATAAACAGGATGAATATCCTTCCCCTTTACAGAAATTTTTTCCATGAGCGGAAAGGTAACATCATAATTATCAGTGCAGAACTGCTTTATTTCTAAAGCTGTACCGGATTCCTGGTTCATAAAGTTATTGGCTGGAAATCCGATAATAACCATTTTATGTTTATATTGTCTGCACAATGCTTCCATATCCTTATATTGTGGTGTGAATCCGCATTTTGAAGCAGTATTTACTATCAACACCTTCTTTCCTTTAAGAGAGGCAAAATCAAAATCCTCGCCTTCCAGTATTTTTACCTTAAAGCTGTAAAAAACATTCTCTTCTGCTTGTGAAAATGAATTCATAGTTATAAGACTGATTAATGTTATAAGACTATATTTCACCATGTTCAAAAACTTATGGTTTCTGAAACATAAACAGATAATAAATAACAATGTCCAGAAAATACCAGCTTTTATTTCACCGCCTCGCTAACCGAACTTATATCCATAGTCAGGGGCATTGTCATCTCCTGCGGGTAGGTCAGATCAAGTGTGCCATCAAGTTTCGACTCAGTTGTCTGCTTAACAAAATAGCCCTCCTTGATCGCAAAAAATACAGTACTCGTACCGGTTAGTTTTCCATTGGTTTTAACATCCATCCCCTGTGAGACAGTTTTTATCGAATGAGAGCCGGAAAGTGTTGATGTGATTTTGGCATAATACCCGAAATGAACAGAAAAACATATGTCATATTTACACCGGATACTCCGTCAATACCCCGGAAAAACAGGGCGGAAACTAACTGTCCGAACCAGGTACACTCCATACCTGTCGATATAGCTTTGACAGACAGTAATTTAGATACATTTTCGGAAATGCAGTTTAAAAGGTAAGGAAATAACAGCCCAAGACCAAAAACTGGAATGATAACCGACAAAAACACGACCGTCAGGGATATGGTTTTTGCTATTCCAAAAATTCATGCGGAAATTAAAATAAAAACAAGGAGTAAAAATTATTTTTTCAGCTGCAGCATAAAAATTGTTTCTATATCTGTTGAGTTGATAGCTGAAACATCCCGGCCAATTGTAAGTTGTTCTGCCTGCCCTAAAAAAGGCTGAGCAATTCCATTGCTTTACTGCTTCGTTTTGCTTAATCAATGCTGCCGCGTAGAAAAAGCAGTGTATTAATGAAATAGCTGTATATTGTTCATTATTCCGGAAATACGGTTCATTCACAAGCAGTTGCAGATTCAGATAACATTAAAGCGAGGCTATCTTTAATAGTTACTATAAAAAGAACATATTCTGAAAGTAATTACTATCTTTGTACCATATCTCGTTGGGGGTGTCTGTGAATAACAGGCTGAGAACAGACCCCGGGAACCTGATATGTATCATAACAGCGTAGGGAAACGAGAACAGAAATTGATTTTCTTTATTTAAATAAGACCGTTTCACTTACGCAGGGAACGGTTTTTTTTATTTAAAAATTATTTTATGGAAAACAAGAGTTTCGACCGGTATGCACAGCAGTACGATGCATGGTTTTTGAACAATCGGAATGTGCTTTATTCTGAAGTAAAACTGGTAGCTTATTTTTTAAAAGACACCGGGAAAATTTTTTCTGTAGGATGCGGCAGCGGACTATTCGAAATGCTGCTGAAAAAAGATTTTAACATTTCTGTAAACCACGGACTGGAACCTTCCGAAGGAATGGCTGCTATTGCCCGTAAAAGGGGAATTAATGTAGAAATAAACACGATAGAACAAGCATATCTGGGAGAAGAATGCTATGACGCTATCCTGTTTAACGGCTCTCCCAGCTATATTAACGACTTACAATCGGCTTTTAACAAAGCATATACTGCCCTTAAGCCTGACGGGAAAATCGTGGTTATTGATGTCCCCAAAGAAAGTTCTTATGCATTACTTTACAACCTGGCAATGGTTTTAGGCACATGGGAACATCCCTTGTTAGAGGATATCCGGCCGTGCGACCCATATCCCATTGAATTTGTAAAAATTGCCAACTGGCGTACTACCAGGGAAAAAACAGATATGCTTCTGAAATCGGGTTTTACCGACTTACAATATGCCCAGACACTTACAAAACATCCGGTTTATTCCGACAATAAACTGGAAGAACCGGTAGAAGGTTATGATTGTGGTGACTATGTTGCTATTTGTGCCATAAAAAGCGATAAAATATGATAACAGTTGAAACCATTATAAAGGATTTGGCTGCCATCAGGAAACAGGCGCCTCTGATACATAATATTACCAATTATGTAGTGATGAACAACACGGCTAATGCATTGCTGGCCATGGGGGCATCGCCGGTTATGGCACACGCAGTTGAAGAGGTAAAAGATATGGTCTCCCTTGCATCAGCATTGGTTATCAATATGGGAACATTAAGCCCTTTATGGGTGAAAGGGATGCTCGTTGCCGGAGAAACGGCTCATAATAAGAAAATTCCTGTTGTATTCGATCCTGTGGGAGTCGGGGCTACACCATATCGAAACAAAATCGCAGTTAAGATATTGGAACATTGTAAGCCTGATATTATAAGAGGAAACGCATCTGAAATAATGGCTCTGGCAAAAGAAAACACAACAACCAAAGGAGTTGACAGTACAGCTTCATCGGAAGTTGCGGTTGATGCTGCCGGGAATTTATCAAATCAAACAAAAGCAGTCGTGGTAATCAGTGGAGAAGAAGATTTTATTGTTTATCGGGATGTTGTTTTATCTGTAAAGAACGGTTCGCCGTTAATGCCTAAAGTTACAGGTATGGGATGCACGGCAACGGCTATTGTGGCCGCTTTTGCTGCCGTAAACCACGACTTTTTACATGCTGCCGCAAATGCTATGGCAGTAATGGGTATTACCGGAGAACTGGCAGCACAAAAATCGACTGGACCTGGTACTTTACAATTACACTTTATCGATACGCTTTATTCTCTATCGGATACCTGTATTGAAAAAACATATAGAGCCTGATTATGAAAAACCTTGACCTGAGTTTATACCTTGTAACCGACAGGTCACTCTCAATGGGGCGGTCGTTACCTTTTATCGTCGGGGAGGCCGTTAAAGGGGGAGTGACTATTGTACAGTTACGGGAAAAGGATTGCAGCAGCCGGGAATTTTATCAGTTGGCTCTTCAATTAAAAAACATCCTGAAACCTTACCATGTCCCTCTTATAATCAACGACAGGCTCGATATTTCTCAAGCTGTCGATGCCGATGGAGTACATATTGGACAGAGTGACTTACCCGCCGGAATTGTTCGTACCATACTTGGAAAAGATAAAATCATCGGACTTTCGGTTGAAGACATTCAACAGGCTCACGAAGCCAATAAAATGGATATAGATTATATAGCCCTTTCACCAGTATTTCTTACACCGACGAAAACCGATACGGAAAAACCTCTGGGACTGGAAGGGGTAAAAAAAATTACTTCTGTAATAAGGTTTCCTTCCGTAGCTATTGGTGGAATGAATGCCAAATCCGCCAGGGATGTGATCGGAAATGGAGCTACAGGTATTGCGGTAGTTTCAGCTATCGTCTCAGCTCCTGACCCGTATCTTGCTTCATGTGAATTGAAAAGAACGGTTTTACAGGCAAAACAGAAAAGATGAAGATTAACGAGATAGGTGGTGAGTTCGGATTTATCAACCGGTTTAAGCCCTGGTTTGAAGACATTGTTCCCGACGGGTTTACAGGAATAGGAGACGATTGTTCCGTTATTCCTGTGAATGATAAGGACGATATGATAATTACCACAGATATGCTTGTTGAAGATATCCATTTTATCCGTCAGGCAATCTCCTCACGTCAACTGGGACATAAATCTCTTGCGGTTAACCTTAGCGATATTGCAGCCATGGGAGGTGTACCTGTCGGTTCTTTCCTTTCTCTTGCTATTCCCAAAGAAACAAATGTGGAATACCTTGATTCCTTCATGAAAGGATATCTTGATCTCTCGGAAAAATATAATATTCCGCTTTTAGGAGGTGACACCACTAGATCGTTAAAACATCTGGTCATCAATGTTTGTGTGATTGGCAGATGCGAAAAGGGAAAAGAAAAAAGAAGGAATATGGCAAGGACACACGATATAATATGTGTTACCGGTTTCTTGGGAGATTCGGCAGGCGGACTAAGGGTTATATTGAATAAACTGCCGGAGACACCTGATAATGAATATTTACTTACAAAACACCATTTACCCGAACCCAGGCTGAAGGAAGGTTTATATCTGAGAGATTTATCCGGGGTTCATGCCCTGATGGATATATCGGACGGAATTGTTTCTGATTTGACGCACATATTAAAAGCCTCGGGTAAAGGTGCAAAGATCAATATAAACCAGTTACCTGTATCAGAAGTGCTTAGGCGGGCGTCCCGGAAATACAACTGGAATACCGAAGAGCTTGCCGTCAGCGGCGGTGAAGACTATGAATTGCTTTGTACCGTTGCAGCTGATGAATATCAGGTAGTTAGCTATTCATACCTGTCATATTTCGGTAAACCTCTTTTCCCTGTCGGAACAATTACCGGAGGCAGTCCCTGTGTTCAATGGTTCAAAGATGACAAGGAGATTATTATTAACAAAACAGGATTTGATCATTTTCAGTAACTAAATTAATAATACTTAAATGAAATACAGACGAGTACTTACAATTGCCGGCAGCGATCCAAGCGGAGGGGCAGGGATCCAGGCCGATTTGAAAACCATGTCGGCCTGTGGTTGTTATGGTATGTCAGCTATTACTGCCGTTGTGGATGAAAATACCGTTGGAGTATACAATGTGCATCCGGTGCCTGTTGAATTTGTCAAGGGACAGATTATCTCAGTGCTGGACGATATAGGTGCAGATGCCGTGAAAATAGGCATGTTACACTCTTCGGAACTTATCCGTATTGTGAAGGGAACTATACAGAAATACGAAATACGTAATATTATTCTCGATCCTGTTATGGTAGCAACTTCAGGAGACAGATTATTGCTTGATGAGGCAATAGAAACACTTAAAAATGAGCTTATACCCGGAGTACGTGTTATTACTCCGAATATTCCGGAAGCGGAAATACTGCTGGGAATTAAAATAAGAGGGCAAGACGATATGACAAGGATTATAAAACAACTTTCATTTAACAATACAGTGTCGGTTTTGTTAAAAGCCGGACATCTTTCTGAGGATGAATTGACAGATGTTTTCTATAATGCGGAAACAGATCAAATACTTGAATTACCGTCAAAACGAATCAAAACAGTTAACACACATGGTGCTGGTTGTACTTTCTCTTCAGCCATAGCTTCTTATCTTGCTTGCGGCATGCCGTTAAACAACGCAGTAAAACAGGCAAAAGATTATATTAACATGGCAATATCGGAAGGGGCTAAGTACAGAATCGGTAAAGGACACGGGCCCGTTCATCATTTTTATAAATACTGGTCATAGATGATATTGCCCGATATGTAGTATAGTACTACCGATTCATATAATAAAATCCATAAGTATATGAGCCACTTCAAACCAACCGGATCTTTTACATATAATTTATGGCAGGGAATAGACGATATATTCAAAAAAATACTGAATTGCAGTTTTGTAATGAGACTCTCGGACGGGACACTGGGCCGTGATAGTTTTGCCCATTACCTTTCTCAGGATATTCTGTATCTGCAACAGGATAACGAGGCATTGGAAATACTTGCCTGCAGATCGCCAAATGAAGAATATGGTGTGTTTTTTTCCCGGCTGGCCAAAGATGGTATTGAAATAGAAAAAACTATGCACGACGAATACCTCGATTATTTTCAGATTGAAGAAGCCGGGGAACAATCCCCAGCATTTAGCGCTTACGGGAGTTTTATCCTTAAGCATGCCTCTCTTTCTCCTTATCCCGTGGCAACAGCAGCGCTTTTGCCATGTTTCTGGATTTATTCCGAAACAGGAATGGTGATAGTCAACAATAGTGTTAAGAATAATAAATACAAGAAGTTTATCAATACCTATTCAGATGAAGAATTCTATAATTATGTGATACACTACGTAAGTATTGTTGAAGAACTCGGCATGGAAGCCTCTCCTGATTTACAGAAAAAAATGAAAGATGTCTTTATCAGAGCTGCAGAATTTGAATTGGCCGTTTTTGAAGAATCCGGGGATTTGTCTTGACACTTCGTTGTCTTGATGCTGCGCTGTCCTTTAAGTCGTGTTTTATTTTTATGGAACAATTGCATTGAATTTGAAATTTGGAATCATTACCTGCTTACTTCCTCCTACTGCCTAAAGCCTTCCGCCTTCCGCCTTCCGCCATCCGATACCAAAACATACTTTTTTACTGTTTTAACGAATGACTCCAGATCAACCGGTTTTGAAATATACTCATTGAATCCGGCCTTCAGACATTGTTGTTTCATGTTGTCATAAATATAAGCGGTCAGAGCAATCACAGCCAGAGAAGGATTTATCTCCCTGGCTGCCCTGAGAATACCGAATCCGTCTAATCCCGGGACTCTTATCTCGGTAATCAGACAGTGGATAACAGGATTTTCCCCGAGTAACCGGATTGCCTCCCACCCGCTTCCTGCGCTTACTGTTTCAATTCCGTGTTTGGATAATACTACCGAAACAAGAGAACGACTTACCGGATCCGGATCAGCTAATAAGATTTTTTTTCTGTTACTATATAAATTTTCAGGTTCTTCAACCATTACAGAAGAAAAAATGTATTCAGACACATAGTGATTATTATTGCAAATATAGCAAAATCTACTTCATAGTAGTTACTTTTAAGTAGTATTATTCATGTTATTTTTTTTATGCATATTGGAAGAAAATATGCAAAATCCACACTCACGCCGGCATGGATTTGCCTTCAGCGAGCTCCCTTCGGTCGGTTGACTGCACCGGGCTCACACTGCTGCTATCGCAGGACAGTTTTGCAAGTCTTATTTTATGTATATAGAACAATTGTATTGAATCTTGAATCTTGAATCTTGAATCATTACCCCCTCCACGCTGTGTGCCGTAAGCTACAATCTTTCAACCTCTGAGCCTTTGCGCCCTTTACTCCTTCAACCTCTTCAACTTCTTCAACTTTTCAACCTAAACCTTGAGGGGTTTCATGATTGCGGATTAGCTTATAGCAACACCTTAACATTTACTTTCAACTACCCGTAATATCAGGCAATAAATGTACTGCATACAAAGGAAGATTAACCAGCCATTCATCCTTTCTGTAATCTGACACGGAAGTTCTGACAGGTAAGGTATCCGGATATTTTTGATAAAATGATTTCAGACTTTTAGCCTGCAGGTTCTCCTTCGCCTTTACTTCAAGAGGAACAATATTTTCACCACACTGTATTACAAAATCTACCTCTCCTGAAGATCGCAGGGAAGACCAGTAGTGTATTGGTAAACCTGGCAGAGTTTTCAGTTGCTGCAAAACATACTGTTCTGTCAATGCACCCTTAAACTCTTCAAAAATAACATTCCCTTCAAGCAGAGTTTTAGCATTAATATTTCCCATAGCCGCCATTAATCCTGTATCAACAGTAAACAATTTGAATGCATTTATATCTTCATAAGCTTTTAACGGGATACCTGGTTTTGATATCCGGGTAACTTTATAGGCCAGTCCACAATCAATTAACCATTGGAGAGCCAGTTCATAATCTTTTGCCCTGGAACCTTTTTTGACCACACTGTAAATAAACTTTCTGTTGTCCTTTGCCAGCTGGGAGGGTATTGAACTCCAAAGCATTCTTATTCTCGGGACTATCTCTGCCGGAGCATGTTTTGAAAAATCCTGCTCATAGGCTGACAAAATCCTGTTTTGAATCTGCCGCACCTCATTATAATCCCCTGAACCGGCAAATGATAAAACAGCTTCCGGCATTCCTCCTGTGTAATAATAATTTTTTAATAATTGTATGTATTTTGATTTAAAGTTCTTAATCAGGGTCCATTTTTTATCATTTAATACTTCAACCAATTGTGACTGCTCCATTGCAGTCAGAAACTCACTGAAGCTTAGGGGAAAAAGATCCAGAAAATCAACCTTTCCAACCGGGAAAGATGTATTTTTATGTAATGCGACACCCAATAATGAACCTGCTGCAATTATATGATATTGTGGTGCATCCTCATAAAAATACTTTAATGCAGTTATTCCTCCTTCTGCCCCCTGAATTTCGTCAAGTATTATCAGTGTGTTTTCTACATCAATTTGCTGTCCTGTTTCAATTTGAATGGCAGAAATTATTCGATTTGTGTCGTAATCATCCGCAAACAAATTTCCCAGCAGTTTTGAACTCTCAAAATTTATATATGCTACCTGCTTATAGTTACGTTTTCCGAACTCCTTCATCAGCCAGGTCTTTCCAACCTGCCTTGCTCCTCTTATTATAATTGGTTTTCTGTTCTTATTTTTCATCCAATTATCAAGGTATTTCATTGCTGACCTCTCCATTTTTCCTTGTTTTTTATCGTATAATATATGCAAATATACATTTTTTCGTCGATCTTTTTGTATTTTTTATCATTTTTTCGTTTGTCTTTGTGTGTTTTATTACATTTTATCCTCATATTTTATGTAAATAACATCATTTTATTGCATGACTAATTAGTCAAAGGTTAACAACGACTAACCGCAGAGCGGTTCCATCAATAATTGGACATGTGATATCCCTTTTTTTAAACCCCGTAGAGCCTGCCCCGGTTTATCGGGGGGGCATCGCTTCGATTGACTACAGGATTACTCGTCACTCCGTGCCTCGTGATCCGTGTGGAGGATGATCAAACACAAAAAGACCACCCTTCGGGTGTTTTTTAATTGCCTTTCACCTGCTCCTGAAAACAAGTTTTCATCGCAGTTTCAGCCAATTAAAAACCCGGTCACCTGTCGGTGCCGGGTCTTTTTGTGTTTGTCGGGGTAGCAGGATTCGAACCTGCGACCCCCTGCTCCCAAAGCAGGTGCGCTAACCGGACTGCGCTATACCCCGTATTTGGCAGCATAAAAATATTACTTATTTTGTAATTTCATAAATCTTTATACCCCAAAATGGTCATGACAAAAACAATGAACCGATCTGATATACTGAAAATGAGAGAAGCCAGGCCACAATAGTGGTGTACAACACAACAAAGACAGCCCATTTCCAGCCTCCCGATTCACGTTTTATTGCTGCTACCACCCCGATACACGGGAAATAAGTAAGAATAAACAGCATAAACGAAAATGCAATAAGCGGAGTGAACATTTTATTACCCGCTTCATCCTCCTGGTTCCTGATTTTCTGTACCAGGGAAATATCATCTTCTCCGGATTCAGGCAGAAAGAGTACACCCAGGGTACTGACAACAACCTCCTTGGCAGCAAATCCTGATATAATACTGACGGTAAGCCGCCAGTCAAAACCGAGCGGTTTCATCGCCGGTTCAATGGAACGTCCTATAATTCCCATCATTGACCCGCCTTGCAGCTCATTCTTTTTCTCCATAACAAGCCTCGCCACAGCCTTGTCCTTCTGGCTGTCGGCAAGAACGGGATCCTGTTCCTGTCCTCCTTTTAAATTATCATAATATTGTTCTGTTTTGAGTATCTCCGCATCGTAATCCCTGCTGAAATTTATGTTCCGGGGAAAATTACTGAAGAACCAGACAATTATTGATGCAACCAGTATTACTCCTCCTATCTTCCTCAGATACAAACCTGTCCTGAACACAACATGTTTTACAATACTTCTCGCAGTAGGAATCCGGTATGGAGGCAGTTCCATGACAAAAGGCATATCGGGCGAACGAAATAAAGTTTTCTTCAATAGAATTGCAGACAATATAGCAAAAAGAGCACCCAGAAAATAGAGTATCAATAGTATGAGGCCCTGATCCTTTTCAAAAAAGGCACTTATAAAAAGTATATATACCGGAAGCCTTGCACTGCAGGTCATAAAGGGAATTATGAGCATTGTGACCAGCCGGTCCTGACGGCTCTCAATTATTCTTGTTGCCATTATTGCCGGGACATTGCATCCGAAACCCATGAAAAGCGGAATAAAGGACTTGCCATGAAGCCCGATCTTATGCATAAGCTTATCCATAATAAACACCGTTCGTGCCATATAACCGGTATCTTCCATGAATGAGATAAACAGAAAAAGAATAATGATATTGGGCAGGAAGACTATTACTGCTCCCACCCCGCTTATGATCCCGTCGACAAGGAAATCCCTTATAATACCAGGAGCAAGGGCGGAACCGGTCATTTCTGCAAGCCATGTCACACCCTGCTCCATCCAGAGCTTGAGATAATTACCAAGCTTAAAAGTGGCAAAGAAGGTCAACCACATGAAAAAAATAAAAATAGGAAATCCCAGGTATTTGTTTGTCAGATAGTTATCAACGATCTGAGATTTTCTTAACCGTTCAGTACTGCTTATTTTCAGGGTCTCCTTAAGAGCGCCCGCTATAAATCCGTACCTCAGGTCAGTAATGGTTGTCTCCAAAGGTTCGACGAACAATTTTTCAAGCTTCTCCGACTCACTTGCAGCGGTCTTAATTATTTCCCGGGAGTTCACACAGCCTGCAATATCCCTGGTAAATTCCCTGTCCTTCTCCAGAAGACCAAGTGCAAGGTAGCGTGCAGCAATAATATTGGTAAAGCTTCTGTTCTCTTCAATTTTTATCTTCGATTGAATGGATTCAACAGCATTTTCAATCTCAATTCCGTAATTAATATGAATATGTCTTACTGTAGGCTCACGGTTCTCATAAACCTCAATTATCTTGTCGAACAGTTTCTTTATCCCCTTGCCTCTCGAACTTACAGTCGGAACAATCGGTATACCAAGCAGTTCTCCGAGACTCTGATGATCGAGACGGTCACCTTTTCTAAACAGTTCATCATACATATTAAGAGCAATAACTACTTGAATGCCCATATCAATAAGCTGGGTCGTCAGATAGAGATTTCTTTCAAGATTAGAGGCGTCGACAATATTGACAACCACATCAGGTTTCTTATCGAAAATATAATTTCGAAGATATATCTCCTCGGGAGAATAGCTTTTCAGTGAATAGGTGCCGGGAAGATCAACCAGTGAAAAGGCATATCCTGACTGCTTGTATTTTGCCTCTTTCGAATCGATGGTGACACCTGCATAATTGGCTACTTTTTCAGAGGAGCCTGAGGCACAATTAAAAAGGGTTGTCTTTCCTGAATTGGGATTACCGATAAGCGCTACCTGGATATGACGGCTCTTCTCGATCCAGACAGTTTTTTCCACTACTCCGTCAATCACCCCGTTTGGATGATAAGGATGTTCTTCGGGTATTTCCCCCCTTGCTGCCACTTCTATAAGTTGTGCTTCACTGCTTCTGAGTGAAACATAATAACCCATGATCTTGTACTCAACCGGGTCTCCCAGCGGCGCTTTTTTTATGACTTTAACCCGTTTGCCGGCCAGAAAACCCATTTCCATGAGCCTTTGACGGAACATGCCTCTACCCTTGATCTTCAGTATTATCCCTTCTTCTCCTTCAACAAGATCATATAGTGTAACCATCTGTAAAACTAAATTTACAAAGATAATCAGAAATTTGTTCGAATGTTCGACCATTAGATAGTCCGACCATTCAAATGTCTGAACGTTTGATTGTCTGGTCGTTAGTTAATTCTTACTTTCACAACTACCTTCCTTACCATCTTGTTGTCACCATCCTTAAGACCCGGGCGGTGAATATCATCGGGGAAAAAGATAAAGAAATTTTCGGGTGTGGCTTCCAGATTTTTAAATCGGGTGACTGTCATGAACATGATATCATTAGCCTCATTGTAATGTTCAAGTATCTCTCCTTTTTTCGACATTGGTGCCAGTCCTATAAGTTCCTTTCCGGTTATAACATACTGTATATCAACATATTTCAAATGAGCCTCATAGCGGGCATCCTCATCATTCTTTGTCATATATTCACTTATAACAGCAAAAACATCGGAACCATCAATTTCATACCGTTTTGCTTCAATGGTTGCAAGATCATTATTTTTAAGAAAACCGAAAGCTTTATCCCACCTGTCCTTATATTTAAAATAAGAAACAACGAACTCCCCGCGATTGATTGAGGCATCAGGTTTAACCTGCCAGCCGTTAAGCCAATCCTCCTTTTCGAACCAGTTATTAATCTTTCTTTTGCTCCAATTTGCCGGATCGGCTGCGTTTTTGCAACCCGCTGTTCCAAGGATACTTGATAATATCATGATTTTCACTAATAAATTTTTCATCTGTTTGATTTTTTATATATAGAATGACCTGTTATTTGTCAATCCCGGACAACTAAGTTATGAAATAATTCTTAATAGGATTCACGAAATGATATTAAAAGCCAATATATGATATCACTATTCTGTAACATTTTTCCATAAAGTCTTCAAATGATATGGTATTAATCTTCCTTATTGGTTTGATTTTCTTCCTGATATCATAAACAACACCGTTTGAATATTCTGTTTCATTCAGCAATTCATAAAGAACTGCTGCAACGGATGAAGGTTTTCGCATAAATGGCGCTGCAATCGTATAAAGAAATCTGAAGAAAAGATTCTGCATTCGAAAGATTCCTGAAGAGAATATCCCGGGATCAACACTGAAACATTTAAGACCTATATTCCTGTATTTTTCTGCCATCTGTCTGCACATCAGGGCTAATAAAAGCTTTGAATCTGAATACGCACGAAGAGGATTAAAATTTGAAGCCTCCCGTGAAAGAACTGAATCAAGTTTACCTAATTTATGAACCATTGAAGTGATAGTGACGAAACTGAGAGTTCGGGTATTTCCAAATCTCCTTATAATAATCTCATTAAGAAGAAGATGCGAAAGAAAGTTTACCTGGAGAGTGTACTCAAATCCATCTTTCGTAGGTATGAAAAAAGGTGGACTCAGTATTCCGGCATTGTTAATAATGATATCAATATTATGGTTATCACATATTTTCTCAGCAATCTCTGTTGTCTGCTGAAAATCGCTGAAGTCAACTCTGTATAGTCTGAACCTTCCCTCATATTCAGGAAAATCGATAGATTGCCTGCCTGTAGCAACTACATAGTATCCTCTCTGCAAGAATAACCTAGCAATCTCAAGTCCCAGTCCTGAAGTGCCACCCGTTACAAGGACCACTTTAGAATCTGAAAAGGATCTTTGCATATATCCTGTGAATAAAGAAATCTTCAAACTTAATAATAAAGCAATAATTTTGCATAATTATCATGTACCGTATTATTCTTCCACTTAAATCTTAATTATATTATTTTTCATATTTTATAATACTCAGATACTGATGATTATTTATTATTATGGAGTAACTTTACTTAAATATTAATACCATAGATCATGAAAAAAAATATCCTTATTACTTTCACAGTGATCCTGATACTGACATTATCAGCACAAGTTAATTCTCAGAACTGGCCTCAATTCAGAGGAGCGAATCGTGACAGCAAGGTAACCGGTTTCATGGCTCCGGTATCCTGGCCAGCAGAGTTAGCAAAACAATGGAGTATCACAGTCGGTACGGGTGATGCCACTCCGGTTCTTGTCGGGGATAGGATATTCCTGCATACCCGTCAGGGTGGTAATGAGGTTATTCTTTGCCTGAATGCATCAACGGGAAAAGAACTATG
>Ga0315543_1002806_pt1 | contig 16382 bp, 14 predicted proteins | sample SalMarSW160210MG_2_FD_203098 | JGI IMG/M metagenome (GOLD analysis project Ga0315543, IMG submission 203098) | Salt marsh sediment microbial communities from the Plum Island Ecosystem LTER, Massachusetts, United States - Salt Marsh Sediment SW1601-210 ...
AGAAGTATACTTCAGCACCGGTCGGCTTTGCCGGGCCGATCGGTCTAAAAGATATGTCGATCATTGTTGACCCACTGGTCGCACAGCTCAAAAACTTTATTGTGGGAGCCAATGCTGACCAACAACACATAATCAATGTAAACCTTGAGCGGGATTTCAAAGCCACCCGGATCACCAACATAACTCTGGCTCGGGAAGGGGATGGTTGTCCACACTCAGATGGCCGTCTCATTACCAGGAAAGGGATTGAGGTCGGCAACACGTTCATGCTGGGCACTAAGTACTCCGAGACTCTGGGAGCCAAGTTCCTTGATGTCGAGGGGAAAGAGCAGCCGATTTTGATGGGATCGTACGGCATTGGCATTACTCGCACTCCTCAAGCAGCGCTTGAGCGCTACCATGACGAAAAGGGCATCATCTGGCCGAAAAACATAGCTCCCTTCCTGGTTGAGTTGATTCCAATTAGCATGGAAAACAAGGCCCACGTGGAAACAGCGGTCAAGGTGTCTGATACTCTCACTCAAGCCGGCATCAATGTATTATATGATGATCGAGACGAACGGCCGGGGGTGAAATTCAACGACGCCGATCTAATTGGTCTGCCAATTCGGGTCGTAATCGGAGATAAGTCGTTAAAAGAAGGGAAGGTGGAACTCAAAGCTCGGAGCGAAGCGCGGGTTGAACTGGTCGATATTGATTCTGTGGTTGAAGCGGTTAGGAGGTTAGCTGAACGGTTGAATTAGAAAATTATTCTGTTGCATTGAAAGGGATTAGCTGGTATATTTATATGTTATAGTGGGCATAGGCCCACTCTTTATTTATGGCGAGCCATGTTTGAGGACGTTAAACAAAAAGTCATTGAACTGATTGAGAAGCCGCTTCGGCAGGAAGGCTGTGAGGTGGTTGATCTCGTTCTGTCTAAGTATAGGAACAAGTGGACGCTTAGGCTTTTCGTTTTCTTTAGCGGAGGAATCACAATCGGCGAATGCGCGCATATTTCACAAATAGTCGGTGACATTATTGACGGAACCGATTTGTTTGAATCCGGTTATACATTAGAAGTATCCTCTCCAGGTCTTGACCGGCCGCTGAAGTTGCCACGGGATTTCAAATATCGTATCGGAGAAAAGGTTGCAATTAACTTCGTTGACTCGAAGAAAGGAAGAATCGAAGCAGAAATCCTGTCCGCCACCGATACCCAGATTCTAGTAAGAAACAGTGCCGGCGAGTTTACAATTGGCCTGGGGGATATAGACAAAGCGACAATAGTATATTAGTGGAGACTGTGTAAATGGCATTTGATATGATAGAGGCGATGACGCTCATCGCGCGGGAAAAGAACATTGAGTTTGATTCTGTACTGGAGACACTGGAAGCAAGTCTCTTGGCGGCAGCTAAGAAAAAGTACAACTACACCGATAACATCTCCTTCAAGTTTGAACGGAAGAACAATGAATTGCTCATGATTGCCACCAAGAAGGTGGTTGCTGAGGCATCCGATCCAAACACAGAAATCTCTTTACCGGAAGCCAAGGAAATCGACACAGAGGCTGAGATTGGAGACGATATCGATATCTACATTGATTATGAGGTTGAGTTTGGTCGCAACGCCATAGCATCGGCGAAACAGATGCTGGTTCAAAAAATCCGAGAGGCTGAACAAGACCGCGTTTACGATGAATACATTGACAAGGTCGGGAAGTTGGTGACGGGTGTTGTGCAGCAGATTGACAAGGGCAACGTCATTGTAAACCTTGGTCGCGGCGAAGGAATTCTGCCCATCAAGGAACAAATCCCGCGAGAGAAGTTTCGCCAGGGAGACCGCATTAGGGCGTATATCCTTGACGTTCAAAAGTCGTTACGCGGTCCACAAATAGTGCTTTCTCGGGTCAACGAAGGGATCGTGCGCCGCCTGTTCGAACTGGAAGTGCCGGAAATATATGAAAAAATTATTGAAATTAAGATTATCGCCCGTGAACCCGGTGAGCGGTCTAAAATAGCGGTGTACTCTTCGGATGATCGGATCGATCCCGTGGGAGCCTGTGTTGGCATAAAAGGAGTGCGGGTTCAATCAATAGTGCGAGAGTTAAACAATGAGCGTATCGATATCGTTCCGTACACTTCGAATGCGGAAGTCTTTGTGTCGCGAGCCCTCGCTCCAGCCAAAGTTGTCTATATGGACGTTAACGAGCTAGAGCAGAAAATGACGGTGGCTGTGGAGGATGAAAAGCTGTCGCTGGCCATAGGTCGCAACGGTCAGAATGCACGTCTGGCTTCAAAACTGACCGGCTGGAAGGTAAATATCATGTCAGAAACGGAATATAATGAAGCCAAACGACATGAGGCGGAGATGCTGGTTCCAGTTGCTCAGTTGGAGGGCATCGGAGGTAAGATCCAGGAGCGTTTGGTTGAGGTTGATATCAGTTCGGTTCAGAGGTTGGCTGTCGCTTCAGTTGCGACGCTGACAAAAATCGATGGCATTGGCAAAAAGACGGCTGAGAATTTGATCGAAAAAGCAAAACTGTTTGTTCAGGGGCTGGAAGAAGAGTATCAGCATCGTGAAGAAGACAAGAAAAAAGTGACTGCTGAGGGTGGCTCAAGCAAGGAGGAAAAGCTTACCGTTAGGGATGTCTTTGAGGAGGACGAAGACTTTGTCACTGAAGTTGATGATGTTCTGGAAGCTACTGCCCCGGACCTGAATGAGGTAGAAGACGATGATACTAAGGAACAAAAATAAATCGGTCATTACCCACATCATCCGGTGAGGGAATACCGCCGGTGTGGGGAGGTGAGAGCTGAATGGCAGATACGAAGCGAGTATACGAGTTGGCTAAGGAGTACAAGATATCCTCCAACGCCATGCTGACTATATTGCGCGAACTCAATTTCCAGCCTAAGTCTCACATGTCGGTAGCCACTCCCAAAATGATTGATGCCGTGAAACAAAAGTTTGCACAGAAAAAGCAAGAAGCGAAGAAAGAGATGAAGCAACGGGAGCAAGTCAGGGAGGCAGTAGAGCGTAGCACTACGAGAATTGGCAGCTTCAGGGTAAATGATTCGCGCGCCCCGGTGGCCGGTCTCATGCGACGGTTGGAGAGAAAGCACAAGAAAAAGGAGCGTCGAAAAAGAAAAAGTCGCCAAACTGTCAACAGGGCTGACGTAACTAAAAGCTTTCGCTCCACTATGGCACATTTGAGCGGTACCAGGCCCAAGAGGAAACACCGACGGTTATCTGATGCTGTAGATGGTGAGGTGGGGGTGGAAAACATCTTGGAAGTAAATGAATATATTTCAGTCGCGGAACTGGCTAAGCTTATGGACCACAAACCGGCTGAGGTGATCGCTAAGCTCTTCGAAATGGGGATGATGGCCACCATCAATCAGCGTCTAGATATGGACGCTATAGGAATGGTGGCGGCGGAATTTGGTTTTGATGTACAAGAAGTGGTGGAAGTCGGTGACTCCGCCAAAGAAAATGAGCGGGAAGAGAATCTTGTCACACGAGCGCCGGTAGTCACTATAATGGGACACGTTGACCACGGGAAGACATCTCTTCTTGATTACATCCGCAAAACAAACGTTGTGGCGGGTGAGGCAGGTGCTATAACCCAGCACATCGGGGCCTATGAAGTTGTTCATGACAGCGGTTGCATCACCTTCCTTGACACGCCGGGTCACGAGGCATTTACAGCTATGCGTGCCCGGGGGACTCAAATCACCGACATTGTGGTGCTGGTTGTGGCGGCCGATGACGGAGTGAGACCGCAAACGGTAGAAGCGATTGACCATGCCCGTGCTGCTAACGTGCCGATTATCGTCGCTATTAACAAGATTGATAAACCCAGCGCCAATACCGACACAGTGCGTACCCAGCTTTCCAACTACAATTTACTCTCCGAAGAATGGGGTGGGAAGAGTATTATGGTCGAGGTCTCGGCTAAAACCGGAGAGGGGATTGAGAAGCTTTTGGAAATGATCCTGCTGCAAGCTGAAATGATGGACTTAAAGGCCGATCCAGTCATTCGTGGTCATGGAGTGGTGGTTGATGCCAAGCTTGAAAAGGGGCGCGGGCCAGTGGCCACAGTATTGATCCAAAAAGGCATTTGTAAAGTGGGTGATCCGATTGTTGCCGGAACATTCTACGGCCATACCCGGACGATAACCAGCGACCGCGGGCAGCAACTTCAGTCCATGGGGCCATCCACACCCGCTCAGATCACTGGGCTTAATGGAGTCCCTCAGGCGGGTGACAGTTTTATGGTTGTGCTACATGATCAGGAGGCTAAAGAGATTGTCCTTAAGCGAAGTCAAATTAAGAGAGAACAAGATGTTCGGCGACATTTTAGTCGGGTCACCCTTGATAAGATATTTGACCGGATTAAAGAAGGACAGATAAAGGAACTTCGCCTTATAATTAAGGGTGACGTGGATGGCTCCGTGGAAGCACTCTCCGACACTCTTGGGAAGATAGCTACTGAGGAAGTCCAGGCGAATATCATCCATAAGGGTGTAGGGACAGTAACGGAATCCGATATTCTGTTAGCAGCTGCCTCCGATGCCATTGTCGTTGGATTTCAGGTGTCAGTGGAGACCAGAGCGAGAGAAGTCGCCAAGAAAGAGAACGTAGATATTCGCCTCTATGATATTATCTACGAGGCAGAACGAGATGTAAAGCAGGCGCTGTCAGGGCTTCTGAAGCCGACGGTATCGGAGAAATTCGTCGGTATGGCGGAAGTACGTGACCTGTTTAGGATTCCTCATGTCGGCACTATCGCCGGAAGCTATGTCAAAGAGGGGTACCTGGCTCGGAAGTATAAAATCCGCCTGATCAGGGATGGGAGAGTCATTTACACTGGAACTATGGCCTCGCTGAAGCGTTTCAAGGAGGATGTTAAGGAGGTTAAAGAGGGGTTCGAGTGTGGTATTGGGGTTGAGAATTTTAATGATCTCAAAGTCGGTGATCTCATTGAGGCTTTTGAATTGGTTGAAGAGGTGAGAACGCTTTAGTAGGGATCGTTCTTGGTTACGATTATTCTCACGTGTCGGTTGGATCTGCCCGGAGTCAGTTCATTGAAAGAAAAAAGACGTATACTCAAATCGCTCGTAGCTCGCTTGAGAAACAGCTTTAATATATCCGTTTCTGAAGTTGGAGAAAATGACATATGGCGGAGGGCTACACTCGGCGTAGCCCTAGTGTCAAACAACAACAACTTCGGGCATCAGGTGATGGCTAAGGTGATCGGCAAAATCGAATCAGAGTCGGAGATTGTTGTAGATGATTATCAGACAGAGTCGTATTAGCCATGAGACAGTTCAAACGCTCGACAAGGTTGGCCGAACAAATTCTGCGGGACCTTTCGAATCTGATGGAGAATGAGCTGGCCGATCAAGTTTCAGGGATGGTAACATTCACGCGTGTCAGGGTAAGCGAAGATCTGCGGAACGTCATGGTGTATTATTCAGTTTTGGGAAAAGAGAAAGATCGGCCGGCAATAGCAGATTACTTCGAGAACGAGAAAAAGCATATTCGACACCTTCTCGGCAGTAACCTGCACATTCGTCACATCCCTGAATTGACCTTCAGGTTCGATCCCTCAATTGAGGAAGGAATAAGGATAGAGCAATTGTTGAATGAAATCAAAGATAATTCAAAAGAGTAATCTCAGCCATACTGGGACAACCGGGCCTATTTCAGAAATACAGAGTCTTTTAGAAGATGTACGGTACATTTTGGTTGCCTCGCATGTCGATCCTGACGGCGATTCCCTCGGCACGCAATTGGCCTTTGCGTCGTACCTCCGCCACTTAGGGAAAGAAGTCTATTTGGTGCGGGAGTCAGAGGTCCCTGCCAAGTATCGATTTCTCCCGGGCATTAACGCCATCACCCCAGTCAGTTCGTACTCAAAAGATTTCTTGGTAAGCACGGCCTTGATACTCGAGTGTCCCAACGTTGAAAGAATCGGTCAGGCCAGTCGTTTCTTAACGCCGAATGCGAAAATCATCAACATCGATCATCATCAGGATAACGACCGGTACGGCGACATCAACTGGATCAACACTGAGGTCTCCTCGGTAGGGGAGATGGCCTTTGAATATTTCCAGCAGGTCGGCTTTCAAATCACGGTTGACACCGCCGAGCAGCTCTACACGGCAATTTTGACGGATACGGGGCGGTTTCGCTACTCGTCAACCTCTTCTCAAACTATGGCGATCGCGGGGCGCTTGATAGAAGCCGGCGCTAACCCTCAAAAAATCTGTGATAATGTCTATTACAACTTGCGCCCCTCAAGCATGAAGTTGATCGGTAAGGTGCTCAATGTCATCGAGTTTTTCGACGAGGGGAGCATCTGCCTTCTAACTTTGACGCAACAGATGCTCAATGAGAGCAACGCTGAGGCCTCTGAATCCGAAGGGCTGGTCGATTTCACGTTATTTACAGAAGGCGTGGTTGCGGGTGCCTTAGTGAAGGAAATCGACACACACCAGACAAAAGTCTCGTTACGATCTCGAGATAGCGTCAATGTCGCCACTGTGGCTGCTCGTTTTGGAGGTGGAGGCCATTTTAACGCATCGGGGTGCATCCTGCCTGTTGGGCTGACTGAGGCGAAAAAGGAAATCATCAAATTGCTGCGCGAGGCTCGAGATGGTCGGACGAGATAAGCAGTACAACGGCGTCCTTTTATTTAATAAGCCGATCGGTGTCTCCAGTCACGAGGCGGTGCTGGATATCAGGCGCTCCGTTAATCAGCGTCGGGTAGGGCACACTGGCACTTTAGACCCTCAGGCGGAGGGTTTGCTGGTAATATGCCTGGGCAAGGCGACCAAGATTACCCAGTTCCTTTCTGCCCTCGACAAAACCTATGATGCAGAGATTTGTCTCGGTCAGAGATCCTCAACGTATGACAGCGAGGGAATTGATATAAATCAAGCACCGCTACCTGCTCTGGAGATGACGGACAATGAGATACGTGACTTGCTGGATGGGTACCGAGGCAAGATCAAGCAAAAAGTACCGGCCTATTCGGCTGTCAGAGTTGGCGGCCAGCATCTTTATCGATTGACTCGTAGTGGCATATCGGTAGAACTGCCGGAACGAGAAATTGAAATAAAGGAGATACAGCTCCTCGGTTATCGCAAGCCACACCTGCAACTGCGGATCACCTGTTCCGGGGGAACATATATACGCTCTCTAGCTCACGATCTGGGCGAAAAGCTCGGATGCGGCGCATATCTTTCACGGTTGCGGCGAACGGTGGTGGGCGAGCTGAATGTAAAACACGCCCTGGACTTGGTCGAAGTGAAGCGATACCACAAAGCGGACATACTCCACAAACATCTATTGAGCTATGACGCCGTTCTTGGTTACAGCGCTATCATTATTTCCGATGATTTCAAAAAGTATGTAGCTTCTGGTAAAACGCTCACATCTATGGATGTAGTCGGATTTCAAGAATGTTTTGCTGCCGATGACCTGGTACTTATGAAGGACACCGACGGTCAGGTTCTGGCCGTTGGAATGGCGGAAGCGGCGTCGGATGCCTTTAGCGACGCTCAGGGACAAAAACTGTTTAGATATATACGGGTACTGAGTTGAGCACGACTTTTGTGCAAGGGATTGAGAACTATACTCCAAGTTCCGATCGACCGGTTGTGGCTACGATCGGAACCTTTGATGGTATTCACCTCGGTCATCAGGAGATTTTCCGAAAGGTGCGCAGCGTCAGCGAGCAGACGGGCTTGGAACCAGTGCTGATCACGTTCCATCCGCATCCCCGAGTTGTAGTTTCGCCTGATGATATTCCACTGCTTCTAACGACAATTGAGGAAAAGGTGAAATTCATTCCCCACTTCTTTCAGGGGACGGTTTTGGTGCTTGATTTCAACGTGACGCTGATGAACCTGTCAGCCGAAGAGTTCGTCAAGGGTATCTTAGTTGACAAGATAGGAGCCAAGGTGCTGATTGTCGGGTACGATCATGCTGTTGGTAAAAACCGCAGCGGGACCATTCCGGAATTGAAAAGATTGAGCCAGAAATACGACTTTGAAATGGAGGTAGTAGGACCGGTGATGGTTGACAAGCAAGCCGTCTCGTCATCTCGCATACGGCAGGCAATGACACAGAACCGGTACCAGGAAGCGCTCAGGCTTTTGGGGCACGACTTTGCCATATGCGGAACTGTTGAAAAAGGGATCGGATTGGGGAAAAAGCTCGGTTACCCTACGGCGAATATCAAATACAACCCCCGGAAGCTGCTGCCGAGTCACGGTGTGTATGTCTGCTGGGTGCAGGTTGGTGACGAACAGAAAAACGGCGTGATGTTTATCGGAAGGAATCATTTTAATCCGGCCAATCGCATCTCAGTGGAAGCCAATCTGTTTGATTTCAATCGGGATATTTATGGTGAAGAGATTACAATATATCCGACTTGTTACATCAGGGAAAATCGAAAATACGATTCGTCTGAAGAGCTTGCCCGGCAAATCGCCAAAGACAAAGAATATGTGATACAAATACTGCAAAAGGAGAGAAAGCATGTCTATAACAAAGGAGCAAAAAGCTCAAATTATTGCTGAAAACCATCTTCACGAGAAAGACACCGGTTCTCCCGAGGTTCAGATTGCCCTCCTATCGGAGCGGATTAATCTGTTGACCGAACACATGAAAGTTCACAAGAAAGACTTTCATACCCGCCTCGGGTTGTTGAAACTGGTCGGCAAAAGACGACGTTTGCTCGATTACCTCAAAGACAGGGATCTAGAAAGTTACCGGCAGATTATTTTGAATCTTGGTTTGCGGCGATAAAAAAATAGGACTCATAAATGACACACAAAGTAGAAATTGAATTAGGTGGTCGCATAATGACCATCGAGTGCGGTCACCTGGCCAATCAGGCCAATGGGGCCGTAACTGTTAGATACGTCGATTCGATGGTAGTTTCGACCGTCTGTGCTAACACCGAGCCGAAAAAAGGTTTCGATTTTTTCCCCCTCACCATTGAATACCGCGAGAAATCATACGCCGCGGGCAAAATTCCCGGTGGATTTTTCAAACGGGAGGGGAGACCTTCTGAGAAGGAAATACTGTCCGCTCGGATTATTGACCGTCCCATAAGACCTCTCTTCCCACCTGATTTCCGAGGGGAAACACAGTGTGTTTCATACATTATCTCTCACGATCAACAGAATGACACCGACATTCTGGCCTTGGTTGGTACGGGTGCGGCACTAGCTGTTTCAGATGTTCCATTTGAGAAAACCATTGCCGGCGTGCGGGTAGGTAGAATAGATGGCAAGCTGATTATCAACCCAACCATAGATGAGTTAGACGAATCTGACATCTCTATTACCATGGCCGGCTCCGCTGATAGCATCACTATGGTCGAAGGAAGCGGCAAGGAAGTTTCCGAAGATGATCTTATTGAGGCTCTTGTTTTTGGTCACCAGCATGTCAAAATGATTATCGAAAAGATCGAAGAATTAAAAGCGGCGTGTGGTAAAGAAACGTTTGAATATGAGCCGTTCGTCATTGAAGAAAGCCTGGTTAGCAAAGTCAAGGAGATGGTCGGCGATAAGCTGGAAGAATTCAATCGGATTGCCGACAAAGAAAAGCGTCGGACTGAAAAAAAGAAAATGGAGAAAGAGATCATTGAAGCTCTCGCTGAGGAATTTCCTGAGAGTGAGTCCGACATCAAGATGACAATTCACGACCTGGATGCCGAAACTATGCGGACGATGATTCTTCAGGAAAACCGACGCATTGACGGCCGTGATCCTGATGACATTCGTGAGATCACGTGTGAAGTTGGATTCCTACCGCGCGCCCACGGTTCAGCCGTGTTCACGCGCGGTCAAACCCAGGCTCTGGTGGCTGTTACTCTGGGAACAAAAATCGACGAGCAGCGGCTTGATGAGCTTGAAGGTGAGTCAACGAAAAGTTACATGCTTCACTATAATTTCCCACCGTTCTCGACAGGAGAAACCAAGCCTATTCGCGGTGTCAGTCGGCGCGAAGTCGGTCACGGGGCGCTGGCCGAGCGGGCGCTCTTCCCAGTAATTCCGCAGGAGACAAGCTTTCCTTATACGATTCGCGTTGTATCGGACATCCTGGAATCCAATGGGTCCTCATCGATGGCTTCCGTGTGTGGCGGCTCACTGGCACTAATGGATACCGGGGTGCCGATCAAGACTGCTGTGGCAGGTATCGCTATGGGCTTGATTAAATCTGACGAGAAAGTGGTTATCCTAACTGATATTCTGGGCGACGAGGATCACTTCGGGGACATGGACTTCAAAGTCACCGGCACGGCGGAGGGAGTCACCGCTGTCCAGATGGATATCAAGATTGCCGGTCTGGACATCAACACGATGCGGCAGGCCTTGGAGAAAGCCAGGCAGGCTCGATTAAAGATTCTTGACAAGATGAATGCCACGATTTCCAAGCACCGTGATCAGCTTTCAGAATATGCCCCGCGGATTATTATCATCAAGATTAATCCTTCGAAGATCGGCGACGTGATTGGCCCGGGCGGCAAGATGATTCGTTCTATAGTTGAAGAGACCGGCGCCAAGATTGACATTACGGACGATGGCACCGTTTTCATTGCTTCCACCGACGCCGAAGCTGGTCGCCTGGCGAAAGAGCGAGTTGAAGCTATTGTCGAAGAGGCGGAGGTGGGCAAGGTCTATGATGGCACTGTCACTCGGATTACAGGTTTCGGCGCCTTTGTGGAGATACTCCCCGGAACCGATGGGCTATTGCATATTTCAGAGCTTGATAACGTTCGTGTAAATCGAGTCGAGGATGTTGTAAACTTGGGCGATAGAGTGGCGGTCAAGGTCATTAGTATCGATCAGGACGGAAAAGTCCGTCTCTCCCGAAGAGCCCTGTTGCCCAAGCGACCGGGATCCGACCAGGAACGGGACAGGGACAGAGATAGAGATAGGAACCACAAACCGGCCAGACCCAGAAGATCGTAGGGGATGGCACAAGGACACGTAATGTCCGATAAAGGGGTTTACCAAAAGACAGTCCTAAAAAATGGACTGAGGGTTATTACGGAAAAAATGCCCGCAGTCCGTTCTGTTTCTTTAGGAGTCTGGGTCGATGTCGGTTCACGTCACGAAAGACCAGAACATAATGGTGTGTCACATTTCATTGAACACATGCTGTTTAAGGGAACAAAGCACCGGACTGCCAGGCAGATTGCTGCGGAGCTGGAATCTATCGGCGGCAATCTCAATGCTTTTACCTCCCGAGAATACACCTGTTTTGCAGCGCGGATTCTGGATGAACATTTGGAAATTGCGGTTGATGTCCTGGCCGATATCACCTGTAACGCTACATTGACGCCCCCCAACATTCGCCGCGAGAAGATGGTGGTATGCGAAGAAATTAAGGAAGCGGAAGATAACCCGTCTGACCATATCCACGATCTCTTTGCCAAAACGTTCTGGGGAGCGCACCCACTTGGTCAGCCAATATTGGGAACTCAAAAAATCGTCACTGGATTCAAGAGAAGTCAGATCATGGATTTCCTTAGAAGTAATTATCGTTCAGGTTCCATTGTTATTGCTGCTGCCGGATTTATCTCCCACACCAAGTTGGTTCGGTTGGCTAAACAAAAGTTCAGTTTCACTACCGGCGAGGCTGATAAAGCCGGTCAGGCATTCCGAAGCAAGGGTAAGGTGGTCAAGTTCGCGCCGAACACTAACAGCCAGACCCACTTGTGCTTAGGATACCTCGGCCTTGAATATGGCACCAGAGAAAAAATGGCCGCTTTGGCCCTTAATACCTACCTTGGAGTCGGTATGTCGTCCGTCCTGTTCCAGAAGATCAGGGAAGAGCGAGGGTTGGCCTATGCTATCTACACCTTCCACGATTTCTATCGCGACGTGGGAGTATTTGGCGCTTACCTCGGTACCGATAAGAAACACTTGAAGCAAGCTGTTGAAATTATTCTGGCCGAGTTGGAGCGAGTAAAAAAAAGAAGACTTTCGCAGACCAAGCTGGACACCATCAAGGGACAGATGAAGGGACAGCTTGCGCTTAGTATGGAATCAACGTTTAATAGGATGAATCGACTGGCTCGCCAGGAAATGATGCTTCAGCCCTACCAGTCCTATAAGCAGATGCTCAAAGGGGTCGACAAGATAACATCCTCACAAATTTTAGAGCTGTCAAATCGGATATTTGATAACTCCGCAGTGGCGATGGCGGTCTTGGGCCCGGTAGACAAACAGGCCCTTGACGATGTCCTCTAATACCGAAGCCGGCGCTCATACGCTGCTTGAGCCGTTGACGTTTCGCCCCAATATTCTCACTTTTCACAAGGTAATGTCGCAGTTCAGCTTTGGAGCTACGAATTACTCCCCTCGACGCTTCGAGCGACTTTTCACTTCTTTGCAACGAAAGGGATTCCTCTTCCAATCGCTTAAAGCAACTCTTTCAAAAAGCGACTCTATGAGTCTGGCGATAACTTTTGATGACGGCTATCAACATCTGGCTAACGTTTTACCGCCTCTTATGGATAAGTATCACTTTAAGCCGATAATCTTCATGCCAACCGGATATCTTGGTAAAGCCAACAGGTGGGACTACAGCCACTTGTTTCGCTCCACCCCTCATCTTGATTCCAAAAGTGTCTCGACACTGGCCGCGCTGGGAGTTGAATTTGGATCGCATAGCCACAGCCACATCGATTTGTGCCGATGTGATAAGGAAACCCTGCGGCGTGAGTTGACTCATTCAAAGGCGGTGCTCGAAGATACACTCGGAACACATATCAACTATATCAGCTACCCGTTTGGCCGATACAATCAACGAGTACTTGAAGCCGCAATGGAAACCGGCTACACCAGAGGTTTCACTATGAGTTTTCCAGAAGACAGCGACAACGCTCTTACCATCGGGCGGTGCGCGGTATATGGCTACGATACTGTCGCCTCGGTTGTGCGCAAGCTTTCGGGAGGGCCATTATACAATCTGGAAAAGTGGAAAGCCAGGGTGACGAACAAGCTGTCGGCGGGGACGGTGATTTACAACAGGCTTGTCCGAAGATAGTACAGTTAGCTTCCATATCGCTTTTACAAAGGTAAAATCTTGCAGTTTTCCCGGCTTTGTTATACTTTGGGCGTCAATCGCTTGATGTAAGGAAGAGTATCTTTATGGCAACAAGACAGAAGACACACCAGAAGTATGATTTCGGACGCATTGAAAGCAAATGGCAAGAGCGTTGGGACAAGCAACGCTTGTTTTATGCTCCTGAACTACCGGATTCTGACAACAAGTTCTATATGCTGGTGATGTTTGCCTACCCGTCCGGCGACATTCACATGGGGCATTTCAGAAATTACATCATCGGCGATGCCGTCGCGCGCCGCCAGATGATGCTTGGCAAGGATGTCCTGCACCCGTTTGGCTGGGATGCCTTTGGTCTGCCGGCGGAGCGTGCTGCGCTCCAGCGGGGCATTCACCCGAAGGAATGGACGCTCAGCAACACGGATGTATCACGATCCACATTGCAAAAGGCGGGTATCTCGTATGACTGGTCGCGCGAGGTGAACTCGTGCCTGCCGGACTACTACAAGTGGACGCAGTGGATGTTTATCCAGTTGTTCAAGAAAGGGCTGGCCTACCGCAAACGCGGCTTTGTCAACTGGTGCCCGGAAGACAAAACGGTGCTGGCCAACGAACAGGTAGTCGACGGCAAGTGTGAACGATGCGGCACGCCGGTTGAAAAGAAAGATCAAATCCAGTGGTACTTTAAGATTACCGACTATGCTGATCGACTAATAGACGACCTCGACAAACTGCCCGGCTGGCCGGAAAACGTCAAGACGATGCAGCGGGAGTGGATTGGTCGCTCCTACGGAGCAGAGATAGACTTCACGATTGAAGAGACGGGAGAGAAGCTGCCGGTTTTTACCACTCGTCCTGATACTATCTTTGGCGTCACCTTCATGGCCATCTCACCTGAGGCGGAGATTCTTGACAGACTCAATCTGGAAGGAGAGTACGTTCAAAGAGTAGCCGAGTACAAAAAGGCAGCATTGCTGCGTTCAGATATTGAACGAGCAGCGGCTACGGGCGAGAAAGACGGCGTCTTTACCGGAAAGTATGCCATCAATCCTTTTAACGGAGAGCGGGTTCAGCTCTGGGTGGCCGACTATGTTTTAGCTGGATACGGCACGGGAGCGGTCATGGCGGTGCCGGCCCATGATACACGCGACTTTGCGTTTGCGAGAAAATACGTTATTCCCTTTAAAGTAGTAATTCACCCTGACGAGCATACCACGTTGGATCCGAATGAGATGGAAGACGCCTTCGTTGAGTACGGCCCAATGGTCAACTCCGGCCGGTTTGACGGGCTGGCAGGGGAGAAGGCTGTTTCTGCCGTTACTGAGTATGCCGAGCAAAATGGGTTTGGCCGGAAAAAGGTCAATTACAAACTCAAGGACTGGCTCATTTCTCGCCAGCGGTACTGGGGTTGTCCCATTCCCATTATTCACTGCCCGAAGTGCGGTGAGGTTGCTGTGCCAGAATCCGATCTGCCGGTATTGCTACCTGAAGTTGTAGATTACCAGCCTCGAGGCCGTTCGCCGCTGGCTGACATCCCCGAATACATCAACGTGACCTGTCCCCGGTGTGGGGGAGAGGCTAAGCGGGATCCGGATACCATGGACACTTTTGTCTGTTCATCATGGTATTTTCTGCGCTATATTGATCCCCACAATGGCAAGGAGCCTTTTGATAAGGAAAAGGTCAAACGCTGGATGCCAGTTGACCTCTACGTGGGTGGGATTACTCATGCGACCGGCCACTTGGTCTATTTTCGTTTCTTCCAGAAGTTTCTGCATGACATCGGTTGGGTTCACAGTGAGGAACCGGCCACGCGTCTGTTTAATCACGGGATGGTGCTGGATGCCGAGGGGGAGGTGATGTCAAAATCGGAAGGGAACGTTGTCTCGCCTGTTTTCTTGATGGAAAAGCATGGCGTTGATGTGGCCAGACTGGCCATGTTTTTCACCGCGCCGAGCGATAAGGAAGTTTTATGGAGCGAGGAATCGGTCACCGGCGTGGAAAAGTTTGCCGTTAACAAGCTGTACCCGATTGTTAAGCACTACCGAGGGACAAAACCGGACTTAAAGCAACGCTTTAACCAGCAAAATCTCAGCGAATACGAGATGAAAATCTATATTAAGTTGAACCAGACTATCAAGAGAGTTTCAGAGGATTCTGAGCGGTTCCAGTTTAATACGGCCATCGCGGCACTCATGGAGCTGGTGCGCGATTATGAACCCGACAAGATTTCCAATGATGTGCTGAACGATCACATTATTCTGAAAACGATTCAACTGGCTGCTCCGATGGCACCGCACATGGCCGAAGAAATGTGGGAAATGGCCGGACAGCAGACATCGTCTGTTTTTCGGTCGCAATGGCCGGAGTATGACCCGGATGCAATCGTCGGCGACACAATAACGATCGCCGTGCAGGTCAACGGCAAACTACGCGACTCCGTTACTGTGCTGGCGGATGCCACTCAGGAAACAGTTGAAAAAGCGGCCTTTCAATGCTCAAGGGTAAAAACATACACTGAGGGAAAGCAGATCATCAAGAAGGTCTTCGTGAAGGGGCGGATATTGAATATTGTTGTGAAATAGGGTTAAATGAGAAGGAACTTGAGCGAAAGTTAACATAATATATCTTTCGGCTACACCCAAAATCATAACGATCACACCAACAATAAGTTAGCCCCCAGCATCCGGAATAATCATAATCAGGAAGTACCAACCCTTGTATCCATCGCCTGCAGGGTCTTTAAAACAAATCCATCCATCTGCAAGCTGAAAATCAACAGCCAACCATGTGTACGTGTCTGGGTCTTCGTTTATATAAACTTGAGTAACAGCATTGTGGCGAATAGAAACGTCACTTATCCATATATAGTCATTAGCACCATAAGATTCAGATGAGATTACTCCTGTTAGATAGACAATGGTCGCCCCCGGAGGACCCTCATTACCGATCGGTCCTTGCGGACCTTCGGGTCCCATTGGGCCTTGCGGGCCAGTCGTACCATCGGAGCCAGTCGTACCATCGGAGCCAGCCGGGCCCTGGGGGCCAGCCGGACCTTGTTCACCTGTACAGGAAAGAAAAAACGACAGCAGAAGAATCGAGAAAAAGAATTTTTTCATGTCGGTTCCCCTAGTTAAACATCAAGGGATTCACTTTTTTTGAGAGATCGAATTTCGATCGTCTCATACTTCACGACCTATAAGAAGTCACTCCTTTTTAGTTTGTCAAGTGTTTTTTTCTGGCCGCCCGCCTATTATTTTCAGGCGAGCGACCAGTGCCAGGACAAACAACGGCTATTGCCGGT
>Ga0315543_1002807_pt1 | contig 16380 bp, 10 predicted proteins | sample SalMarSW160210MG_2_FD_203098 | JGI IMG/M metagenome (GOLD analysis project Ga0315543, IMG submission 203098) | Salt marsh sediment microbial communities from the Plum Island Ecosystem LTER, Massachusetts, United States - Salt Marsh Sediment SW1601-210 ...
TGAGAGCCACAAGACCGAGCACCATGGGCGCGAGCGGGTCGTCTGCATTGGTCCCCGGGGTCAAGACGTCCTGAGGCCCTACCTGTTGCCCGAGAAGACGGCCTATTGCTTTTCGCCGGCCGACTCCGAGCGCCGTCGGCTGGCTGTGCTCCACGCCCGGCGCAAGACGCCCTTATCGTGTGGCAATCGCCCGGGCACCAACCGCCGGCGCCGGCCCAAGAAGCGCCCGGGCAATCGCTACGACACCAACAGCTACCGCCGGGCGATTGACTTGGCGATATAGAAAACACGAGAAGAACTGCCTTAGCTACATTTAGTTACATGAGGGTGTCCGGGAATTCAATCCTGGCAAACAGCGTATTTCAGGCATTTGGGTGCCATGGCCACGCTTGCATCCCGGCGCGCCGGGATGCCTGAATGTCGAAAAGCATGCTCACGGCAAGCGTGAGCATGGCACCCGAATTCCCGGACACCTTCAGTTACATGAATACCCCGTGTTTGTTTTTCAGTGAACAGTGTTTCATTGGGGACTGCGACCATTTGCCTGTTTCGAGGATGCTGGAGGGAGCGATCCGATGAACCCAACCTCTAAACGCACGCCACTGGAAATCCATACGCTAGACACCTTATGTAAAGAACTTGTAAGCGGTCGTGGTGTCGTGATAAACGGTGACGGCAAAGTCATCCAACTTTGCTCAGACGCCGGTCGTGCCATCTTCGATTGGTACCGATGTAACCAAGCGAAGTGGTCTGGCAACAATCGAATGGATGACGTCAGGAGGATTGCCGAGCAACTTGAGAAGCCCCCACCCGACTTTCCTGTGATTGCCTCCTCGACAACAGCAGGCACGCCTCTGACTATACATCTCAAATCCGTGCGGGCACACCGATTCGCCGGAATTCACCGCTATGGCGGCCCAACTGAACCACCCCCGGACTTCGAGTTCGAGATTGAATCTCCCTTGTCCATCATCGAGGGTAATAATGGGGCTGGAAAGACGTCACTTCTGTCCGCCATCACATGGTGCCTGACGGGTCACATTTATCGATCACATCGCCCTCCAGAATCCGCCGATGCGGCTATCGAGATTCAGGCTTCACAATCTGGCAAGCCAACCGAGAACGATCCTTTGTCCCAAACCGTGAGTGCTATCACTCCACTGCCCTCGGCCGAGATCCTGAGGCAGATTGGAGACTCACCTCTCCCACTTGACACATGGGTAGAACTCACATTTGTCGATGATGCCGACAATGAAGTGGCTACAATTCGGCGATCTATTGAGAGGACTTCGCGCGGAGGTTCCATCAAGGTTACATCACCAAATCTCTCCTGCTTGCCTGTTCCGCCTGTAGCTCTGGAGGTTGGCACGCGCATGACAGGGCTGCTTCCCTACCTACAGCTTGGCGAAAAGTCGGAACTTGGCGCGGCCCTAGCCGAGTTGACGGGCTTCAGGCCACTGAAAGATCTTGTTAGCCATGCGAAAAAATCACAGAAGAAGTTGCGGAAAGACCTTCCAGCCGAAAGCAACAAGGAGATTGCGAAACTGGATGAGGCGTTCATGCGTGAAAGCATGGAGCTTGCGGCGCTCATACACTCACATCCAGAGATTGCTTCACATCGTCCGTTGCCCCAGCCGTCTTCCGTCGAATGTGAGAAGGACCTGAAGGACCTGAAGATCCATTTCGAGAAAAGGCAGACAGAAGCATTCACAAACGCAAGAAGCATTCTTGGGGACGCATTCGATCCATCCGACAAGGATACGATAGCAGACCTGGAAAAGAACACGAAGCCTGCGATTGCAGCAGTAGGCGCTACTGAAATTGCCAAGTTGCCCAGTGCGAAGCGTCTGCACGACCTCGCACATTTGAGTGAGGAGGACTTGGGTGCGGCTAGCCTACTTGTCGAAGAGATCGATCGGCAGGCCACCGAGATTGCATTCCTAATGGAGGATGAACGCCGGGCTGCCCGTCTTCAACTCTACGCAAAGCTGGCTGCCTGGATTAAGCAAGACCACGACTCGACAGAGGTTCCTGAGCAATGTCCTGTATGTGCAGCAGACCTTACAGGCAAGATCGACCCCGTGACGGGCAGGGCCATTTGTGACCATCTTCAAGAATACCTCAGTTCTGACTCCGGGCACCTTCAGCACACTGTTGAAGAATGGACGACATTGGCAAACAACAGGCTCTCTGGAGACCTCTGTGACACCCTTTCCCGGGAGATGCGGCAAGAACTTCCAAAATCACCAAGCAAGTTGATCGAGGCAGCTCTCGCTGAAGAACTGTTTCAGACATCCTGCTTTTCCGGCGCATTAGAAACGCTGCAATCAGACGTGCAAAGACTGTGTGCCGTGCACCTCGCTGTGCTACCGGCGTTTGAGGAACCCGCAGAACATTTCTTTCCATCCAATGTACAGTCAATGATGAAGAACTTGGCCTGTTCCGTCAACTTTATCTTACGGGCGATTGCCTTTTCCCGCTGGCGCACAAATAGCACACAGAATTGCCAGCAGGCTTTTGTCGCGATCATCGGGCAGCCACAACCTGATGTCGACCCATCCGTGACGGTACCAGTTCGAGATAAGTCACCCCTCCTCACACGTCTGAATGCGATTGATCGTTTGGTGTCAGCAGCTGAACCGTTGCGGCTTGCTCTTGGTCACGTTGAGAGAATGGAAGCACACCTAAAGGACCGACGGACTCAGGAGCAACATATCCAGCAATACGCAGAAGCTGCCGATGCAATCGAAGACTTGTTTTCACTTGGTGAGATCGTGGACTCTCAAGTAACAACTCTTATGACGGCGCTTGGCCAGGAAACAGGACATTGGAAAGACTGCCTCTATAGTCCATCCTATACCGATGCGCCTCGTGTGAGCCATCCTGATGTAAAGGAGGGCGGCACACTCACAATTGATGCCCAATCCGAAGGGACAAAGATGCCGGCACAGCACATCTGCAATGCTTCGGATTTGCGGGCCACCCTGCTTGCAATCCTGGTCGCTTTCTGGAAGCACATGCTGGCAACCAGAGGTGGACTTTCGCTCCTACTATTCGACGACCTGCAGGAGCTATTTGACCCGATCAATCGGCGACGTGTCGCCAGGACGATGCCTAATATCGCTGCCGGACGCACGACACTTATTCTTACAACCAACGATCATGATTTTGCCAGGTGTGTCGCTGGAGCAGCAAAGACAACGCCCGCACTGGGTGGAATCGACCATCGCCAGGTATTGCCGGCAAAAGCGGTTGGTTTGCGAATGATACTGAGCAAAAGCGTGGATGCCATCTACCGGAAACGCAAGGACTTTGAGGATAGCAAAACCGAAGACGCCAAGCTAGCCCAGGACTATCTGAATGAACTACGGATTTACCTTGAGGCGAGGATGCTAGGGTTCTTCGATGTGCCCGATACGGGCATTCCCAAGACCCCAACATTCAGTGATCTGATCGACGCGATCAGACGCCGAGTAAGGGCGGGACATGAAGGGTTCTCGGGACAAGTGTTCTCCAGGCTAGTCGCAGACAGCGCTTTAGCTGACGGCAGCGATGTTGTCCGCCTCATGAACGAATCCCATCACGGCAGGTCGCATCTAATCCCGTATAACGATGTGTCTCAGATTCGCGACGACTTGAAACACGTGCTCGCGCTCGTGCGTTCAGCACACGAAGAGTATGAAAGGTGGCTGCGAAGGAGTCCGCCGGAAATAACGGCACCGAAGCCGTCTGTGGCAATTCCAGCCAAAGACTTTTCCTTCACCGTGCGACAGATCGAAGTGTTGGCTGCATCTACCGCCGGCTCGACTCTCCGGGATGTTTGTGAGGCAGACGAAGCCTTGTCATGCGACTGGCTTCAGAATCATGCTGTGTTCATCAACACGACGGACAATTTTGGCTTTTCTGGTCAACGCAACTGCCGCGTAATCGTTGATCTCGAAGACACAGACCCTGCCGACAGGAGTCTCGTCATCGCTCTGCACAATGGCAATACCTACGCTCGTCGCCTGTTGCGTCCGGCCGAAAGTCCCACGCAAGTCATTCTTGCTGCCGAGACAAGTGACCCGCTCGATCGTCCTCGGGTTCTTATGCTGCCCACTTCGGAAGTGCGTTTGCTGAGCGTTGTGGGCGTGTTGTTTGGCGGCGCCCCGGTATTCCCGCATCCCAAGGGTGAAGCCCAGCCGGACGAATCATGCGACATTCTCAAGAACGTTGAAATCGCATTTACCGTTCGTGGCGAAAGTGCGCTGCCGCTCGCGATTGAAGGACAAATTGTTTTGGGTGGAAGAGAGGTCCATCCTGCGGATATTCCATCTATGGAGGACAAGATGGTTGCACTGGCAACATCGGATGGGTGTGCATTCAAGAGGGTCGGCCAAATAGTCTCTGGCGCGAAACACGTTCGTCAATTCGAATCGATCGGCGGTCGCGGTGAGTCGATTCTGGCTCGAACGGAAGACGTTGAAGATGATCCTTTTGGGTCGTTGCCACTTGTCGAGAGTGTCCGTGAAATCATGGGAGTACTTTACCCACCCATCACCTGATACAACAGTATCTTACCAACGACCCACGATGAGAAAAACGACCACGACGCCCATATCTCGAGCAGTTAGTCCTGGAGCATCTGCCAGCGGGACCGGGCCAGTGCGGGGGCCGCGTCGTTCCGACGCCGCGAATCGCTCGAAAACTGTCTGAAAGAGGCGAAAAACCAGGTCGAAACGCTCAAGGCCGAACTGGACGCCGACCCCGGCGCGGCCAGCCGCCGACAACAGGCGGCCCGCGAGCGTGCTGCACGGGAGCGGACCGAGCGGATCACCAAGGCCCTGGAGCAGTTGCCGGGAATCGAAGCGAGCAAGAAGCCGAAGGATCGCGCGAAGGCGCGAGCGTCGACGACCGATCCGGAGGCCCGAGTGATGAAGATGGGCGACGGCGGCTATCGGCCGGCGTACAACGTTCAACTGGCGAGTGACACGCCCTCGCAAATCATCACGGGCGTCGACGTGAGCAACTCGGGTGGTGATCAAGGGAAGATGGCCCCGATGGTCGAGCAACATGACGAGCGGTACGGAAAAACGCCCGACGCGATGCTGGTCGACGGCGGATTCGTGAAGAAGGAGGACATTACGAAGGTGAGCGAGCCGCAAGGGAGCACGACGGTTTACGCCCCGGTCATGCCCTCGAAGACCGACTGGCGCGACCCGCATACGCCGCGCGGGGATGACAGCTCGGCGGTGGCCGCCTGGCGCGTGCGCATGGCAACCGACGAAGCCAAGCGGATCTACCGCGAGCGCGCGTCGACAGCCGAGTGCGTCAACGCGATTGCGAGAAACCGTGGCCTCCAGCAGTTCCGTGTCCGAGGCCGACCAAAGGTCCGGGCAGTGATTCTGCTTTACGTTCTGGCACACAACCTGATTCGCGCGACCGCGTTGCGCGCCGCGGCGCAGACGGAGGCATCGTGAGCGACCAAAGGACGGCATCTGGTCAAGATGGGATAACTTCATCACGTCTTTCCAGCCCGATTGGCGTCGCAACGACCGAAACACCCTAATCCACCGGCCGCAAGCATCTCGTTGAGCTTCGGCCGACAATAGTCACCCATCAAACACACGAGTCAATTCCTTCACGGCCTCTGAGGCCTGGCTTGACCGCAGAGTCCTTGGCGCGGCCGCTGTGGTTGTCGTAGAATCCCGGGAATGTGGCGGAGTGTACGGGCGAGTCGGCCGGTTGCCGCTTGGTTCTCGGAGGCTGAAGGGCATGCCCACGTCCCGGCGCGCCGGGATGGGCGTAGCACCGGGTGTAGAGCGAGTCGTGCTCACCGTAGAGAGAAAACAGTTCTGACCTGCTCTGTAGAAAACCTCGTTTTGCACAGGGGGTGGCTGGTGGCTGAGCGAAGCGAAGCCCCAGTTTTCAGCGATCTGGGGCACCGTTGCGCTATGCCCCAGCCACCCTTCTTGAAGGTTTTCTACAGAGCAGACATGTGCTGTTTCGGCTGATCGTCCGGCGTGCGCCGGGCCGTGAACAGCTACCCTGCCGGTACAACTACGTGCAGAAAGTCAACGAGCCACTTTGAAACCAGCGCTCGAACTATCCCCGGCACATCGTGGTCAACAACGGTCGCGCAACATCCGGGTGCATGCCTAGCCACATCGAGTTATACTGAACCCCCCGTATCGTGTCCTTTGGGCGTTTGTGGTATTTTGGTCAACTGGGTTGTACAATAGCAGTTTGGAAGTTTGGGAAAATGAGTTTATGTTCGGCTTCCTGTCACCTTACCGGATTGGGCACCACCATCCTACCGGCTCAACCATGACTGCAATATTAGGGATCTCGGCGTTCTATCACGATTCAGCGGCAGCGCTGGTCGTGGACGGCGAGATTGTCGCGGCCGCGCAGGAGGAACGGTTTACGCGCAAGAAGCACGACCATGAATTTCCGGTGAATGCTATTCAATACTGCCTGGAAGAGGGCAAGTTGACGCCTGGGCAACTTGATTACGTCGGCTTCTACGACAAACCGTTCCTGAAGTTTGAGCGTTTGCTGGAAACGTATTTGGCCTTTGCGCCGGTGGGCTTCCGCTCGTTCCTCACGGCCATGCCTTTGTGGCTTCGTCAGAAGCTATATCTACCTCGGGAGATGGGCAAGGGACTGAAATCCGAGTACAAGAAGAGATACATCTTTTCCGAACATCACGAATCACACGCTGCGAGCGCCTTTTTCCCCTCACCCTTTCAGGAGGCCGCCCTTCTGACGCTGGACGGCGTGGGTGAATGGGCAACGGCGGCCGTCGGTTATGGTCGCGGGAACCGCATCACGTTGACCCACGAGCTACGATTCCCACACTCGCTGGGACTGCTCTATTCGGCCTTGACCTATTTCTGTGGGTTTAAAGTCAACTCGGGCGAGTACAAGCTGATGGGCTTAGCTCCTTATGGTGAGCCGAAATACAAAGATGTGATGCTCGAAAAGCTGATGGATGTGAAGGCAGACGGTTCGTTCCGATTGGACCTGTCTTACTTCAACTACTGCCAAGGCCTGAGGATGACCTCTCGCAAGTTCGCCAGGCTCTTTGGCGGTCCACCCCGGAAGCCGGAATCGCCTTTGACTGAACGGGAAATGGACTTAGCTGCATCCATCCAGGAAGTCACGGAAGAAATCATGCTGCGGGTGGCACGACACCTGCATGAGCAGACTGGCATGAAGAGCCTTTGCCTGGCCGGTGGCGTTGCCTTGAACTGTGTTGGCAACGGGCGCATCCTGCGGGAAGGACCTTTCGAGAATCTCTGGATTCAGCCTGCGGCAGGCGACGCCGGCGGAGCCTTGGGAGTGGCACTATTCATCTGGTACCAGCTTCTCTGCAATGAACGGGTGGTCTCGGAGCCGGACGGTCAGCGGGGCTCGTTGCTTGGACCACGGTTTTCCAACGAGGACGTCCGCACGCTTCTCGACTCGCAACAGGCAAAATACCGTCAATTCACGGACGAAGCGGAACTGTGCAACTACGTGGCTGATCTGATCGCATCTGAAAAGGTCATCGGCTGGATGCAAGGCAGGACTGAGTTTGGCCCGAGGGCATTGGGCTGTCGAAGCATTTTGGGTGACGCGCGCAGCCGCCGCATGCAGTCGGTGATGAATCTCAAAATCAAGTTTCGCGAGTCATTCAGACCGTTTGCCCCGGTCGTGCTGCGTGACCGGGTCAGTGAGTATTTCGAGATGAGCGACGGCGAGGACAGCCCCTATATGCTTTTGGTGGCGCCGGTCGCGGAAGACAAGCGGGTCGCTGATAACGGTACGCCTGCCACCGGGCTGGATAAGTTGAAAACGATTCGTTCGGTAGTGCCTGCCATCACGCATGTGGACTACTCAGCCCGCGTTCAGACCGTGGACAAACGGCGGCACGGCCGGTTCTACAAACTGATGAAGGCTTTCGAGTCGAAGACCGGCTGCCCTGTACTGATTAACACCAGCTTCAACGTTCGTGGTGAACCGATCGTCTGTTCACCGGAACACGCCTATCACTGTTTCAAGGCCACCAATATGGATGTTCTGGTGATGGAGGATTTTGTGTTGCTGAAAGAGGAGCAGCCAACCGCCGAAAAGCATGAGATCGACGAATACTTGGCACGGTTTCAATTGGATTGACTAGAGGACATTTCAAAACCGGTGCTCTGATTGTTGTCATTCTGAGCGCAGCGAAGAATCTCGGCTTTCGCGGGGGGAGATCCTTCGCTTCGCTCAGGATGACCGTTTTGAAATGCCCTCTAGGACTTATCAGAGTTGCGTTGAGACCCGGCATGAGACTCATACAGATTGATCACGACCCATCGTCACGACAGTTGAATGTCTTCGGTGTCATTTGGCTGGTGTTCTTCAGCATTGTCGGCGGAATCGTGCTGAAGAACGGCGGTTCTGTTCAACTAGCCACGGTATTGTGGTGCCTTGCGACGGTGGTCCCCGTGCTTGGCTGGATCGTGCCAGGGTTCATGCGATTCATATACATTGGAATGGCGTATGCAGCATTTCCAATCGGGTTTGTGGTCTCCTACCTGATCATGGCGGTTGTATACTACCTGGTGCTCACACCCATCGGGTTGGTGATGCGGCTGTTCGGTTACGACCCGATGGATCGCCATTTCAACGCAAGCGCTGATACGTATTGGTGCCCGCGCGAGCAAGACAATAGCCTGAATACGTATTTCCGGCAATTCTGATTCATAGGAGTTTGATGCGAATGGTTGACGAGTCACTTCAGACACAACAAGAGCAGCAGGCTCGGGAACTTGGGCAGCAGGCAAGCCAGGCACAACGTGGCATACTCGGTGAGTTCGTCGATTTCTTGTTGCACAACAAGAAGTGGTGGTTGACGCCGATTATCCTCGTGTTGTTGCTGGTCGGACTGCTACTCGTGCTGGGAGGCACGGGTGCTGCGCCGTTCATCTATACGCTGTTTTGATTCGGATTAGGACGAGCCTTTGCTGCTTGTTGAGGCGATGTCCCGCGAGCCGGGCAAACCGCGCGTCGCGCTGAGTACCGGCAAGTGGGGCTGTGAACCCGAAGTGAGCAAAGAACACATTGCGCGCACCCATGTTGCGGCAAAGGTCCTCGAACCGCTCGGCCACACCGTGAAGGAAGTCACCGGCGAAACGATCCGCGGTTGGAAGGCGATGTAGGCTGGTACAGTGGCCCACTGCGCCGGCAATGCCCGGAAATGGAAATGGGCCGCTGAAGCGTCCTAGCCAGCCGGGTTCTTCGGTTCCGGGGTCGGCTCTTGGTTCAAGACGTCGGACGTCGTCAATCCCAAAAAGAGTGACTTTGAAAAAAGGCGATTGCCCAGCGGCGAGAAGTGGCCCACGGACGTGTCGTTATGCCAAGGTTCAGTCAACCTGGTTAAGAAAGCGACCCGCGGATCCAGAAACGCGATGCCTTTTGTTTGGCAAAAGCCTTTCACGGCCTGCGCGTCGGTTGAGAATTGAATCCCTTGGTCCTTGGGAGAGAATCCAACTGACGTCACGAAAAAACGCGCACCGCGCTCCGCACAGATCCGATTCAGGTCTTCAACGGCGGCGCATGTGGTGTCGCGACCCTTCTGCCAGAGGTTGCCCAAATCGGAAACGAGGCCGCCTTCGCCTGGTGCCTCAAAACGCAGACGCATATTATAGATTCCCATCGCCGATAACAGTGAAAGCACCTTGGGTTTCAGCGTATTGTAGAGGGCCGAGTGTTCCCGCAGAAACCTCCGTCCCGGAATCGAGTTGCGAAGTTGTGTGTACCTGCCGTCGAGGTGACGGAGATCATCCGCAAAGTCGTTGCCACAATGCGTGAAAACCACGATGTCCGGCTTGATCGCGTCCCAAACGCGCAATGCCAAGCCTTTCGCCTGCAACGCCCCGTAACCGTAAACACCTGCGTTGATTACTTCGACCCGTTCATTGCCGGCTTCGTTCAGAAGTCGCTGCAGATGGAATGCAAATGTCTCATCGTCATCCACGCCGCTGCCGAACGTACAGGAGTCTCCAATGAGCAGAATCCTAACGTCCGCCGACGAGCGCAACTTTTTGCCTCGGAAGCCCATCGCGTTGATTCGGACCCTATAACGAAAGTCGGCGCCCCGAACATCGACGTCAGCCAATGGCTTGTTGACGTGGGACAGCTCCTCATCCGGCATGGTGTAGGCAACGCCTTTGAAATCTGAATATCCACAAAGCCGAAGCAATCCTTCGGCCAGTAAGAGGGCCACTACAAGCGAAAAACTGACCGCCAATAACCGTATCAGCCACAGCCTAGCGCGACCACCTTTACGGGGTCTTCGCACCGCGCGACGTTCCGTCTTACCTGTTACTGGCATCGTTGAACCGGCATCTAGAGAAGAGGCAGAGCGCCAGGGCTAGACTTCACGGAAACAATACCATATAGCGTAGAACACCGGGGATGTATTGTCAAGGGTCGGGTTCTCAGGGTATAATCAGGCGGCTTCCTGCAGGACTCCCTCAACGAACTTAGTTGGACAGCACCACTTCGCTTCGAGGATCTGACATAACCAGTTATCCCGCTTTGGCGTAGAGCGAAAGAAGTATTGCTCTTGGGTAAGCGTTCACACCCCGTGTAGGCAATAAGCGGCTGACGTTGCGCGCCGCGGATTTCACCCCTTCTTCGGCCCACACACCCGGCAGTGCAATTTTATCGCGGCAGAGGGGAAAGCCATGACGTCTTTTGTTATCCGATCCGTGGCCGTGTGTTTTTCCATGGTGATCGGTTTCGGTACCGGTGTGGTGACTGCCGCGGAAACACCTCAGAAGCTGAACCTGGGGAACCTGCCCGTCGCCAATGCTTCGTTGGTGAAAATGCGAGCCGTCACTCGGGGCCCCAAGTTCCACTGGTTCGGCTACTACGACAAGGACCAAATCGACGCCACCGGCCGATACTTATTGGCAATGGAGGTGGATTTCGAGCATCGCTCGCCTCGGCCGGACGACGTCATCAAGATCGGCATGGTTGATCTGGCCGACGGTAACCGGTGGATCGAGTTGGCCGAGTCCCGGGCATGGAGCTGGCAGCAAGGTTGCATGTTGCAGTGGCGACCCGGCTCGGAAACAGAAATCCTCTTTAACGACCGCCAGGGCAACCGGTTCGTCTGCCGGGTCTTCAACGTGAAGACTGGCAAGGTTCGCACGTTGCCCATGGCCATCGAGCACGTCACGGCCGACGGCAAGTGGGCCGTATGTTCGGATTACCGACGAATCCAATACATTCGTGCGGGATATGGCTACGCGGGACTGCCCGATCCCAATCGGGATGTTCTGGCGCCGGACGACGTGGGTGCATGATTGATGGATCTCGAAACAGGCGACACGAAACTGCTCGTCTCCGTTGCCCAACTCGCCAAGATCCCTTATCCCAAAGCGACGCCGAAAGACAAGCATTACGCCAGCCACTTTGCGTGGAGCCCGGACGGCAAACGGTTCCTCATGTTCAATCGTTGGGTGGTCGGGCCGCGTGGAAGAGGGACCCGGGTGTTCACCTCCAACGCCGACGGCAGCGACCTGCGGTTGCTCTCGGCCCGCGGCGCCTCGCATTGGACGTGGCGCGATCCCGAGCACGTGCTCTTCTGGAGCAGGGGGGGCTATAAGATCTACAAGGACGACGGCTCCGGCAAACCGAAAGAAACCCTCTGGCTGGCCACCAACGGCCATCAGTCGTACGTTCCCGGTACGGACAACCAATGGCTGGTGACCGACACGTATGCTTCCCAGAGCCGCAAGCGGGAACAGATTCTTTATCTGTTCCACTTGCCCACGGGCCGGGTTGTGGTGCTGGGAGAGTTTCGCTCCCCGAAAGAGTACACGGGCGAGTGGCGTTGCGACCTACATCCGCGCGTCAGCCGCGACGGCAAATGGGTGATCATCGACTCGCCGCACGGGGGCAACGGCCGGCAGCAGTATTTGTTCGACATCAGCCGGGTTATAGCCGGTAAAGGATCTTCGGCTAAAGCGGAGTCCAGGGTTCCCCGCAACTTCGAGGAACTTCAAACGCGGCTCGGCGAGCTCCGCCGGGAGTATGCACCGTATCTCCGCAGCCTGCCCAACCCGCTGGAGGTCCGCTCGCGGACACCACTGGACTCCGGGTGGCGGACGAAGTATGAGGTCCGGAAATCAAAGGATGGGAATCGGCCCGATCCGCCCGATTGGTACCGGGAGGACCTCGACGACTCGGATTGGGAACCGACGACGGTGCCGGAGTGGCGCTACGAGGCCGAACGCTGGCGGCATCCTTTAAGCTGCATCTTCTGGTACCGGACTCGTTTCACGGCGCCGGAAAAGGGGACAGGTCCAATTTATGCGAAGCACCCTACGGGCCGTTCCGGTAAATTGGACCTGCCCCCTTTTCCGCAGCGCACCTTTTTGGTTTTTGGCGGCGTGGATTGGGAGGCGGAGGTCTGGTTGAACGGGAAAAAGCTCGGCAGCCATGCGGTGTACTACGAACCGTTCCGCTTCGACGTGACGGATCTACTGAAGAAGGACAATACGCTGGCGGTGCGGGTGATCGACGGGCCGCGGTTCGGCGAGCCGCGTAGTAATGAGTCCCTCCTCCCGCTGGCCCCGGCCAAGCGGCAACGCTATGTCCGCGACAGGGCGCAGTCCATCCCGGGATTTCAAAAGAACGACCTGATCATCGGCAGCGGGTACGGCATCCACCGCGAAGTGTACTTGGAAACGACGGGCGAAGCGTGCGTGGCCGGGATTTTCGCCCGGGGCAATCCCGAGGAGCAATCGGCGACGATCATCGTGGAGCTTGACGCGGCCGCCAAAAAACGCCTGAACATCGAGGTGCAAATCCTGCCGGAGAATTTCGAAGGCCGGGCTTACCGGTTCACGCCGTGGGACGTGCCGAAAGGCACCAGCGCGAAGACGGTCACGGTGCCGATGCCCGAGGCGAAACTCTGGACGCCCAAGACGCCCCGCCTGTATCGCTGCCGCGTGATCTGCCGGGCGGGCGGCGCGCGCTCGACGGCGCCGGCGATCGTCGACGCGCGGGACGTGCTGTTCGGCTGTCGTTCGTTCGACATCGTCTCGCGGGAGCGTCCGCGCCGGGGGCTGCCCGAGGGGATGTTTCTGCTCAACGGCAAGCCGGTGTACCTGCGCGGGACGAACATCCAAGGGGAGAACGCCTTGTGGTACTGGGGCGAGAACAACCGGCTGTTGGAAGTCCTGCTGATGATCAAGGCGGCGGATTTCAACGCGATCCGCTCATGCCAGCACGTCTGTTATCCGGAAATCCGGGAACTGCTCGATCGCCTGGGTATTATGTCGGAACAAGATCAGGGGAGCGGAAACAGATCGCGGAATTGGAGGCATTTGCCGCGGACCGGGCGGGCACTGGCCCGCGTGTGCTACAACAACCCGGGCGTGGTGCTCTTGTCGTTCGGCAATGAAACGAAATTTGATCCGACGGAGATTCTACGGGCGGTTTGGGCCGTTGATCCGCAGCGGATCGTGATACCGATCAGCGGCAACGGGCATCCCAAGAAGTTTGTGGGCTACTCCATTCCGGACGCCTGGTGGGCCAACGTGGTCGATGACTTCCATCAATACCCGGGTTGGTATTCGAAGCGGACCAGGGGGGCTCTATGGATCTTGTCGGTGATCCGCAAGCCAGCGCGGCGGTTGACTACCGCGGGGGAATACGGGGCCGAGGCCCTCGACGGCTACGAAACCATGGCGAAGCACTACCCGGCCCATTGGAAAAAGACCCCGCCGCCGGAAACCGACACGCTTTGGGGCCATGTGCAGGTCGAGAAGGCCGGCAAGCGGCAGTTTGTCGGTTTCCGCGGCAAGCGGCCGACTAATCTCGGACAGTACATCGAAGCCAGCCAGAACTACCAGGCCGACGTCCTGGCCGAAGTGACCAAGGGTTTGCGGCTCTCACCCCGGACAATCAGCGGTTATTTCCAATTCCATTTCATCGACATCCTGCCGGCCAGTTGGCCCAAGTCGATCGTCAGCCACGATTTGATCCCGAAAAAGGGTTATTATGCCATGGCCCAGGTCAACCAACCGCTGGTCCCCCTGTTCCAGATGCTCGGTCGGGGAGAGGCGATGGAACTCTGGGTCGCCAACGACCTGCTGGAACCTTTTTCCGGGTGCCGATTGCAGTGGAATGTCGAGGCCGGCGGCAAAACGCTGCTTTCGGGCGAGAAGCTCGTCGACGTGCCCGCCGTGAATGCCGCCTCGGCAGCTCGGGTCGATCTTTCGCCGATACCACCTTCCGTCGATCTGGTGACGATCCGGCTGAAGCTGAGCGATGCCGACGGCAAGACACTTGCGACTTACGAGCAGGAAGTTTTCCTCCGCGCCTGGCGCGAGCAGCGCCAGTTGCTGAAGACCGCGAAGGTAAATTGACGTGGAGAAAAGAAGGGGTTAGAACCAATCCTGTTCGGCCGGTGGTTTGGTGAGCGGGCGTTGTTAGACCGCTTCCCTACGGGCGCGGCTCGGTTTTTTGGACGAGATCGAGCTGCGATGGGACCGGCTTGATGCCCTTCTTATGCCTCTCGGCGATCTTGCGGAGATTGTCGATCACCTCGGGATGCTTCTTCGCGACGTTGTGCCTCTCCGATGGGTCGTGGTCCAGATGATACAATAGCGGTGGATCGTGCTTGATGCCTCGGCGGTTGCGGTAGTTGGGTTGGGTGAAGAAGAACATCTTGTAGGGGCCGTGGCGAACGGCGCAGAGTTGCGTGCCGCGGTAGTAGAACATCGTGTCGCGCGGGCTCGGGCCCGTGCCCAGCAGCACGCCAGAGAGGTCCAGCCCGTCGATGGTGCGGTCCTTGGGCAGCTTGGCTCCACAGAGCTTGACGCAGGTGGTGAAAAGGTCCATGGTTGAGCCCATCTGGCGGACGGTCCCAGGCTTGATCACACCGGGCCACCAGAAGATGGCCGGTTCGCGCATACCGCCCTCCCATGTGCTTCCCTTACCCCCGCGCAACAATCCGGCCGAGCCGCCGCGTTCTCGACAGATGAGCCAAGGGCCGTTGTCCGAGGTGAACACGACCAGCGTTCGCCCAGCGAGGTCCAGTCGGCGCAGGGTATCGAGAATCCGGCCGACGCTGTTGTCGATTTCCTCGACCACGTCGCCGTAGACGCCCCGCAGACTGCGACCGACGAACGGCTCCGAGCGGAACAGCGGCACGTGCGGCATCGTGTGGGCAAGATAGAGGAAAAACGGCCTGTCCTTGTTCTTCTCGATGAAGCGTAGCGCTTCTTTCGTGTAGCGTTTGGTGAGCGTGGTTTGGTCGACCGGTTGCTCAATCGTCTTCTCGCCGCGCATCAATGGCACACCGATGCGCTCATGGCTCGCCTTGCCGCCGGGCTCTTTCGGAGGCACCCTCCGATTGTGCATGTCGTTCGAGTAGGGCAGGCCGAAGTACTCGTCGAAACCTTGCTTCGTGGGCAGAAACTCCGATCGGTGTCCCAGGTGCCACTTGCCCACGCATGCCGTCGCATAGCCAACGTCCTTCAGCGCTTCGGCCAGGGTGATCTCGCTCTGGGGCAACCCACCGGCGGAATGTGGGTACAGCACGTGACGCCGAAGGCTGCACATGCCGTTGCGGATCGGTAGCCGTCCGGTCAGCAGGGCCGCGCGGCTGGGCGTGCAAACCGGCGCGGCCGAGTAGAACTGGGTCCAGCGCTGACCTTCCCGGGCCATCCGATCCAAATGAGGTGTATCGATCGTCGGATGCCCATAGCAGCCCAGATCGCCATAGCCCAAATCGTCGGCAAAGATAATGACGACGTTGTGACGCGGCGGCTCGGCCGTCACCGAAAGGCTTATCAACAAAAATGGGAGTAGAATCGAAATGGTGATGGTCGATTTTGTGGTGGACGCCATCGTCAGACTCCAATCGAGCGAGAAACGGTTGGCGAGAAAGCGGCAAAGGCGGGTTCTTCCAGTATACCAATTTCACAATCGGTTCGCCAGGATGTGGCATCCGAGGTGGAGAACACTGCTGGGCAAGCCAGCAGTGGCACCCGTACGCAAGGAGCATGCTCACGCAAGCGAGAGCATGCCACTCTGTCGTCGATATCATGCTCTTGTCGATATCAGAGGTTCCGGTACAATGCCTTTATGTTGGTCATTCCTCTCCAATCCGGCAGCAATGGGAATTGCACCTACGTCGAGGCGGCCGGTGCGCGGTTGCTTTTCGACGCGGGCATCAGCGGCCGGCAGGCCCGAGGGCGGCTTGCCGGCTTCGATCGTTCGATCCGGGAGGTCGACGCCGTTTTTATCTCCCACGACCACACCGACCACGCCAGTTGCATGGGCATCTACCATCGCAAGTTCGGATTGCCCATTCATGTCACTCGAAAAACACTCTCCGCCGCGCGGCAG
>Ga0315543_1002808_pt1 | contig 16377 bp, 17 predicted proteins | sample SalMarSW160210MG_2_FD_203098 | JGI IMG/M metagenome (GOLD analysis project Ga0315543, IMG submission 203098) | Salt marsh sediment microbial communities from the Plum Island Ecosystem LTER, Massachusetts, United States - Salt Marsh Sediment SW1601-210 ...
GTTCTATATGTTCGGTGGTGCGACGGTTGCCGTGAGGGAAGCCACCCCTGCCGCCTCGACCTTGTCTCTCCTGTTGGGGGATATGCAGGGCTCTGCGCAAGTGATGATGAAGGTCGATCCGGATGTCCAGTCTGAGACCGGTTTGGAGGTGGCGTCCTCGACGACCGTGAATCTGGGAACCGACGTCACCCGCTCGGCATACATGCCGTATGGGGCGGTGCGAGGCGACGATAATCTCTCGATCGATCACGGGTGGCTCAACCAAGTCTCCGACGGCACTGCTGCCGACGGAGGCACCGGGCTCGTCTACTTGAATGCCCGCTACTACGACCCGGTGTTGTCTAGGTTTGTCTCCCCAGATCCGTTGATGAAGCCATCGGACCCCCGCACCCTCGACCCGTATCGGTATGCGGACAACAACCCCATCAGCTTCACCGACGCGTCCGGGTTGTGTTCCACGACTGGGAACTGGGCTTACGTCGGGGGCGTGCTGGAGCCGCCGTGCAACAAGAGCAACGGCTCCCAATACAAACCTTCGGCGCTGAAGCTCATAGCGGAGCTCATAACGCCAGGGAGCAAAGCGGGGAAAAAGAAAGTTACGCAAGCCGAAGCGGCGACGGACAAAGAGAATCGCCAGTGGTGGCAGAAGGCACTCTCATGGGTAGGCGACCGGATCACTGATGCACCACAATGGTTTGTTGACCGTTCCATCGACTATTGGGACAGGGGCACAACCTGGCTACAGTACGAGGCGCAGGCGGCTTGGCGGTGGGCGCGAGATCCAGTGCAGGGCGTCTACGACCTAATCAACGGCAACCTCCTTGCCGAGCAGGCAATGGCCATTGAGCAGATCCTTATCGATGATGCGGAACTGCTGAATGAAGGCTTGTACTGTGGGAATGCCGGGGAGTGTCTCACGGGTGGTTCCACGTTCAATGTGAATGGGAAGCCAGGGGCTATCACAATTGGCCATACGGTCACATTCGCCGAGGACATGAAAGTCAACTCAGGAATAATCGATGAGGAGTTTACGCATGTCCTGCAGTACGAGATTTTGGGTGCGGTTGTCTTTATATCTGGCTACGGAGGAGAGTACGCCGTGAGGAGATTCATCTTTCGTGATCCGGACGCCTACGAGAACATCTCGTCTGAGCAGTGGGCGAAGACCGAGAAGAAGGAAGCGGGATCGCAACCTGGGATGAGCCCCTGGTGGGGACCTCTGAGTGAGCCGGTTGGATAGGGGATAGGATCAAGTGACATGAGTATACGAGTCAACGCATTGGGTCCTTCTTCTCTCGTCCTCGTGGTGGGCTGTGGGCTGGCGCTATTGCTAAGCGGTTGCCACTTGGCGTCGCCGCAGCCGGGCGAGGCGGTGTACGCGGACATCACCAACCGATGTGAGACGGATGTGCTAGTGGCGATCGATAATAGACCGGGGGCATACGACGCGGATACTCAGGCGTGGGGTTGATGTACCCAATTGATTCTGGAGCCACAGACGAGGACTTCGGGCCGGTGTTGACGCCACTGTCGAACAACCTCTACCTCTGGGTGGTCGAGCCCGACGCGACTGATCGGGGTGAGCCGCACGCGCTGCCTGTTGCGTCTCTTGCTTCGAGAGTTGAGAACTCGTGGACTGTCTATACGATCGAAATTGTGGGCGAACTCTGCCCATAGCGCCGCTGCCGAAGAGGTAAATCGGCCTGGGTTTATTGGAGGGCGGGTTCTTCCATCTGCGGTTGCGGTTGGGGGTTGATCTGACGGTTCTCACGGTAGTACAGGGCATCCCCAGATCAGGGGTCTGGTGCTAGCGTTCTGTTGACAGAGCACCTTGCCGATCAGGTGTCGCGCAGGGGTCAGGGGAGCGCCGGAGGAGTGGTGTTGGGAATGAACGACATTGACCGGAGTGTGGTCGATCAGCGAGAGACTTACGATGATCGGGATGGCGGGTCTGCTCCTGCGGCACCGAGTACGGACTGGTACTTGGATGCCGCGTCGTATGCGACCACCTGGGAGTATTCGGATTCGGGCAAGATCGTAGAGATCGAGAATCTGACGTCAGGTGGGTCCGCGGTGACCGACGAGTTCGCGTATCCGGAGACCGGTCCGGTGCATGCGGTGACATCTGTCTATGACGGGACAACGACCAATACGTTCAATTATGACGATGCGGGACGCATGGACTCCCGGACGGTCGATGGGGATACGACCATATTGACGTGGGATGTGCTCTCGAACTTGGTTAAGACCGTTGAGACGGGTGGGGATACGTTCCTGTATGTGTATGACGGGTCGGGGCAGAGGGTCGTGAAGATCAATGTGACCCAGGATGCTGCGACCGCGTATCTGGGTTCGACGGAGGTCACCGATCTGGATACGACCACCAACCATACGACTGACATCGAGCTTGAGAGCACGTCGTTTGTGACCGGGAGTCGGTTCTACACGTTCGGTGGTGCGACCGTTGCTGTCCGGGAAGCCACCCCAGCTGCTTCGACCTTTTCTCTCCTGTTGGGCGATATGCAGGGCTCTGCGCAAGTGATGATGAAGGTCGATCCGGATGCCCAATCTTCGACCGGTTTGGAGGTGGCGTCCTCGACGACCGTGAACCTAGAAACCGATGTCACCCGCTCGGCATACATGCCATATGGGGCGGTGCGAGGCGACGACAATCTCTCGATCGATCACGGCTGGCTCAATCAAGTCACCGACGAAACTGACACCGGGCTCGTCTACTTGAATGCCCGCTACTACGACCCGGTGTTGTCCAGGTTCGTCTCCCCAGACCCGTTGATGAAGCCGTCTGACCCGAGCACTCTCGACCCCTACCTTTACGCCGGCAACAACCCCGTCACCTACTCCGACGCGTCCGGGTTGTGTTACACAGGCCCGGGGGCCCGGGGTTACGTCGGGTCGGTATTGGAAGACCGGTGCAACGAGAAGGACAACGGCTCCCGATACAAAAAAACTCCGGCGCCGGGATCTGAGTCATCCGGTACCCAGACATATACCTATGTCGGCGATAGTGAGAATGCCCCAAAGGGGGAAAAATACCTGACCGATCCTGGGGATTGGTGTCTGGTTGGACAGCTTGTTGGCTTCAGTGCAAATTGTGGGACGCCGCCGGATGACGGGGATATTGAGGACCCAAGTAAGTTTGAAGCCATCCTTGACTTCTTTGCGGATCGGGGGACAGACGCCTCCAACGGAGTCTCGGCAATCGGGGGATTCGAAAAGGCGACGGTGATTGAAGTGAGAGGCTACTGGAGAGGATCGACCTGGGTGCAGTCCTACAAGAGATATCTGCCCGGGCAATATGGAATTAAAGGCTTACTAGCTGAGCCAAATGGTGGCGCTCTCAGTAAATCCGTCAAGGTGGCGAATGGCGTAGCCTTCGTTTTCGTGGGAGTTGAGGCTGGTATCGAGGCTTGGGATCGCTCATCTGACTATGGATGGGAGATACAGTTGACCTATTCGGTCGCATCTGGTTTGGCGGAAGGTGGTGCAGTAGTCGCAGGTACCACCAGCGGAGCCTATTTGGGCTTGTCCTGTGGGCCACTTGCGTGGATCTGCTCCCCAGTTTTGGCGGCTGGAGGAGGGTTAGCAGCTTGGTGGCTTGTGGACACAGCTACTGACAAAGCATGGGAGTGGAGCCTTGAACCAGCCAGTTGAGCGTCGGGTGTTTCATCCCCGAGGGTTCGTTTTCATCCCTTTCAGTGTGGTATTCATCTCTCTTGGGGTGTGGATGCTTTGGATGGTTATCCGGCATGGTGATAACGGCGATTCCAGTATCTGGATAGTGCCATTCGGATTGGCCCTGATGGGTGCGTTTCCGATATGGGTGCGGTTTTCAGAATTCATGGTCTTCGATAGTGAGGGTGTGGAGGTCAGAAACATTGTGCTTCGCCGTCATCGATACCGAAGGAGTACCGACTCGGCGAGGGTGAAAAACATGAGCGGCATCATCTTCTGGCCGAAGTTCACCGTCGCGGAGTTCAAGGCGCGAGGTGGTCCAACCATCCTCTTTGCCCTCGATATAGGTTTCGCGAGGGATCGTGAGGAGATCATCTCTCTAATGTGGGGCAAGCCTCAGGGTAAGGCAAAGCAAATCATTGTCGAATAGTCGGCTCTCACCTGCTAGGGGGTAGTGGGTCAGTTTGACTTGGGGGCGTCGAGCAAGCCGACAATCTCCTTGAGGGACCACACGTGATCCGTAACCCCTGCCGCCTCAACCCTGTCGCTTCTGTTGGGAGATATGCAAGGCTCTGCGCAAGTGATGATGAAGGTCGACCCGGATGCCCAATCTTCGACCGGTTTGGAGGTGGCGTCCTCGACTACTGTGAACCTGGAAACCGACGTCACCCGCTCGGCCTGCCTCCCCTATGGGGCGGTGCGAGGCGACGATAATCTCACGATCGACCACGGCTGGCTCAACCAAGTCTCCGACGGCACTGCTGCCGACGGCGGTACCGGGCTCGTCTACTTGAATGCCCGCTACTACGACCCAGTGTTGTCTAGGTTCGTCAGCCCCGATCCGTTGATGAAGCCGTCCGACCCAATAACTCTCGACCCGTATCAGTACGCCGGCAACAACCCCATCACCTTCACCGACGCGTCCGGGTTGTGCTACACAGGCCCGGGGCCCCGGGGTTACGTCGGGTCGGTATTGGAAGACAAGTGCAACGAGAGAGAAAATGGCCGCCGATATGCGAACCCGAATTCTCCATCTTTTATCGCCCGGTACCAGGTTGCGAATGACCCGAGTTTGGTTTGGTATCGACCGGGTATAGCGGTTACGACGCCCAGAGTGGAGATGACCCGAACTGAGTCGGACCTGCTGGGAAGCCTACCTTGGGATACGATCCGAAGCCTGAATGACCTGAAGAACAGGGCTTTGAATGATGAAGCTCCTGCCCGCTTCCCGGGGGCCCAGCACAACACACATGCCGACGCATTCCGGCACGCGTACTGGAATGCGGCATGGACCAAGCGCATAGGTTCGAATTGGACCGCGCAATTCACTACCGCGCACGAGGGAAACCCCAGCCATGATGCGGTCCTTGAAGAAGTCATGGATCTCTACAACAATCAGGTCGGACGGCAGATCGCTGAGTTGCATCCGGATGCCAGCTACGACGAACTGGCGGACCTCATAGAAGACGCGGTCTATCGTGGCGAGTTGCTCGTCGTCGGATCAGATGGTTTGCTCCATTGGTCGGATTCAGTTCCGATTGACGGAAAAAAATACGATGTTGTGCGTGTCCCCGCACCAGGAGTGCGACAGCAAGACGAGTTTACGGATTGGGCGTTAGAGGAGGAAGACCAATGGGTTCGAAGCAGGTACGGCGACTAGGCGGCGTCTCATCTGCGGTGGTGCTGGTTCTTGCGCTGCCGTTTCTCGGTTCTTGTGATTCGAATGCGGGGATGATCCAGGGGAAGTACAACCCGGAAGTCAGCGGACCATTGCTGGGGGCTATTGAATCCGAGTCAGAGACGCTCCTGAGTGATGTGACACCATACGAGTGGGAAACGGTTACCTTCTTCCATGAAGCGACTCAACCAGAAGAAATGATTAGCACGATCGGTGTGGGTGTCCTCGATCCCAGTTACACCTGGGCCCGATTCACTATCGTGTTCTGTTCGGAAGGATCAGTCGTTGAGGCGCTCCTCGTGACCTTCGACAGCCTTCAGGTTGATCAGGGGGCAACGATGTCGAACGAAGCGGTCATCAGAGCCGGTGAGGTGACCGATCCGGCGCCGCAACCCGTGTCACCACAATGCGTTGCCAACTAGTCGCCATTCTTGGTGGGACTGCCGCGGATCACGCGGAACATCGTGTGGGATATCGTCCGTCGGGCTCCGGAGCAGATTTCGGCGTCGTTCGACTATTTGGATGGGGAGACATCAGTCACCGAGTATCTCCAGTTGGATACGTTGAGCCGGGATGATGTGGGTCGGGTGACCGTGATTGAGGACTCTGTGGCCGAAGTCGCCCAGTGTTACGTGTATGACGGGTTCAACCGGTTAGATGAGGCGTGGACGACGGCCGATCCGTGCGACGAGGCACCCGAGACCGAAGACACGTTCTGGCAGGTGGGTGACACTGAGTATGCGACCACTTGGTCGTATTCGGACACCGGCAAGATCACGTCTATCGTGAACCTCGCTGCTGGGGAGGCATCCGCCACTGCGGCCAACTATTACACCGATACGGCGCATCCGAATGCGGTCACGTCGGTCACCGAGGGGGAGGCGACGGACGAATACACATATGACGAGGCGGGACGGATGATTACCCGTGACGGTGACGGGGATTTGACTGATTTGACGATGACGTGGGATGTGTTGTCGAACCTTGTCGAGACGGATGGTCAGGGTGGACATGTGGTGTATGTGTATGACGCATCGGGTCAGAGGGTCGCGAAGATCACCCTCGACGACCCGGACACCATCGAAGAGTTCGAAGGGACCGCGACCGCGTATCTGGGTTCTACGGAGGTCACCGACCCTGACACCGCCGAGTTGGCGACCGGGGGCTATATCGCCACCCGGTATTAGTATTACACGTTCGGAGGCTCGACGGTCGCCGTCAAGGAAGCCACCACCGCGACAGACCCCACCTTGTCGCTCCTGTTGGGGGATGTGCAGGGCTCGGCCACCGTGATGATGGCAGTCACCCTCGACACCGGTGGGGCGATGGAACCTGCCTCCACGTCGGATACGATTACCCGATCGGCGTACATGCCATATGGGGCGGTGCGAGGCGACGACAACCTCGACATTGATCACGGCTGGCTGAATCAAGTGTCCGATGGCACTGCTGCCGACGGCGGTACCGGGCTCGTCTACTTGAATGCCCGCTACTACGACCCCGTCCTGTCCAGGTTCGTCTCCCCAGACCCGTTGATGAAACCGTCTGACCCAAAGACCCTCGACCCGTATCGGTATGCGGACAACAACCCCATCAGTTTCACCGACGCGTCCGGGTTGTGTTCGGACGGGATCTCTGGGTGGGCCTATTGGCTCTACAGCGGTGGTGTCTCGTGCGATGGGTCGCGATGGCAATACACCGATGTGAGTGACGATCTTGCAGACGCGGCGTTGGCGGGTGCCGAAGGCCTGGCAGATTGGACTCGAGGCGCAGCCGATGCCGGGATCGGCCTAGTCAATCTCGCGCAAGAATTCAGCCCTGGAAACCAGGTTATGCGTGTGTTCGGCATCAACAGCCCGGATATCCCCTACTTCGGTCCGAGCGGCGAATTGGACTCCAATGCGTCGTACAACATTGGCCTTTTCGATGGGCCGATAATCCTCATCGGTGGCGGTAGCGGGCAGGCGGTAAGACCTGGGATGACTACCGCGAGGGTCGCTATAGAAGAAGGCACAGCGACAACGGTAACCACTGGAACGAGAAGAGTCGCCCAGGTAACCCTCAACCGGGAGGCTGGGATCGCTGCAGAGAATACCGTCTCCAAACAGATTGGGGTGCCCAGGAACGTTGGATCAGGAATGGAGAGCATCCCCGGTACTGGCCCAGGTGGCGTCCGGTATCTGGACTTTCCACCGACACAGACGATTCCTCGATTCAATGCCATCGTTGAAGTAAAGAACGTCCTGAAACTGTCAGCGACACCCCAGATCCGAAACTACATCACCTGGCTTGAGCAGCACCCTGGAGTCGCCCTGCGAATCTTCACCAACGCCCCTGCCCCAGTGAGAGGAGCAATCGCAAAGGCCATGGTCGCCAACCTGATTAAATTGTTCCCGATAAAGTAAAGCAAATGGGACTCAACTCGTTTGATGTCTACCTTGAATTCGATCGGGACATTTCGTCGGGTCGGGAGTTCGACGTGCTTGAGTCGGTGCTTCGACGACATGCGCCTAAGTGGTCGGCACGGATGCGGGTGGAGAATCCGCCGGGGCGTGTGGTCGAGCCGGGGGTCGGGGATCTGAAGGCTGCGATCCTGGATATCTCGTTGGAGCGTAGCCCAGAGTTGCTACGTATGCTGGAGGCTAGCGGGACGGCTGGCATTCGCTCCGGATTCTGCGAAATCGATGGCGCGACCGGGGCCTTGTGTGTCGTACCGGATTTCCACGAGCGAATTATGCAGGGACGACACGATGGTGGCCTCGCTTTCAACAACAACATTGCGATTCAGGTTCGTGCAGTGAAGGTTGACGGCGTGCGGGCTGCGGCGTGGATTCCACCGGTCTTTGAGGAGTTGTGTGCAGCGTTGGGGCCTGTGTGGGCGCACGCGGAGTCAACGGCGGAGTTTTTCGCGAAGTTGATGGACAACGAAGGCGGGGGGTTGCAGAGAATCGGGCTCGATTACTCCCGATATTTGCCAGCGTTGTTTCCGTTGAACTTCTTCGGGCCCGCATACGTGAACCTCATCGGCCGAGACCGGTTGGCGTCGATCCCGTGCGGGCGTTTCGTTGAATACCCTCACGGGGTGTTGATCGAGGCTGGACCGTTGGATGCAGTGTCCGCCACTGCCGAACCCGTGCTGTGTCAGGAAGCGATCCTCGACCACCTCGGACGGCAGTACTTCTTCTCCCGTGAGGATCCCGACCGACGCACCATCGCTCCCGACTGGTCAGCCCTTGAGTAGTCGCGTGATGTCCGAGCGTCACGGTGCCACATCTCAAGGGTCGAATGTACCGACCCGGGGGCTGCCGACGACGGAGATGACGCTGAAGACGGCCTCAGAGCCGGTAACTGCAAAAACCACCTATGACACGGATGGCCGGATCACGGCCGCGTGGATGCCGAATGAGGTGTCCTCCTACCCGGACGACCCGTCCATCGAATGGGACTACGACATTGATGAGGACGGTTTGTGGACCACTGAGGTGACCCGTCCCCTGGGTCAGGTGTCAACCACGTGGGTGGAACCGACCCGCGGCAATGTCGTCAAGCAGAAGGGTCCGAACGACAAGGACTGGACCCATTACCAGTACGATGCGTTGGGACTCCTGGTGGCGGGTTGGGCGCCGGCCCAGTGGGGTGAGGCGGATGCCCCATCGATGGCGTCCGGGTCTCCCGATATTCCGACAGCGTTGTATGTGTATGACGTCTATGCGGATGGCCCTTCGCTCCGTACTACCCCGGTGTCGGTGATCTCGGCCCAGTTCGTGGCCGATACCGACCCCAACACACCCGCTGAGGAAGAGCGCTTCCAGGGATTCGACTCAACGGAGACCACCCGCCGTTCCTACACCTTCCTCGACGGGTGGGGGAGGATTCTGGAGCAACACACGCCAGCGGCGGATGGGAAGCGATATCTCGATGGGGAGGAGGACCCGGAAGGTCTGCCGGGCCGGACGGTGACCGCGACCTACTACAACGAGCTCGGTCAGACGGTGTGGACGTCGGCGCCGTTCTTCGATTCCGAGCCCGCCCAGATCGCCTCGGAGAGGGTGGACCCCGACCCGTCGTCCCTCACCTCCTACACCGAGACCACCTATGACATTCAGGGTCGTACTGTTGCCCAGTCGTTGTCGAGTCTGGGCGAGTCGGTGTCGACAACAGTTACCGCCTATGACGGTTTGACGACGACGACGACTGCCCCGAATGGTGCGTCAACGTCGGCGACATCGGACATCCTGGGACGGCTCAAGACTCAAACCCAATATCCGGATACCGCCCACCCGGAGGCGACACCTATCACTACTGCCTATAAGTATGTGACCACCACGTCGGGGGATGAGGCAGGATTCCACACGGTGACGGTGACGGATGCCGAGGCACCAGTGCTGTCTTCGCCTCCGACGCAAGAGGAGTTGGAGGAGTTGGCTAGGCATCAGACTGTGTTTGTGTCCAACCTCGCGGGGCAGCGGGTGTCGATGGTGGACCCGAACTCGGGGGAGACCTTCTACACGTATGACCTGAATGGTCAGGCTATATCGGTTGTTTCGGATGCGGGCACGATCGAGATGGAGTATGACGATCTGGGTCGCATGATCGGACGCACGACGATAGACCCGGATGAGGATGCGTCGTCGTCCGCGACCTGGGTGTATGACCCTGAGGGCCATGTGGGGGCGCTAGAGTCCACGACGGCGGTGACCCGGATCGGCGAGGTCGACTATGAGACCACCACTACGGCGACCTATGACGAGTGGCATCGGCCATTGACGTTGACAGTGACGTTGCCGGATAACCCCGAGCTCGGTGGCCTCGCCGGAGACGACTACACAACATCGGTGTCGTATGACGCGATAGGTCAAGTGTCGGGAACAGTGTTGCCGGCTGTTGGTGGGCTACCTGAGGAGACCGTGTCGACGGGGTATCGACTCAACGGGATGGCCGAGAATTTGACTCTTGCGGGGTCGGGGTTCACGACTCCGGTGGTGTCGGGGGTCGAGGTCGATGGGTCGGGCCTGTTCCAGACCCGCACGTATGGGAATGGTGTGGTGCGGAGTATCGGCTGGGACACGGTTCGGCGGGCTCCGGAGCAGATTTCGGCGTCGTTCGACTATTTGGATGGGGAGACATCAGTCACCGAGTATCTCCAGTTGGATACGTTGAGCCGGGATGATGCGGGTCGGGTGACCAGTATTGAGGACGACTCGACTGGTGCGGTTGCGGGGTCTCGACAGTGTTATGTGTATGACGGGTTCAACCGGTTGGACGAGGCGTGGACGACTGCGGATCCGTGCGACGAGGCACCCGGGACTGAGGACACGTTCTGGCAGGTGGGTGACACCGAGTATGCGACCACTTGGTCGTATTCGGACACCGGCAGGATCACATCGATCGAGAACCTCGCTGCTGGGGAGACGTCCACCACCAACACCTACGGCTACACCGATACGGCGCATCCGAATGCGGTCACGTCGGTCGCTAAGGGGGAGGCGACGGACGAATACACATATGACGAGGCGGGACGGATGGTCTCCCGTGACGGTGACGGGGTATCGACCGATTTGACGATGACGTGGGATGTGTTGTCGAACCTTGTCGAGACCGATGGTCAGGGTGGACATGTCGTGTATGTGTATGACGCATCGGGTCAGAGGGTCGCGAAGATCACCCTCGACGACCCGGACACCATCGAAGAGTTCGAAGGGACCGCGACCGCGTATCTGGGTTCTACGGAGGTTACCGACCCTGACACCTCTGAGTCGGCGACCGGGGGCTATATCGCCACCCGGTATTACACGTTCGGCGGTTCAACGGTCGCCGTCAAGGAAGCCACCACCGCCACAACCCCGGTTTTGTCTCTCCTGTTGGGAGATGTGCAGGGCTCGGCCACCGTGATGATGGCAGTCACCCTCGACACCGGTGGGGCCATGGAACCTGCCTCCACGTCGGATACGATTACCCGATCTGCATACATGCCATATGGGGCGGTTCGAGGCGACGACAACCTCGACATTGATCACGGCTGGCTGAATCAAGTGTCCGACGAGGAAGACACCGGGCTGATCTACCTCAACGCCCGCTACTACGACCCTGTGCTCTCCAGGTTCGTCTCCCCAGACCCGCTCATGAACCCGAAGGACCCCCGCACCCTCGACCCGTATCGGTATGCGGACAACAACCCCATCAGCTTCACCGACGCGTCCGGGTTGTGTTCCACGACTGGGAACTGGGCCTACGTCGGAGGCGTGCTGGAACCGCCATGCCACAATAGCGACGGCTCAAAATGGACAATGCCGACGACGCCCGACGAGAATCACGGCGATTCCGGCTGGCAACTTACCGGTGGGAGCGGCAAGATGCCTGACAAACCCTTAAAGAGCGAATTTCCAAAGAAAGTCGGACGGGGGGTGAAGGGGGGAGGGTCCGAAGGGTCAACCGGTCTGGACATACTGGACCGATATGTCAACGGCAACGCCACCGCAGATGTATACCCGGGAGTTATTGAATCCCTTCAGGAAGACCCGCCAGGAGACTGGAATAGTGCGATGGTCTCGTACCTGATTGTTGCCGATCTTGTAGACGAAGCACTTGGGGACGAGTTCGGGACGAAGGAGCGTGTCTACGTTCCAGATGCGCAGAAGATGACGTATCACCGACTAATGTCGGACTGGGCCATGCTCAACTATCAAGACGACATGAGTGAAACGCAAATTATCGGGTACCACATGGGCAAATGGCAAAAAGGTTTCGCTCTCGTCGATGTTGAGGTCGGTCTTACTGTATTGAGGATAATTGGGGACATCAGTTTGGTATATATGAAGGCAAAGTATCCGGACTTAAAAATAATCAAGAGCATCAGCGATCTCAACAAACTATTTAAGTATACAGAATGGGCAAATGCCCTAACCGAGGGTGGAATCTATGGAACAGGAGGTGGGTAATTGGGTTACATTGAGAAGGTGGAATGTGGACGGGGATTCTGGGGCACAATTCGAAGGAAGACCCTCTGTGTTCTCTGTATTTTCGTGATTGGGGCTACGACAGCTTGCGCGAGTTCAACGGAGAACGTGAGAATTCCGAGAGCGACTGAGTACGGGGGTCAGGAGGTCTCGTGTGCTGAGACCTACCATTTGTCGTCCCCTTCCGAGGATGATTCGGTCTGTTGGTGGGTGGATGGGGTGTCCAGCGTGGAGGATCTCCGCGATGAGGTCATTGCCGATGCTTTAGCGCAGAATCCTGGAACCCACGTTGAGTACGTCCGCTGTCTCGTGCCTGATTATCGAGACTCTGAGACCCTTCAGATGTGTTTCGCAATGATTGTCTTCGACTCGGGTGAGGGGGGAGGGCTCGGGTATATGTCGGCAACCGTCAATCCTGGGATGAGGAATGGGTCGGGAGTGTTTGTGCCCCTTGAGGCCCCCTTCTATGTTGAGATCAGACTCTCCCGGATTTGGGCGGAGCAGCCTGGTTCTGCGTGAACACTGCTGATGGCCTTGTGAACCTTTGCTAGTTGAAGTGTCTAGTGGAGCCGACCCCGCTTTCCCGGACACGGGGTGTGTGTTGATCATGCCGCAATTTCGGCACGGATGTGAAGGGCTTCAAACATGACGGGGCTGAGGGAGCGGCCGTGCTCGTCGGTGAGGCTGGTGTGGCGGCGGCGCGGATTGTAGAACCCTTCGATCCATTCGAAGATCACGGATGTGAGTTTGACGCGACTGTTCCACGAGTGTCGGTCGAGGAGTTCGCGTTGCATGGTCGACCAGAACGACTCGATGAGGGCGTTGTCCACCGAGGACGCGACCCGCCCCATCGATCCGAGCAGTCCGGCTTGGCGGAGTCGGTGTCCGAAGATCCAGGAGGTGTATTGCGGGCCTCTGTCGGCGTGGACGATGGTGCCTGCTTGTGGTCGGCGTCTCCAGCGGGCCATCTCCAACGCGTCGGTGACTAGTTCACTGGTGGCCTGGTCGGCGATGGCCCAGCCGACACAGCGACGGGAGTAGGCGTCGAGGACGGCGCAGCAATACACCCATCCGTCTTTCGCCCTGTGTTGGGTGATGTCGGTGAACCACACCCGGTCAGGCTGCTCGGCCCGAAACTGGCGTTTGACGAGGTCGTCGTGGACGGCTGGGGCTGGCCGCCAGGAACGTCCCTTTCGGGCGTGTGACACCCCTTGAAGGCCTGCCAGCCGCATGAGACGGGCGACCCGTTTGCGGCCGCAATGCACGCCGTGTTCGATCGACAGTTCGTCGTGGATCCGCTTCGCACCATAGGTGCCACGGGAGTCCCGGTGGATCCGGCAGATCAACTCAGTCAGGTTGCGGTCGACGATCTCACGATCCGAAGGCCCACGTTCCAACCACTCGTAGTAGCCGGCACGGGACACTTCGAGTTTCCGGCACGCCACCGCGACGGGGATCCCGTCGCGGCTGAGCTCCAGGACGAGCCGGAAACCTATTTTGGGAGGACGTTCTCCCTGGCGAAGTAGGCTGACGCCCTCTTAAGGATCTCGTTCTCCATCTCCAACACCCGCAACCGGCGTCTGAGCGCAACCAACTCCTTGTGCTCGTCGGTCGTCAACCCGTCTTTCCGGCCAGCATCAATGTCGTCCTGACGCATCCACCGTCTCAGACACGACTCGCTGATCCCCAGATCCTTAGCAACCAATGCTGGTCGCTCCCCCCGACGAACCAGATCCAACGCTCGACGACGGAACTCCATCGGCTTCGCTTGAGGCATTCCGAACTCCTCTCTCGGGACTCATCATCCCAAGTCAGGTGTCCGGGAAAGCGGGGTTGGCTCCAGTGCCATGCTTTCTGGCAGGCCGATTGCGAGGGCATGATCAGTTCTTGAGCCGAGGAGGCAAGTGAGCCACCCAAGTTCCCGACGTGCGTTCGGGGTCATCTCCGAACGACCGCGGAAGTGGAAACGACGAGCGAGGGTGGCTTTGTCGACGTTGCCTCTGCTCCTCGTCGCGGGATGCAATCACGGTGTGGACGTAGCCGTGGAGAGGCTCGACGTAATCCTTGAGGTCCGCGGGGCGATCGGTTTCGACTGCTCGGCGACCGTCATGGGCGACTACCGGCCCGGTATCTGCTACACGATGACAGCCTCTGAACCACTCGACAGCTGGGCGGCGGCTCTTGGAGAGCTTTTTATCCCCGAGGGATTCGTCCCCGATGACGCCCAGTGGTCGTGTTCGGCGATTGATGAGCTCGAACCGAACATCGTTGCCTGGTGTTCGATCGAGGTCTCGGAAATCTTGCGCGCCGAAGGCGTGGTGGGCCTGAGCGTAGAGATCGAATATGGATCCGGAATCTTTTCGACGATCCTTTCGACTCATGACTACCCACCCATTTACACCGTTGTCTTGTGGTTTCAGCGCACGGAATGACCGAAGCCTGGTGGGCAGCGGGCCATTGATCGTCACCGGACGGACGTCACCGCGCCACGTGCCATTGGTGTGATGTCCGGATACGTGAGTGCTGGGAGAGGGGTGACATGGCGGAGATGCAGTCTAGCGTTTCTCTCGGTGGTCCACGGGTTGTGGTCCGGATGCCCAAGTCGATGAGAGCCATGTTCTGGATTGTCTTCTGGTCAATGCCTGTTGTGGCGGATATCACGGTGCTGTCGACGCGGATTCCTTCTGCGGCGACCGGCTTGGTGATGTCTGGACTTGCGTGGCTCGTTGTTTTACGAGGTTTGCATCAACAGATGGTCTTTTCCGCCACGTGTATCACGGTTCGGAACATGTTTGTGACGAGGGTGGTTGAGTCTGCGCAGATTGCCGGAGGATGGTTTCAGTGTGGAGGCGGGATTCTTGTGGTTCGCCTAAAGGATGGGTCATTGACGGTGTTTGATGTGGGCGATTGGCGCTTCGGAAAAAGACAGAAGTTACGACGGGAGGAAATCCTCGCCGCCGTGAGAGATGACGTCCAGGCAACCTATGGCGCGAAGTTGAGGGTCGACCGCCCGTCACTTTCCCCACGCAGATCCCCTGCGCACTTATGGGACATGAATCCGAGGTTCGCGCCTCTCTTGGCCAGTGAGTGGGCCGCAATCCTCGCAACGATCGCGCTTGTTGCCTTTCACATTCTTCGCTCAAGTGGGTAGCAGGGTTGCTCGTGACCATACCGATGCCCGCAGTTCGGACTCTTCGGTGGAAGCGGCGGTCACATCCCGAATGGTGGAGGTTGCGATCTTGGGGGAGACCTCGGGTTTGATCGCCTCTAGGGTTTAGGCCGCCAATTCGACGACTGGATGCGTGCCTCGTATGTCGACCCTCGTCTGTCAACCTTGCGTCCTCCACAAGCCCGGGGCCTGGTGCTAGCGTCTTGTTGCCAGAGCCCCCTGCCGATCAGGCGTCCCGCTGGGATCAGGGGAGCGCCGGAGGAAAGGGGCGGGGCATGAAAGACGTCAGCCGGAGTGTAGAGGGTCGGCGGAGGACTCATTGTGTTAGGGACGGCGGGTCTGCGGCAGGCTGGGCGATCAGTGTGTTGAGTGCGATACTCCTGGGTTTGGTTGTCTTTGTCGCACTGACGTATATGGGTTCTGAAAACGACGGGACTGTCACGCCCAATCCGACGAGTCCGTCCTCGTCCGCGAGCCCGAGCCCCGTTCCGTCCGAGACGCCTACCCCTGAGGCCGGTCCGTTCGATGGCACCTGGACGGGCCACGTCACGGGCGACCTGCACCTATATACACCGCGGATGTTGTCATGACTGATGACGGTTCGGTGCTTGCTGGCGCCGTCACCTATACGGGAGACGCCTCCTATCCCGAGATGCATTGTGTGGGTGTGTGGACTCAAACCGGTCGCAACGGCACACATGCCAATGTCCACGAGGTCATCACCGACGGCCCGCTCTGCATCGACGAGCTCGAAATCACCCTCGACCTCAATCCCGACGGCACGATCGCCTTCGCCATCTTCTACAGCGACACCTACCACCCCAAGGCGATACTCACCCGCGAGGCCTAGCAGGGCGTCGGCACCACTCGCACTACGCTGG
>Ga0315543_1002809_pt1 | contig 16370 bp, 15 predicted proteins | sample SalMarSW160210MG_2_FD_203098 | JGI IMG/M metagenome (GOLD analysis project Ga0315543, IMG submission 203098) | Salt marsh sediment microbial communities from the Plum Island Ecosystem LTER, Massachusetts, United States - Salt Marsh Sediment SW1601-210 ...
AAGGCAATAAGGTTGTAACCACACCCTGTTATATGCTGGATGCTACGATTGCACAGGTTGGGGATGGTGCAGACAATGTTGTTAAGGCGATAATGAAACTGCTGTAATACTCTTCTCACCCCGACTAATAAAAAGGTATACAATAAATATGCTCTTCCATCCCGAGGATTTTTACTAAACCAGGTTGGTTCCGGAAAAGCTTCCGGATCAGATCATCCCGGCATCGATCATGCGAATGATATCATCAATCAGCCGATCCTCACCTGGTGCATCAAATTCCCATTTGAGATTCGAACCGAATATCCGGGCAATGGCCTGCCAGAAGAAAGCAGATACTGAACCTTTGAGTTCCTTCAGCCACTTATAGGTTGTATCACCCGTTTCCCGGTCAATCAGTTTTATAAGTAGCCTGCCCTGGCTGATGGTAAGTTTTTTAAGATCATCCTCAAATTCGCTGAAGAGTTCATCCTCCATCTTGTTGATATATTCCCTCTTCTCGCGTTCCGAGGTAAGAGTTGCGATGTGTTGGTCCATTGCCAGAAGCTTTTCTCTTGCCAGCTTAGCATAGGGATAAACCTTTTTAATGTTTATGATCAACCGGCTATACCTCCTCATTTGCCTCCGGTTGTTAAACTTGGGACGTGGATAGACAATTACCTCCTCAATGGTTCGATGGGGAATTGTATCCCCATCGATGAAGGTACTGGTTACGATCTCGAAATCTTCAAGTGTCAGGGTATCCAATATCTTTTTGACCGTCTGCTGTGCAGACAGGATTTGAACGGTAAAAAGCAGTCCAGTCAATATGTAAAGTTTCCAGCTCATCATTCAGTTAACGAATGACCAATTCAAGAATTGTACCAGATGCAAAGTAAATCCATTTAGGTGAAGTAAAAAAGGGGTGGATTTGGATAAATGCCGGTGCAATTCATTTTTGAACGATTTTCATCTATCTTTAGGTTTATTTAATCCGGGGAGCCGAAATGGAAAGGTATGAAATACACTGTCAGGGAACTACAGGATGAGAATAAATTCACACTGTTGCACATTCTCTCGCTGGAGGATATGATCCCGTTTGTATTCCGGCAGATAAGGAGTCGCAATCCTGCAATTGTGATTTTTTATACAGTTGCCTTATGTTCCTTTGCATGGATGGTTTGGGCCTTTTTTTATACGCTTTTACCGGGTCAGTGGGGTTGGGTAAAAATCATGGTGCACTGTTTCTTTGGATTCATTTTATGGCCCGTCATTTTAATTCCGGTTCATGAACTTACCCACGCAGTGGTATACAAGCTGGCGGGAGCACCTGTTATCAAATTTGGGATTAAACCGGACAGCTACCTGTTCTACGTCACTGCTGACAAATACGTAATGGGCAGGAAGCCTTTCATGGTGGTCGCTTTCACCCCGTTTATCGTCATCAGTGTTATTCTCATTCTATTGATCTTTTCCACTGATTATCCCCTTTCCTGGAGTTTCATCACCTCTCTTTTTGTGCACACAACGATGTGCATTGGAGATTTCGCGATAGCCGGTTTTTTCGTGGCACAAAGTAGTAAAGAGATCTTTACTTATGACGATACAGAGAAGGAAGAAACCTATTTTTATATCAAAAAAATGTTGAATTGAATGTTTACAAAAACGATAGCAAGGGTTCCGGGGCGTAACTTTGATCAGGGGATCACCACCTCCGGTTTGGGATCTCCTGATTACACCAGGGCGCTAAAGCAACATTCATCCTATTGCGAAGCGCTCAGGAAATGTGGGCTTGACCTGATTATTCTGGAACCGAACCTTCAATATCCCGATTCCACGTTTGTTGAGGACACAGCTATTGTAACTCAATCGATGGCAGTCATAACCCGTCCGGGCGATAAAAGAAGGGCAGGAGAAGAAGAAGAGATTGAACAGGTATTGAAAGATTTCCGTGAAATAGAAAAAATTTTACCACCCGGACATGTAGATGGAGGGGACATCCTTCAAATTGACAACCATTTCTTCATTGGGATATCAGGCAGGACTGATCCGGAAGGTGCCGATCAGTTGAGATCGATTTTTTCAAAACATGGCTTTACCTCATCGACCATAACTGTGGGAAATATGCTCCACTTGAAATCCGGGGTCAATTACATTGGAGAAAACAGGCTGCTGGTTCGTCAGGAAATTGCCGCAATGAAAGCGTTTGATAACTATGACAAGATTTTGGTCCCTCCCATGGAGAGTTATGCAGCGAATTGTATCCTGATAAACGGTTACCTGATAGTGCCGGAAGGCTTTCCGGAAACCAGGGAAAAACTGCTTCATAAGGGATGTACACTGATCGAGCTGGAGATGTCAGAATTTCAAAAGATGGATGGGGGATTGAGTTGCCTATCACTGCGTTTCTAACTTTTTTGCGATTCTTTTTCAGTAATTCATTTCAACACGTATATTTGCGTTTTTCAATATAATCTATCTCCAAATCCAATGAGCAGTTTTACCAAAGTAATCCGGAAACTCCCGCGGGAATTCTGGGTATCCAATCTTATGGAATTGTTTGAGCGGTGGGCCTGGTATGGCTTTTACAACTCCTTTGCACTCTACTTAACCCTCTCAAAAGATACGGGAGCCCTGGGCTTCAGCCAGGCACAGAAGGCAGCGATCATGGGCACAGGCTCTATGTTGCTCTATTTCCTGCCACTGATCACCGGGGCTATTGCCGACCGAATTGGATTCAAGAAAGTGCTCATCCTCTCCTTTACTACGTACATCATTGGTTTTTATATTACCGGTAACTTAGAATCATATGCTGCTGTTTATGCAGCCTATCTGTTTCTTGCATTCGCCGGTGCCCTGTTTAAGCCGATCATTTCAGGGATGATCGCTAAAACCACGGATGAAGAAACATCATCCATCGGATTCGGGATCTTTTATATGATGATCAACATCGGAGGTTTCATCGGTCCGTTCATTGCCGGGATGCTCTACAAACTGAACTGGAATTATGTTTTCCTGATGTCTATCATCACCGTTGGACTTAACTATATCTTCGTCTTCTTCTTTTTCAAGGAACCGGGAAGGGAGAAAAGTACCGTTACATTCCTGAATAATGTAGGCCATGCACTCAAAAACATCTGGATCACACTGCTTGATTTCAAATATGTACTCTTCCTGGTAATCATGGCTGCTTTCTGGACTGCCTTTAACCAGCTCTTTTACTCATTCCCTGTTTTTCTCGAGGATTGGGCAGATCTGGATGCGTTTGCGGAAACATTGGGTATTGGTCCCGGAAAAATCACGGCAGTGACCATCACCAGCCTCGATGCCTTTTTTATCATTGCTTTTCAGATTATTGTTTCAACCATTGCAATGCGCTACAAACCACTGCACGCAATGATGACCGGTATTGCCATCCTGGCTGTCGGGGTAGGATTGATGTTCTTTACACAGATGGTCTGGTTAACCATATTCGGTGTGCTGATCTTTTCCATTGGGGAGATGGCCAGTTCCCCTAAATTCACAGAATACATCGGACGGATTGCCCCACCGGACAAGAAAGCACTTTACATGGGTACATCGTTCCTTCCCATTGCAGCAGGCCACAAGCTTGCAGGTGTGTTGTCCGGTGATCTCTATGCAAACATCGCGGAGAAATTCACCCTGCTCACCCAAGAAGTTGAAAAAAGAGGATTCGACCTGCCTGAAGTTTCTGAAACGTTTACACAGACGGATTACCTGAATATGGCTGGCAGCCAGATGCAGATGAGCAGGGGTGAGTTGACACAGTTTCTATGGGATACCTACCACCCGGAGAGGATCTGGATGGTTTACTCCGGGATTGCTGTTGGAGCAGCCATCTGCCTGTTTCTGTACGATAGATTTGTAATGGGGGAAAAACAAGTTAACAGTTATAAGTTATAAGTTAATAGGTTCTGGTTTCTGGGATAAAAAACATAAACTCCGATGGAACTCTAACCTTTCTTTATCATACTTTTAGATATTTTGTGATATTTTTACTAATCGACAGTATTTCAGATAGTAAACATAAATAATATAAAAATAACAAAGTATTAATAATATAATATCTGTATCCGTTTTTGTATCCAAATATTTCGTATATTTGTGTAAATCATAACAAATATACAATGGCTTCAGCTAATTTCTATCTTAAAGGTGCTATTAGTGAAAAAAGCATTGAAGAACTCAGGAAAAACGATAATACAGATCACTTGGATGAATTGTTAAATAATCCTTTGCAGATATTTTTAAAATTATCAACCCGGGGTAGGAGGATCCAGGTTTATATCAAAAGACGGATTGCCCAAAAATATTGGGATAGTTCAAAACAAGAATATAATCCAAGAAGATACAAGGATAACTGTGCTGCGAAAAATGCCTGGTTGAGAGAACTAAAGACAGAAGTCACTGAACTTGCTGACAAAAATGAAAGAAGCGGCATTATTACTACTCCCCAAGAGATAAAAGAAATCCTTGCAAATCGGATATTGAATAAACCAGGTAAGATATCATTTGAGGAGCTATTCAACTCATTCTTAAATGAACATAGGAAAACGGACGGTAATCCGCTAAGGGAAGGAACACAAAAAAAATATGAGGGCGTTTACAATCATTTGATAAAGTATGCAAAATACAAGAACATAAAACTTGAGATTGAAGCAATAAATGAGTATTTCCTTCAGGAATATAGAGAATATCTTTCACGAATAGAAAAAGTAAGTGATAATACTGTAGTTAAGGATTTAAAAGTCATTAAAACAATTCTGCGGTATTATATGAAGAAAGGTATTATTAAAACGGTGGATTTAAGTGATATTAAGGCCCTGAATAAAGAAGGGGAGATCTATGTTTTACCGATAGATAAAGTACTTGAACTTCAATACGCTGACATTGAAAATGAGAGATTACAAAGAGTAAGAGATGTATTTTGTTTTATGTGTTGGACCGGGCAGAGATATTCTGATATTGTTAATATTTCTCATAATGATATAGTAGAGAATGCTGTGGGTGAAAAGGTATGGGAATTGATTACCAGTAAAACACAAACAAGGATCTCAGTTCCTATCGTTCAGTTTGCCGAGGAAATCCTTGACCGATACAAGAATTTTGAAACACCAATACCAATTTTTTCAAACCAAAAGTTAAATAACTACCTTAAAGAACTAGGGGAACTTGTAGATTTTGATTGGCCTGTAAAAATTTCCAGATATTACGAGGGTTCATTACATCAGGAACAGGTGCCTTTTTATGAAGTGCTTACTTCTCATGTTGGAAGGAAATCCTATATAACAAATAGTCTGATTTTAAATGTCCCGGAAAGAGTAGTAAAAGAAGTTTCGGGACACAGAGATGAGAAGAGTTTCAACAGGTATGTAAAATTAGCTGAAAACTATAAATCACAAGTAATTAGAAAAGCCTTTAGTAAAGAAAATATTGTAAAGATTTTGAATCTTTCTTAAATGTACTTGCTTTGAGAGCGGGGGTGCAAATTCCGGTCATAGTGAGCACCCTATTCCGGTTCAAAGTGAGCAGTCAATATCTTTAAAATCTTACTAATCATAATGCACTGATAATTCTATAGTTATAGTCCGGAATCAGGTGTTCAAACTGGCCCGGAACGGGGTGCTCAGTTTACTCCGGTTTCAGGTGCTCACCTTCACCGGATTTTCCAGTTTATGGCAAAATATCTTTCTAATTCTTCTTCGGTAAGTTTGATAAATGGTTTAATCAGGCTGTAAGCAGCATTGTATATCAACAGGCGGCATCCTGTTTCCTCAACTTTTTGCATGATTGTCCTGGCGGCATCGGATTCGTATAAGTCAATATGCAATTGAATGGTTTTAACGCCAAAATCATTCTCAATTTTCTGAGACAGGCTTTTTAGAGGTTCAGCCTGGTTATCAACCATGATCAGATTAAAACCTCTTTTGGCTAGGGCGATAGACCAGGCTTCTCCCAGCCCTTCAGCCGATCCGGCTATCATCCCCCATGAACCATACTTATTTATGAGAGGATTTTCTGACATTATTCATATTTTTATGTTCTTTTGATGAAATTTATATTTGCATAAATCATTAAAATAATGCGACAATTATTGTTTGTCTTTCTAAAAGTATCAAGATTTTTCAGGAAAATAAGATTTACTCTTACAGGAAAGATGGAAGAAGACATCTACAATCTACGTATTGTTTCAGGAAAATCATGGGAAGATTTTTGTGATCAGCTGAAATTGGCAGGCACCAATTTAAAATATTCCGGGGCGCCACAGGATGTATTTAACCAGGCGGAAGGCGTTCGTTATTTAACACGGTTAACACGTGCAGGCCTTGAAGCTTTTGTCGAATATGCTGATCCATCATTCCCGGTTTTTAAAAGAATGGTGCACGAAACAGTGAAGTTGGGGGCTGACAACCCTGACAATTATTATTTTAATGCGCAAATCAGCGGAGAATATGAATATCGGATTACTGGCAGACGAAATACTGTGCATTATATCGGATTTTTTACACAGAATGGGAATTATGGAACAACCGGAGGGATATCGCCTTGTGGTGTTTTGGAGGGGAAAGAAATACTGCTTGAGAAAGATGGGAGTTTTGAGATTATTTTAAGCAAAGAAAAAAGAGGTACCAATTGGTTGAAAATTGAGAATGAAACAGGGCTGGTGATAGTTAGACAAACGTTTTACAATAGGTTTATTGAAATCCCTGCTGAAATTCATATCGAAAACCTTGATGGCCGAAAAACGCCTGATCCCATCACTCCTAAAATGATTGATGAAGGATTAAAAATGGCTTCTATGTTTGTAGCTGGTGCTCCATTATTATTTGCGCGGTGGGCAAAAGGTTTTAAAAAACGTGTTAATGAATTGCCTATGTTTGATCCGGAAGTATCAACCACAGCAGGTGGCGATGCAGGCATTATTTACTACCATAGTTACTGGAATTTACAAAAAGATGAGGCTTTGGTAATAACCGTTAAACCACCTGAATGTGAAAGCTGGAATTTTCAGCTCAATAACTACTGGATGGAATCTTTAGACTACCGGTATTTTACTATTTGTATCAGCAAAGGAACTGCCGTATATGAAGATGACGGAAGCGTTAAAATAGTCGTTGCCCATAAAGATCCCGGGGCAAAAAACTGGATCAATACCTGCAGTCATTTGGAAGGCACTATGTGTTGGCGTTGGTATAGACTTGCAAACGGCAACAAACCTGTTCAGCCTACCTGTGCAGTAATAAAAAGTAACAAACTGAATATACGGTGAAAACAACTAAGAACATAAATTCAAATCAATACAACCATCAACCTGCCTGGTTTAATGCCATAAATTTTCTTTGGGAACAAACCTATCCGTTCGGCACCAAGCAAAAACTTGAAAAAGACAGCCTGATCAAAGCTGCCAGAAAATCAACCGGACTTCAAGATTTGGGACAGGAATTTTGGGATGAGCCACTGGATCGGATGCTTAAGTCGATTAATGAAGAAGCGCAGTTGCATCCTATTGGGCAGTTTATAACAAGGCAACGGATTACTAATTTGCTTTCCGTAAGACTACGGGCCGAATATTATTTCAAAAAACACCCTGAAATATTGCAGCAGGATCTGTATCCTATTATGATGGTTGTTGGGCTTCAGCGAACAGGCACTACCAAGTTGCAGCGGTTGTTAGCATCTGATCCGGACAACCGTTCCATTTTGAGCTGGGAGGCACTCAATCCGGCCCCAGTTAAAGGTGATATTACAACCGGAAAAGAACGGATTAAAATTGCCAAAACAAGTGTAAAAGCATTGAAATTTATGTCCCCGGGCTTCTTTGCCATACATCCGATAGAATATGATGCTCCCGAGGAAGATGTATTGCTACTGGATGTATCATTCCTTAGCACTACAGCCGAAGCCACCATGCATGTTCCTACCTATGCAGCATGGCTGGAGCAAACGGATCAGTCACCGGCATATGAATATATGGTAAAATTGCTCAAATTGCTTCAATGGCAAAGGCCTGCAAAAAGATGGGTACTGAAGACTCCACACCATCTGGAATTTTTCGATATCACCAACAAATATTTTAATGATGTCCAATACATTTGGCCTCATAGAAGTGTGTACGAATCCATCCCTTCATTTTTAAGTATGATTGCCTATTCCAGAATATTATTCAGCCATAAGGTAGATCCCCAAATAGTGGCAAAACATTGGGTGAGAAAGAACGGGTACATGCTAAGCAAAGCCCTGGAATTTTGTGAAAATAATCCATCTCGTATTAAGATTACTAATGTTATCTACCAACAACTTATCGAAAATCCATTGCGTGTATTGCAAACCATTTATGCTGAGCGAGGCGAAACCATAAGTCCACAGTTGATGGAGATTTTCATTAAATCAAACCACAAGAACCCGCAAGCGAAATATGGATTTCACAAGTACAGGCTTGAAGATTTTGGTATCGACAAAACCTATATAGATCAGCATACTTTAAAATATCAGCAGTTTCAGAAAGCCAAAATGAATTAAAAAAAATGGCCCAAAAAGTAAAAAGATACAGCAGTCCTCTTCAGGCTACTGTGGTAGGAATTTCTGATTTGTTTAAAAAGCAGGTTAGAGTTGGTCAACTTTCAGCTGATGAGAGGCTTGATGGCAGAAAAGTACTGATTACCGGATCCAGTTCCGGATTAGGATTGGCTGCGGCAAAACAAATAGCAGCCCTGGGAGCAGAGGTGATTATGGCTGTACGTAGCGGAATTCCTGAAAAAGGCGAGGAAGTGAAAAAAGCCTCAGGGAATCCTAAAGTACAACAGGTCTATGTTAATCTGGCTGATTTTGATTCGGTTAAGAATTTTGTAACGCAGGTAAAGAAGCTGTTTGATAAAATAGATATTCTTATTTGCAATGCAGCCATTGTTGTCAGGGAGGCCCGAAAAACAAGATACGGGCTCGATGAAATGTTTACTGTAAATTACCTGGCAACATTTTTTCTGGTGAATTCTTTGCTAAAGGAAAAATGTCTGAACACTGAAGGATCAGCGCTGCCACGTATCATTTTTGTCTCTTCTGAGAGTCATCGTAATCCGCTACAGTTTGATTGGGATACTTTTGGGCAGTTCATACCACACAAAATGGCCAAAACGGTGGAACGATACGGCTATTATAAATTGCTTCTAACCACGTTCTCGCAAGAGCTCGAAAGGAGATTAAATACCGATAATAGAATTAATTATTCCGTTTTTTCCCTTTGTCCCGGTCCGATAAATTCAAAAATAGCACGTGAAGCCCCAGCTGTTGTTCAACCACTTCTCAAACTGGCATTCAAAGTTTTCTTCAGATCCCCTGAGAAAGCAGTTGAACCGGTGATTTACCTGGCAGCTTCAAAAAATATGGAAGGCAAAGCAAGGGATTACTTTTTTTTAATGAGCCGCAAAGAGGTGGATGCAAAAGCAGCTGATCCGGAGAATGGAAAACGACTATGGAAGATGACTGAAGAACTATTGAGTACTTATAAAATCTATGACTGAATAGGAATTACTCAGTGGTTTCATTTGCTTCCGATAGCGCTTTCTGAACAGAAGCATTAAAAATATTATACGACCAGGTAGCTCCGGAAATGGCATCAAGTTTGTCAATATCCTGGCATTTTAATAATTCCACTGGATAAGTTTGAACCACCTTCCAATCATTTCTGCATTGCTATATATAATTGGTATTGCCAGTAAAATACTTTTCATGGTCACTGTCAAGGTCCACGTGTTGCAAGGAGTTACGTATGACGTATTGAATCCTGGTAATCTTACTGTTTTCAATCTGTACTGTTTGCCCGTGACGTACCACCGGTAGCAGACAATTTGACAATGAAAAATTCAATACAAAAAATGTCCGTTTATTTGCGAATTAACTATAATCACCTGGTATCAAGAGTTAATCCATGAAGGAAGCAGATAATGGTTCATTTGTTTACCTGTAATAGGGGAGCAAGATAATTGCAGTTGCGAGCCGACCGCAAGAAAAAAGCTCCTGGAAACCTGACATGGATCACTTTGTTTAACTTACTTTTTCCAGGAGCTTCTTGAAATAATCCAGTGTCTATTCTTTCTGTTTTGAAATTACTCTGTCTAATATTTCTTTAATCTCCTCTTTTTTGATAATATGCATACCTGTTCTTTCAGCTGTAATCCCATTTTCCAATTTGTAATCATAGACAATATCTTCATTTTTATATTCTATCCCAAAATATCGGAAATCTATGTTGTTTGACTTTGCCAATGATTCTGCAACTTCAAGAATATGACTGGCAATGAAAAAATAACATCCTTTTATTCTGGCCAGGGATTCGACAATTAATAAAGTCGCATCGAAGGCATCCTTAACATTTGTGCCTCTAAATAGTTCATCAAGTATCAGCACCATATTATTATAGGTTTCTATCTCGAGGGCAATAGTCTTTACTCGTTTGACTTCGGAATAGTAATGGCTGAATCCCAGATCAATGCTATCCGAAGGATTAATTGACGTTAAAAGCCCTTTAAACATTGATATCTTTAGTTTCCTGGCAGGGACCGGGAATCCTAAATGTGATAAGTAAATAATTACCCCAACTGTTTTGAGGAAAGTGGATTTTCCGGACATATTGGGTCCAGTGATAAAACACAGGTTAGCGCCACCTTTGAATGAATAACTATTTTTTACCGGAGATTCAAGAAATGGATGAAAGCAGTCAATAACTTCGAAGTATGGTTCTTCTTTTTCAGTAAATTCAGGAAAATTCAGATTGTGTTCTTCCATTGCCCTGCTCAGAGACTGTAGTACATCTATCTCATAAATAAGATTCAATATATTTCGAAATTCATTTTTCTTTTTAACTCTAAATAAGTAATCTAGTTTGTTTACAGTTACTGCTTTAAGTTCAATAGATTTTTTTGGCGGGTTCTTTAGAGTCTTGCCAATGCTTGGTATAGACAGAAAATCTTTAAGATAGCTTAATTCCTTTTGAAGAGGGTTTGTATCACTTGCATCTTCAAACAATGATAAATAATCTTTAATTGAAAGGAGCAACAGAATTATATTGTATATGCCTTCAATTATTGTATAATAGTCGCTGTTCGTTTTCAATCTGTTTGCAATAGAATCGACAGTTGCATCAATTATATTATCCTTCAGTGGAATTCTGCGACTCCTCAGATAATGTTCAATAAAATCGACTTGCCTTGCATCCAAGGTCAGCCTTCTTTTGAATGCCAGGATAAAGTTTATTTCTTGTTTTCTGCTTTCAAACAATTCAAGATTTGAAAAAGGCCTACTCATGATCTCAAATAATCTCTCACGGCCACCAATAGTCTTTGTGCGGTTATAGAAGTCGAAGATAGAGGTGCTATTCGCTTTTTCAGGGAATATCTCTAGTTCCTTTATAGTCTGTGTGTCTATTTGAAAATGCATCTCCTTGGCAATGGCTATTAGCGTATAACAGCTATATCGTATTTATTTTGTAATTCTTGAGACTATGTCTCTTCAAATATTAGTCACTCATATCTTATATAATCAATAGGATTTTTCAAGGCAGCCTTAAATGATTGACAGGTAATTGTTATTACAGTTACCAAACAAGCCAAAAATCCCCCAAATAAAAATACCCACCAATTCAATTCTATTTTAAACGCATAAGTCTCCAACCATTTTGATAAGAAATAATATACAATTGGTATTGATAAAATAAATGAGAGAAGAATCCATCTAAGAAAACCTTCATTTATCATCACCAATATCTCTGTCACTAAGGCTCCATTAATCTTCCTTATGCTTATCTCTTTTTCACGTAACTTTATCGAAAAAGAAGAAATGGCCAAAAGGCCTAGGAATGCTATAATAGAGGATATTAAAGCCCCTGTATTTACAATTCTCATATAGTTGTTTTCATTCAAATAGAGGGATTCAATATTCTCATTGTAAGTACGATAGGTTAATGTGGGATTAACTAAGATATTGGGAAGTACATTAGTGATATGTTTTATAACTTCATCTTTATCACTTTCTTTGATTTTGGATACTAAGAAAAAATCATGCCTGTAATATTTTGTAGGTACTATTTTCAACGGTAGGATTTCTTTACGGCTCGATTGATAAACAAAATTCTCTACAATACCGACAATCTCTGCATTACCTCCGTCTTGTTCGACAATAGTACCAACTGGATTGTCCAATTGTATGTATTTTACTGCTGCCTCATTTATTATTATTTGATTTTTTGGATGTTCCCCAGCAAAATAACTTCCTGAGATCAATTTATAATCCATCATTTCTGGAAAGCTTTTCCCTACTGAAACACTCGCAATTTCTTTTATTTCAGAACTGTTTAATTTTCTTACAGAGCCTCCCGAGGAAGTGATATCACCAAATGGAAAGCTTTCGCTGCAATATGATGAATTTATTATATACGGACTGGCTAAAAGCATTTCTGTAATTAAATCCAATTTACTTAGATCTATAATATTTTCATCATCCAGATTATTGACGTAACAAAAAAGAATACCTGACGAATCTTTAGGCCTTGCAACCTTCAAGGAGTAATTTATTTGTTTGTAGATAAATAGGGATGTGTTTATTAAACAAATAAATATGAACATTTGAACCACTAATAAAATATTCTGTTCCCGTGAATATCTTTTTCTGGCACTATCCCTTTTTTGATTGGAATAAAATCTTGTCAAGTATAAAAAGCTGCTGCTAATTGATATTATTATAGCGATCAGGATATAAAGAAAAGTATAGCCTTGAAATATAGAAATTATGGTAATATCAGTGTTAAATTGGGAATTAAATATAGGCAGAGCATATTTAGAAATAATGAGGGAAACAGGAAGTGATATTAAAAACAAAAGAAATGAGTCAATTAATAGAATATATTTTATTTGGGATTCCGAGGCGCCACAGAAGGATCTTATATCAAGTTCTTTATATTTTGATATGGAATAGGAGGCCAATAAAATATTATAGTTAAAGTTAAATGAAATGAATATTAGAATCGCTACAATAATAAGCACATTAAAAACTCTTTTATCGCCTGATGGAAAAGTATAATTCGCAATATTTGCAGAGTTTAAATACAATTGGTCAAATTGGTGCAATTCATATCTCTTAATCATCTGAGATGGGTCGTAATCATCCAATGAACCATTGATTTTTGCTTCTAAATCTGATTTGGATGTGCCATCTATTAATTCAACAAAGGTGGTATAAATTGGGAAAAATTTCCTGAGAGGAGTAATACATAAGTTAGCTTTATAGAAATCGAAACTACATATTATATCACAGTTTAGTGAAGATTTATTTCCAAAATCTTCAATGATACAAGATATCTTGAAAGCATACTCGTTACCTTCAATATTTATAATTATATCATTATTATTCGGGCTATTATTTCCGAATATTTTTTTTGCTAAACTTTCAGTTATAATAATATTATAAGGACTTCCTTCAAAGTTAGTTGAGAAGTATGTATCATTTTCCCTCTTGAAAATTTCAAGGAAATCAGGATCTGCAAAGTAAATCCTTGATTCAATTCTATTATTAGATAATATTACATCACCTTTAGTACGGGATATCCTTGTCATTCTTTCAATTTCGGGAAACCTGCTTTTCAGTTTAGGGCCCAAATCCAAAAAGGACCTTGAATTTTTATAACTCTCTTCTTGTGAAATGATGCAACTTATATTTCTTCTGTTTATGTATTGTTTGTCAAAGCTTAACTCTCTAATGCAGTAAAGAAGTATTATTATTGTGCAGGTAAGACCTAATATTAAACAGAAAAGGTTAATAAAAGTATAAAACCTTTGTTTAATAAGGTGTCTTAATGCAATCTTCAATAAATGTTTTAACATATTAGAAGATACTTATCATAAAATGATGACTGTTTTTTATTGGGTGAATAAAGTTATAATAGTATTGTCATTTTATTTATTCAATGAGTGGTTGCTAACGGTAAAGGCTAAATGCAGTGTGGTAGCCTAATCCATTCAGTTGTTGATTTTCGATAGGTAAGTTACAAAGAAATCTGCAATGGCTAAACAAAAAGCAACATTGCATTTAATCCTTTTAGCAAACGATTATTCATTTAATTCTTCAATTTTTTTTATCCAAATATGTCCAAATGTTGGACCCATGAATGTGCAAGGCACATCTTCATCAGGTGTTAGTCTCCTGAATTTAACTCTGACTTGTAGCCCTTCAATTTTAAATTCATTTGGGAGATTAAATGCATAATATGTTGGGAACCATGCATCTCTTTCTATCTTCAGGATTTGAAATATTTTTTCTCTATCACCCTCCATTAAATTAATAAGGAAAGTATCACCACAATCAATTCCCATTCCTAATACTTCAGCATTAAACCATTCATTTTCTAATTCTTCCTTTTCGCAGCTCCCTGTGCTGAATAAGAAAAAAACAGTAAGAAAAAAAATGACCTTAACATTATACATTTGATTTATTTAATTGTTTGCTAACGTTTGGCCGGTATGCGCCGTCCACCAGCTGGCCATGTGAAATAAAATCTTGCATTAACACTTCATCTGGGGTAACCGCAATTTCACATGGCTGGCGGATGGTGTATGACCGGCTTAGTGCCTGGTTGCTGTTTTTATTAACTCATATCCTCCCAAATCTTTATTATAAGTCGGAATCTTATCATTGAACCTTACTTCATTGTATTCATGCCATGTGCAACCATCATCATTTTTCACTGCCACATCTATGAATAAAGTATCAATATCGTTTTGATCCAAGTATAGGTAATAGGTTTTTATTGAATTTATACAACTTTTCCAGGGCAACTCTTTTGAAATAAGGACATTACTAAAACTAATAAAATTTGATATTTCTAAGTCAATTAGTTCAATTTCATCGAAATTGTCTAAGTAATAGATCTTAATAGAATCTTGTTGATAGTACCCTTCAGAAATCAAATTTAATCCGGTATTTTCATCGATAATAATCATACGAAAATTCTCAGGAGGAGTAAAACATTCTTTAGTGTTACACGCTGAAGTAACGATTATAAATTTTAGTAAGATCAGTATTATTCGGCTACTGTTTTTTTGCATATATAATTTCAATTTGTCCTTGAAGGCAACTTGGCACTAACGGTTCGCCAATATGAGCAGGCTGGGATTTCCGAGCCACTTACTTAGCAGACCGTTGAGATTTTTATTAAATGTATAAACTTTAAATAAACCATTGTCACCCAGCTTACTTATATTGGCTGTTAGCGGTTCGTGCATTATTTATAATTTACTTACTTCTAATTTATAGCTCATTTCTCCTGTAAATTTCAACCAAGGAGCCCAACTTGATTGTCTTTTATAACTTAATCCCTTGTTTTGTATTTTAGATAAGTAAATACTTTTATCACCCCCACTATTCCAACCGTTAATTGTCTCTAACGTAATTATAAAATTATTTTCAATTGATATATTTTTGTCTACCAGGTTTATAGATTCCCATCCTTTTTGCTTTTTAGAAGTAAAGAATATCTCTTCTTTATTAATGGTACTGTCAGGTAATTGATTATTAATACTATATATTTTTAACCTGTATAGAATGCTATCGCAATTTGTCTCACCGATATGAAAATAAAAATTTCGTAAATAAATCTTGTCACTGTTGGTTATCAATCGTCCAATTTCTGCTCCATTCAAAAGGTTGTACCAAGCCCATGTTGTTTTTCCAGCATTTTTTGATCCAATGAAGAATATTTTCCTTTTGTCCGATTCAATCACTACTTCACCAATTTGATATACTTTTTTCTTTAGAATAATATTCAAAACATTTTCTTTATCAAGATCAAGTTTTAAATCACCTATTCTATAATCGGCACTTTCATATCCAACCGATGAAAACCTTAATAACTCAGAATTTCCAACATCTGAAATACTTAATTGAAATTTACCGTCTGTTGTAGACACAGTTCCTTTATTTAAATCTATCACCCCAATATTTACAAATGGCAAGGGATTTAGATTCTCATCCGTAATTTGTCCAGTTATTATTTGGCAATAAGTAGATATTTGTCCAAGTAGATAAATCAAGAATATTATTGTTCCTTTTTTCATTGCAGTGTCTGTTTTTGCATGCCGCACAACGATTACGGCTAAAAACTGGCGGGCATTTTACCCCACTTTTGTATCAACTGGTACTATTGTATATTTCTTGTAATTCGTTTTATATTAAACTTTCCGCCCGCTTGTTTTTGAGCCGATGTTGAACTAAATCCCGCTACCGCGGGCTGGCTTTAAACCAAATTTACATATTTTCAGTAATTTGTGGGTTCATTATTAACATCTAAATCATACCATCATGAAAAAAAAGATCAGAACCCACGATTG
>Ga0315543_1002810_pt1 | contig 16369 bp, 26 predicted proteins | sample SalMarSW160210MG_2_FD_203098 | JGI IMG/M metagenome (GOLD analysis project Ga0315543, IMG submission 203098) | Salt marsh sediment microbial communities from the Plum Island Ecosystem LTER, Massachusetts, United States - Salt Marsh Sediment SW1601-210 ...
ACCCCTGCGCACCCCACTGCGCAAGCGCCAGAGCGCGCGCGTTTGCCAGCTTGCTTGGCTGCGCGTTTGACAGCGCGAGAGGCTGACAGCGCGCGTTTGAGTGCGCCAACGTGTTTACATTTGTGTTTTTAATCGACGAAATCCGCTTGTTTGGTTAGTGATTTGGTTATATGATATACCATTTGTATATCTAATTTACAAACAGTTGCTCCGGTAATGTTTGCCCCTGAACGTTCACCATGCGCGGGTAATGTTGCACAGCGCATGGAAACGGAGGGATTCGAACCCTCGGCCTCCCGCTTGCAAGGCGGGCGCTCTCCCCCTGAGCTACGTACCCGTGCGCTCTCCGCCGTCTATGCAATCCCGCCGACGTCCGCGCGTCCCCTCAAGCCTCGTTGGCCTCTATGCGCGCCTTGACCCGCGCCAGCGCCAGCCCCGCGTCCGCTATCTCCTTTGGGTCTCCGCCAGCCTCTGCGCGTTTTAGCGCGTTCTCGAAGCCTTGCAGGGACCTTGCCTGGCCGTCCCTGATCCTCTTGGCGACGCGTTCCCGCTCGGCCTGCTCCGCCTTCTTGATGCTGGCCTTGCTCTCCGGGGTCGGCGCCGGTCCGTTCCTGGCCCTGAACGTGGACGCCGCGTAGTTCGCCACCGCGTCCAGCTTTGACGCAGTGTTCTCCATGGGCTCCTCGAAGACCTCGCCCCCCGCAGGGACGAGCTCGATGTGCAGGACGATGCATCCCGGAGTGAACTCCGTGCTTAGCTTGTTGAGTTTGCACTCTGTCATAGTAGTTACTTGACCGGGGGGTTTAAATCCGTTCTCGACAGGAAATGGGGGGTCCAAATCCGGGCGTCAACCTCCCGGCGGTTCCTGCACCATCCTTGGGACGGCTTATATTAATCCCACGATTAATTATTTCTCATGGTTTCCCAGGCCGACCTGCAGGCCCTCATGGCTACGGGCCTCAAGACGTACTTCCACGACCCCTTCCTGGCGAGCGAGCACATCACCACCGCCGTCACCCAGACGGGCGCCGTCACCCTGAACCTCGCGCAGGCGCTCGTCGCCACTGGCGTGCAGTCCTGGTCGGAGGCCAGGGCGAACTACGACAGGGAGTACTTCAACCCCCTGTATTCCAAGCTTTACTTCAAGGCCCGGCTCAACGATATCGACGCCGTCACCCTATTCATGGGCTTCAAATCGACGCTTGCGGCCCCCGCGTGGGGCATGACGGAGACGTGCGCGGGCATCCTCATAGACGGGAAGAACGCCCCTAAGGTCCCGTACTTCTACACTGCCAGCGGCAGCAACTACCAGGCCACCCCCATCCTGGGCATGGACATGACGCGCTGGCTCACGTACGAGATAGACGGCTTCAAGTTCCGGTACTATTCGCTGCCTTACACCGTCCCCTATTTCGACGAGAACGTGCTGCCGGGGATCAAGCAGGGCATCATACGGAAGTGGTCTGGAATCACCACCAACGGGTCAACATTCCCGGACGACACGATGCACTACATCGTTTTCTACGTCAAGAACCACACCGGGTTTAACAAGTACGTCGAGCTGCAGTTCGTCAACTACGCGGAGGTATATCCCGATTAGCATGAGGTCCCAGATACGCCGCCGCCAGAAGTACGCCGCCAAGACCGACGGCGACGCCAGCAAGGCCAGGGCCGACGCGGACGGAGATAGACAGAGAAGGGCCTTCACCGTCGTCGCTGGGGACCAGGTCGGGGTAGAGAGGCTTACGAAGCAGGTTCTCACCTCCAGCGGCGTCATGCCCGGGCTCAACCACTTCTACATGAACTTCGCCAAGAAGATACACCAGGACAAGCGGATGTACTCGGGCGACACGCTTGTCACCGAGGTCTGCGCCGAGTACGAGCACTGGCGCCTCAGGGGGCTGTCAAGCACCGTCCTTGACGACATAATAGCAAGGATGGGGCTGCCCTCGTGCGCCGCCCCGGTGCCCGTCTGCGACTGGCGCTACAAGCGCAAGCTCACCTTTTCGGGGAACGTCTCGACCACCAACCTGGACGACTTCCCCGTTCTGGTGCACCTGACGGTCGCTAACTTCGACTTCAACAAGGCCCAGGCATTAGGACAGGACATCAGGTTCATGGACAGCGACACGTGCCCGTCCGACGGCACGCCGCTGCGTCATGAGATCGAGCTCTGGGACAAGCCTAACAGCCAGGCCTGGGTCTGGGTCAAGGTCCCCAGGATAGACGGAAACAGCGTGACGGACTTCATCTACATGTTCTACGGCAACGCCGCCGTGGCCGATGGTCAGGATGCCGCTAACGTTTGGGACGGCAGCTTCATGGGAGTTTGGCATTACAAGGGAGACGGCACCGCCAACATTCCTGACAGTACCGCTGCCGGATTCGACGGCACGAAAAAAGGCATAGGCGAGCCCGCGAACAATGCAGCGTCAAATATTGACGGCGGCCAGACGTTCGACGGAAACGACGATAAGATACAGACCGGTAACCTCGTCGGCTCCTACAACATGACCATCGAGTTCTGGACAAACGTTCCCCCCACCAAGCTCACCGGCACCGCCGAGAACGGCGCTGCCGTCAAGTGGGACGGTATAGTCAACTGGGCCAACATCGACTTTGACATACGCCTGCCTTCAGCTGCCAGTATCATGTTTTACGTCAGCACCACCGTCGGCAACTTCGAGTTCGTCGCCTCGCCTCACACAAACATAATATCAGGCACCTGGCAGCACTGGACATTCGTCGGCAAATCCGCCAACTACCTGAAGATATACAGGAACGGCACCGAGCTCGCCAACAAGAATACCGTAAAGGTGTTCAAGGCCATGACAAAGTACGTCGAGATGGGCCGCACTTATGAAGCTCCAGGCAGCAACACCTACTTCATGGACCACATGGACGAGTTCAGGATTTCACACACCGTCAGGACCCCCGACTGGATCATGGCAGATTATAAATCACAAAGCGAGACCCTTATAACGTACGGTGCAGAGGAGCCCGCGGGATAAGGGGGTGAAACCATGGACGATTTCTTGACATCGCTCAAGCGCGTGTACAAGCTCGAGGGTGAGCTTGCAGACCTCGAGAACGCCAGGCAGGCGGCATATTCGTCTGCAGGCCAGGCCATCGCCGCGAAGCAGGCGGAAGTCACCAACGCTAAGAAGTCCATTCGTAATACCCTGTGACATGCTTCTCATAGACAGCGGGCAATTCAATGCGCCTCTTTTATCAGTCAATCCTGTCCCTACCTAATTATGGTAAGGTCAAGCGCGAACAGACTGGCGAAGTACGACCACAAGCTCGTGGGGGACGTCGTGAAGAACAGAATAGACGCCCACAGAGACTCGATGGTCAGCCAGGAAACTACAAAGTTCGGAGACCTGGTAGCAGCTGAGGAAGCCTGCAAGGCAGACCTCACGGGATGGGGGATTTCCGTTACACTTATCCCCTCGTACCTGGCATTTGCCAGGCAGTGCTACAGGATCAACCAGACGCACCAGGGTACCATCGGTGTCAACGAGATGTGCTATGCCGCAGAACACTGGGAGTTGAGGGGCCTCAACATCTACTACCTGCAGCAGATAGCGTTCTCGGTGACGGGCGTAGATATATCCACGTGCACCTAAGTCCCGGCGCCCCACACCTTTGGCCGAGTTCCGACTTTTTCTTAGATTTTTCTTTAATTTATATACTCAATTAGTCATATTCGCAGTCAACATTCAGGGCCTGCAGCTCCTTGGTGAATCCGGGATTCCTGGAAATGCCGGCTTTCCCGCTATATGCCGGTTTCCAAAATTGCAAAAAAAGATCTTTTTTTGATCATAAAAAAAACATATGTGCTGCAGTATCTACTTCCTCGAGAGTTTCCGCATCAGCTTACGTATGACAGGCTTGCACTCAGGGTCCGTCAGCATCACGCCCTGGGCGTACACCTGCCACTCCTGCAGCCAGACGTCCAGCATCGGCCTCGCCTTGCTCCTGTTCCAGAACAGTATTTCCTCGGGGCAGTGGTTCATGTGTTCGCAGCACATGTCGAAATCCGCCAGCAGGTCGTAACCCAGCATTTTGATGTTGTTGGTATGCATCACGTCCAGGGCGAACCTGGGGACGTCCGCAACGTACTCGTCCATCCCGTCGAAGGCCCTGAGCCACGGCTCCTTTAACGCCGCGCAGCAGAACCACCCCACGGCGTCAACCTTGCGAAGGCCCCTCAGTCTGGCGCTCGGGCTGAACCTCCATAATATCCTGTTTCCGTCCCGTTCCAGGTAATGAACTCCCAGCCTCGTCTTGGCGTACGCTATGCTTGACCTTCCCGTCGCCAGGGCCGAGACCACGGCTGCCTTCGGGTGCTGCTCGAGCATAGACAGCATGCGCATCACTACGTCCGGGTGCGTCTTGTACGGCGGCAGCGTGTCGTCCTCCAGCAGCACGAACCTGTCCGTCGTGCACAGCCTGAGAAAGTCCTTGTGCATCTCATATATGTACGGCAGCTTCCCCACGTGCCACTCGCTATTTTCCATCGTCACGAGCTCCTTCCCTCCCTGCCTCCAGGTCTTGTACATCCTGGCGGTGTAGAACGCGTCGCGATAGACATACATCTTCTTCAACAGCTCCCGCTGCAGCACCACGCTGTCGGAGTTGTCGAAAATCAGCAGGTGGCAGTTGTTCATGTCAATGCTCAGGTGGTTGAACGCCGCGAAGAAGTTGTGCACGCACCAGGCTCTCGAAAAACACACGATTAATGTGAACCCTCGTCTCATGTCCTTTCCCTTGGTCGTGTCAACCAGCATCTCCGCCTTCTTCCCTGGCTGCCTCTTTGCTATCTTTTCCCCGTCGTACTCAGTCATGCCAGGCTCCCTCGGGTACAGGATGGCCCGGCCTCTCCACGTGCGACGACATGGACTTCCACCCGGGCGTCGGCTTGGGGATCCTCCAGTCAGGCCCGTACATCTCCTCGAGAAAATTCTCAACGTTCCCCGGGCATGGGAAATAATGACCCCTCAACATTACCTTTCCAAAGGGAAAGTACCCCTTGCCCTTGAAGTCCTTTGGTTCCCTCAGCGCGATGTGTCCGGGTATTCCCAGCCGCTGGATTTGAATAAATTTCTGCAGCCGCTTTATCGTCGGCCTGTCGTCGCGGCACACAATTATGTTGGCCGAGTACCCGTGCTCCCTGAGGCAGCTCACGATCCGCGTCATGTCAGGTTCGTGGCGCCTGTGCATCATGCAGTCTATGTCGAAGTCCCAGTCTATGAAATCACCGCCCCTGACGGCTCCCAGCAGGACCCCGCAGGTGATGCTCCAGTCCAGCCCCTGCATGCAGTGCTTCATCCCCCGCAGCCAGTCGAGGGCCCTTTTCTTCGCCTCGGGCGTGTTAAACATCATACGTCTCTTCCTCTTTGACGTAATAGACGCCCGAGTACCCAGGCCTGCTTGTGAACTTCCTCAGATACGCTGGCTTGATGAACTTATGCACGGCGTCAAACATTCCCTGGTACTTGGGGTAGTCGTGAATTATCAGGAACCCTCCAGGTTCCAGCTTCGGCAGGATATGAGGGAAGGCCTGCATCACGCTCTCGTACCAGTCCCCGTCGAAATTCACCAGGGCAAGTTTTTTAATCCTTTTCATCAGCCCTGGTAGGGTGTCGCCGAACAGTCCCTTCACAAACTCCGTCTTGTCAAGGTCGAGCCCATAGCTCAGCAGCCTTGCTCTGACCTCCGCGATGGGATGCTTGCCGAACCCCGGCCTGTACGGCGTCGGGTCTATGTTCGCGTCTTTTGTAGTGGGCCTCGGATATCCCTCGAAGGTGTCGCACAAATACACGTTCCTGTGACAGTTCGCTGCGTTGATCAGGACGGCAGCGGTTCCTCCTCTCAGTACGCCGCACTCCACGAAGTCCCCTGGCGGCGCCCGCCTGCACAACTTGTCAATGTTCTGCAGGTGCTCCTGCGTGCTCGCCGCGTGCAGGTATTGCTTGTCAATCCTCATTCAGACATCAACCCCGAACCTCTGCTTTATGCAGGCCCTTGATTTCAGGTACCTGTGGTGCTCTATGCGTGCCATGGCACCGTCCCCTCCCTGCAGGATTTTCGTTACCGTGTTCCTGACGTCGGTGAAGTTGTTAGAGTTGAAGTGTAAAGTCTTGGGCTCCCTCACAAAGTTGTAATACTCGAGCGCCAGCTCTGCCTGCTCGGGCCTCATTACGTTCCATGGGGCGACGAAGGCGTACGGCTCCACTCCCAGATTTGCCTTTATCCACGTCTTGCTGTCCCGCAGCACCTGCCTGGTCTGTTTCAGGTCCATGTCCAGCATCGGCTTGTGGTTCGTCCCGTGGCTTGCTATCTTCCAGCCGCTGCCGATCAGGGCCCTTATCTTCTTGGGACACAAGAACCCTGGTTTGCACACCCAATCGGTCACTAACGCCGCAATTCCCGTGCACCCATTTTTGAGTAGGAAGGGCAGCGTGCTCGAGTAGTCCCCTTCCCATCCGTCGTCAAACCAGAACTCCATACATTTATTAGGCAACCATATAAAATATAAGCATGGTACTCGGTGATGGAAAACAACCCGTCTATGAAGTTATCAAGAAAGAGGACTTGACGGCCTCCTTCTCTGACGCCCTCGCAGTCCGCCTCGATGCGCTCATGTCAGCCATAACCCAGCTGATTGATTTGTACGCTGCGACGGCTCCGAGTTCTTTGTGGACCTGGGACCATACTTCAAGGTGGGACTTCGACATGTGGTGGTGATGTCATGACCAAGGTCCGTATAGAGCTGCCGTCAACGTGGAAGAACGTCAAGTCGACCCTTAAGATGTACACGGCCGACGGCAAGTACGCCAGGCCGCAGTCTCTTTCACTCTCCTCGGCTGACGTCGTCCAGTTCTATGTCGATCCGTCGTTCTTCTTCGACTGGATTTCCGTCGAGGCGGACGGCGAAGCCCGAAGGACCTACGACACCGGCTACGAGAGGGGAGAGCTGACCGGGGTCAAGTTCATAGACGACGCCCTGTTCCGGGTTGTGGGTGCCGAGCTCAGGCCGATCTCAGGGGTTTCCCCTCCCGACCTATACGAGATAGCTTCGGGCACGTGCACGGGCGAGGCGGCGACGAAGCTGCTCGCCGACAAGGCATGCTATGACTGCCTCAAGCTGCGGAAGGCCGACCATCCCGACTCGATATTCAGGGCAGAGGATTACGTCAGGACCTACAAGGAAGCCAGGAATAAATGGGAAACGAGCTCGGAGTTCACTATCTACTCGACAGAGCCTCCGGCACTTCCTCCAGCTCCCCCTGTCCCTCCCTTTGAGACCCCTCTACAGAGCGAGTGGCGCGAGTTCTTCGAGCATCCCGACGTCGTCAAGGCCTTCGAGCTCACGCCCTCGAGCATCCAGGAGAGCTTTTCCCTGGTGTTCTCGAATTACAGTATTATCAACGCCAGGCCTCAGTCTCCTGAGACCGGCGATTACGCCAGCGTGTTCCTCATCCTTGCAGGTTTAACGGCACTCGCGGCCACGGCGATTTATGCGGTCCTCGCTGCCATGCCCCACGTCGGCGTCGGGGGGATGATGAAGGGGTCCGCTGGCATGACCTCGCGACTGTCTGCATCTGCGCTCAAGCACGCTGGGTCCGAGCTCATTAAGGCAGCGGGCGTCGGTAAGCTCGGCGCCCTCGCTACGAGGGTCACTACAAGTCCCTGGTTCGCTCTCATAACCGTTGCCGGCATCTACTGGATAAACATCTGGAACCTGACCGATCCCATGTGGTGGTGGGGGGTCGAGGTCAAAATGACCGGGGACACTAAGAAAAGGTTTGAGAGCCTCAGGATTGACGTCAACAAGAAGCTGCAGCAGTCCTACGCCCTCGTTTACATAGACACCGACGCGGCCAAGCTCGCCAGCGCCCGCACCCTGCTCAGGGCCACGAAACCGCTTATAACCGAGATGTTTAACCTGCTCATGGGCCTCGAGATAGACAAGCCCATCAAGGAAATATATCCAGAGTTCGAGGAAAGTGTCAAGTCCTCCGTGTCCCAGTACAACGACCTTGTGACTGCTGCAGGCGGCACTGCTGACGACTACCTCGCCATAGAGGGCCTTATGGCCCCTCCGCCGGAGCTTCCCGTGACTTACCCCAAAGAGTTCGTCCTCGAGGACGTCCAGGTCGTTGACGGCGACTCAATAAAATTTCCAGGACACCCGGAAGTGAAGAACGAAATCAGGATCATCGGCATAGACGCCCACGAGGCCGAAACAGCAGCAGGCATTGAGGAGACTGCGTACCTGAAATCGCTGATTGAGTTCAGGACCGTCACAATAAAGACTCATGAGTACGGAGACCCTGAGAGGACGATAGGATATTACGGCAGGCTGCTCGGGGGGGTGTTCCTTGGTGACCAGGACATTGCCCTCGCCATGCTCGAGCACTTCGGAAACCCTATGAAGAATACCAAGTTTTGGGGAAAGAAATACCGCTGGATTGACTGGGACGAGTACAAGAGGGTCGCCGAGGCCGCCAAAGGCCCCGCCGTCAAGGAGTTCAAGATTTATATTGACAGCACGCCGTCCAACGCGAAGCTCTACATAGACGGCAAGTACACGCATCACCTGACACCGAGCGACGAGACCGAGCTCAAGGACGTCATGGACATGCTCGCGCCAGGTGAACACGTCATAATGGCTTCAAAGGCCGGACTTGAGGGATCAGTTCTAGTAAATATCGTCGAAGGTGTTAACCCTGATATTCTCCTGATCCTTCAGGTCAAAGGCCTCGAGCCAGTCGAGCCTGAACCGGTAGAGCCACCAGTTGAGCCACCGGCAGAGGTCTTTAAGATCAGCGTCCTGAGCACGCCGTCCAGGGCCAGGCTGTTCATAGACGGTGAATATACTCACCATTTGACCCCGTCAAACGAAACCGAGCTGTCTGATGTTCTACACTTACTCGTCCCGGGTGAACATACCTTCCGAGCCGAGAAGGGAGGGAAAGCTGCAGAGAAGGTCGTCGTTCTGACGTCCGGGACGAACCCTCCCATCTACCTGGCGCTCGAAGTGGTCGGGCTGCCGGTGTCCAGGGAAGACCTTGAAAAAGAGATCTCCTCCCTGGATGCCAGGATTGCTGAGCTACGGGCCCAGCTTGAAAAATTGTGAAGTCATGCTATGTCAAAAAAAGAGAAGAAAAAACCCGAGGAAAAGGAAGTCACTGAAACAAAGGCCGTAAAAGAGCCTGATGGGGTACCCTCCGAGCCCGAAACAGAGCCTAAAGATGCCGGTTCTGAGGACAAACCCTGCAAAAAGAAGAAGAAACAGCCCGAACCCGGGATGCCAATAAACCCCACGACAGGCAGGCCCTATGACAAGGGCCCCCCCGGATCCTGGCACGGCTGAAAGGTGAACTTCCATGTCATTCAGGCACAAGAGAGTTGTAGCAGCGCTTAACACTGGCGGTAGTGCAGACTGGAACGACGACCACATCGCCGACTTCACTGTCCACATAGACATGTACATGTGTCTGCGAGCTGCCGCCCTCACTGCCTCCTGGGATTTGTTCTCCGCTGGCACCGGGGTTGATCCTGCCGTTACCCTTATTGGAGCTGCAGGCTCAGGCCACGCGTTCGTTGTGTACAACACAGGAGGCGTCACAAACAACACGTCCGGCATGAGCAAGGAGCTCGCGGGTGTTCCAGGCAACATAACCAGTCCTGCTGATCTTCCAATCCTTACCTTCACCATGCAGATAGTCGCCATCCACAACGTCGGTGAGGTTATAGAGATGGGCCTTTTTGACCAGGGAGTTGCCCCCTTTACCGCTAACCAGGACGGCGCCTACTTCCTGGTGAACAACGACACGCTATTCGCTGTCACAGGTACCGGGGCAGCTGAGACTATAACAGACCTGGGTGCCTACGACGAATATGGGGTTTACAGAATAGAGTTCACCACGGGCCACGTCTTGTTTTACGTTGACGACATGGTGACCGCGGCAGCCGACCACACCACTAACATACCTGACAGCGACCTCACCCCGATGTTCACTATAAGGAGCCTCAACAACGTTGACAGCACTATGAGGATGGACGCCGTTCACATGCAGATACTGAGGAAGCAGTGATTATGCCAGATCAAGACGGGAAGGGACCCAGGAAGGGATCCTTCATGTACAACAAGGGGAAGAGAGGAAAAAAGGCCGGGTTCGGTCAGGGCAACTGCAAATAATTAATGCTCATGTCCCGAAAAGTAGTCGCTCACGGGATCAGGTCCCTGCAGGTTCCAGGCTACCTGACGATCAGTACGGGCAAGCACAGTCCCGACGCTGAAAGGGTCCACGTCAGCATAAAGTACGGCAACAAGGAGGACGAGCTCGGGCTGTTTGACTGGGTCAAAATGCACGGCGTCAGGGTAACCTACATGCGCGACGGCTCGTACAAGCGGACCACGATCTACGACGACAACCATGTAACCATGCGTATCACTGGCGACTGGCGTGTCGAAGTGGAACCTCCCGAACAGAATTGATTTTTTAACAAGCCGCTTGTAATATCTAATCATGGCAATAACTCACGCCGCCGTCAAGGCACACGGAGAAAAGGGGTATTATACCGAGTGGAACGCTCCGCACGTCGTTGACGACGACAGCAAGCCCAAGAACAACACTACCCTCATAGTCGCTGCTTCTAACTCGCTGGACACAACCAGAGCGGACTACGTCTGCGACGGCATAGACGACCAGGAAGAGATAAATGATGCACTGAATGCCCTGGCAGCACATGGCGGCCGTGTTTCCCTTCTCGACGGCACGTACCAGATAACAAACTCTATAATCATACCTAATAGTCACGTGACGCTGGTAGGCCTCGGCTCAAATACGACAATACAGACAACTGCGGCCATAAGAATCATTGAAGCACTGGGTCGATTTGATATAATCGTAAAGGATTTGACGCTTGTCGGGATGGCAATTGCTAACCCTGCCAACATCGGGATCTATCTACATCGTTGCGGCAGAAGCGTTATTGACAACATACGGGTAACTGCGTGCGGAGGAGACGCAATCAGGCTCACAGGAATTGCGAAAGAGGACCTATACCTCAAAATTACGAAGTGCACTATCTATACAAACTTCGAGGACGGGATAAATTCCCGCTTTAACAGCGGAACGAGTTTTATCAACAATCACATCTACGCCAACCTCCATCACGGCATACGGATACGAGACCAAGATAATTGTATAATCAGCAACAACCTCATTGAAGACAATGACGGCATGAACACCGCAAGCTTTGACGGCATAATATTGTCCTCCAACTCAGGCAACAACTCCATAACGTCCAACAGGTGCCATGACAACGACAGAGACGAGATAAGGATACATGACAACACCTGTGACAGAAATACGATACTGAGCAATCACTGCCTTGGCGCTGATCATGTTGCCGCCGTTGTGGACAACGGGACGAATACCCTTCCAAATGGCGCTATGGGAACCAATAACCTCGCCCTTGACGACCACAACGTCATAGCTTAACGCTTCTTCGCCCTTCTCCGCACTTCCGCCCTCACCTTCATCTGTGTAGGCCTTCTCCCTGGCGCGACGTACCTTTTCAGCATCTGCTCAACGACACGAGGGCGGCCCTGCAGGGCTCCCCAGGCCACGTCCCCGAGCCGTACCCTCAGCAATTTTATCTTCTGTTGCCGGGTCAGCAGCCAGGGCTTGAAGTGGGCCGTGTTGTGACAGTGGTGGCAGGTATATATGAACCTCTCAGGCCGGTAGCTCTCGTGGTGACGTTCCAGGTGTTCCGTGAACCCCTCGCAGCCCGTCGCCTTGAGCTCGCAGAAGCCCCTTTTCATCCTGCCGGTCCTCATCCCTTCTATGTGCTTACCGTTGTCTGTTGCACCTTTCATAAAACCGCTCATGTATTGGGTACCCAATGAAACGCAGGGTCAGGTACGTCGTTGTCACCATGGTCACCTGGCGCCAGCTCCCCGTTACCACAAATGTTATAATCCCCAGAACTATAAAACCTAACACTATTTCGTACGAAAAAGCCTTAATAAAGGGTTTCCCCCTCACGCCTCTCCCTTCCCAAAAGCGCTCGTGCGCGTAGAATATGAAAATAAAAGCTCCGTGATGCAGCGCCGTGACGATCGTCGTTTTTGGCAGGTCCAATGTAATTACATACGTAATCACGCCCAGCATCGCCACGCCGATGAGCCGCCAGCTCACCGACTTAGCCGCGCTTACCTTTCTTGGCATCATTGATGATCCTCTCCTTGATCAGGGAGCTCGAAATTCCATGGGTGTACGGCAGGGACACGACCTGGATGCCGTGCCTACGGCACCAGGAATTAGCGGGCTGCGCCGCGTGGTCCTCGCTCTCCGCGAGGATATCGGGCCTGTAACGCTTGACGTTGCGCATGGGACTGTACTCGCGCTGCCAGCAGACGCTGTCAACGCATCTCAGGGCCCGGACGAGCTCCATTCGGTCCACGGAGCTCGTTATAGGACTCGGCTTCTTTTCCCGGCAGGCTCCCGTCGTCAGGACCCCGACCTGCAGCCGGTCGCCCAGCTGCCGGGCTGCCTGCAGGTGCCGCACGTGGCCCACGTGCAGGATATCAGCGACGACGTACGCGTAAACCCTTTTCATCACCATGGAATTTCGAGCTCCCTGATTTTAGAATTTGTATCGAGGAGCGTTATAAATCCGTGCTGTCCGCATAGCTTCACTTCTACGGGGATTCCCGCCCTCCTGAACTCGCGCCGTGCCGCTATCAGCATATCAACGCCCCTGAGGGCGCCGAAATGCTCGTTTTCCCCTATTCTTATGGTTTCCTGTTGCTGCAAAAGCGCATAGAGCCAGTCCCAGCGCCAAAAATCCACCCTCGAGGGCTCCCTGGCGTCCTGGATCACCGCCAGCTCGATGCCGTCGTCCGGGAATTTCACTGACTTTACCTTCTTCCTCACTATACGCGGCTCCGGCATGCCTGACGCCTCGCTGCGCCACGCGTGGCGACGTTTGGGCCTGGTCCCAGGGGTCTTTACACCCCCGGCTATTATCGTGCGCCTCACGGGCTCAGGCGGCCTCGGAGGCAGCAGGAAGAACTCGCGGAGCCAGTTTGGCACTTTCATCATTCACCCTCTCCATCTACTGAAAATGGACACCTTCTTCCCTTCCGGGGTGGGGTTATTCTGGATATCCTCTGCAGGAGCTTGATTACTTTTTCCTCTGTCAGGTATCCCACGACGTCACCGTCTGCCACTGGATTGTCATAGTGCAGGTCGAATTCCTTTATATTTTTGCCCCTGAATTTTATTACCGCGAGCTCCCACAGGCCCATTTCTGCCCCATAGCTTCCGCCAATGGAGAACGCGCTAAAACGCGCAGAGGCTGGACTTATCCAGAAACGGACTACTGACGCACCGAACCCGTTTTTAAATCTCCATACTTTCTGTGTCCCTGTGCCCCCTTCCGCAGTTATTGGATGAAGCTGCTCGAACGTTGGTTTGTTAAAGTCTATTTTCTCCATACCTCATCTACCTCCCCTCACTTCCTTTGCAACCTCGGCCATGAACACATTCTTGTCCATCTGTGACAGCAACACCTCAAATTTAAGGGACTCCAGCGCGGCGATTGCCTCTCCCAGGCTTACATGGCGTTCCAGCAGGGTTTTTTTCAGAGCTTTCATTAAATAGTATGTTTTTTCACTCACCAAATCACCTCCCCGGCCTGTTCTGCGGGACGCTGAAAAACAGGCTGTTCGCCCTGAACATCGGCGGCGTGTTCTCGTCAACAACGACGTGCCCCGCGGCGTACGCCTTCTTCGCCTCCTCGTCCCTTCTCGCTGCTTCCTCTTGTATCCGGCGCTCTGCCTCGCGTGACTTGCGCCTGATCTCCTCTATCGTTTCCACGTCATGGCCCCTGCTCCTCAGGGCGTCCCGGATCCCGCGCTCCGCGGCCTCGGACAGGTTTATCCCCGCGGCCTTCGCCTTCTCGACTATCTCGCCCTCGATGGTCATGTTCGTATGAAATTTCGGCATGACATCAACCTCCCTATTAATATGAATACGTATGTATCTTTATAAAGACATCTATAATATAAACCCAAACCCCCAACTAATCCACATGGAAGACAAAACCCTGATCATACTCACTGCCCTGTTAGTTGCCGCCGCGGTCGAGATCGTCGCTCTCTTTCTCGGCTACGACGGATACCTCCTTGCGGGGTTCCTGGCCATCATCGGAGCCGTGGTCGGGGTCCCCGCGGGCATAATCGTGCAAAGGCAGCGCGAATGACCAGGATAGAAAAGTACAGGAAAAAAGTCCGCGGCCTCGTCCTGCCGAGCCAGGTCCCGGGCTATGACGCGTCCCTGCCCGACCGCATGCGCCTCGAGAGGATCGTCAAGTCCCTGGGCGTCGCCCCGATGCTCCAGTTCTCGTACGTGGCCTACGCCGAGCAAATCGTTCGTCTCAAGGCCGTCCATGGCGGCCAGATACTCCTTAATGAGGTCTCTACTACCATGCAGCACTGGAAGATGAGGGGGCTTGACGGTGACACGCTCATCCACGCCGCTGAGATCCTCGGGATCCCCGGCGCCTCCTTCCCTCCCGAGTACATCAAATTCGGGCACTCCAGCCCGTGCGGCACTCCCTCCTTCCAGGTCGCTGACCGCATTTACGGCACCAGGTACACCTTCGCCGGCCCCGCCTCAAAGCTCGTCAAGATGTCCTTTCTCGTTTCCACCCCCGGCGCCGCCCGTAAAATCAAATGTGCCGTCTATAACTCCCCCGCCGCCGCCCCCACTACCCTCGTAGCCGAGACAGAGGAGAAAACAGTCAATAACGGTTCCCATTCGTGGGAACATTTCAAGTTCCCCGGCGGGCAGATCATAGGTGCCGGCGACTACTTTCTCGTGTACTGGGCCGACGGCATCTTCAACGTCAAATACGATGCGGGTGCCAATCCCCACGGTCATCACACCATCGCTTACGACGGCTGGCCCAACACCATGCCAGGGTGGACGTACGACAGCGACCGTGACGTCTGCATCTGCGCCACTCTCATTACAGGGTAGAAAAAGAAAAGGGGGCCCTCACGGGCTCCCCTTTTTGGCGTCTCCGTTCCCGACGCTTTCCCTGGCAGCCGCCAATAACTCCAGGGCATCCTTTATCCTCGCCGCAAACTCCGTCTTGCGCGTGAAGTCCCCGTACACCTTGACCTGCCCCTGCGACGGCGCCCCTATCGTTATGCTGTCGCCGTTCTCCGTCCTGCTCACCTGTACAGTCGTGGTTTTCGTCTCCAGGCCCCTCTCCAGCATGCCGACCCTGTCCATCGCTGTTTTTAATTGAGCCTGCAATTTTTTGTTAACTTCCTTGAGCTTCACGACGTCCATCGCCAGCTCTGCGTCAGGTCTCTTTTCCTGCTCCTTCCCTTCCAGCGTCCCCGGCTTCTCTGCTGACATTCCCGACTTCTGCACCCTGTCCGATAAACTCTCCTGGTCACCTACCATCAGATCACCCCCTCATGAATTCTGATGAACTGGACGAAGTGCGATCTCGTCCAGTCCCGTATCCTCCGAGCCCAGGTGCATGTCATGCCGTGAAGCCTTGCTATCCTGTATCTTCTAATCCTCACTTCATTCGTCAAATAGCCTGGCCTGCGCTTCATCTACTCCTCCCCCTCGGGCTCCCAGTCCGCGATCCATCCGAGCCCATCACACTGAGGGCATCTGCGCGGCACCACAAGGGGGTCAGGGTCTGCGCCTGTCCCTTTGCACGTCGGACATTCTACCTGGACGAGCTCGACGTTCATGCTCTCTGCGCCTCCTCGCCTATTGCAAATTCCTCGCAAATAGCCTTCCAGTCCATGCTTCGCGCCCTATATTTATTTGGTTCATTCGTTTTTTCTCAAAAAAACGTCGGCTCGGCGTCGAGCCGAGCCAGGGCGCCGCCTTGGGATTGGCGGCGCAACCCCTCGTTGAACCGAGGCCCCCGATGGAAAAGGAGATTGAGGGCGCCTTGGCGCCCCAACTGCTTTTCCAGCCCAGCGCCAGTAAGCTGCTGCCCCAGCCGCCAGCCTCGAGGCCCCGGCGCGTGTTAAATAATATTTTTAGAATTAGTATCTGCATTTCCTGCCTTCCCATAGACACCGCGCCGTCGTCCTCGCCTTACACCGCGCCTGACTGCGCCCCGGAGACAGCGCCGGGGGCCCCTTCCGCGCGCCGCCTGCGGAGCCAGGCGCGCATCGTTACCCCTGCGCACCCCACTGCGCAAGCGCCAGAGCGCGCGCGTTTGCCAGCTTGCTTGGCTGCGCGTTTGACAGCGCGAGAGGCTGACAGCGCGCGTTTGAGTGCGCCAACGTGTTTACATTTGTGTT
>Ga0315543_1002812_pt1 | contig 16366 bp, 13 predicted proteins | sample SalMarSW160210MG_2_FD_203098 | JGI IMG/M metagenome (GOLD analysis project Ga0315543, IMG submission 203098) | Salt marsh sediment microbial communities from the Plum Island Ecosystem LTER, Massachusetts, United States - Salt Marsh Sediment SW1601-210 ...
GTTTCACTCCTGCGTAATTCTGCCCGTTCCTCATCGCAGCCCTTGGCAGCAACTGTAATTTTCCTTAAATTTTGGTTAGCCCTGCCGACACTTCGGCAGGGTTTATTTAAACACTGATTACGCTGTAATATCAAAAATCAAACATTAAAAATAAAAACCACACACCAAAATTAAAAATGTTTTTTCAACAGCCCGGTGTCTCTCGTTTCTTTATTTCTTCATAATTCAAAGAAAACTTATGCTCATGAACTAATGCTCTGTATAATTTAACATGCCTATAAGCATTATTATCTAATATAGATATAATTTTATCCCCCTCGTATCTAAAACCAAAATCTATTCTCCGAATAGCATTAGGCAGAAGTGGGATATATGAGCGCCCGTCTTCCTGTCTGCATTCTCGTAAACTAACTATCCATCTAACCTCTTGTTCATATTCCCAGCTTTTATTTTTTGTTTTAATAATAGTTCGATACGCATCTTCGGTTTTAAACTCTGCGGTATCCGTAATATCAATACTCGCCCGTTCAAAAGAATAACTGACCGGAAATAAATTATTGCTGAGTATTTTAATATCATCTGTTTCAAAAAAAATCCTTACGCCTTTATGTTTATCCCCGTAATGGGACCAAAGCAATACATCGTCTCCATCTTTTATTTTGCTAGGGTCACAAAAACAGATTATTCGCAGAGTTTTCGACGCTATCATCAAATTTTCTTCAATTACCTTCATTATGGCCGGTTTCATGTCTCGCTCTACGTTTTTCGATGCCGCATCGTCGTCAAAATCAGATAATGCTGCTTTGGTGGTAGAAGAAATTTTTGGCAATAAATCATTATAAAAGTACCGCAATGTTTTATTTTTGTCCGGTTTGCCAATAATTCCCGGATACATTTCAAAGGGATCATTAAGAATAATAGGGTCTGTAGCTAAAAGTCGCTGGTTTTTTATGATATCTAACCCATCACTACCCAAGTATTTACATAAGATCATTTCTTAATCCCACCTTAAACAATCAATGCAAAAAAATTTAACGATTCGATATTCTCCATTTCCCATTGCTATGACGTCATCTTCATGAACAAAAAGGGTATCAAGCTAGCAATGGCTCCTCGAACCAAGAGATAATAAACAACCCTCATTCGACTTGGGATTCTTTGTCCTACATCTTTTCGCTTTGCGAAGAATGACAACAGGTTCTTAATAGAATGACAATCTTCCTTTACCGCTTTTTCTTCGCCATCCTTGTAATATGTTTGAAAGGTCACATCAGAAGCTGGATTGTTGATAAGATTCGAAAGAGCAAGGAGATGTTTCTCTTTGGTTCTACGCCATCCATGAAGGTACTTGTGTAGGTTGTGGTCGTAATCTGACAGAATTAGCATAAAAGCGGTAAGCACAACTATTATGCACAATCGCACAACAAGATTGCTCTGATTTATCCCAAAGCCAGTCAAACCTGCAAAGACAAACAAGGTCATTGAGAAATTCACCTGTCTTAGTGTATCCAAGTGGTTGCCTTTACTTTCAGCCTCCTCCATCAAGAGTTTGAGAGCGTCGACCTTTTCAGAAAAACGTGCTTCACCAGCCTCTATCGTGATTTCTATCATGCCGTCTGTTCCTCATGAAAATATTTTACATCGTTAATAAACAGGGACAACCTATTTATTTGTAGCCTCTTGCCGCCGGTCCTCGGTGCTCATCACAAAATTATATCACCGCTTTTTTCAAACTCAACCAAAATTGTCTTTAAAAAACCATCCGCCGAAGGCGTTCCACAAATCTTCAATTTTAATTTTTCAATCTTCAATTCTGTGTTTGCTGTAGCCTTAAATCGGGCGAAAAACAACGTAAAATAAGGCTTTTAGAAATACAGTAATCCGAGGAATCCGTGTAATCCGTGGTTAAAATTCTCTGTGTTCTCTGTCTGTCCCGCCATAGCTTTATGCGAAGGCGGATGTTCTCTGCCTGCCCCGTGGGATGTCCGCCCGCAGGCGAGACCTATCCCATCGGGGTGGTTAAAAACCATACTTTCTATATCCTCTGTGGCCTCAATTTTTTTCAAATCGCGCAAAAAAAAACGTGCGCGTTTTGAAAATCTAAAAAAAATTGCACCCTTATCTGACAAGGACTTATGAATTTTGACCTCGGAATTTTGACCGAATTTTTTGCAAAAACGCGCAACTTTTCAGGTAATACGGGGGGAGATGTTGGCCCGAAAGGCAACATAAAAAGTCGGGAATCAAGAGCAGAAAAGTGAGTAAAGAGAACTTAAAAGTTAAAACTAAAAGCCCAAAACCAAAACCCAAAACTTAAAACCGGCGGGTATTGGCCAGCAGTTCCTTCGATGGGTAATTTTGAATTTTGAGCTGTGGTTTTTAGCTTTACACTTTGAATTTTCAGTTTCTTTTACGGGAGATAACAATGTATTTAAACCTTCGCATTAAAGTGCCGAAATTAATCGCAAATATCGTCCTTTGGTTCGTTCTGCGCTACAGGAAAAAGCATTCCGGCTGTCCTTTTCGGAAAATCAGATTAATTCAGGCAAACCGCAGAGCAAAACCCATTTACGCGAAAGTTGACCCCCGGGATTATCAGAAACTGGCCCAATATGATTGGCAGCTTTTTGAAAGCGACAGTAAGAAGTGTTACGCCGCTCGGCTCGACAATAGAAAAATTGTGCATATGCACAGAATTATTATGAACGCTCCTGCAAACAAAATGATTGACCATAGAGACCGCGACGGCCTGAACAATACCAGACAGAACCTGCGTTTCGCAACGCCTTCTCAAAATTCCTGTAACAGAATACGTTCAAAAAAGGGTACATCTGAATATAGAGGGGTAAGCTTCCATAAAAAGGATGGAAAGTGGCAGGCCTGTATATGCTTTAGAGGAGTGCATAAGCATTTAGGAACTTTCAAAAACGAACAAGACGCCGCAAGGGCGTACGACCAGGCCGCAAAAATTTATCATGGCGAATTTGCCGTTTTGAATTTCCCGCCATCCGAAAGCCCCCAACTTTATGTTGGGGGTCCTAAAAAACAAAACCTCCTCAAAATTATTGTTGCCGCACTGGTGATTTTGGGTACATTAATAGTTCGATTCGGCCTTATTAATGCAAAGGAACGGTATATGAGAATGTCAGTTGAGGAAGTTTTTGAGACGGTCAAAATGACTATCGAGCAGAATTTCGATATCAGGACCGTTACGCTCGGCGTCAATCTTAAGGACTGTATCGACAGGAACCTTTCAGCCTTCAACAAAAGGATTTATAAAAGGCTGTCGGAAATGGGCAGACGCCTGAATAAATGCGCCGATGCGCTTGAGCAGAAATACGGCATACCTATAACAAACAGGAGAATAAGTGTTACGCCTGTTGCGCTGCTTATTGAGCCGCTGCCTAAAAAAATCTCAACTGCAGTGTCGGTTGCCAAAACGCTCGACAGGGCTGCAAGGGCAGCGGACATTGACTTTATCGGCGGCTTCGGCGCTCTTGTTCACAAGGGTATGACCGGCGCTGATGAATTGCTGATTGATTCAATACCTCAGGCCATATCGCAGACTCAAAGATTGTGCGGCTTTCTTAATCTCGCATCGACCAGGGCAGGTATGAATATGACTGCGATTGAAAAAGTTGGGCATATAATTAAAGACCTCGCTGCCAAAAGCAAAAACGGCATCGGCTGTGCGAAACTTGCGGTGTTTGCGAATGTGCCGGAGGATAATCCTTTTATGGCGGGTGCCCATCATGGAATTGGAGAGCCGGATTATTCATTAAATATTGGAATATCAGGGCCGGGCGTTGTCAGGGAGGTAGTTGCCAATAATCCAAAATGTGATTTAACGGCGCTTTCGGAAGTCATAAAAAGAACGGTTTTTAAAATTACGCGTGCAGGCGAGCTCATTGGCCGAGAAATTGCGCAAATGATGAAGGTTGATTTTGGGATTGTGGATATATCGCTTGCCTCGACGCCCAGGAAGGGCGACTCGGTTGCGCAAATCATTGAGGCAATGGGTGTTTCCCGTATGGGCAGGGCGGGCTCGACTGCTGCCCTTGCGATGCTCATGGATGCGGTGAAAAAAGGCGGCAGTATGGCCTCGGGCAATGTCGGCGGCCTGTCGGGCACATTTATTCCTGTAAGCGAGGATGTGGGTATGGTAAAAGCGGTGCGTTCAGGTGCGCTTAGCCTTGAAAAACTCGAAGCGCTGACAAGCGTCTGCTCAGTCGGATTGGATATGTTCGCGGTGCCTGGAGATACGCCTGCGGATGTGATAAGCGCGATAATTGCCGATGAGCTTGCAATCGGTGTTGTAAATAACAAGACCACAAGCGTGAGAATTATTCTTGTGCCGGGCAAAAAGGCAGGGCAAATCGTCCATTTCGGCGGGCTTTTGGGCTCGGCGCCGATTATGAAAGTCTCAAAAATCGCTTCGCCAAACTTTATAAGGCGCAAAGGCCGGATACCCGCGCAAATACAGGCGTTAAGAAATTAAAAATTTATGTGGAATATTTTTGAATATCCGTTTGTCGGTTTTGGAATTGCAATCATCTCAATGATAGGCCTGTGGATTTTCGGAGCGTTTCGGCCGGAGAAAAAACGTAAATGGCATTTTGCCGTACCCTTTGTAATCATAGGCCTGGCGTTTGCTGTCGCATACCTCGTCCAAACAGATAAAGAAAAGATTCAGGCTGCGATAAATAAAGGCATTAAGGCCTTCCGGGCACAAGACATACAGCCTATAAAAGAAATAATAGCCGACGATTACCGTGATACGGCACACAGCTCAAAAGAATTCATAATCGCGTATTGCCAGGCGTTATTTGAGACCGCAACTGTTGATAGAATAACACTTTACAGCAGACAGACAAAAATAGAAAACGATAAGGCAACCTTTACCGCGGAGGCACTTGTAAAATTTTCAGAAAGCAGCCAAATCGCCCAGATGGGCAAGCCGCTGCTGCTCGTAAAAGCAAGATTTAACTTCAAAAAAACGCCGGATAAAAGATGGCTGATTAACGGCTCCGAAATCCTCGAGCTTGACAGGCAGTCCGTAAGCTGGAACCAACTGCATAATTAGAAAAGAATACAGAACTCAGAACACAGTAGACAGAAGAAGTAAAAAGTGATCCCCACAGTTTTGCAAGGCAAAACTAAGCGTGGGGATATAAACAATGATAAGGTCATTTTAAAATCCCGCCAACCCCCCAAAAAAGGGGTAGTTTTAGGGTTAAACACCCCAGTTAGATAGCTAAAGCGTCGCCAAGCAGCTAACTAACACATCTAACGGGGCAAGTCTCCCGGGGCCGGGGGGTACTAAAGCAGGGTCAGTTCAAAAATTGAAGATTTAAGATTGAAAATTGAAAATTTGAGGAGGCCGCCGAAGGCGGATAAAAGGAAATTACAGTTGCTGCCAAGGGCTGCGATGACCCCGATGAGATAAGTCTCGCCTGCGGGCGGACATCTCACAGGGCAAGGGAACAGGCAGTATTACGCAGGCGAAAAACGCCGCAGTAAAATAAAAGATTGCCGAACCGAAGGCAGTAACTGCAACCAAAATAAAAAGTTGAAATTAAAAATTGTGACAAAAAACCATACTTGATAATTATCAAGCAAAGGGGGGAGAGGCCGCCAAAGGCGGAGAGAATTGAAAATCGAGAATCTAAATTTGAAAGTTAAACTTTCAGAAAAAACGCCGCCTAAAGGGCGGCCAAACCCTGCCATTGTGATGACAGGGCTAACCCCCCGGCACGGGTCCGGGGGCTAACCATAAAAATATTTCGGTTGAGTTTGAAAAGAAAAGAGGATAGAATTTTTAATCGCTGATTATGCGGATTTTGCAGGTTTATATATGCAAAAAATTGATTGAGTTTGATAAAAGCGGTTGGCAATGAGGAATTAAGAATAATGAATAGGGGTGATTATATCCTGACCCAAGAGGGGCAAAAAAATCTTCTACTTCATAGGAGATTGAAACGTCTATATTGTCAAATAAAGCAGGAACCTAAAGCTAAAAAAGGTATAGACGAAGAAGAAGAAAAACTTTTTCAGCAGCAAATAATACAAACTTTACAAGATTTCAAAAAAAGAGCTTATCGCTCACCTGTAATTTTAGAAGTAACTTTTTGTTGCAATCAACACAACCCGCCTGCTATTCATACTCTTGCCAAAAATTATTTGGATTTATTAAGTTCTCCCGTTTCAGGTTCTAATATCAAAAGAAAAAGATTATTGTATAAAGATGACGGGCTAATAAAAATTTTAATAGTCAATTATAATTTAGATTCTGAATCAGAAATCTTTATAAAAGCAGACCGTTTAAAAAATTTCTTTGAAGATGTAAAGCTGGCAGAAAGAATAATTCATAATGATTTTGAAGGAGACAGATATTCTTATAATTCTTTTGACGTAAACGAAATTGAACAAGAAAATAATAAATCTTTTCCTGATCCGTTTGAAAAATTAGAAAATTTACGAGAAGATAAAGAATCCTATATTAAATTAATTGGCTTTAAAGCTTACAATGTAATGGAAGATTTTGCCCTACAAAATATTCAAAAAGATTATTTACGAATCGGTAATTTAAGAATTTTTGGGCTAATAGCTCTCCTCACCCCATCTTTAAAAGAGCGGCCACAATTTAATATATCACAAACAATAGAAGAAATTATGAAAGAGCATCGAAATTTTATAATTTCACCACCATTTACTTTAGATTTAAAACATGCCCCCATTAAAGATGGACAAACAAAAATTTTTAAAAGTAATGTTGGAACTACCCTAAAAAAATTTAAATTACAATTTCATTTTTTATTCCCCTTCAGAGTGCCCTTAGGAGTAATAGTTTTATATGTCCCACCAAAAATCCAAAACATAGATTTAGATAATTTAGCAAGATATATTATTCCTTTTGTCAATGATATTTTACAACCCAAAATGGGTTTTGTTAAAAGCGAAAATTCAATTACCAGATATCAGTTTGTTGAATTGCCAAGATATGCCAGTGATTCAGACACTGGGTATGTAAGATTAATCTTTGACGATCCTTTTTCAAATAATATTTGGGATAAGATTGATAATGTAATCGACAAATGGAGTGATGTAGTATGAATGAATTAAATCTACTTAGTGTAAACATAAAAAATTATATAACTGGTTTAGAAAATGCATCGTCCTGCTATGAAAAACTCTCATCAGCTCTTAATAAGAAAAACTACAAGTCGAAACTTGATTTTGGGATGGAGCATGGTTGTCAAGAGCTTTTTAGTACGCTCTATTCATTTGAAACATTAACAAATAATGTGTTATTCTTAGCGGGTGCTTCAGACGTATATTTAATTGGTCTTACATCAGAAAAACTGCAATCTGAAATTGCTGTGATGGTTTCTAAAAAAATCTCCAGTCTTGTAACTGGTTTAATCTGGTGGGGAATGGGCAAGGGGGATGATTTTGAAATAATACGTAGTTGGCTTGATGTTTTGAATGAAATTTCTGACCTACCAAATTCTGCACCTTGCAACCTTGGCAGAGTCAAAAGCTTACGCTCGACCTCGAAAAAAGAAATCGAACTTGTATGGTTATGGGAAATTATTTTTAAATCTCGCCTCTTAGACTCAACGCCTGATGCAATTATATATAAACAAGAAGCATTAGATGTTTTTCGAGATTTTGCAACTGACTATCCTGAAATAACCAATGTATATGGTTTTAGTAAATTACTTAAAGCCATAGAATCATCCACAAGACAATCTAAAAAGACTCAGAAAAACGACCCCATAAGAAGGTACATTTCTATTGCCGCAAAAGTAGTTGCTGGAAGAGCGGAAACTGTAATCTGTCGAACAAGAATTGACCCTCGCAAAAAGGCAGAAGCTTGGCTAACGGCCAATCATGAAAACTCAAAGAAATTACAAAAATTTCGGTCATTGACCAAGGCGGAGGTGTTGCAACATAATTTAAACGAATGGCATGAAAACGAAGAAGATTGTGCATCAATACTTCAAATACTATTTAAAAATCTATTTTATGAACCGGAAAGTATCAGCAATAAGCAGGAACTAATTAGTGCAATAAAAAAGATTTATCAATCGCAGAACAATACAAATGGAGAACCGCCTTGGTATCCAGATTTCAGAGAAAATGACTATTTTCCTAATCCCGATATAGAGAAATGCGCCCATTTTCTTTTTGTATTGGGCAGTCTTGAACAAGGTAATCTTTCGGGGCGGTGGGAAAAAGAGTCATTGCAATACTTGCTAAAAAACCAAACGCAAGAAGGCTATTGGAGTTCGAGCACCTTTAAATTTCGACCTGATAATTATGCTACTATTGTAGCAATGCACGCACTTGGGTTGTGGAAACCCGAAGGATGGGAAAAGGCTGTAACAAAAGCGGCTGATTGGCTTTGGGGTCAACAAAATCCAGATGGTTCTTGGAAATTATATGGTAATACAGCAAAATTTAATATTGTGCTTAGTGCTATCGATTTAGCAGAAGGGAAATTCAGACATTCATTAATGTTATCAGAGAATCCCATTGAGTTTATTGATATAGAGAAAAGCTACGCACCTGAAAATCCACCACATGTCATGGATAATATTGCAATCAATAATATTTTTAAATGTTCTGCAGTTCCTGATGAGTCGTCTATCAAGGAAAATTTTATATTCAGACCAGGGCAGATTTTATTTGCTGGAAAAGATTTAGGCATTAAGACTGGAATGGTTCAAGATATATTAAAAATCCTCATGGATAACTTTGGCTTTGTTGTACCATTTAAGAAATTAGTGGTACAAAGTACAGATTTTGAGGCAGACGTTGCATTGAGAGGTGCAATTAGTTATCTCCGAACTAAGTTGAAGATGCTTCCTATTAAAATAGAAAACCGAAGACAGAGCGGTTACATAATGCGCTTACTAAACGATTCCGCTGAAAATTTATAGGTTTTACAGTTTTGCACACTTCTATACACGACATTAACAATAAAAATACACTATAATTACATACAGTCTTCTCCACCTGTCCTATATTGGCCTTCAGATAGTTAAAAAACTTATTAACTTTTTGGAGGCAATAAAATGCATAAAGAACCAGTGGCAAACCGGCAAAATCTTGAAGAAATAGGAGAGTTACTATTTGAACTCTTGACAGCAGATATATCAGAAGTTCAAAGACAAATGGGATGGATAATTTTTGAACGTAAACTAAGACAGTACTATTCTAAACGAAGAAATCGCCGATCCGCCATTGAAAATCAGGGCCTCCAGTTAGATAGCCTTAGAAGCGACCCAGAGAAGAAAACTTCAAAGGCTACCCCGTAAGGTTTCTTGAAGAATATCCAAAGGAAGTGTCTTAACGAACCTTACAGGGCAGGCCCCGGTAAGGTATTTTTGAAGAATCTTCGAAGAAGCAGCTTAACGAAACCTTACAGGGCAAGTCTAACTGGGTGGAATTGCTGTTACATTTCATCGCATAATCCAGTAAAATACTTTTATGGATAAATTTTACTATGTGTATGTTTTGCTGTCGAAAAAAGACGGAAACTTTTATATCGGTTATACCGACGATTTAAAGAAAAGACTGAGTGAACATAATAAAGGCAGAGTGCCATCCACCAGAAACAGAACTCCTTTAATACTTATTTATTACGAAGCATGCCTGAATCAAAATGATGCCATAAGAAGAGAGAAAAAACTGAAGACAACGTGGGGCAAAAGATTTATTAAAAGCCGATTAGAAGAATACTTAACCCCGATGAGATAGTCTAAGAGACATCTCACAGGGCAGGCGGGGCAAGGGCGATAATTGTAAAGCTGCATAAGGATTTTGAAAATGCCAGATAGAGATGCCCCGATGAGATAGTCGGCGCCAAGGGCGAGAAAATAGAAAATTAAGTTGCTGCCAAGGGCTGCGATGACCCCGATGAGATAGCTACGGCATCTCACAGGGCAAGGGAACAGGCAGTATTACGCAGGCGCAAAACGCCGCAGTAAAATAAAAGATTGCCGAACCGAAGGCAGCAACTGATTCCAAAATAGAACGTAAAAAATAATCGGCGCCTCTGTTTGATTGTTCCAATTTAAGGCGGGTCGGGTTATAATGTCCTGCCAAGAACTGAGTTTTCAGGAAAGTTTATGAAAAGATTATTTTCGATTTTTTTCAGCGTTATCCTGCTACTGTCCTTCGCTCTCAACTTTTACGTTCTCTGGCGGCTGAGCGGTTTGTTTAAAATCAAAAGGGGCATTGCCTTCTGGACAGCAGTCATCATCTGCTCTGTATCCTTAGTCGGCTCTTCAATGCTTCACAGGCATTTCGATAATGCCATAACCAAAATAATTTATGTAATTGCCACACACTGGCTGGGGATTATGTGGCTGCTGTTTTCAACGCTAATCGTTTATGAAATCGTAAGATTATTTATTAAAATCGAGCCTTTCACGGCGGGTGTCGCCATTCTGGTAATCGTCGGGCTGGCAACTATAATCGCAATAATTAACGCGCAATTGGTTCGTGTTAAAGAACTTGTAATACCGGGCAATGTAAATATAAATATCGTTCAGCTTTCCGATATTCATTTTGGCTCGACAAGCGAGAAGTTTCTTCAAAGAATAATTGAAAAGACAAATTCACTTGAGCCAAATATTGTAGTTATTACGGGAGACTTAGTTGATGGTTATAATGAAAAAACGGAAAAGGCATTGCAGAGGCTAAAAGGCCTTAAAGCTGAAACTTTTTTCGTTACCGGCAATCATGAGATGTACGCAGGGCCTGAAAAGGTAATTGAGGCGCTCGGCAGGGCAAATGTTAAAGTGCTTCGCAATCAGCTTGCCGATTTTGCCGGGATTCAAATCATAGGAATCGATGAAAGCACAGTCCTGAGTGATGTGGGCTGGATAGTTGAGCGATTAAGCAGGGATAAATCCAAATTCTGTGTTCTTTTGTCTCATCGGCCGATAGGTCCGAAAGCGCTTGCCGATATGGAAATCGAGCTCGCACTCGCAGGCCATCTTCACGGCGGGCAGATATTTCCATTTAATTATGTTCTAAGGCTGGGCTATAAATATATGAAGGGGCTTTATAAGGCCGATGGGAGCCGGCTTTATGTAACGACGGGAACGGGCACGTGGGGGCCGAGAATGAGACTCGGGTCGAGAAGTGAAATAGTACTAATAAGAATTCAGAACACAGAACTCAGGAAACAGTAGAGAATTTGAAATGGCGGAGTTTAAGCGATAGTTTCTTCGAGCTTAGCGAGTATTTCACGGCTTGAGGCGACTTTGTTGCCGTTGGGGCTGAGCCAGTTGGCGTTCGAGTTGCTCTTCAGCATACCATCAATTTTGCGGCAGGCGAGAATTACCGTTGCGTGATTTTTATTGCCCATCAGCCTGCCAATCTCAGGATACGACATCTGCGTGTACTTTCTGGCGAGGTACATACTGAACGAACGGGCAAGACTTACGGTCCTGTCCTTTTTGGAAGAGTGGACATCGGCGGGAGTTATGCCGAAAAACGTCGTAACTGCCGATTCGATATCTGAAATGTGAACTATCGGGTCGGTTCTGGAGATATGCTCTGCGAGGACCTGCCGGGCCATCGCAAGGGAGGTTTTTTCATTGCACAGCGATGCGTAGGCGACGAGCTTTAAAATCGCGCCTTCAAGTTCGCGGACGTTTGAACGGATATTCTCGGCGATGTAGGCTATGATTTTTTCATCGAACTGCTGATTGATTGACTGTGCCCATCGGCAGCAAATCCTGCAGCGGGTCTTGAAGTCCGGCGGCTCTATCTTGACGACCATGCCGGAGACAAACCGGTTTGTGAGGCTTTCGCAAAGCTGGCCTATCATCTTCGGATGCGCATCGGAAGCGAGGACTACTTTTTTGCCTGCAAGATTTATCGTATTAAAAGTATGCAGGAATTCCTCCTGCGTCGAAGGCTTGCTGGCCAGGAAGTGTATATCGTCAATAGCCAACAAATCCGTTTGCCGGTATCGCCTCCGAAAAGCCTCCAGCTTTTTGGTCTTCAAGGCCAGCACAAACTGATTGGTAAAATCCTCCGCTGAGACGTAAAGCCAACGAGCTTCGGGCCTGACATCGCACATCATTCGGCAAATCCCTTGCAGCAGATGCGTTTTGCCAAGGCCATAACCTCCGTGTATAAAGAGCGGGTTAAACGGACTTACCTCATCAGATATCATACTCATCGCGGCATTGTAGGCCAGCTGGTTCGGCGGGCCTACGACAAACGTATCAAGCGTCATTTTTACCGGCCGCTGCTGCTGGTCGGCAGTGAACCTGCTGCGAACAGTCTTGTTCTGGGCCTTTTGAACGAGCTGAGCCTGGTTGTCAAGCAGGTTCGGCCGCTGATTGCCGCTGAGCTCGGGTTCAATATTAAATGTTATTTTCTTCGCAGAGCCGGTAACCGCTGTAACTGCCGCCGTTATATCCACAAGAAAATGATTCTCTATCCAGTTTCCAACGAACGGGTTCGGTACGCCTACCTTCAGATAATCATCGGAAAGAGTAAACCTCGTGGAATTCTTAAACCAGATGCGGAATTTCTGCTGACCGATTTTGTCGGTAAGCTTCTGGTTGATTGCGCTGATTTCATCCGTGATTATCGTTTGCGCTGTCATGAGGCTTTCTTACTTCTGATTCGTCGCTCCGTCGCCAAAGCTGTGGAGCGTCGGTGATATTAACTTTTTCAAAAAACAAAAACCAAGGTAGAATATACGGACAGACAGAGATTAAATCAATAATGTTTTGGAAAAATTCTTTCCCACAAGCAGAAAATTTTTGGCTTATGAAATGTTGCAGGAAAAAAATTTTTATTTTGAACAGGTTTTGCACAGCCGAAAAGTGTTTTTGTGGAAAAGATGTGGATTGTTAAGAAAATAAAAAATAAAAAATAAAAATTTTGGAATCGCTGCGGAGCAGCGATAACTTGGTTGATAATTATTTTTTGACCAAAATTGCGGCGTAACCACCGTCAAAATCACAGGTTTCTGCTGAAGGAAGAATTAAATTTTCATTTTCTAATGAAAATTCAGGATGTTTTGTTAGAAAATTGCTTACGATGTCATTATTTTCCTGATTTAGAATGCTGCAGGTGCTGTAACAGATTTTCCCGCCTTTTGTTACAAGAGTTGCGGCCAGTTTTAAAAGTTCGCTCTGCGTTTTTACAAGCCAGTCCAGGGCTTTAGCGGTTAATCTGTATCTTACCTCCGGCCGGCGGGCAAGTACGCCGCTGTTGGAGCAGGGAACGTCAAGCAAAACAGCATCAGCGCAAGACTTATGAGATGAATCTTTGAGAAAGGTTTCATAATCTGCCGGCCTGACAGATGTTATGTCGAGCCTTCGAATATTCTCATCAAGTTTGGCAAGTCTGGCATTATCCCTGTCGGTCGCGATTATAAGGCCTTTGTCGCCAGTGAGTTCCGCAATTTGTGTTGTTTTTGTGCCGGGCGCTGCACAAATATCAAAAATTTTCCAGCCGCTCTGCGGAGAAAGCAAAGGCACAACCAAAGACGAGGTAATGTCCTGGATTGTAAAGAGACCTTCTTTAAAGGCTTTCAGCTCTGAAATATTGCCGGGCTTGTTTAATCTAACCATTTTATATTTTTCGACAAAGTCGCAATTTATATCCTGAGCTTTGAGGATTTCGAAAAGTTCCGCAGGCGATATTTTCAGTTTATTCGCTCTTGCGTAAATGGCAGGTCTGCGGTTGGAAGCGAAACAAATATTGGTAGTTTTTTCATCACTGAACTGAGTAAGCCATTGTTCGATGAGCCATAAAGGCAGTGAAAAGGCGCTGCTGAGATATTCGGCAAGGCTTTCGGCAGGGTCGGGCAGGACATCGATATCGAACTGGCAGCCGGTGCGGGGATTCAACGGCAGGATTTTTTGCGGTTCGGCAATTTTCAAATTCGCGTTTTTGTTTTTTATATGCGAGCAGACTTTTCTCAGGACCGCATTTACAAAACCTGCCGATTTTTTTGAACCTGTTTTTTTTGCCAGGTTGACGGCTTCGCTGACAACGGCGTAATGTTCCCTGTTGGAAAAAATTATTTCATAAAAGGCAATTCTGAGACAATTAAGAGTCTTTACCGAGATTTTGTTTATCGGCTGAGCAGAGATTTGTGAAATGAGGCCGTCAATGAACACCAGATTTCTTATTATGCCCAATACAATATCAATGAGACCTGAGCGGTTTTGGGTTTTAGCGCCGAATTTTTCGATAAGCTCGGCTGTATCATGTTTATCAGGTTTAAAATTTTTTAAGACAAGCCACGCTGCATAGCGATAGTCTGCCTGCCGTAAGGCATCCCTTAGCGGAGGCAAAGAAGACATCAGGATTGTTCCTCTAACGCAATAAAATAATCGCCACTGCCTTTGCCTCTGCCGTTGAGAAAGGATTTAAAGTCCATCAGCTTACTGCCGTGCGGTTTAAGCTCCAGAATTTTCAGGCTGCCGGTTCCGCACAGACAATAAAGGTTTTCATCGATTACGCCAGGCGTATCGTTTTTGCCGGTCAGACCGGCGACTTGAGTTTTTGCGATTGTAACGGGATATTTTTTTTCGGTTCGCGCGTTGACAAAACAGGCAGCCGCGCCCGGCCAGGGCCAGAGGCCTCGCACCCTGTTGTGAATCTGCTGTGCAGATAGTGTAAAGTCAATAATGCCATCGCTTTTTTTAAGTTTTGGGGCCTTGGTTGCTTTTGAGTCGTCCTGCTTTGTGTATGTTGCAGTACCAGCCGCTATTTTATCAATTGTCTCAACAAGCAGCGGCGCTGCAAGTTTTGCAAGAGCATCACCAATTGCATCGGCCCTGTCGTCAGCGGCGATTTTCAGTTCGGCCTGCGCAAGTATCTGGCCTGCGTCCATTTTCTCGGCAAGCGTGATAATGCTTATGCCTGTTTGGGTTTCGCCGTTCATAATCGCCCAGTTTATAGGCGCTGCGCCGCGGTATTTGGGAAGTAGTGAGCCGTGAACGTTTATCGCGCCTTTGGAGGGTATATTTATAATTTCAGCAGAAATTTTCTGGCCGAATGCGATAACGACAAGCAAATCGGGGGCAAAATTTTTGATAAGTTGCACACCCTGCAAGCCGTTTATGTCGTCAAAGGTGGTAAACGGCACGGCATTTTGCTGTGCCCATTGCTCGACATCGTTGGCTTGCAGTTTTCTGCCTCTGCCTGCCTGTTTTTCGGGATGAGTAATGATATGCAAAAGTTCATGATTCGATGTCTTTAGGGCATTTAAGGCTTCAATTCCAAACCGGCCGCAACCACAATAAATTATTTTCATTTTTTCTGCTGCTCGTAATTTTCGCGAAGCTGTTTGAGCTTTTTTTTGGCGCCGATTTTCGCAACTGTCGAGAGTCTGTCTGCGACAAGTGTGCCGTCGAGATGGTCGCATTCGTGCTGAAATATCCTCGCGAGCAGTCCTTCGGCTTCCTGGCTGAACTCTTTGCCGTCAAGACCCTGGGCATTAATTGAGCATTTTGAGTATCTGCGGATGTTGCCGTAAATGCCCGGCAAAGACAGACAGCCTTCCTCGGCAGCTCCGAGTTTGCCTGAAGGAGTAATTACAGGATTTATATAGACCTTTGCGTTCTTTTTAGTGCCGTCGGGCGAGGCGACGAAGATTCTCAAGGATACTCCTGCCTGCGGTCCTGCAAGGCCGACACCTTTATACTGAACCATAATGTCCAGCATCTTGTCGGCAAGAGCACGAATGGAATCGTCGATTTTCTCGATGGGTTTTGCCTTTTGCCCGAGCACCGGCGTCGGGAAACGGGTTATGCAACATTTATCAACGTCAAACATTTTTAGCTCCCGTCGGTTTTTCGTCAAATTCGTCGCCTTCGAATGTATGGCCGAGATAACTCTTTTTGACAAGTTCATTCTTGACGATTTCTGCGGGTGTTCCCGCAGCGATAACTTTGCCGTGATCGATAATATAGGCTTTGTCGGAAACTTCGAGAGTTCTTTCGACATTATGGTCCGTTATGAGGATACTTACACCCGACGAGACAAGCCTGCGGACCTCACCCTGAAGCTCTTCGACCGTAATGGGGTCAACACCGCTGAAAGGCTCATCAAGCAGGATAAGCGAAGGATTTGTAATCATAGCGCGTGCGATTTCAAGCTTCCTGCGTTCGCCGCCTGACAGGAATCTCGCCTGACTGTCGGTTACTTCGTCGAGAGCAAATCTCTGTATCAGCTCATCGGCTCTTTTATGCCGCTCCTGCGGCGTAATCGACATTGTTTCGAGAATGGCCAGCAGATTGTCGCGAACACTTAGCCGCTGAAAAACGCTCGGCTCCTGTGAAAGATAGCCCACACCCAGCCGGGCTCGTTTGTT